>MDSW01092970.1_pt1 | contig 326566 bp, 297 predicted proteins | sample 811171 | NCBI WGS metagenome assembly MDSW01 (sample SAMN05326641, study PRJNA326480) | marine metagenome | isolation source: seawater | place: Atlantic Ocean: North West | collected 2012 | reverse complement strand
TAACCCAACTGTCACCACCACCTACACCCTAACCGTTGATGAAGGTCTGGTAGTGTCTCCACACGTACCGAAAACTTGTTCAGCTGAGGTTGTAGTGGTTGATACTGTTGCACCGACTTGTGATTCATTCGTAGCTAGTCCAGATGTGATTAATACTGGAGCAACCACAACTCTAAGTTGGGAGACTACAAATGCCTCTCAAGTAACTATTAGTGGCGTAGGAACTTTTACTGATGTAGACAGTTCAACCGAGGTGGCACCTTTAGCGTCAACTGTATATACCATGACAGTGTTTGCAGCTGATGGCCAAACAGACAGCTGTACTACTCCGGTGGTTGTGTCAGAAACTCCGGTTCCAACTTGTGTATTTAATGCTTCACCAAACTCACTGGGTATTGGTGGGGGAGATGTCACTCTAAACTGGAGTGTAGAGAATGCCTCTGTAGTTGAAATCACCCCATCTGTTGGTGTGGTGTCACAACTAACAGGTTCGCAAGTGGTTAACGTGTCAGCGTCAACAGATTTCTCTTTGACTGCTACTAATGACGAAGGTGTTCAGGTAAGTTGTCCGGCGCCAGTCACTGTAGCTACTACAGACGTACTAACTTGTTCAGATATCACTTTCACTGCTAGTGATTACTCAGTAGATCGAGGCGATAATGTAACTCTAAACTGGGATGCTAGTGCTGCTGATTCAGTATTTATTAGTGAGATTGACGCAACTGTATTAGTTGGTTCTGAAGCGGTAGAAATTACTGAAGACACTGATTTCGTGTTGACTGCAACTAAAGACGGTAATCCGATCAGCTGTCCTATCACTGTCGAAGTCGAAACCGGCGGAGGTGGCGGCGGAGGAGGTTCTGCTTCACCACGTTGTGAACTAGATATTTCAGACTCACGAATTTCTCTAGGTGAAGAAATCACTCTAAGTTGGGAAACTTCACGAGCTCGTGACATTACAATTATTGATGACGAAGGTGATGTGTTGTTTACAACCGACGACATGCTATCTGACGATAAGGAAGACTACCTAGATGGTGAAATTACTATCATTCCAACTCGAGATACTGAATTTACTCTAATTGCTGAACGTGGTTCACGAGACCGAGAATGTACAGTTGATGTTGAGGTTTCTGGTTCAGTGACTGTACTACAAACCCGAGATCAGCAACCACTAGTAGCTGGTATCTCACTTAGCCAAACTCCTTACACTGGTTTCGAAGCTGGTCCGTTTATGACAATGATGTTCTACCTACTACTAGTGGCGTGGGCATTGGCTCTAACTTACTTACTGGTCATCCGAAACAAGACCGAGGTGGTATTAGAAGGAGGTCAGGTGAATATTACTGAAACTAATACTGATGCCATGACTAAGGCTAAGGAAGTGCGACCTGACGTGTTTGTGGAGTCAGTAACGCCACAAGTGTCTGGATCAGTAATGCCAACTAATCTACCAACTGGCGCACCAGTAATCGGTACTAATCCGCACGTAGCTGATGATGCAACGGTGACTGATATTGAAAACCGTGCCCACGAACAGAATGCGTTATTGTCTAGTGACGCAATCCGACACTTTATTGGTACCACTGAAGGAGGTCTAGAACGGGTAGCGGCATTAGATGAAGTCATTGCTGCTGCAAAGTCTGAATACGCATTAGAAGATGGTTGGATTGTAATTAATGAGTCTCGAATGAAAGATCTTTGTATTGTCTGTCAAAACAATGCAGCAAAGGCAGAAGAAGATCAGGAAGAATTCGTGCTAGCAACAGTTCCGCAAGGTTCTGGATCACTAGCGGAAGCAATTGTGACCGGGAACGTGGTGGCTGCTTATGACATGATCGGAAACCGACCAATGTTTGCTCTAGCTGATGCTGCAGCTGACCTTGATGCGGTATACCGTAGCCGAAAGGGCGATCAGGTAGAGGTCTCAAGTCTTCTTCAAGAAGAAACTAAGAATCTATCAGGTGATCAGATCAAGAATATGATCGCAGCTCTGACTGGAGCTATCGATGGTACTTACACCGACGAAGCTTCAGCGGTTAAGATGGCTATCATGAAGGCCGTAAAGGAATTAGGATAATTTCTTACGTATAAGAAAAGGCCGACCCCTTCGGGGTCGGCCTTTTCTAATGAACATCATCCAATCTATTATATGTTCTGCTCTTCATTTAGTTTCACAATCAGCTCGTCAAGCGAGAGTGATTGTGATTCTTCCTGGTCTCTCGACTCAAGAGTAACCTGATTAGCTTCTATGTCTTGGTCGCCAATCACGATGAAGTAGGGAAGCTTGTCCTTTTTCGCTTGTCTGATCTTCTTACCCATTGATTCTTTGGAGTCGTCAAAGGTGATTCTAAAACCAGCCTCTTCAAGTCTGGTGACTACATTTTGTGCGTACTCATTGTGAGCTTCTGCTACAGGAATCACTGCTAGTTGCACGGGCGCGATCAAGAGTGGGAAGTTACCAGCTAGGTGTTCGATTAGTACTGCCGTGAATCTTTCTAGTGATCCAGCAATGGCTGCATGAATCATCACGATGCGTTCTTTTTCTCCGCTTTCGTTAACACAGGTCAAATCAAACCTTTCGGGCAGGTTACGATCGGCCTGAATGGTGGCTACTTGATGTTTGCGTCCAATTGAATCGTGGGCGATGAAGTCTAGTTTGGGAGCATAGAAGGCAGCTTCACCTTCTTCAATGTAGTATTCGCAGTCACGACTTTCGGCAATTTCTTTCAGGAGGTTTTGCGCGTCATTCCATTCTTCATCAGTACCGATATAGCCGTTAGTATTTTGAGAATCTCTAAACGAAAGTCGAACCTTTAGATCAAAACCAAAGGTGCCATAGAAAGTGTCGATAATATCCCAGATTGATTCGATCTCCTCACGTAGTTGGGATTCTCTACAAAATACATGCGCATCGTCCTGAGTGATTGATAACACTCTAGTCAGACCAGCCAGTTCTCCTGATTGCTCAGCCCGATATACCATAGTGGTTTCGGCAAATCGTTTCGGCATCTCCTTATATGAACGGGGAACTGAATCGAAGATTTGCGTGTGACACGGACAATTCATCGGCTTCAGCACGTACTCCTCGCCGTCGCTATCTTCTTTAGCGCGTACCTTGAACAAGTCTTCACTGTACTTTTGCCAGTGGCCAGAGGTCTCATACAAAGCTTTCTTGGCAATGTGAGGAATTGTCACCATTTCGTAGCCACGTTCTTTTCGTAGTCTTTGGACAAATTTGTCGATCTCTTGTCGTAACACAGTTCCTTTGGGAGACCATAAGGGTAACCCTGGCCCGACTAAATCAGAAAAGGAGAATAGGCCGAGCTCTTTTCCAAGCTTACGGTGGTCGCGTTTTTTAGCCTCTTCCATTTGAGTTTCGTAGGCTTCCAGCTCTTCTTTGGTGTCAAAGGCGATACCGTAGATGCGGGTAAGCATAGGATTTTTCTCGTCACCGCGCCAATAAGCACCGGCGATTTTATCGAGCTTGAAAGCATCCATGGCAATATCCTGACTCGGATTTTCAGCGTGACCACCGCGACATAGGTCGGTGAAACCACCGCAGGTATATAGTGTGATGGATTCACCTTTCTCAGCGATTTCATTTATGAGTTCCAGTTTGTATGGATTGTTTTGATACATTTCTCTCGCCTCGTCAGCTGAGACTTCTTTGTGTTCCCATTCTGTCCATTTGTTGACCATCTTCTTCATGGCCTTTTGAATAGCTTTCAGGTCAGCATCACCTGGCGCCTCACCATCACCAAAATCAAAGTCATAGTAAAAACCGTTGTCGATCGGGGGGCCGAGGGTGACTTTGGCTTCTGGGTATTTTTCTAACACTGCTGCCGCCAAGAGGTGGGCGAGAGTGTGTCGTTTCTTTTCTGATTGTTCCATATATTTTCTTTTGAGTGGTCATTTATTGTGTCGGGCGCACGTCATTGTAGTGAGGATCGATAATGCGAATGTTTCTCTACACAGACACCACGGCACTCGGATACAGTGTTTATTAATTCTAGACTTTTGACAGACATTGCGCAGTTCAATTTGCTTGGTTCGTACTTATTTGTACGAAAATTGAACGAGCATAGCGCCGAGTCCGCAGGAGACGAGGACGCGTGTCTGGAGAATGTCTAGAATTAATAAACTAAATGATTAACTGATAAATAAAAACGTCCGAGTAAAAATACGACAAAGTCATATTTTTACTCGGACGATCCAAATACTATTGGACGCGGTTCCACCGAGTTTCTAAGTCAGTATGCCAACTTAGCACTTCATTGTTACAGATTAGGGAAGTAAACTTCCGACTTGGCCCAGCGGTTGGTAGCCACTGCAATCTCTGTACTAACAATCTTATGACCGAAGATAGTTTCTGTCAAACGAAAACCGGTCCACAGGGTGGACCGGCGACGATTGCTGACAAGTTCAGACTAGCTGATAGTCATGCTCGCACAACCCTTCACAGTTGTCGGTAAGTCGGCAGGTGATCTATACCATTTATTGCGCAGATAAGTCACTGACTCATACAGCTGCCAGAAAGCATTTTTTTGTTTATTAACTTCTTTGCTGATCTTCCGAGCTTTCTCAATATGCTCTTCATTTGAATCAGGACCAAGGGAGGATTGCCAGTCCGTATTGAGCTCGAATTGTTGCTCCAGTTCCTGTGCGGCAGTTTTCAGACCAGTTTCCAGGAATCTTAAGCCTGCTTGGCGACTTTTCTCACTTTCGCCAAGAACAGCGGCGACAATTTTGTAGTGAGCCGCGGCTTCTCTGATGAAAAGCATCTCGATACTAACGCCAATGAAAAATATGCAGTAAAAGCTGCCAGATATTGACAGCAATAAAGAATCCATTCGAATTCTTGCCATATAAAACACTAAGACAGCTGACGGCACTATTACAGCGCACAACCAGTAATTAAACAGACGGTTGTAGTCAAACACGCCCACGCTCGGTACAGGTATTTTCATTGTTAAGAACTCCGTTCATCTTGCCAACATGCGGTCCAGTTTTTCTGGATCGGAGACGTTTTTCGACTCGCAAGATTATCGAACAATACAACTTAATGTGTCTAACGTCAATACTATTCTGGTCGATCCGGTGGTGTTTCTAAATCTAGGGTTTGGGGATCAAGAGGTTTAATTTTATCGATCAGAATACTCGGCTCGTCATTGCGGAAATTAAGCTTACCTTTAATTGCTACGCAAGTACCAGGCTCAAGTAAGTCTTTATAGGTGGTGTATGTTTCAGGGAAGGTGACAGTTTCTATACTGTCTTTTTGGTCTGATATTTTTACAAAGGCCATGCGGTCGCCTTTTTTGGTTAGTAGTTCTTTGACTATTTCTACTAGACCCGTGGTAACGACGGTCGTGCCTTTGTAGCCCTGCTTAACTTCGGCGATTTTAGGGCGTTTATCAGTTTCGGCTTGATGAGCATCAAGCGGATGTCCAGATACATACACTCCAAGTAGCTCTTTTTCCCAGAGTAATTTTTGGGTAGTGGTTGCTGGCTGTGAGGCTTCGAGAGTGAGACCGCTGACTTCTTCCATTCCGCCAAATAAAGAATCTTGATTGGATTCCTTGCCGGCTACATGCTCTTTATTGTAAGCCAGTAGGTTGTCTAGATTTGCAAACAAAACTCCTCTTTCGTCGAAGTTATCAAAAGCGCCAGTGGTAATCAGAGCTTCCATTGATTTTTTGTTTAGCCCACGGTCGTGGATCCGGCTCAAGAAATCCTGCATTGATGCAAAAGCGCCATTTGCTTTTCTTTCCGCAATAATGACATCGGCGATACCAGCGCCAAAGTTTTTGATAGTAGTGAGTCCAAAGCGGATAGTTTCTTTTCCTGGCACAACTGAAAAGTCAGCGAATGACTCGTTGATATCAGGTGGCAAAACGGTGATATTCATGCGCTCACACTCGTGAATAATTTCGGAGATTTTTTCTGTGTCACCAGAGTCAGCGGTCAGAACCGCAGACATGTATTCGACTGGATAGTTGGCCTTCATGAAGGCTGTTTGGTAGGCAACCCGTCCGTATGAGGCGGCATGAGCTTTGTTGAATCCGTAGGCTGCAAAAGGTTCAATTAGTTTCCAGAGCTCCTCAGCCTTTTGAGCAGTCATGCCATGTTCGATCAGACCGTTGAATAACTTGTCTTTTTCGGCAGCCATGATCTCTGGCACCTTTTTACCCATCGCTTTACGAAGCTTATCAGCCTCGAGCCACGAATAACCAGCCAGCTTAATGGAGATCATCATCACGTCATCTTGGTAAGTGATCACCCCGTAGGACACGTCAAGAATTTCTTCCATTCGTTCATCCATGTACGACACTAAAGCTGGATTGTGCTTACGTTCGATATAGGTCGGGATCATTTCCATTGGTCCTGGGCGATACAAAGCCACCATCGCGTTGATATCGTGAATAGTAGTCGGCTTTAGTTGCTTTAAGAAGGCTGTCATACCCGAACCGTTTAGCTGGAAAAGACCCATGGTTTCACCGCGAGCCAACATGTCAAAAGTTTTTTGGTCGGCGAGATCGATATTTTCAATATCAATATCAACGTTGTGAATTTTTTTTACTCGCTTTACGGCATCAGCTAAGATAGCTAAGTTTTTGATGCCAAGGAAGTCAAACTTCAAAAGGCCGACTCCGTCTTCTCCAACGCTGTGCATTTCGTATTGAGTGATGTACTTTCCAGTTTTGGGGTCGGGCTGAATTGGTACGTACTCGTTTAGTGGTGCTGGAGCAATCACTACACCGGCGGCGTGCACTCCGAGGTGTCGAACCCGACCTTCAATTTGTTTAGCTAGATCAATCACTTCACGGGACTCTGAATCTTTTTTGTACAACTCAGCCAGCTCGGGTTCAATATCGATGGCGCGGTCGATGGTCATTGGAAAACCTTGAGCCCCAAGCGGTATCAATTTAGCGATGCGGTCACCAGTAGCGTATGAATGTCCCAGAGCGCGAGCTACGTCACGTACAGCCGCGCGGGCCATCATGGTGCCAAAAGTGCCGATTTGCGCGACGTTATTTTCTCCGTATTTTTCCTTGGAGTATTCGATGATTTCATCGCGTCGGTTATCGGCAAAATCCATGTCGATATCAGGCGCTGACGGACGCTCAGGATTGAGGAATCGTTCGAAGGGAAGTTTGTACTCAAGTGGATTTACGTTGGTAATTCCGAGTACGTAGGTGGTCAGTGATCCGGCTACCGAACCACGAATAGTGGTAAGGATGCCGCGCTCTCGAGCTTCGCGTAAAAGATCGCCTACCACTAAGAAGTATTTGGCGTAACCTTTGGTCTTAATGATGTCGAGTTCGTAGTCGAGTCGCTCGGTAACGCTCTTGTCGTTGGTGTCTAGTCCGCGCCATTTCACACCTTCGTACGAGGTGACTCGGAGTTCTTCGTCCGGGTCGCGGCCACTTTCAATTTCGTAATTGGGAAATACCCAGGCATCCATACCGAGAGTGATTTCGACATTACAAGCTTCGGCAATCTTTACTGTATTTGAAATTGCTTCAGGTACGTCTTTAAACCACTCTTTCATCTCCGCTTGAGTGGTAAACGAAAAGTTGTCACTGGCATCATGGTCAGCGGTGGTGTCTACGACACCACCGCTTTGAATCTTGATCATGGTTTCGCGGGCCAAGCGATCTTCGGGCTTTAGATAATAAATATCGTGAGCGGCTACGAGGGGAGTATTGGTTTCCTTGGCTAACTCTTTAATCTTTTCTTGATTTTCTTGGTGGTCGAATATTTCTGGGTGGTGCGATATTTCGAGGTAACAATTTTCGGCAAAGACACTTTTGTACCAATCAAGACGTTCAGCGGCCTGTTCTGGGTTAACGTCTTTTAGCGCTTGAGCTACTTCACCAGCAAAAGAGGGGATAATACAAAATAAATCATCCTTGTACTCTTTCAAAAGCTCTTCATCAATTCGCGGTTTGTAGTAAAAACCTTCGATATTTGAGCGGGTGACGAGCGAGATAAGGTTTTGGTAGCCCTTGAAGGTTTTGGCCAGTAAGACTAGGCGGGAGCGGGGTTTATCAATATTAACTTCCTTGTCGTGTCGTGTGCGAGGGGCCAAAAAAGCATCGAGGCCAATGATTGGTTTGATACCTTCGGCGGTACACGCTTTGTAAAAATCTATTGCACCATAGAGAGCACCAGCATCAGTGATAGCGAGAGCGTCTTGGCCATCGGCTTTGGCTGTTGCCGCGAGTTCTTTTGGGGTAGGCACAGCATTCAGGAGTGAATACATCGAGTGGGTGTGAAGATGGACGAATTCAGTCGTAAGCTTCGAATCGGACATAGTGCGAGCATTATAGCATTACCTCCAAACTGGTCTATATGATAAAGAAAAACCCCGTTCATCTATTTAGATGAACGGGGCGCGGTAAGCTACCGATCCTAGTTGAATTTCAGGACCGGTATCTCAACTGGCCTTAGTACTACTCGTTTGCCAGTTTTGGCCCCAAAAAGCTTGCCGCGACCTGTGACGCCTACGGAGATGTCTCCGCCAACTGTGCGCCGGTCGAGCTTGGCGCAGACGCGGCCAACGCTCCGGCTCGAGCAGTTGTCGATACGAGCGCCACCAAGCACCTGCATGGTTACAGTGCTTCCGACGTTTCGCGCGATGCGCTCTAAGGGACCTTCGTTGGCATGAGCCAGCGGGGCGATCAGGACCAGGCTGATCATAATGATAAGGAACTTGTTCATAATAGACCTCCTAGATCTGTATGAATATGGAAGACCGATACATTATTAATAATAGCATAATTTTAACCAAAAGTCAATTCTGCTATAATGCTGCTATGAAATGGGAAATTGGTGAGAAAGCATTGGATGCTTTCACAAGACCTCGCCTAAGATTTTGCGAGACGTCAGTCGAAGTAAAATATAGACAAGGTGTACAGCTCCTGTAAGGAGTAGATGAAGCTTTATTTAATAAGTTATGATCAAGTATTTAGTTGGCGTTGATGAAGCTGGCCGCGGGCCATTGGCTGGTCCAGTAGCGGTAGGTATGGTGAAAATTCCGGTTGATTTTGATTGGGCTTTAATCCCTGGGGTTGGAGACAGTAAAAAACTGAGTGAAAAAACTCGTGAGGATTTGTACGAACGGGCAAAAGAGCTCAGATACCGTGGATTACTAGATTTTTCCGTAGCTCAAGTGGGACCTTCAGTGATAGACAAGATGGGTATTTCTTTCGCCATCAACTTAGCGATTGCACGTAACGTAAAGCGGTTGCAGTTGAATCCAAAGACTTGCCACTTGAAGCTCGACGGTTCGCTCAAGGCTCACTATCGTTTTTCTCAAGAAACGATTATCAAAGGCGACGACAAAGAAAAGGTTATTGGATTGGCTTCGGTACTGGCCAAAGTGACACGAGACAAATATATGAATAAAATTGATCGTAAATATCCAGCCTATGGCTTTATTGAAAACAAAGGCTACGGCACACAGCTGCATCGAGAAATGATTGCTCAAAGAGGTAAGTGTCCGATCCATAGGGTTAGCTATTGCAAAAACATAAAAGTATTGTAAAATATTGACCTGAGCGATTCTGCTCAGAACCGATTCACATTAAATCCACGTAGGGAGCCTGGATGAATAATACGAGAAACGCCAATTACTTTGATCGGCTTATAAGCCTCAGTAATTGTATCAAGACCAATTTGCCGGCAAAAGCGGCGAGTGAATTGCCGGGGATCAGAGTGGATGTCTCTCAAACCAGTTCTTGTATAGTGCTCGACTTCACCCGTACGGCGAATATGGAATACGATCAATTTCGATCAAGAGTCCATGCGTTTATGGCGGGCACGGTGAAGCACCTTTCGCAGAAACATCTTTCCAAGTCTAGTCGTTGCAGCAGCGATGATGCGCCGGCGAAGATTAAAAAGGTGAGAAATACCAAAGCGAGTGTCATATCATGGCGCATACAGATTTGAGAGTATGCACCCCTCTGGCACCTTTTACGGCCGTTCTTGCAAAAGGCGGCCTTTTCTATTGCATTTATTAGCAATTCTGATATAGTTTCGCCACTATGGTAATTCGAATGCGTCACACGCGGGCACACACCGCGAATCGTCGTTCACATCATGCGCTAAAAGCGCCTACTTTGGCTATTTGTAGCAACTGTGGCGCAAAGCACCGACCACACCACATGTGTTTAGAATGTGGCTTCTACAAAGGGAGAATGGTCATTGATGTAGCGGCCAAGAAAAAAGCTCGAGACGAGCGTTTGCAAGCTAAAAAAGATATGATCGATGCCCAACAAGGCTTTGGTCAAGAAGTAGCGGAGGAAGCTCCAGCAACTGAAGAAGCTTCAGTAGAAGCTCCAGCTGAAAAGGTAGAAGAAGCAAAAGAAGAAAAGTAAGCCACTGAAAACCCTGCCAAACCGGTAGGGTTTTGTGGATTTATCGCCCATGGCAGACCGGCAGAATGGTACACTTAGGTCAGTAAAAGTTTAGTACATTAGTATGGCAAATCGACATTTATCGCGCAGCATTGTTCTTCAGTCACTTTTTGAGTGGGATTTAAACGCGCTCGAAAAAAAAGCAGTGGGTGAAGTTTTGGGACGTAACGTAGCAGAGTTTGCTCCCAACAAGACCGATATGCCATTTATGGAAAAACTCCTCGATGGAGTCATGGCAAAACAGCCAGAACTCGATCAAGTTATCGAAAAAGCCGCGCCTGATTGGCCAATCGATCGTATTTCTCCCGTCGATCGTAATATTTTACGCTTGGGTCTTTATGAGCTCTTGTTTGCTGACCGTAAAGAAGTACCAGCTAAAGTAGCTATCAATGAGGCGATTGAACTAGCTAAGCAGTTTGGTGGCGAAAACAGTAGCCGGTTTGTAAATGGTGTGCTGGGAGCGGTTTATAAAGAGATTGGTGAGCCTGGTAAAGATGAGCAAGGTAAGAAGCGGAAGCGAGACATTCCATTTGAGGAGATGCCAATCGAAAGGCTGTCTGGAGCAGTGGTTTACGCTGAGCACGAAGGTCAAATTTACCTGGCTCTGGTACACGATATTTTCGGACACTGGACTCTTTCTAAGAGTAAAGTGCAAGAAGAAGAAACTGTCGAAGCTGGGGCAGTGCGAGCTCTAAACGAAGAAATCGGTCTACCAATTGAGATTGAGCAAGAAATCGGCGGTAATGAGTACGTGGCGTCACATCCTGAGTCAGGGAAAGTACGCAAGCAAGTGCACTACTTCTTGGCTAAAGCTCCTTATCAAGATATTCAACTAATTAAAAAAGGTGGCCTAGATGATGCCAAATGGTTTAAAGTGGCCGATATTCTGGAATTAAACTTCTACGAGGATATCTTACCGATTGTTACCAAGGCGGTCACTGTGCTAGTTGGAAGAGGAGGGAATTAGTGATACATTTCAGACTAACAGATTATGGAAGATAAAAACCCGGAGGCAAATTTGGACAAGTTGCAGCAAATTCTTGGCGTGCAATTTGCTGATATCAAGATTTTACTGTCAGCGGTGACACACCGATCGTATCTTAATGAACATCGAGAGGCGACTTGGGATCACAATGAGCGCTTAGAGTTTTTAGGCGATGCGGTTTTGGAGCTAGTGGTTACCGACTATCTTTTCAAAAAATATCAAGACAAACCTGAAGGTGAACTGACTGCAGTGCGCGCTGCTTTGGTAAACACAGTATCTTTAAGTGGTGCCTCAGAGCAGCTCGGAGTCAATGATTTTCTTTTGATGTCGAAAGGTGAAGCAAAGGATGTTGGGCGGGCGCGACAGTATATTTTAGCTAATGCTTTTGAAGCTTGTATTGGTGCGATCTACTTAGATCAAGGTTATGATGCCGCGCAAGCCTTTATTGCGGAAAGACTATTTCCTAAGACCGACGAAATAGTCAAAAAGCGCCTATGGCAGGATGCTAAGAGTCGCTTTCAAGAGTTGGCGCAAGAGCATGTATCTATTACTCCGACTTACAAAACTACCTCACAAGAAGGTCCAGATCATGATCGGGTATTTACTGTTGGAGTTTTTTTGGGCAAAGAATTGGTAGCTGAAGGAAAGGGTCGCTCCAAACAAGAGGCTGAACAACAAGCCGCCGAACACGCCGTCACCGCGAAAGGTTGGCAAACAGACTAGTCATAAAACCTGCGTGATATAATTTTTTATATGAATATCAAGACTAAAGGATTTACTTTAGCTGAGTTATTGGTGGTGATTGCGGTGATCTCTATTCTAAGCTCGTTTATTTTTGTGAACGTTAGTGATTCACGAGCCTCGGCGCGTGATGCACAAAGAAAATCTGATCTCAGAGAGTTGCAATCTGCGATTGAACTCTATCGACTTGATAATGGTACTTATCCTTCTGGCTGTAATGGTTATACCGATTCGCTAACGCCAGTGTTTTCGGGCGAGCCAGATGGGGCGCATCCTTGTCCACTGGGAGATCCTGAATATATTATAGGGCTGGCGCCTGAGTATATTCGCAAATTACCGAACGATCCATTTTTAAATGGCGGAGGTGGCTATGTATACTTGGTTAATCAGTCAGGCTCAGCCTATAAAGTTATGGCTCTTGATACAGTAGAATCAGAATTAGTGGCTCAGAGCAGTGATTTCTTTCGGTGCGACCCAACTTACAGAATAATTCAGGCCAATGATGGAGGGAGCTTTGGTAGTCAGTCACTTAATGATCCTGGAATATGTACGCGGGTAAGGACAAGGGCTACTGGTAATCTCAATCAAGATCTGGGTACACCAGCTGACTTCGGGAGTCCGTATGAGGTTTGTCATCTAGCGTCTGAATATGAAAATGACTATGCTTTGTCGGGAGGTTATAGTACAGGATTTTCCGAGCCGAAAGCTATTGAGTTTGATACAGAAATAGTTAGGTGTAAATAAGTATGAAAAAAAATATTGACAACAATAAGGGTTTTACTCTAATCGAGGTTTTGGTGGTCGTCGGCATACTGGCTTTGCTGGTCAGTTTTTTGATGATCAATTTTAATGATGCTCGAGCGGATGCGCGGGATAAAGCAAGAGCTGCCGCTTTGGAACAGTTGGCAGTTGCGCTAGAGTTGTATAAGGCTGAGTACGGAGTTTACCCTGATCAGGGGTGTGGTGATCCAAGTGCTGGCGAATGGGCTGGTCCGGGTCCCGCTACTTTGAGCTGGGCGGCTAGTTGTGACGACTATATTGTGGGTCATACCGGCGGCGTAAACTTTGTGCCCGACTTTCTACCAGCTTTACCAATAGATCCGCGCGATGAGCTGGAGGACGATAAAGGTTTTTACTATCGAACTAGCGCCAGTAATGATACGTATAAAATTATGGTGCACGAATCTGTCGAGGTAAATCTGGTGGATGATTTTAGTCACGAGCTGGCCAGGTGTCCAAGAGCATTGCCAGGACCTCCATCACGCTGCAGCGCTCCTGCTCCAGAGAACATTTACTCTATTTATTCTAGTGGAGCAGAATACTGGTAATTTGTGCACACCCCATATTCTGGATTAAAGAGGGTGTTATTATTGAATAATGCAGAGGCAAAAGTTTCTTAAGGGATTTACTTTGGTAGAAGTGCTAGTGGTGATTGGTATCATCAGTATAATTTTGTCGATCTTATTTTATGCCTTTGAAGATTCGCGAGATAATTCGAGTAACAGTTCCATTCGGGCCGAGTTGAAAGAAATCGAGTTGGCGATTGAGACGTATCGATTGCAAAATGGAAGCTATCCAACAGCAAGTAATTTTGGAGTAACTGATTGTCGGTCTGCGAGCACCAGGGGCGGGGATTATGTTGTTATTGCTTCAAGTTATGTTTCTGGTTCGGGGGGCTCTCTGGTTGGCTGCCCTATAATCAGTGGTACGCAGCAGCCATATATTGATGGTTTAATACCTGGCTACTTGTCTGGTTTGCCAAATAGGGATGAGTCTCGTAATTCTGACTGTATATTCAGGTACATTGTGACTGGTGATCAATCCTCATACAAATTGATTGCCGAAAACTGTTTCGCTGGAGCAGCTGCAGCAGCCGACGGGGTGCAGCAGATAGACGAGTTTGCTCGCTGTCCCGAAAGCTGCGATGATCCTGGCGGAGTCCATCCCGCTGAATGTGAACCAAGTGAAGCTGATTTCTACAATTCCTTAGCTATCTACAGTGTTGGAGGAGCTTGCTATTAAAGATTATGTATTTGAAAGAACTGACAATTAATGGTTTTAAGTCATTCGCCAAAAAGAGCGAGCTGAAATTTACCGCGCCCATTACCTCAATTGTTGGTCCAAATGGTTCCGGGAAGAGTAATATCGCAGAGTCTTTTCGCTTTGTGTTAGGAGAGCAGTCAGTAAAGTCGATGCGAGGGAAGAAGGGTGAAGATCTGATCTGGGGAGGTTCAGAAAAGGTGTCTCGTGGCAATCGGGCTTCAGTACAAGTAATTTTTGATAATAAAAACCGCGCGTTGGCGCTCGATTTTGACGAAGTCAAAATCGAGCGGACGGTCCACCGTGACGGCCAAAATGAATACAAGCTAAACGATTCGACCGTGCGCCTTAAAGACGTGCATGAGCTACTGGCTAACGCCAATATCGGTTCAACCGGTCATCATATTATTTCTCAGGGAGAAGCTGATCGGGTATTGGCAGCTGGACCTAAAGAGCGAAGGGAGATGATTGAAGACGCGCTTGGCCTCAAGGTCTACCAACTCAAGAAGCACGAAAGTGAGCGTAAGTTGGAAAAAACTAAGGAGAATATTTCGCAGGTAGAGTCGCTCCGCCGCGAAGCCGCTCCGCATTTGCGGTACATGAAGAAGCAAGTGGAGAAAGCCGAACGCTCACTGGAGGTGCAAAAAGAACTCAAGCTGAAGTACGCTGAGTATCTTAAGCGTGAAGACACATATGTCGCCTTTCACTTTGATCGCCTGACACAAGAGCGCGTTGCGCCAACTGCTCAGCTGACTGAAGTAAAGAAAAAATTAGAGGAAGTAAAGACAATTTTGGCCAAGACCGAAGAGGTGGAAGAATCGGCCGACCTAAAATCCGCCGAAGCCACGTTAGCGGAAGCTACAAAAGTGAGGCAGGTGGCCGAAAAAGCCCATAGTGGTATCGAAGGTCAGATCTCTTTTTTGGAAAGACGCATCAGTGCCGCAGTCAATAAGCCGGCTGAGACCGACGGCTTTATAAAACGGTCTGCTTTAGAGAAATTAGTGTCAGGTATTGAGTCGGAAACAACATTACTGAAAGATGATGATGTCTCTGTGCTTAAAAATACCTTGGATGAATTGGTGAAGAAGTTGCGTGCATTCTTGAACGAAGGCAAGGTTGAGCAGGTAGATACAACAGAAGCAGACAAAAAGGAATTGTCTGAACTACAGTCCGAATTAGAAAAAGCCACTGTGGCATTAGAAAAAGCACGGCACGATGAAAGTAGGGTGCAGGAAAAATTGGCAGCCCTGCAAACTGAGCAGCAAGCAGAATCCAATAAAAATCGCGAAGCTGAGCGCGATATGTTCGCTCTAATAAACGAACAACGAGAACTGGAGCTAAAGGTAAAAAATATCGATAGTGAATTGGCTGTTTTAAACAGAGATCGCGATGATTTTAAACAACAGTTGCAAGAAGCGGTTACTCTGCTGGGTCAATCGGCCACAGATTACTTTACGTATGAAGTGAGGGACGAAGCCGGACAGTCTGTAGACGAGGATCAGATCGTGTCTGAGGATCGGTCCAAGCAAAAAAACCGACAGTTTGAATTGGAGAAATTAAAAATTAGATTAGAGGAACTAGGGGTTGGAGCGACGGAAGATCTAGTTAAAGAGTACGAAGAAGCTAAGGCACGTGATGAATTTTTAGCTAAAGAACTATCTGATCTTGAAGAGTCGGTCGAAAACTTAAAAAAGCTGATTGTTGAGATGGATGAAAAATTGCATTCGCAATTTAGCGCCGGAGTAGAAAGGATCACCAAAGAATTTCATTCTTTCTTTACGCTTATGTTTGGCGGTGGCTCAGCTGCGTTAAAGCAGGTGGAAATCAAGGTAAGAAGTGATGATGAGGAAGAAGAGAAGGCGGTGCAGACCGGAGTTGAGTTAGAAGTGAGCTTGCCAAACAAGCGGGTAAAAGGGTTGGAGATGCTGTCTGGGGGAGAAAGAGCGTTAACATCTATTGCTTTAATATTTGCTATGAGTCAGGTGAATCCACCACCTTTTATTATTCTTGATGAAACTGACGCAGCCCTTGATGAGGCTAACAGTCGGCGTTATGGAGATATGATTGAGGCGTTGGCCAAGAAGTCGCAATTAGTGCTCATTACTCACAATCGAGAGACAATGAGTCGAGCGGGTGTCTTGTACGGGATCACTATGGGTGGAGACGGGGTGTCAAAAACCCTCTCAGTCCAGTTTGAAGAAGCTGCCGCTGTGGCAAAATAAATTATGGCGAAAAGAAAGAAAGAATTAATTTTGCTAAAAATTGGTGGTAGTGTGATCACATATAAAAATTCCGCCAAAATCAAGGTGAGAAGAAAAGTGTTACAGCAAATCGCTAAAGAATTAAGTCATGTATTAAAAAATGACAGTAGTAAGCGAGTGGTTTTGGTGCACGGGGCTGGATCGGCCGGCCATGTGTTGGCCAGAAAATATGACCTCAAAAAGGGCGTGAATGGTGATAAGCAAAAACTTAAAGCCGCCCTAAAAATAAGAGAGAATAATCAAAAGCTGAATGCGATTATTATAAAAATTCTCACCAATGCTGGACTGCCGGTGGTGCCTCTGCACACCGGTTCGGTGATCGCTCAGTCGGGTGGTGAAATCGAGGATGTGAACTACGACATGGTAGACATGGCGCTCAAAGAAGGGTGTGTTCCAGTGATGTATGGAGAGATGGCTTTTGATTCCAAGCTTGGACTGTCGGTGTGTTCTGGTGATGAAATTGTATCGCAGTTAGCTGATTATTTGCGAGTAAGTAAAATCATTTATGCTTCAGACATAGATGGTATATATGACCTTGATCCGTATAAGCACAGGCACGCGAAATTGCTGCAAAAGATTTCATTACCTGACTTGGTTTCCGGTAATCTGGTTGACTTAGGCGAGTCGCACAGTATTGATGTGACTGGTGGATTGTTTAATAAAATTAGATTACTTGATGAACGTTTTTCATCAAATATTTTAAAGCAGGTGGTGGTGATGAATGGTTTGAAGAAAGGAAATTTTAAAAAGAGTCTACAGGAAGATTCGGTTGGTACCTTAATTACTTTATAAAAGGCCTGCTCGTATGAGTCAGGCCTCTTTGTGTTTGTTTGGACAAGTCTCCATAATGGTTTTAACTTCAAGCCGAACGAATTCCTCGAGTAGTTCTGTAGGATCAAGCCATCCATGATGTGCGACGTCGGTGTCAAACGGTGTGCTTATGAATTCTTCTTCGCTCACTGCTCTATAGACGTCGATTAGGGTGATGCATCCAGGGTGAGTGAATGTAAATTCATCCAAAAAAACAATTTTGTGAATGTGACCGCAAAACTGTAACCCAATTTCTTCAACCATCAAGCGATCTACTCCATCTCGGGAACTTTCGCCAAGATGAAGAGTTTCCATCGGGAAAGTTTTCATGCCAGCCTGCTTGCGTATCAATGGCTTGGCGACCAATTCTCTCAAGGTCAGAATTTTGCCCTTGTTGCTAAACAAGAGCAGCGCTACGCCACGTAGCATAGGTAGCTCTTGTTTCATTTTTAAACCTCCGTGTACAAACTGTGGCACAAGTTATCTTGTCTACTAAGCGTTGTCAATTTTACTTACAAACAGATTGCAGATTATTTGGACCAAAGAAGCAACTAATTTGTTATGATGGTTGAGAAATATGGAAGGCAAAGTATACAAGTTTCCGTCGGGAGAAAGAGTTGGAAAGAATAAAGAAAACTCATTCGAACTAAAGACTGATCGTAAGGCATTGCGAGCAGTTTTGGCATCATTTGGTATTGCGCTCATGCCGATGAAGGACAGTAATGACGCTGAGGCGAGTGTCCAGTCGGATCCTGAGCCAACACCAAACTTCGTCTCTGTAGAAAACGAACATAACGATACTCTACAAGAACGTTTGGCAAATGAATCAATGGAGGACATGTTGGACCGTACCGTTATGAGCAATTTCAGAGAGCAGGGGGTGTCCACGGAAGAGATTGTTGATGAGTTTTCGAAACGGATCCAAGCATATGCGTCAGAGCGTAATGAGTGGGATATTAGCACCACAAAGAATCGCGCTCTTGAGACTCTCGAAGAGCTGGGCGGTCTCACCAAAATGGAGTACCTGAAAGAAAATATTAAGTTTGGTGAAAGTATGCCAGCGGATATACAGTCTGCCTTAGTAGATAAGATTGATGGGGTGCCGGCAGCGGAAACCAACTATGACGAAACAAAGGTGAGTCCAGACGGAGCGTTTGGTGCCCTCCAGACTATGCCAGAGACCTACGAAGCATTTGGCGGCGAAAAAGGAAAAGAGACTTCATGGGTGTCACAAGTAACGGTGGCAGGTCGTATTTATACAAAGAAATACGAGGATTTGGCGGCGGGACTCGGTGAAGAAAGGTTGGCTGCTATTGAAAAGCAGTATCCTTCAAGGGAATCATATGTAAATGACTTCTGGGTGCCGCTTTTGTTTGGGGCCTATCACGCAGGCGGTAGTCGTTGGAAGGATGGTGTAGAAGGTTACACTGTCAGTTTGCCGCAGGAAGATTGGGCGGTGGGTAAAGACTTCTTCCCAGCGGTGGCTGATTATAGCTTTGAGAGCAAGGAGGGTAGACTGGCTGAGTTTGGTCCTAAGTCTCGAGAGTATCCATTTAAGGTTTTGGCCTGGTCATATCTTCTCAATCAAGAAGCCGAAGAAGAATCAACCAGCTACGCTCAGGCAGATATTTCACCGACTGATAATAAAGGGTAGGGGCTAGAAAAAGCCGGCGTCCACTGTCGTGGACGCCGGCTTTTTCTAGCTTAATCTCCCTTCTTCTCCACCAGCTCAAAGTCTAGCTGTCGTTCGTCTTTGTCGGCGCGCACCAACTTGACTCTAACGGGGTCTCCGAGGTGGTAGACCTTACCGGTTCTCTGGCCTTTGATGCGGTACTTCTTAGCCTCGTGTTCAAAGTAGTCACCTTTAATACTTGAAAGCTTCACCATGCCGTCAGCTAAGGTGTCTTGCTCTTGGACGTAGATGCCCCAGTCAGCTACGCCATTGATCACACCGTCGAACTCTTCGCCAACTTTGTTCATCATGTATTCCACCTGCTTGAACTTGATCGAATCTCGCTCAGCTGACACCGCTTCCATTTCTCGTTCGGAAGATTGGATTGAAATTCGTTCGTAGTTGCTGCTTTGTTTAGGCCCGATTTGCTCACCGTCTAGGTGCTTGCGGAGCATGCGGTGTGCCATCAGGTCGGGGTAGCGGCGGATAGGGGAGGTGAAGTGGGTGTAGTACTTAAACGCGAGACCAAAGTGACCGATGTTTTTAGTGGAATAAACAGCCTTAGCCATTGATCGGATACTAGCGGTCTTGATGAGGTTTTCCTCGGGCTTACCTTCTACTGCCTTCATCAGTTTATTGATAGAGGTGGCTTGGACGATGCCATTTTTGGCTTCAAACTCGTAGCCAAGGGCGTGTACAAAAGTAGCCAACTCCTCGATTTTGTCTGGGTTTGGTACGTCGTGAATACGATAAACAAACGCCATATCTTTATTTTTACTCTTTGACTCATTGTTGATGTAGGTAGCAACCTCACGGTTGGCTAGGAGCATAAAGTCTTCAATCATCATCATTGTCTCAGTGCGGTGTTTTTTGTAGGCCTTTATCGGAGCGCCACGTTCGTCAAGTTCAAATTTTACCTCCGGCTGTTCAAAAGCGATGGCGCCTTTTTGGTAGCGCTTTTTGCGTAGCTTACGACTTAGTTCCATCATGGTGGTTAACTCTTCCAGATATTCACCTTCACCTTGGTCGATTATTTCTTGGGCTTCTTGGTAGCTAAAACGCTTGTCGGAGTGAATGATGGTTTGACCATACCAGCCATTGACCACATCAGCTTCGGGACTAAGTTCAAAGATAGCCGAAAAAGCCAATCGGTCTTCATTGGGTCGCAGCGAACAGAGATCGTTTGATAATACTTCAGGAAGCATCGGGATAACTCGATCTACTAGATAGACAGAAGTGCCTCTCTCGACTGCTTCTTTATCGAGTGGTTCACCTTCACGTACATAATGAGATACGTCAGCAATATGAATCCCAACTTCGACGTTCCCGTTTTCAAGAGTTTGAATAGATAACGCGTCGTCAAAGTCTTTGGCGTCTGCCGGGTCTATGGTCATAGTGGTTACTCCTCGTACGTCCCGCCGCTTCGGATCAGCGATAGCCTTGGCAAATATTTCTTCCTTGCTTTCGTATAGTTCATGAGCCGCTTGTTGCACTGATTCGGGAAATTCTTTTGAGAAGCCACCAGAGCGGATGATCGCTTGCATTTCTGTTTCGTGGTCACCAGCATGACCAAGTGTCTCGATAATTTTAGCTAGCGGATCAAGTTGGGGATTTTTCCAGCTGTCTATTTCCACTACCACCTTCATTTTAAGATCGTTGGCTGTAGCATCAGGCAATAGCGGTCGCACGTGGATGCGATGATTGTCTGGTTGAAGATACTTTATGGTTTTACCATTCTCTTCACGTTCCTTAACCTCGCCGATCAGTTCACGGTGAGCCGGTTTTACCACTCGAACAACTTTGCCCTCCTGACGCTTGCCGGATTGTTTTTTCTTGAGGTCGACTTCAACAATGTCACCATCTAGGGCAAAATTGAGGTTTTCTCGTTCTATTACAATGTCTTCCTCTAAATTGGGGTGGGCGACAAATCCAGTCCCTTTACCGCGAATCATGATCGCGCCTTCGTGGGTTTTATTCATGGTCGCATGGTAGCATTGACGCCCTTATATTTCCATAGTAATTTTCGAGCAGGTGAGAGAAGAGGGGGCAAGTATGGTCATTATCATCAGAAATGAATCTTTTTTAGGTGACACAGAACCTTTAGAGATGGATATCTATCCTATCTATCAAGAGGATGAAGAGATGGCGGCTGAGTTTGGTTTTGCGTACATGCAGACAGAAGGGATTGGCTTTTGTTCAGCTGATGATGTGGGGTTAAGTGCAGAAGAGATAGTGAGTAGGATTGAGCACTATCTTGCTGATGAAGGTGTTGAGTTTTTGTTTGTACCGGCAAAGTACTTCGAACCAGTATTCAAGCCAGTTCTTGATAGTCGAGGGATTTACTATTCACTGAGTGATTAAACCTTGATACAATATGTTTCTCCCAGGTTACCGCTTGGGTAGAGGTGTGCTCTTGTCGTAGAGCAAGCCGTATCACCGACTCATTACCGTATTGAGTCACCCCGCCCCGATGTCGCATGGTCACATGAAGACAAAGGGGCTTTTTATATACATCTCCTATTGACGTTCCTATTTAATCTGCTATGCTAGCGCCACTTACAAATGAAGGAGCGAGAGACGTAAATGGATTGCATTTATGTCAGAGCGAGTGAAATTTGTATAAATTCTATATATTTATATGTTAATGATGAGATTACAAAGAGTTGGCCGACGAAACGATCCTTCGTATCGTATTGTTGTGACTGACAAGCGAACTGGCGTGAAAAGCGACAAGCATATTGATCGTATCGGTTCATACAATCCAAAGATGGATCATATCCAATTGGATACAGAAAAGGCCAAAGAGTGGTTGGCAAAGGGGGTACAACCTTCAGAAACAATGCACAATCTACTGGTAAGCCAAAAGGTGATTGAAGGTAAGAAGATTAACGTTCTACCGAAGAAGTCTCCTATTATTGATGAAGAAGCCGAAAAATTAAAGCAGGAGAAGGCAGAAGAAGAAGCAGTCGCCAAGGCAGAAGCAGAAAAAGCTGAAGCAGAAGCTGCAGAATCAAACGAGGAAACTCCTGCTGAAGAAGCTGTGGCAGAGGACGCTCCAGCCGAAGAGGCACCAGCCGCAGAGGCGGAAAAGGAAGTAGAAGTAGTAGCTGACGAAGATGATCCTGCGGATCACTCAGAAACAGCAGAAGAAAATCCAGAAGATATTGAAAAAGAGAAGGCGACTGAAGCACAAGCTCAAGCCGACGCTGAGGCTGACTAATCTCTCATTTAACACTATCTAAAAAACAACTCGCTCATGCGGGTTGTTTTTGCACCTGAGTGCGTTGACGTGGTCATAACACTTTCGTATTCTTATAAGAGCATCGCACTATACAAGGCGATTGCTTAACAGTTAGCCTAATTGATGTATGGATACCTACGAAGATAAGCAGTTTCTCGAGAATCTAGTTAAAGCACTCGTTGACAACCCAGAAGCAGTACAGATCAATCGAACCGTTGATGAAATGGGAGTACTTTTGACTCTTGATGTACACGCTGATGACATGGGTAAGATTATTGGCCGATCAGGCAATACCGCGAAAGCAATCCGCACCTTATTACGTGTAGTGGGAATGAAGAACGACGCTCGAGTAAATCTCAAGATCAATGAACCAGAAGGTGGAAAGGGAATGGATCGAGAGATGTCTGACGCGATGGCTGAGGATAATCCTTCTGCCGAACCAAAAAGCTTGGATGAAGCGATAGATGATCTGAAGATTTAGTCGCGCATATCACTCATGAGTGACCAGAAAATTCTCAGCAGAATTTTCTTACGGCTTCGGCCACAACTTTGAAAAAATCATGACTTTTGTCATGATTTTTTCAAAGACTGGCTTGTGGCCTACAGATGTTCACTCATGGATAGTATTCTTTCTCTAGTTTATCTGTGCTAGGCTGGTTTTATGAATTTTCACGTCATCACAATTTTTCCCGAAATCTGCCAAGCGTACACCGACGCGAGTATATTAGGGCGTGCCCAAAAAACCGAGAAGGGGAAAGGAGCTAAGGTGAAAGGGAAGAAGATCGCGGTTGATTACTACAATCCACGTGACTTTGTAAATGACAAACACAAGAAAGTCGATGATAAGCCTTATGGAGGTGGCCCAGGTATGGTTATGAAAGTTGAGCCAATCATTAAAGCTTGGCAAAAAGCCGTCGGTCGTAAAAAGGATCAAAAGAAAGTTAAGACGCTCATTATGTCACCGCAGGGTAAAGTGTTTAGTAATAAGCTGGCGAGAGAGTATGCTAAAAAGTACGATCATTTAGTATTAATTAGCGGTCGCTACGAGGGTATCGATAGTCGAGTAAAAAAAGCTTTGAAAGCCGAAGAGGTGAGTGTGGGCGACTACGTGCTAACTGGAGGAGAGTTACCTGCCTTATCGATAGTTGATTCAGTAGCACGCCAAGTCCCGGGAGTGTTGGGGGAATTTGAGTCGCTTGAAGATGAGCGTGATACTAACGGTGAGATGTATACTAGACCAGAAGTAATTGAATACAAAAAGAAGCGATATAAAGTACCGCCGGTGTTTATGTCTGGTAATCACGCTGAAATAAATAAGCGGAGGGCGCGTACCAAAAAATAATTAGTTAAATTAAGTACATAAGGATAAATTATGAAAATACTCATTGGAATTATAGTCGTAGTAGCCGCGATTTTTGCGTTTATGCAAATTGGTGGTTCGAACGAAAAGGCTGTGGATGATACTGCTGCTCCTGAAACTGCAGAGGCAGTAATGACAGATGATTTGGCCAAAGTCGATGATGACAATGAGGTTAGTGAAGTAGAGACAGGTGTTTATGAAATTGACACCACGAGTAGTGTGGTGAATTGGGCGGGGCAGAAGCCTCTAATCGAGGGGTATGTAAATACTGGGTCTATCGCTCTTAAGAGCGGTTCTGTTGAAATAACCGAAGAATCCTTAAGTGGTGAACTGGTGATCGACATGACCACTTTGTCAGTGTCAGAAACTCCAACTAAGCCAGGTTCAGAAAATGCTCTAGAAAGCCACCTAAAGGGTGAACGCTGGTTTGATGTGGAGACTTACGGAGAAGCCACTTTCGTTATTACTGACGCTACGCTTCAATCTGCCGGCACTTATGAAGTTACTGGTGACCTGACTATGAAAGGAGAGACCAATCCTGTTACTTTTCCAGTACAGGTAGTCGAAGGTGAGAATGGGCAAGTGGTGGCAGAAGCTGATTTTGAGATCGATCGAACTAAGTGGGGCATCACTGCTGGTTCTGGTTCGTTCTTTGATAACCTGGCCGATAATGTGGTCGATGACATGGTAGCGATGTCATTTAGTCTTGTGGCTAATAGGTAGTTGGTTAGACAATAAAAAGCCGGACATCTTTGATGTCCGGCTTTTTTGGCTAAAAAAGACCTTGCATATATATGACGCTGCTGTATACTACTGGCCACTTACGCATTAGTGCGATCTCGGATGAGTTCTGGTTGGGAGATTACTACGCGGGGGTAAATTGGTACCTTTGAGCGTTTTTTGTCGTTGTGGATGTTTCGACACAAAACTCCAAAAGTTACCGCACAATCACATTGTGATGTTTTTATTCATCGGGTAAGTAACAACAAGATATAAATAGCGCCTTTGGCGTGATTTTCTTGTTGATTTGCCAATAACAAAGAACTTTCAAATTTGGACGAAGAAATTCTCCAAAGGTGGAAGTGCGACAATAATATTTTATGGATACTAAAGATGTATCGGTAGGACACCTGCCGCAAAAGCGCTTCGAAAAAGCGTCTGCGCCACGGTTAGAGCTACCAGATCTGATTGAGCCACAACGAGAGTCGTACACATGGTTTGTCGAGACGGCTTTGAAGGAAATCTTCAAAGAGTTTTCACCGATTGCTGACTACTCAGAAAAGAAGTTCGAACTTCAATTTAAGAAGTACGAAATGGGAGCACCAAAGTACTCTCCAGAGTTTTGTAAAGAAAACAAGCGAACTTTCGAAGCCCCACTTCGAGCTGCAGTTGTTCTAAAGAACAAAACTTTTGATAGCGACAAGGAACAAGAGATCTTCATGACTGATATTCCAGTGATGACAGACAACGGTACCTTCATCATCAACGGTGTAGAGCGAGTAATCGTTCCACAGCTAGCCCGAAGTTACGGTATTTTCTTCACTTCAGCTGAATCAAAGGGTAAGACTTTGTTTGGCGCGAAGATTATTCCGGCGCGAGGAGCGTGGGTGGAGATCGAGTCTGAAGCTGATGGTGTTATCTACGTAAAGATTGATCGAAAGAAGAAGTTCCCAATCACTTCTTTGCTTCGAGTACTTGGAGTAGAAGACGAAAAGGACATGCTCAAGCTCGTAAAAGGTGTAGAGCGAGGTGAAGAGTACATCAAGGCTACCCTTGAGAAAGATCCGGCCAAGACTACTGATGATTCATATGTAGAAATCTACAAGCGTCTTCGAGATGGTGACCTAGCAACTATCGACAACGCTAAAGAATTCGTGAACTCAATCTTCTCAGAAGAACGATATGACCTGTCGGAAATCGGACGACATCACTTCAACGAACGATTCGATCTTCCAACAGACGCTAAGGCAGTAGCGAATCGAACTGTGTCTGTAGATGACATGCAACGAATCCTGTCACACATCATTGTGTCAAACCACGATTCAAGCGCCTTGCCTGATGATATTGATCACCTCGGATTCCGACGAGTGCGATATTTCGGTGAAATGTTGCAGCAACGAGTACGAGTAGGTATGACTCGAATGAAGCGAAACATTCAAGACCGAATGTCGACTATCGAAGCCGAGACTTCGCTGCCGATGCAAATTATTAATCCGCGACCACTACAAGCGGCTATTAAAGAGTTCTTCACTACGAACCAACTTTCACAGTTCTCACAACAGCAAAACATCCTAGCTGAAGTTGAACACCTTCGAACTCTTTCAGCGCTTGGTCCAGGCGGTTTGACTCGTGAACGAGCCGGCTTTGAAGTGCGTGACGTTCACCCGAGTCACTACGGACGACTTTGTCCAATTCATACTCCTGAAGGACCAAACATTGGTTTGATTCTGCGCCTTTCGATGTACTCACGAGTAAACCGTTTTGGTATCATCGAAACTCCGTACATGAAGGTGAATAAAGGTAAGTTGACTGACGAAGTGACTTACATGAACGCTCATGAAGAGGAGGGTTACACGATCGCTCACGCCGCTATCGAAATCGATGATAAGGGTAAGATCAAGAATGATTTGGTTGAAGCTAGAATGAAGGGTGAACCACGAATGGTGTCGCGAAACGATGTTGATTACATTGATATCGCTACTAACCAACCATTCTCAGTAGCTACATCAATGATTCCATTTTTGAATCACGATGACGCCAACCGAACCTTGATGGGTTCAAACATGCAAAAGCAGTCGACACCGTGTGTGATCCAAGAAGCACCGATTGTGGCGACTGGAGTAGAGAGAATGGCAGCGCGAGATGTAGGGCGAGTTATCTACGCTACTGACCCAGGGGAAGTAGTAGAAGCCGATGCACAAAAGATCGTTGTAAAGGGGAAGGACGGAAAGAAGAAAGAGTACCCACTTACCCAGCTACAAAGAACTAACGACTTCTCAGCGTTTCAGCACCGACCAGCAGTAAACGTTGGACAAAAAGTGAAGCGTGGAGATTTGTTGGCTGATACTACATCAACCGACAATGGTCAGATCGCTGTAGGGCAAAACGCCCGTGTCGCCTTCATGAGTTGGAATGGAGCCAACTACGAAGATGCGATTATTATTTCTGAACGACTAGTTAAGCAAGCCAAGTTCTCAACCATCCACCTAGATGAACTAGACGTAGCAGTGCGAGACACTAAGCTAGGTCCTGAAGTAACTACCCCAGATATTCCAAATGTTTCTGAACTTAAGCTTCGAAACCTGGATGAAACTGGTGTAATCCGAATTGGAGCAGAAGTACGACCGGGAGACATCTTGGTTGGTAAGGTGACTCCAAAGGGAGAAACCCAACTAACGCCAGAAGAGCGATTGCTACGATCTATCTTCGGTGAAAAGGCGAAGGATGTTAAGGATACCTCTCTACGTCTAGAAGCTGGTAAGCGTGGTCGCGTGATCGGAGTGAAAATCTTCTCACGAGAGGACGGTGATCAGCTAGAGAGTGGTGTGATCAAACGAATCCATATTACGATCGCTCAGGTCCGAAACGTGTCAGTTGGTGACAAGCTGGCTGGACGACACGGTAACAAGGGTGTGATCTCAAGAATTCTTCCAGAGGAGGATATGCCGTACGACGAAAACGGTGAGCCGGTAGATGTGCTCTTGACACCACTTGGTGTGCCGTCACGTATGAACCTTGGTCAGATTCTCGAACTTCACTTGGGTATGGCTGCCAACTCACTTGGCTACCAAGCGATTGTGCCACCATTTGCCGGAGCTGATGAAAACGACGTTAAGGCTGAACTAAAAGCCGCTGGTTTTGAAGAAGATGGAAAGATCCAGTTGCGAGACGGTCTAACCGGCGAGCCATTCGCGCAAAGAACTGCAGTAGGATACATGTACATCTTGAAGTTGCACCACATGGTAGAAGACAAGATTCACATGCGTTCAATTGGTCCATACTCACTTATTACTCAGCAGCCACTTGGAGGTAAGGCTCAAATTGGTGGTCAGCGATTTGGAGAGATGGAAGTGTGGGCGCTACTTGGATACGGAGCAGCCTACACTCTACGAGAAATGCTAACTATCAAGTCTGACGATATTGTGGGACGAAGCGCCGCTTTTGACGCTATCGTACGGGGTGAACAAATTTCTCACCCTCACACACCAGCCGCTTTCAACGTACTGTTGAATCAGCTACGAGGTCTGGCACTCGACGTGAAGCTAGATAAAGACGAAGTGAAGCGTAATTATGAGTCTGCTTAATTTTTCTGCCTATGTCTAACGAATCATCAACATTCAAGAAAACAGAATTTAAGAAGCCTGCACCGATCCCAACAAACTACACGGGAGTGAGTTTGAAGTTGGCTTCACCAGAAACCATTCTGGACTGGTCATGGGGAGAAGTAACTAAGCCAGAAACCATCAACTACCGAACGCAACGTCCGGAAAAGCATGGTCTATTTGACGAGCGAATCTTTGGTCCGGTTGAGGACTACGAATGTAGCTGTAAGAAGTATCGTGGTATTCGATACAAAGGAATCGTTTGTGAAAAATGTGGAGTAGAGGTCACCCGAGCTATCGTACGACGAGAGCGAATGGGTCACATCGACCTGTGTGTGCCAGTGTCACACATTTGGTTCTTGCGAGGGGTACCATCTCGAATCGCTATGATTCTTGGTATCACCGCTTCATCAGTAGAAAAGGTGATCTACTTTGCTGGATACATCGTGACTAAGGTGAGCGAAAGCGACCGAGCACGTATCTTAGGCGAACTTGATACCGAATTCAAAACTAAGCTTAAAGCGCTGCAAAACGAAGAAGCGCGCGACGCCTTGAAGCTTAGGATGGATGAAACCAAAAAAGAAATTGACGGTATCCAACAAGGAGTAGTGTTAGATGAAGCTACTTTCCATAAGTTCTCAATCAAGTACAGCACCCTGTTTGAGGCTAAGATTGGAGCTGAGTCTATCTACGAACTATTTAAAGAATTAGATCTAGCCAAGCTAGCAGACGAGCTGGAAGAACGTTACACCAAGGCGGGAGCTATGGAGCGAGCTAAGCTAGACAAGCGTCTGGCGTTGATCCGAGGAATGGTAAATGCTGGCGTAAGACCAGAATGGCTATTCCTGACTCGTATCCCAGTGGTCCCACCAGCCATTCGACCGATGGTGGCTCTAGAGGGAGGACGACACGCGTCTTCAGATCTTAACGACCTCTATCGACGGGTTATCAATCGAAACAACCGTCTGAAGAAGCTGATCGACATCCAAGCACCAGACGTGATTTTGCGAAACGAAAAGCGAATCATGCAGGAGGCGGTTGACGCATTGATCGACAACTCTATCCGACACGGAGGAGGTGCTTACTCAGTAATGAGTCAAGCCCAACGACGACCATTGAAGTCACTGTCAGACTACCTAAAGAGTAAGCAAGGGTACTTCCGACAAAACTTGCTCGGTAAGCGAGTAGACTACTCGGGACGATCTGTGATTGTGATCGGTCCAGAACTAGCGTTGGACCAGTGTGGTCTACCAAAGCACATGGCTCTGGAGCTATTCCGACCGTTTGTAATTGCTGAACTACTAGAGCAAGAATTGGCCTACAACATTCGAGGAGCCGGACGATTGATTGAAGATGGTGTACCAGAAGTATGGGCTATTCTTGAAGATATCATCAAGAGCAAGTACGTACTTCTAAACCGTGCTCCAACCCTTCACCGACAAGGTATTCAAGCTTTCCGACCAGTTCTGATTGAAGGTAATGCGATTCAGGTTCACCCACTCGTATGTAAAGCGTTCAACGCGGACTTCGACGGTGACCAGATGGCGGTACACGTACCACTTTCAGAAGAAGCGCAGATGGAAGCAAAAAACATCATCTCTGCCAACAACAACATTCTGAAGCCAGGTTCAGGTGAGCCAGTGGTAACTGAGTCGATCATGGATATGGCACTAGGTGCATACTGGATGACTAAGGAAGAAAAGGGAGCGATGGGAGAAGGAAAGTACTTCGCTAGTCCAAATGACGCGATCAACGCTCACGACTACGGCCTGATCGATTTTCGAGCCATGGTCAAAGTGTTGGCTACAGACACGCCAAAGTACGCTCAGTACGAAGGACAAATCTTCGAGACTACCGTCGGACGACTATTGTTCAACGCCGTACTTCCAAGTGATCATGCCTACATCAATGATCAGCTTGGTCAACGTGAGCTCTTCGGAGTTATTATTGATCTGATCGACGAGCAGGGAACAGAAATCGTACCGGAAATGGTAGACAAGATTAAGCGTAACGGATTTAAGTACGCTACAAAGTCAGGTGTTACTTGGGGAATCGATGAAGTGGTAGTACCAGAAAAGAAGGCCGCTATCGTAGAAGCGGCACGGGAAAAAGAAGCTGAGATTAGAAGCCACTATGACGAAGGTCTTTTGTCACGTGAAGAACGTCGACGAATGATTGTAGAAATCTGGCACCAAGCTAAATCTGAAGTCGAGCAGGTGATTGAAGATGAGATGGACATTGAAGGTTCTGCTTTCACCATGTGGAAGTCTGGAGCTCGAGGTAGCATCCGACAGATTTCACAGATGACCGGTATGAAGGGACTAATTGTTAACACTCGAGGTGAAACAGTAGAATCTCCAGTGATTTCATCTTTCAAGGAAGGTATGAGCCCAATTGAGTACTTCAATACTACTCACGGTTCTCGTAAGGGTCTAGCTGACACCGCGCTGCAAACCGCTAAGGCTGGTTATCTTACTCGACGTCTCTTCGTGGTTGCGCAGGATGCGATCGTGACCGAGGCTGATTGTAAGACCAAGGCTGGAACTGAAATCAATCGTATCTCAGCTTCAGGAATTGAAATTTCATTCGCTCGAGCTATTAAAGGTAGAATCCTATCTGAAGATGCTGTAGACACAAAAGGTAATGTGATCTTCAAGAAGGGTCATCTGCTAACACGTCTAGACGCAATTGCAGTAGAAGAATCTACCTGTGAGTCTGTGGTAGTGCGTTCACCGATGACCTGTAAGACACTCCGAGGAGTGTGTCAGAAGTGTTACGGAGTTGACCTGACTACCAACGAACTAGTTGATATTGGTGAAGCTGTTGGTACAGTAGCCGCCCAAGCGATTGGTGAGCCTGGTACTCAGCTAACTATGAACACTAAGCACGCCGGAGGTGCGGCGTCAGTTGGAGGAGACGTGACTCAAGGTCTACCGCGTGTAGAAGAAGTGTTCGAAAAACGTCAGCCGAAGATCCCAGCTGTAGTATGTAAATACAGCGGAGTGGTAACTGAAATTCGCACCGAAGGTAAGGAAAAAGTTATTGTAGTTGCGCCAGACATGACTGCTGAAGGAGCTCCTAAGAAGAAAGATAACAACGAGTACGAAGTTAATTACAGACGAGTACCGATGGTGTCAAAGGGGGATTCAGTCGTAGCTGGTCAGATGTTGACCGACGGTTCAGCGCTCTTGCCAGAACTATTCAAGTTTGGTGGGCAAGAAGTGACGCAGGATTACATCATTTCAGAAGTAAACAAGATTTACGAACTGCAAGGTGTAACCATCTCACGTAAGCATATCGAGCTGATCGTTAAGCAAATGATGTCACGAGTGAAGATCACTCATCGTGGTGACAGTCCGTTTACAATTGGTGAAGTGGTAGAGGAGTGGGTAATGGCCGAAGCAAACCAGAAGCTGAAAGAAGAAGGTAAAGATGTGGCCAAGGGAGATAAGCTCATCATGGGTATCACCGAAACCTCATTGTCTCGAAAGAGTTTCTTGTCAGCTGCTTCATTCCAGAACACTACTCGCGTTCTAATCAACGCAGCAGTGAAGGGAAGTAGTGACAACCTCGCTGGTCTAATGGAAAACGTGATCATTGGAAAATTGATCCCAGCTGGTTCTGGCTTTGCAGGAAGTAAGAAGTACGAAATGATCGAGGGAGTGGAAGAGTCTAAAAACTAGTATCACTTACTTTATCTAAATATGAAAAAAGACCCATGGCGGACCTTGGTCCCAACTGGGTCTTTTTTCTTTTGTTAAAGTAATATTAAAAAAGAAAAAAGCCGACGTGCTTTGACGCCGGCTTTTGTGTAGGAACATCTTCACCTCTGTTGTCCGGTCCCGTTACAGACGTGATTTGTGCTGGGTTCACAGTGGACTTTGACGCGACGCCTAGCGTCGAGCCTGACAGTCTGTCTGCAAATAGAGCAGGTATAGACCCTACCTTTGGTTCCTCGTTTACTCATTCGTTTGCACAACTCCCGGTGTCTTTGCTTGTTTGAGTGAATTTATGTAGTCAGCTATTTCCGTAGTGATATGCCAACGGAGTTGGCGTCTTCTCTCCTTGCTTGTTCTCAAGATCATTCCTTCGTAGGTATCGATCTTGCAATCACCATCCATGTCAGACAGCCAGTACTGACTCGGGAATCGACCTGGTATCCTGTTTTTAAAACGAGTGTAATTTACAGGATCATTAAACACCTTCACTTCCCATGGCTGAGATTTGCAGGACGTAAACAATTGACATTTGGTTGACTGTACTGTCAGAGTTACGTCTTCAGTCTCTTTAAACAAGGTGAACTCGATAACTTCGTCAGGGTTATTGGCGATAGTCTCGCATATCAGCTGTTCGTTGATACGGAAAATACCATCTGTTTCACCATAGGCCAGCGAAGACAATAAAAGAACAATAAATCTCACGGTTCTGCCTCCTGTGGCATTGAGAATATATTAAACATAGTCTAAATCTCTAATAGATTCAACACATACTCAACAATCAACACCTGTTGAAAACTACATTTTTACTAAAATGTTAGAATCAGTTTTATATGTTTGAAGAACTTTTGACGTACCTTACACTTTATTTTGTTCCAGTACTAGTCGCAGCTCTGGCCGGAGCGTTTATTGGTTTTGAGCGAGAGTACCGCGACATGAACGCCGGTTTCCGCACCATGATTCTAATCGCTGTTGGTTCCTGTCTGTTTACTATTTTGTCTCATTTGCTAGGCGGACCAGATAACGAATCAGGACGCATCGCGGCCGCTGTGGTGACTGGGGTTGGTTTCTTGGGGGCTGGAGTAGTGTTGAAAGATGGCGCGTCTATCAAAGGAATTACCACCGCCGCTTGCATCTGGGCGGTAGCATCACTTGGGATGGCGGCTGGAGCCAAAGAGTACACTCTGGTAACCGCTGTCACCACTCTGATCTTGGTGGTGCTTTGGGCACTACCACCTTTGGAGCGTTGGATCGATAAACTACATGAGTTTATTCATGTTGATATTACAGTCAAAAACTCAGACGACGCTGAAGACGATGTTTTAGATATCTTCGATGAGTGTGGTATCAAAGTGGTTCATATTCACCGCAGTCGATTTGAAAAAGGGGAGCGAGTGCTCCACATCAAGGCTAAGACCACGGCTGCAAAGCGAAAGGACCTCAGTGAGATACTCGTAAACGAAAAAGGAGTCATTAAGTTCACTGCCTAATTGTTTTTAAATCAACGAATTTGCACTACTTTCGAATTAATATTCAATCAACGTATATCTAAAGTTTTGCGCCTAAAGAAAAGCCACTCGGATGAGTGGCTTTTGGTTAGCCGGCTCTGATTTCATCAATGTAGGCAAAGAAACCAATTGAGAACATCAGGGCTATGGAGAATGAAACTACACAGCCGACTAAGAGCAGTAAGCTTATGGATAAGCTAGGAATGTACGGGAGTAGTATCTGCAGGTTTGCGAGATGGATGATAAAACAGATTACGAATGCCAGTAACAGTAAACATCCTAAAATGGTAAAAAGAGCAGTCGTTATCATATGGAACAGGGGAGTAGCTTCTCGTTTTTTCATTTAGTATCTCCTGTATACTCTATGTATTTTATATAATCTTAAATAAGATTTGTCAATATTTAGGTCAAAATTAAATATTCAGGTAAAATAGGGTACTTATGTCAGACGCGGTTCAGCAAATTAAAGACAAAATCAGCATTATCGATGTAGTATCGCCTTACGTGGAGCTCCACAAAGCGGGCAAAAACTTTAAAGGCAAGTCACCGTTTTCAGCCGAAAAAACTCCTTCGTTTTATGTTTCTCCAGACCGCGGTATGTACTACTGCTTCTCGACTTCTCAAGGAGGAGATATTTTTAATTTTGTCCAAGCCATGGAAGGAGTCGACTTCAAAGAGGCTCTCAAGCAGTTGGCTGATAAGGCAGGGGTCGAACTCGTGCCCGAAGATCCCAAGAAAAAGACTGAGCGTGAGAAAGCTTATTCCATCATGGACGAAGCGGTGAAGTTTTATGTCGATAAGCTCGAAGAGGAATCTGAGGCATTGGAGTACCTCAAAAAACGAGGAGTAAAAGATGAAACTGTTCACCGCTGGCAAATCGGCTTCGCGCCTGGGCCACCAAAGGGAGGCTGGCGAGAGCTCAAGGAGTATCTCGAAAAGAAAGATTTTACCAAAGAGCAACAACTCGCAGCTGGCCTCATCAAAACCACCGAAGGCGGGAAAGAACCTTTTGACGTCTTTCGTGACCGGATTGTTTTTCCAATGGCTGAGCCGAGCGGGAAGGTGGTGGCATTTTCGGGCAGGATTCTTCATCCCAATGATAAGGCGCCCAAGTACGTAAATTCACCTGAAACGCTTTTGTATAAAAAGTCCGAGTTACTCTTTGGTTACGACAAAGCCAAGTCCGGTATCAGAAACCTTAATTTCTCGCTGGTAGTAGAAGGACAGTTTGATGTGGTTATGTGTCACCAGGCTGGCTACAGTAATACCGTCGCGGTGTCAGGTACCGCTCTTACTCTTCATCATGTACAACTCCTAGAGCGCATGTCAGACAAGGTGGTGCTAGCGCTTGATGCTGATCGCGCGGGTATCGCCGCTATGAAGAAAGCGGCAGACCTAATGCTGCAACGGGGGATTGATGTAAAAGTAGCAGAGTTGCCGCTAGGTAAAGATCCGGCCGACCTTATTCAAGAAGATCCGGCGCTGTTCAAAAAATACATCGGTAAGTCGGTGCATGTGATCGAATTCTTGCTCCATGTCCTGAAGCGTGAACATGAAGACGAGCGTTCATTCAAGCTGAAGGTTAGAGACGAAGTGTTGCCATTTGTGCTCTTGCTACCAAACCGTATCGACCAAGAACACTTCGTGAACAAGATAGCTAAAGAGATCGACTCTACGACTGAAGCTGTACGTTTCGAGTTAAATCATTTGCGGGAGAAGAAAGAAGCAGAATCACACAAAGAGACTTACTATGGTGATTCTTACGATGAGAATGTTGGTGTAGACAAGGGTGAGAGAGGTCAGGATGACGGCTCGAAATCCCGATTGTTTTTGCTGGCGGCGGCATTGGTGGTCGATGATGCACAGAAGCAAGTGATAGAAGCTGAACTGGATAAGCTCGTAGCTATTAAGCAGCTTGCTGACCCCTCAGAATCGGATCTGGCAAAGACAGTCTTTACCCTGGAACAGCAGTTTTCTAATTTACCACCTCTGGCAGTGAAAGAAGAGATTATAAATAAGTTTAATCGTCTGAAAAAGATTTTGGTACGGTCTAAGTTGGCGGAACTAAGAGAAGATCTTCAGCGCTTAGAAGCAGAAGGAGGTGACGTGAACAAGGTACTCAAGCTTATTAGTGTTTATGAAAGCAAGCTCCGCGAACCCGACTACACCAGCGATATCTTTCAAAATTAAGTCATTTAGCTAAAGTCACTCTGGACTTTTTTGTATTTTTCGGTATAGTTGTCCCCACATGGCAGCAAAAAAAGCCACAAAAAAAGTTGCGAAAAAAGCGGTCAAAAAAACCGTAAAAACCACTAAAAAAGCAGCCCCGAAAAAAGCCACAAAAAAGAAGGCTTCGGTTGCAAAAAAGAAGACAGCAGGAAAGAAGACAACTGCTAAAAAAGCAATAAAGAAGACAGTCAAAAAAGCTGTAAAAAAGACCGTTAAAAAGACGGCTGTTTCTGCGAAAAAGGCAGTAAAGAAGGCTGCTAAAAAAGCTGCTCCAAAAAAGAAAAAACTCACCAAGAGTGAAAAACTACTCGAAGCTAAGTCAGCTGAACTGATGACGCTCGGGAAGGAGCGAGGATACGTTACATACGATGAATTACTTCGATCTTTTCCAGAGATTGAAAAGGATGTTGATTTCCTAGACGGATTGTACGAAAAGTTCTCGATTGCCGGCATCGATGTTTTACAAAGTGGCGGTATGTTAGGGGAAGATCCTAGCACCGAAGTGATTGCTAAGAAGAACGCCTTTAAGCGCAGTGATAGCGGGCATGACTCAATCCAAATGTATTTGCGTGAGATTGGCCAGTATCCTCTATTGAATGCTCATGAAGAGAAAGTTTTAGCTAAGCGAATTGTAGAAGGTGACGATGAAGCTCGGAACCTACTAGCCCGAGCCAACCTGCGACTCGTAGTGTCGATCGCCAAGAAGTATGTTGGGCGATCACCGGACCTTACTCTACTTGATCTTATTCAAGAAGGTAACCTTGGACTCTTCAAGGCGGTAGATAAGTTTGACTTTACAAAAGGATTTAAGTTTTCTACCTACGCTACTTGGTGGATCCGCCAAGCGATCACTCGAGCGTTGGCTGATCAATCGCGTACCATTCGTATTCCGGTTCATATGGTGGAGACCATGGCTAAATACAAGCAGGTGTCACGCCGACTAGCTCAAGACTTAGGGCGCGACCCAATGTCGGAAGAAATTGCTACCGAAATGGGGGTGGAAGTAGAAAAGATTTACCAAATCGAAAAGATTTCCCAAGATACGATTTCACTGGAATTGCCAGTGGGAGACGATGACGATCGGTCACGACTGTCAGACTTTATCTCTGATGACAAAATTACCTCGCCAGATCAAGAGGTTTCACATAGTATCCTGACAGATCAAATTACAGAAATTCTCGATACACTTTCAGAAAAAGAACGTAAGATTCTTGAAATGCGACATGGCCTACTAGACGGTACTTACCACACCTTAGAAGAAGTTGGAAAGGAGTTTGGGGTGACGAGAGAGCGAATCCGACAAATTGAGGCGAAGGCTCTTGAAAAGATACGACAACACGAAAAGGCCCGACGTTTGAAATCATATTAAGTGATTAGATTGTAACAAAACCCCTCAAATTAATGAGGGGTTTTGTTACGTAGCATGTTACGTAACATGCTACGTAACAAGCCCTGCTCGTTTATTTGGTTATGAAATAGTATAATTGCTCACCCTGAATTAAAATAAATAACCAAAACATAATCCAGATGAGAGCAATGATTGCTTCGTATAGAATAAATCGGTGAAATTTTATTTTAAGACTGCCTAGTACTAGAGCATATAGTGGACGAGTCACAGCCACAAAACGAGCAACAGCGATGTAAACAAAGAGGCCTTTGTGTTGCAGGAAATGTCTAATTTTTTGCACTTTCGGATGTTCCAAGCGCTTCGTGATTACTGGTGATTGGTGAAAGATTCTGCCTGAATAGTAGTTGAGGGTGTTGCCGAGCATGGTTCCGGCGTATGAGGAGATAGCAATCATTTCGACGGTAATCATCCCAGTGGCATGCATCATGGCCACTGAACTCATCATGGCCGCTCCGTATAAAAATAAACCAGTCGCGAAAAAGATGTCTAAGGCGGATGCAACAAATAAGACAATAGGGTAATAAGGGGACAGTTCGTAGAGCCATTCGTACATATGAGTATCTAAACATAATACTCTGATTTTAGTATTTTGGTATACTGTTGGTGATGAAAAAAATGACTAATGATCGAGCGGTATTTGATAGTCAATACAAACTCCTCAATGACCAACAAAAAGAAGCGGTGGACACTATTGAAGGGCCGGTGATGGTGGTGGCTGGTCCAGGTACTGGAAAAACGCAAATTTTGACTTTAAGAATTGGAAAGATTCTGCTCGAAACTGACACTCAGCCAGACAGTATTCTAGCTCTCACCTTCACCGAAGCTGGTGCAAAAGCAATGAGAGAGCGACTGCATCGCTACATCGGAGCTGCAGCTTATCAGGTGTCAATCAATACCTTCCATGGTTTTGCGGAGAGACTTATTAGGGATTATCCGGATGCCTACGATCGGGTGGTAGGAGGTAGGGCAGCCAGCGATTTGGATAAAATTGATATCATCGAAACCATCTTATCTGAACCGAGCTTCAAGCTACTGAGACCAATTGGAAATCCGTCTTATTATGTTAAGCCGATTATCAGTATTCTTGGTTCTCTAAAGAAGGAGTACATAACACCAAACAAACTAGCTGAGTTGATCGATTTACAGGAGGACACTTTGCAGGGGATTGAGCAGTACCATGCTAAGGGTGCCCATAAAGGGAAACAGCGAGGTGAATACACTAAGTTAGAAAAAGACATTGCCAAGAATCGGGAGTTGTTAGTTTTGTATCGGCAGTACGAGTTACTTTTGTCCGAAAAAAGACTGTATGACTTCGAAGACATGATCGTAGAAACGGTGCGAGCGCTGGAGAGCAATGAAGATATGCTGCGTGACTTGCAGGAAAATTACCAGTACATTTTGGCTGATGAGCATCAAGACGTAAACGGCGCTCAGAATCGCATTCTGGAACTCTTGGCTAATTTTCATGATCAGCCCAACATCTTCGTGGTGGGGGATGAAAAACAAGCGATCTATCGTTTCCAGGGTGCGTCTTTGGAAAACTTTTTGTATTTTGAGACATTATTCCAGAATGCAAAACGCATTAGTCTGACGGAAAACTATCGTTCTGGGCAAACTATTTTAGATTCTGCACATAGCTTAGTGGCGGTAGAAGGTGGCCCTCTGGCCTCGCTCAGGGTTCCACTGGAAGCTAAAGCGGTAGACAGTTCGATAATTGAAGATCGCCATTTTTCGCACCAGGCGGTAGAAGATGCTTGGGTAGCCAACAGAGTAAAGCAATTGGTGTCTGACGGTATAGATCCAGATGAGATTGCTATTATTGTGCGGACAAACCGTGAGGTGGAATTATACGCTTCTTTGCTGCGGAAGGAAGGTGTGCAGGTAGAAGCTTCAGCTGACGGGGATATCCTAGATCATCCGATTACTCATAGCGTGCAAGATTTTATAGCCACAGTCACAGAAGGTCACAGTGAACAGGCGCTTTTCAAGCTGCTGCATGGAGCGTATTGGGAAATTTCAAATGATGACTTGGTGCGAATCGCTTCGGCCAGGAGCTATGATACGTCTTTGGTTAGCATCATCACTGATGCCCAAAAGCTCACGGAGCTTGGCGTCGAGGGTGTTGAGTCGGTACTGAAAGTTAGTCAGGTGCTGGAAGAAGCTCGTGCGTTATCTGTCACTATGCCGCCTCACAGGGTTTTAGAACTGCTTCTTACTAAAAGTGGCTTTCTGGATCACGTGATGGCCAATGATCCAATTGAAGGGCCGCGTGTAGTTAGGCGAGTTTATGATGAAATTGAGAAACTGGTCATCTACAATAGTAAGGCAACTTTGAGTGAGGTGAGCGAGGTCTTGCACAGTTATCGGGAACACCGGATTGCTCTAAATGCTCCTTATATTTCTTCTAATAAGAAATCAGTACAAGTGATGACTGCGCACAAGTCTAAAGGTTTGGAGTTTTCGGCGGTATTTGTACCGCATGTAGTTGATAGTGCCTGGGGTGGTACAAAGAAGCGTAATTTATTTAATATTCAATTTGGTGAGGAGGTGGCAGCTGAAGACTTAATCGACGATGAGAAACGCTTACTTTATGTAGCTATGACCAGAGCTAAGACGCAGCTGTTCTTTTCTAGTGCTGAGCAAAGTGGTGAAGGTAGGGAACTGATTCGCTCACGTCTATTTGATGCAATAGACGAAACCACTATAAATCAATGTGACGTAGACAGTATTGAGTCAGAATTCAATCCAATTGGCGACCTGGCTTATAGCGACCAAGAAAGCTCGATCACACCGGCGTTGTTACTAAAACATTTATCTGATCGAGGATTGTCAGCAACGGCTTTAAATAACTACCTGGCCAGTCCGTATAACTACTTATATAGAAATGTCATGCGCATCCCTGAGGTGCAGGCGACGCCTATGCTGTTTGGAACTGCTATGCATGGCGTGATGGAAAGGGTGGTGAAAGGTTATGTTGCCGACAAAAAAATACTCAGTGCGACCGAGGTAAAGGCAGTGCTTGAGGTGCAGTTATCCAGACTGCCAATTAGTCAGGATGAATTTGTAAGATTGCATGAAAAAGGACTAGAGTCCTTGTTGGCTTATATCAGCGAGATTAAAAATCAAATTAATGCTAATCATAAAGTGGAGTTTGCTGTCAGTGTGACACTGGAGACCGGGTTAGAAGAGCTTCCCGAATTGAAGCTGACTGGTAAATTAGATCGTTTGGATTTTGATGAGTCAGGTAGATTGCTGAGGGTGGTAGATTACAAAACTGGCAAACCAAAGACTCGTAACCACATTGAAGGCAAGACCAAAGATTCCACTGGTGACTACAAGCGTCAGTTGGTATTTTATGCGCTGATGCTGTCTCTGTACGAAGATGATAATTATAATTGTCGTGAAGGAGTTTTGTCATTTATCGAGCCAGATACTAAGGGTGTGATCCATGAGGAGGTTTTCCAAATTACCGATGAAGAGATCCTAGATTTAAAACAAGAACTGATTAGAGTGGCGAAGGAGATAGTCAGTGGAAGTTTTTTACTGACTCCTCCGACTGAGGATTGTGCGTATTGGGATCTAGCTAAGCAATTGGGTGGGGAATAATTAAAGGGCCGGAGCGAAGCTCCGGCCCTTTAATTATTCGGTTGTGGTTGGTGTCGGGGTTTCCGTTCCTTCTAGTTGAGAGATCAAGGTATCGAGAATGTCTTTCACTACAGCGTAAGGTTGAGCTCCGTTGATGACAGCTTGCTGGTCACCAACGATCACAACAGAGTAGGGAGTGCCTCTTGCACCAATTCGAAAGGCTTCTTCTGCGCTAGCCAAAACCGCCTCCTGGTTTCGTCTTTCGTCAATACAATTGGCAAAATCGAGTTGAGAAATACCAGCATCAAGAGCGTATTGTGGAAGGCGAGTTACGTTTGTTGGAGCGTCGAAGGCTCTTTCTTCAAAAAGAGTGTCGGTAAACGTCCAGAAAGCGTCATTGCCTCCTAGTTCACCAACGCATAGTGCGGCCTCAGAAATCTTAGCAGCATTTGGGTGTAGTTGAGTGAGAGGGAACTGCCTAAATACCCAACCAACTTGTCCGTTAACACCGTACTCTTCCATGATGCTGTTCATGGTGCTGTGGTATTCCTTACAGTACGGACACTCATAATCTGAGTATTCTATGATCATGATGGGAGCGTTCGGATTACCTTTGATGTAGTCTGTCTCATCTATGGTGCGAGGAGTACCGCTTTCAATGATCACTTCTTCATCTGCTTCGACTACTGTTACTGTTTCTGTTGGCTCATTACTGCTAGTAAAGAATATAGCGACAGCGATCATCGCAAAACCAACAATAATAGCGATAGGAATAGCCGGAGAGGTTTTGGTGGCGTCGGTTTGTTGTGTTTCAAAAGAAGGTTCCATTGATGAGTAGGTTACTAAATAAGTATTAACAATGAAATTATATCACAGGCATATCAATGCTATACTCAATCTGATATGGAATGGCTAGATGCAGTTATATTAGGTTTGGTGCAAGGAGTGACAGAGTTTTTGCCAGTGTCTTCAACTGGGCACTTAGTTTTGGTTCATGAATGGTTGATGTTAGACCAAACCAACGCGCTGGCGTTTGACGCCATTTTACACTTTGCAACCACGGCCGCAGTCATCGTTTACTTTTGGTCAGACATTTGGAATTTGCTACAAGCAGTTTTGCGAAAGCTGGGTAGGTTGCCGGTCAATCAGAAAGACATAACTTTATTTAATGCCCTGGTGGTAGGTACGATCCCGGCGGTAGTGATTGGTTTGGCTTTACAGGGTCTGGTTCAGGAGCATTTGCGCAACTCACTCTTTGTGGCGGGCGCATTATTTTTTGCTTCGATGTTTTTCTTGTATGTAGAATGGCGGTATTATCTGCAACCTCCGCACGGCGAAATAAACATCAAGCGTGGTTTTTGGGTCGGTGTATTTCAAGCGTTGGCTTTGATTCCGGGTATGTCACGTTCCGGATCCACTATCGCTGGAGGTATGCTACTTGGTATGACCAGACTCGAAGCTACTCGCTTTTCTTTTTTGTTGGCTATTCCGATTACCTTAGGGGTTGGTATCAAGATGAGTATCGATCTCCTAGACGCTGACGGTGTCGTCAATTGGTCAGTTATTTGGCTAGGTGCAGCAGTGGCTTTTTTGACTGCCTTGCTCGTTATTCACTTTTTCTTACGGTTCATCCGGAAGTACACGCTGTGGCCATTTGTGTGGTATGGCATCATTTTGGCCAGCATGGTGGCTTACGTATCCGTTTTTACTATTTAAAATAGCATGGAGTGAGTCATGGCTGATTCGTCTGCCTCTTCCCATTTCGAAGTGTCCAAAGGAATCTCTTTCTTACGGTGGCCGTCCTTAAATTTTACGTGACCGTTCTGGCGTGCGTACTCGAAAACATCTTTGGTTACTTTAACGTCCTGTTCGCAATATTTTTTGATGTCTTTGATGTTACCTTCGCGCCACCAACGTACCGCCTGCAGACCATCGGCTGATTTTTTGGCACCGACGGTAGCTTGAGCTACGCTGTCTAAACGAAGGCGTCGACCTAGAGATTCCTTAATGTCTTCCAGTAGGTCAATACTCTTAATTTGGGTGAGGTCGCCTGGGTAGTATTTATTTAAAAGTGGTACATCAAAATGGTTGCTGTTATATCCCACCAAAGCATCAGCTTTTTCAATAATCGGCCAGAGTTGATCAATTTCATCGATAGTGACGGTGGTGTATTTTTCGGTTTCGCTATCGTAGACAGTCGCGACAGAAATATCTAGATCAGTTGGGTCATTAGATCCGACATCCTGAAAAATGTTCTGTGTTTCTAAGTCGAAGACAATGTATCGCATGAGTGTGATTGTAACATTAACTAATAATGACGCGCAGTAATTTTAAACTTGCAAAAAATATCAATCTGTAGTCTCATAGGTAAAATTTGTACTTTTGCACTTTGACTACAAGAGGCTGCTTATGAGCGACCAAAATAATCAGCCTGCTAGTGGGCTGCGGAGGAAGTTAAAGGTCTCCGATTTATGGCGACGTTTTACCGGTTCGTCGTTTCCGATTAACCCTACGGTAGAAGACATGGGCAAGGAGATTTTTCAGTTTGCGACCAACCTGTTTGGCGAAGACTTCATTAACCCGTCAGAAGTTATTTATGACTACAATGAAGAACAGTTGTTTAAGCTGTATCAGCATTTCTTGGTGTTTTGTGACTTGGCTACTTTGCCGATGGAGAATGCGTTTTTGGTGCCAGGACCGCCAATTAATCTGACCTTTGCCGATATGATGGAAGAACCCATTTATTGCTTTACTGACCAAACTGTTCAGTTGGCCAGAGATGGTGATCAGTCAAACATTGATTACTTGCTGAATATGGAGGATGTACCGGGTTGCAATTGGCTGGTGTTCCTGAAATCTGGTTTTCCTGACAGTGACGGTAAAATGCTAGAGAGGCAGTTGGAAGCTGCTGGTAAGCAAGATCGCTTTCGTCCCGCCACTGCGGTAGAAGCCTATTACTGTTTATGGCAATACCTAAAAGTACGTGGGATAAATTTGCTAAAGCAGAATATCAGACTACGCACCAGTTCGGTCTCTAGCAATGATCAAAATGTAGTTGTTAAATTGCACGGTGGTGACGGCTTTATGATTACTGACTGGCGTGAAAACAAAGAGATGTGCGAAGGGTTGTTTATGTCTGGGGTGTGGGTCTATGACCCGCCTTGACTACAAGGTCGTTCGCAGCTCGTGGCTCAAAACCCGACTTCGGTCGGGTTTTTTAAATAGAAAAGAAGTCCGCTGGTTGGCGGACTTCGTCGGGTATGTTTTGTTTTAGGATGGTGACGGAGCGACAATTTCCAGTGTTGTCGGGGTCGTAATCTCCAACCGTCATCATCAGCATCAGCATTTTATTCTCTCGATCGTGAGCCAAGGAGACGATGGGGATATAGCCTCGTTCGAACTCCTTATCAATAAGATCGTGTAGATTGAGACCGCTCTTTTCTTCAATGGCAGACACATAAATGATATGAGTTTTAACACGATGGGGTAACATGAAGGTGACATGTATCAGCTCACCATGGTTTGACATACCCCAATTGTCCGCCTGAAAGTGCCTGATGCGCTGTTTTGTTAAGTGTTGTAGGCAGGTCTCGTCGATCGTTAGATTGTTCGGGTTAGCGAGTGTAGACATATTTACACTCATCATGATTACTACGATAAAGAACTGACAAGTACGCATTTTCACCTCCTAATGGTGATTTGTTATTCAGATTAGAGCTTAAGGGTAAATAGGTGGCTAGTCAATGGTATGTTAATCAGTCAAATGAGATTTGTTGTTTAGGACTGACAGTCTCTCGTCCATCGCTTTTTGGATCATGGCTTGTAGGTTGCGAGGGTCGGGTAGTCCGGTAGTTTTGAAATTACTTTCGAACGCTCCAGCGGTTTGAGCCTGAACGGTGCCAAAGTTGAGCATGGTCGGAATAAAACCTTTGACGCTAAACTCGATGTCTTGTAGTCGTTCGAGTCTAAAAATACTCACGCTCCGGTTAAAGAAGTGAATCTGATCGACTAAGATAATCCGGCGATCGGTAATGATCCAAGAGTCTAAATAATAGTGAGTCCAAGTAGTAAAAGCCGCCATGATGGTCAGGATGGTCCAGAGAACAATACAGAAAGTGATGAGTGGGATTTGATTACTTAGATTAAAGTCTAGATTTACTAACTCACTTGGCATAAGCAAGAAGCCGGCCAATAGAAAGAAGGGGAGTAACAGCATTAGAAACGAGGCAAATAGTTCGGTAACAATAATAAACCAGTGCTTTCGAACAACAGTTAGCACCTCTTCTTCTGGTTCTAGTTGGATTCTTTCAAATAACATATTAAATAAGCATTAGGAGAGCACCAGCGATGATCACAAGGGGTACGCTGCTGGCAAAATACAGCATAAGTGTAAAAGAGGTAACCTTTAGGTCGGATCCGTAAGTTTTCCAGTGGTAAACCAAGATGGCACTGTAAACTATATAAATAAACAAAGCTACCAAGAATGCGATATTGGCAACAGATTGGATGCTTAGGTTGATGGTGAGTCCTGTCTCAAGCATGAGATTATTGTAGCACTAAGATGGAGTAGCGTTCGACGTTGTATTGGTCTTTGTGGGTTGAGATTAAAAAGTTGTGTTTGTTAGCCAGTTGGGCCATGTCTTTAGTTTGTTCTGGTTCATGTTCAATCCATAGTTGGCCACCTGGAGCTAAATACTCCGGAGCCTTAGAGATGATGCTCGTGATTATTTCCATGCCTTTTTCTCCGCCAAACAGAGCGAGGTAAGGCTCGTTTGTTTTTACTGACTCATCGGTGCGGTCGAGAGATTCGTCAATGTATGGTGGGTTAGAAAAAATAAAATCGTACTTACCTGCAAGGTTGGTAAATAAGTTGGAGTGAACTACACGACATTGGTTTTGGTCGGTAATGTTCTCGGTAATATTTTTTTGAATAGTAGTTATTAGATTGGTGTCGATCTCGGCCAAATCAACCGCTGTATCTGGTAGTGCTTTGGCTAGAGCCACACCAATGCAGCCGCTACCGGCACACAGATCGAGAATTTTAGTTTTTCCCGCATCTATGCCAAGAGAAGGGGTGTTACTGTTTTTTAAGGTATCGATGGCTTCGTTGATCCAAAACTCGGTTTCGGGGCGGGGGATAAGCGGGTGTTTGTCGAGCCAGATTTTACAGTTTAGAAAAGGAACAAAACCAATGAGGTAGGCGAGTGGTTCGCCGAGAGCCAGGCGTTTGCAGTCGGTGAAAAAAGCTGCGCTTTTTTCACCGCCGTATTTTTCTTCGAGTAGCCACTCCATGTCAGTTTTGTTTGTGTTCTTCATCTATATTACAATGCGATAAATTTAGTCATTAGTCAACTAGAGTAAGGTTGAGTGATTTACTGCTATACTGTCGCGTATGTCAGACTACATCTTAGAGATTAAAGATCTCATCAAAGACTACGGCAGTGGCAAGAGTGCCAGTCGCGCCGTCAACGGTATTAATTTAAATATTAAAAAGGGGAGCTTTTTTGGTCTACTGGGCCCTAACGGGGCTGGTAAAAGTACAACCATTCATTGTATTACCGGTATTGCGCAGCCTACTGCAGGCCAAATCTTTATTAATGGTGTCGACGTGGTGAAAGACTACAAGCTCGCCCGCACCAAAGTGGGCTTATCGCCGCAGGAATTTAATGTGGATATTTTTGCTACTCCTTTGCAATTGATGGACTACATGGCTGGTTATTATGGTATCGATAGTAAAACTCGAAAAGACAGAATCGAAACTTTGATTGAACAGTTTGATTTGCAACAGCATCGTGATGTAAAGTTTCAGAAATTATCAGGCGGCTTAAAACGTCGAGCTATGTTAGGGAGGGCGTTGGTGCATACGCCGGACTTGTTGATTCTGGATGAGCCAACGGCCGGAGTAGATGTCGAACAACGTCGAGATTTATGGCAGTACCTAAAAGAACTTAACGCAGGTGGAAAAACCATCATTCTCACCTCGCACTACTTAGAAGAGATTCAGTATTTGTGTAATGAAATTGCGATAATAAATCATGGTCAAATTGTAGCGGAGGGTACTAAGGAAGAATTTATGCGAGACGGCAAAAGTGTTGAAGATACGTACTTAGAAATTACTAGAAGCGCTAATAGTAAAAAACATGATTAACTGGATTGGTTTATATACAATGTTTCGACGTGAGGTAGAGAGAACGTTGCGGGTAGTGGTACAAACTTTGGTTGCTCCAGTGGTCTCAGCCGCTTTGTACTTGTTTATATTTGGAACAGTAATTGGGACTAAGATCGAAGACTTTGCCGGTGTGCCATACATCCAGTTTGTTTTCCCTGGTGTTTTGATGTTGTCGGTGATCAATGCTTCGTTCGCCAGTTCTTCTTCAGCTCTTTATTTCATGCGCTTCACTCGTGGTATTGAAGAGGTTTTGATCGCCCCGTTTTCATACTTGGAGATGCTGATTGGTTTTGTTGGTAGTGCGGTAGTGCGGGCGGTGATGGTGGCGTGTTTGATTTTGGTAACAGGAATTTTGTTCGGGGCTATCTCGTTAGTTAATCCATTTGGATTCTTTCTATACGTGGTCGCGATATCAGCTATTTTTGCCATGCTGGGAATTATTGTGGCGCTGTGGGCCGAAAGTTTTGAGCAGTTACAAGTTCTTAATACCTTCGTCATTACTCCACTCACATACCTTGGCGGAATCTTTTACTCGATTACGTTTCTGCCAGAGCTAGCTGCAACTATCACTCGCTTCAATCCATTCTTTTATTTTGCCGATGGGATAAGGAGTGCGATGATTGGTTACAGTGAGGCCAATACTATAATTGGGGTAGTGGTGATATCAGCTTTAATAGCATTTTTGGGTATTATGCTGACCGTGTTGTTTAGGAGAGGTTGGAAGATTAGATATTAAAGTTGCCCACATGGCCGGCCCCTTCGGGGCCGGCCATTTGCTAAACTTAAGTCAGTATGAAACAGAATACAAAGCTCTACGAGACAGCAGCTGCTCTCTTAGCCCCTGGAAAGGGTATTTTAGCTGCAGATGAAAGTGATGGAACTGCCGGGAAGCGACTACAAATGGTCAATCTTCCTAATGAGCCAGAAAATCGACAAGATTTTCGCGAGATTTTATTTACTGCCCCAGGTATTGAGGAGTATCTGTCAGGCGTAATTATGTATGATTCGTCGATTCGTAACACTACCGATGACGGTATTCCGTTTGCGGATGTGCTAACCGCTCGAGGTATTGTGCCGGGTATTAAGGTTGACCTGGGTACTCGAGAACTTGAAGGTTTTAAGGGGGAAGTGGTCACTCAGGGTCTTGATAACCTGGCTGAACGCTTCAAGGAATACTACGACCTAGGCGCTAGGTTCGCGAAGTGGCGCATGGTGGTGACGATTGATGAGGACGAAACACCAACCGATGAGGCTTTGGTAGTGAACTCAATTATGATGGCACGTTATTCTCAGATTGCGCAAGCGGCCGGAATCGTGCCGATCGTTGAGCCTGAAGTAATTCATACTGGGGATCATTCACTCGAGAAAGCGGAGAAGGTGACTACTCGAGCGACTCAGATTCTGTTTAAAACTCTTATCGACTACAAGGTTGATATGCAAGGCTTGATTCTAAAGTCATCAATGGTATTAGCGGGGGACAAGCATCCAGAACAAACTCCAGCTGATGCGGTAGCAAACGCAACGATTCGTACTTTTCACATGAGTGTGCCGCATGACTGTGCTGGTATCGTGTTCTTGTCTGGCGGTCAAACCCCAGAGCGGTCCACTGAAAATCTAAATGCCATTGCTAAGCTCGGCGAGCAACCGTGGCCAATCACTTTCTCATTCTCACGAGCAATTGAAGAGCCAATGCTGAAAGCTTGGGATGGAAAGAAAGAAAACGAAGATAAAGCGAAGGAGGTTTTGCTTGAAGTTTGCAAAAACAACAGTAAAGCTAGTCTCGGACAGCTTTAGGAGATAAAAAGGCCGGCCCCGAAGGGGCCGGCCTTTTTATTCGACTTACAAGAAAAAACAAAAAGCCCTTGCGGGCTAATGTTTACTTTTTCTGTTTGTAGACCGTGTGCTTTTTAGCGATTGGGTTGAACTTAGTAGTTTCGTATCGCGCTCCAGGGTCCTTTTTGTTTTTGTTGTTGTATCGAGTGTAGTAAACATGACCTTTCCCGAGGCCATTTTCGTCGCCGACTGACACCATCTTGATTAATAAATCCTGTGACATATTGGTCGAGATTCTAGCAAAACAGGCCATAAACGTCAATGTGTCAATTAGAAAATAACACTTTTTCACTATTCACTGCTAAAAATAGAGGATAGTGAAACAAGGTGTTATTATGACCTTAAGCTACCGTGTGTTACGCCTGCGGAGTGGTTAACTTATATGAGAGTACTGACTTTTGGTTGGGAATTCCCACCGTCTAAAAACGGCGGTCTGGGTGTTGCTTGCTATGGATTAACTCAACAACTCATCAATAAAGGGATAGAGGTGATTTTTGTTTTGCCTAAAACCCAAGAAACTCGAGGAAACGCTCGGTTTGTTTTTGCAGACCAAGAAAGGCTACTTAAAATGGTTCATACCGATGTCACTCCTGGTCCTTATAATCAGGCAAAATCAACTGTTGATGTGATAGTTGGTTACGATAAGGCAGGCAACCCCATTGTTAAATCTCGCAGTATTCTAGAAGAAGCTCACCGCTTCGCGCACCACGCTTCTTTTATTGCTAAGGAAGAAGAGTTCGATGTCATTCATGCCCATGATTGGACATCCTATTTGGCTGGAGTGGCCGCTAAGCTAGCTAGTGGCAAACCTCTGATTCTGCATGTACACGCCACCTCCTTCGATCAGGCCGCTAGTGATAATGTTGATCCTTCTATCTATAAGATAGAAAAAGAAGCCTTTGATATGGCCGACAAAGTGGTAACAGTGAGTGGTTTTACTAAAGAGATATTGGTGAAAAAGCATCACGTTCCAGCCGAAAAGGTTGAGGTGGTGCACAATGGATGCGATACAGAGGAGCCGATTTGGCACACCCCAGTGCTACAAAATCTAAAGAATCAGGGTAAGAAAATTATTCTCTATCATGGTCGCATTAGTATTCAGAAAGGCGTTGACTACTTTGTGAAAGCTGCCCGACGCGTGGTCGATGTCGATCCTGATGTGGTGTTTGTGATTTCTGGTTGGGGTGACATGAAGACCCAGGTGATAGACATGGTCGGGGAAATGGGTCTCTCAAAACACGTGCTGTTCGCTGGCGCATTATGGGAAGAAGACCGAGACCGTATGTATCAGACGGCCGACTTGGTCGTGATGCCATCCGTATCGGAGCCTTTTGGTCTTGTGCCGTTGGAAGCGTTGCAGCACGGGACTCCTTCTATAATCACCAAACAGTCAGGTGTGGCTGAAGTACTGACGCATGCTCTAAAGGTTGATTTTTGGGATGTGGACGAGATGGCTAATCAAATTGTCTCAAGTCTCAGGTACCCAGTTATTAGGCAACAGATGGTAAGAGAAGGAAAAGAACAGATGAAGGGTATGTCGTGGCAAAGAGCTGCCGATAAGGTCAGGCAGATTTATCAGAGTCTGTTACAATATGTAACAAGTTAGTCGCATCATGCTCACCGTTTGTCCTTATTTCCACGTTCATCAACCTTATCGAGTCAAACCTTATCGAGTGTTTGATATTGGAAGTGATGATCAGTATTTTAATGACCAGAGCGGCACCGATTTGGACAATCGTTTCATTGTTGAAAAGGTGGCCGAAAAATCATATCGACCCACCAATAGGGTTTTGAAAGAGTTGCTTGATCGACATCCTGAGTTCCGGTTCAACTTGTCTTTCTCTGGTACGGTCTTAGATCAATTTGAAGCGTATGCTCCTGACGTACTCGAATCTTTTCAGGAGCTAGTGGCCACTGGTCGCGTAGAGATTTTGGCCGACACTTATCACCACTCTTTAGCTTTCTTCTACTCTGTCCCCGAATTCAAACGTCAGGTAGAAAAACACGAACGCAAGATTAAAAAACTCTTCGGGGTGAAGCCGCGGGTGTTTCGAAATACCGAGCTGTCGTATCGAAACGACCTAGCGAAGTGGTGTGAAGATAATGGGTATTTGGGTATCATGGCTGAGGGCTGGGATAAGTATTTGGGTTGGAGAAGTCCGAATTATCTGTACCGACCCGCCGGTTGCAAGAAGATCAAGGTGCTTTTGAAGAATTACAAACTATCTGACGACATTGCTTTCAGGTTTGGAAACAAAGAATGGGATAGTTGGCCTCTAAACGCGGAAACCTATGCCGATTGGATACATTCTCATCACGGTGATGGTGAAACCGTAAACCTGTTCATGGACTATGAGAGTTTTGGTGAGCATCAATGGGAAGATACCGGTATTTTTGATTTTTTACGATCTTTACCAGAGATGTTGCTCCGTCACCCTGATACAGGTTTTAAAACCGCTACTGAAACTGTGCAGAGCTACGACGTGACCGGTGAGTATGATGTACCAGATGTGCTGACTTGGGCTGACACTGACCGAGACCTGACTGCTTGGACTGGCAATGATATTCAACGCGATGCTCTGAATGCTATTTATTATATGGAAAAAGATGTAATGGCTACCAAAAACCGCAGCATCATCGAAACCTGGCGCAAGTTGCAGACGTCAGACCACTTCTATTACATGTGTACCAAGTGGTCTAACGACGGCGATGTGCACGCTTACTTCAGTCCCTACCAATCCCCATATGATGCCTATATTGCCTTTATGAATGCGCTCAGTGATTTACAATTAAGGGTAAGCCAAGTGGTGGCTGAACGTAGAGAAAAAGAAGCTTCAACAGAGACTCCTCATGAGACCATGACCAGTGAAGAAGAGGTGGTAGAGACAGAGAACGTTGAAGAGTCTGTTCAGATTGAACAAAAAGTGAATCCCGTTAATCCTCCTTCGCCGCGTAAGTGGTGGCAAAAAATACTGGATTCAATCCCGTTCCTTAAAAGCCCTCAACAGGGAGAAGTATAGTTCTTAAACAAATGCCAACTAAAAAAACAACCAAAAAAACTGCCAAGAAGGCAGTAAAATCTAGTTCAAAGACTGGGCAGGCTAAAAAAACAACTGCTAAAAAGACGGTAAAGAAAACCGTCAAGAAAAGCACACCTAAGAAGACGGTGAAGAAAACTTCTAAAAATACCGCTGCAAAGCCGCTAGTTTTTGCTAGTAACAACACATCATTCTGGGTTAACGATGGTCAAATTTTAAATAGTCTAGTAGCACTCAGAGACGCGTTTGATGGTATGGATAAGGCTGTATACGAATATCATGCTAAAGGAAACGACCAAAATGACTTTGCGAATTGGGTGGGGGTAGTTTTGTGCGACGGTGATTGTGCTGCCGCTCTAGAGAAAGCCAAGACACCGCGCTCCGCCAAGACAGTAGTAGTGAAGCACCTTAAGTACTACGCAATTTAGTTGTATGGCTCGCTCTGTCACAATCGGTAATGGAAATATGTTAGTTGGCCTTGACCTAAAGGGTCAGGTTCGTGATTTCTATTATCCGTTTGTGGGAGAGGCAAATCACGTTAGTGGAGCTAGTGGAAATTTTGTTCACCGGATTGGAGTTTTTGTAGACGATCAAATTTCTTGGCTGGACGACCCGAGTTGGCGGGTGTCTTGTGGTCTAAATGAAGGAACTGGAATCGGATCTTTGTTTGCAGAGAATACTGGTATTGGTATTTCTATCAGTAGTCGAGATGTCGTCCATAATGAGCAAAATATTTTTTTACGACACTTTACCGTTCATAATCACCACGACAAAACCCGAGAGGTAAAACTTTACCTGTCACAACAATTTAGAATTCATGAATCGCGTCGTGGCGATACTGGCTTTTATGATCCGAGAGTTAATGCTGTAATTCATTACAAGGGTGATACCACAATGTTGGTGAATGCGGTGTGTGCGGGACACGCTTTTCAGTCTTACAACATCGGTCTGTTTGGTATTGAAGGGAAGGAGGGTACTTACCTAGATGCTGAGGATGGTAGGCTGGAAAAAAATCCAGTGGAACACGGCTCGGTTGATTCTGTGTTGGAATTATCATTTTCGATTGCACCGCTTACTTCTAACGACGCGTACTACTGGGTGGCCTGCGGTAGTTCGGTGCCTGAGGTGCACGCGCTCGATAAGTTAGTGTTAGACGATACGCCTGATCGCCTGATCGCTTCGACCGAAGCTTATTGGCGTGCTTGGTTAGATAAAGAAGATACTGATATTTCTAACTTGTCACCAGAGCTACAAACTCTCTACAAGCGCTCTTTGGTGGTAATGAGAGTGCATGCTGATAATCGAGGCGGCATCATAGCTTCCAGCGATACGGACATGTTGCATCATGGACGGGATACCTATAGCTACGTCTGGCCGCGCGATGCGGCTATAATCGCACACACGTTCGACCAGACTGGTTATCGCGATGTGTCCAAACGTTTCTTTGAATTTGTTGTCAATCAGCTAGAGCCGAGCGGCTACTTGATGCACAAGTACCGCACTGATGGGGTACTCGGTAGTTCGTGGCATCCGTGGATGATTAATGGCCAACCACGTCTACCAATTCAGGAGGATGAAACAGCCACTACATTATTTATGCTGTGGGAGCATTACGAGCGATACAAAGATATCGAATTTATCGAATCAATGTACAACACCTTCATTGAGCCAGCGGCCGAATTTATGTGTGAATATATCGAGTCCATCACTGGCCTACCTCAAGCTTCATTTGATTTGTGGGAAGAGAAGTATGGTACTTCTACTTATACTGCAGCGTCTGTGTACGGCGGTCTGATGGCAGCGGCCCGCTTTGCCAATATGCTTGGCAAGGATGATTCAGCTCGTACTTATCAGGCTATCTCCCAGCGTCTCCAGACAGCTATCGGCACAGTTTTGTTTGACGATGAGTCGGGTACTTTTGTGAAGCACGTTTTGCATACTGCTGATGGTGATCTTGAGTATGACCGCACCGTAGACTCAAGCAGTTTATACGGACTTATTTTGTTTGGAGTATTTGATATTGAGGATGAGAAAATGCAACGCATGCTTAAGGCGGTGGAAGAAAAATTGCAGGTTCATGGAGAAAGTAAAGGGTTTGTGCGGTATGAGGGCGACGCGTATTACCGAATGCAAGATGCCGATTCTCCAAACCCGTGGGTTATTTGTACGCTCTGGGTGGCTCGGTGTTATATCGAAATGGCTAAGACTAAAGACGACCTGGCTTATCCGCTGGAGCTACTAGAATGGACATCATCTCACGCAACAGCTGGGGGAGTATTGGCTGAGCAAATGCATCCGCACACCAGAGAGCAGCTCTCGACCGCACCACTCGTATGGAGTCATGCTGAGTATGTGTTGGCGGTGAAGGCCTACCTAAATAAACTTAAGGAATTTGATAATTAAAAAAGCGACACCTGTGTTAGCAGGTGTCGTTTTGGAATGACGCTCAAAGTCGTTGCGCTTTGTTGAATGTTTCCTGCGCAATACCCTGGCTCCCGAACACGCAGTTACGATCGCGTGGGTTACGGACATTGGGTATCCAGTATCCGTCCGTGGTCATGTAGTAGCCGTCGTAGTCTGAACCAACTGTCTTTTTCGCGAATACATTGAATAAGTGCTGTTGGCTGCAGGGCGAGCCACCGTTGATGGCAATCAGGGTGGGTTTATCTACTTCATCACGGATGTCTGACCATTTAAAAACGATGGGGCGTACAACTGTGAGCTCAACCATTTAATTTCTCCAAGAGCAGTAAGTGACCTCGTTCTTTTTACAACATAAAACTAAATTAGTCAAACAGTCTAGAATACGCTTGTCCAGTTTCCGTCTCCGTATTTCCCAATTACCGTGCGATTGATATGCCAGGCCAGCCCAACTGTGTCGAGCTTTTTTGCGATGACGCTCGCGAGAGTCCGCATGTAAGTACCACTTGAGGCGACACATCTAAAGTGAGCGATGTGGAAGGTGTCTGGGAGAGAGTTGTTGTTTAAAATATCGTCCCAGTCTTTTCGTACATCAGCCCGACGGAAGTCATTGCCGAGCGCTTTGCGAAGTTCGGTAACTGGTGGTACCGAGTTCACTTTTTCCAAAGCTTGCTTCACCATGTTGTCACGCTCGATAGTCTCTAGCTTAGTAAATTCAAGTTCGTGTACTTCTGATTCTTTGGTAGGAATTTCAATTTCATCCAAGCGACCTTCCATGGTCCAGGTGTGAAGTGGTTTACCTTGTACAGTTTTGCTAGAAAAGATTGGGTAAGGTAGTTTGATTTTTCCGATGAAGTTTTTGGCGACTTCGGCCACCTCAGCTTCCTCGAGGGCGCTCGGGGCCGCTAGGTCATGATTTACCCTCTCTGAAACTAAGGTGGCCGGCGTCTTTAATCGCCCCATCACATCCTGCGAATCAGACTCAATTCCAAACAGCACTGAGAATTCATATTCTTTATCGAGTCCGTGGTACGCAGTTTGGTTTTTGCACTCATCACCAAGTAACACCAAAAGCTTCCCGGACGCCATTGGGTCCAGCCGGCCAGCGTAGGCCATCGGTATACCCTCGAGTTCTGGATGCTCTGCCCGGTAGGCTTCAGCGCATGAGAGGGGAGTTTCACCAACTTGTTTATCTAGTACAATATATTTATCCATTTGCTATGAGTATGATGAATGAATAAATGAGCGTAGCGATTATTATGAATTTAGTTCCGAATCTGCGCTTCTCCTAGCGCAGATTCCTGGAACGCTCCAAAGACTACTCCCGGTAAACAGTATGTTATAGAATTTAGTATGAAAGACAAGTGTTCTCAAGTTTCAATCTATTACGACCGCGATTGCGGGTTTTGTAAGCGTTCTGTGGAGTTGATCGTGAAGTTATTCTGCGTAAGGACTCGGGAAGTGCGACCAGCGCAGGATATCATCGCGGTTCACATGATTATGAAAGAAAAGGATTCGTGGGTGGTTACCAACGATGCCGGGCAGAATTTCACCACCTTTCAGGCTGGGGTAGAGATAGCTAAATGTTCACCAGTCCTTAAGTGGTTGGTACCGCTAAGCCGACCCAAGTTTATGCAAAAAATAGGGGAGAAAGCATATCGGCTAATCGCTCGCAATCGTAATCGTATTCCATTGCCCTAATTTTACCCAAACGGGCTGCCTCCTAAAAAGCGATTTACAATTGCCAAAAGGACAAATAAACCAATAGTAATCACAATAATTTTCATACCTAAAGTATAGCAAAAAGTCTTGTTTGACGAGTGCTCAAATAGTCATTGTTATCAAGGCTATTCACTTGACTATAGTGTTTAAAATAGTAATATGCAGTCGCATAAGTGCACGGTATCCCCGCAGTCTCATTATGCAGGCCAGACGAGAGCCGTGCCAATACTCGCTTACTTGAAGAAGGTGCTTTATTCAAATATTTGAACGTTTTTATAATTACATGACTGCTTTCAACGAAATACTAACTACCGAAGAGGAGGCTCTTAAGTCAATTGATACTGCCAAAACTGAGGCGGCGGAAGCCGTGTCGGCAGCGCGAAATGAGCGTAAAACTCGTCTTGAAGATGAGTCTAAAAAGCTGGAAGCAGCTGAAGCGGAAGCTCTTGAAGCGCACGCAACTACTATTAAATCAAAGACTGATAAAATTGATGCAGAAGTAAGCGATCGGGTTGCAGCTGTAGAGAAGAAGTTTGCAGCCGTGGCAGACGACCTTAAGAAAGAAATCAAAGAGAGCTTTTTAAGCTAGAATCGCCTTATGTCAGTCGTTCCAATGCAAAAAGTTCGTTTGTCTGTTTATGGTCCTGATGTTAATCAGACTCTTTCGATTATTCAGAAAGCCGGAGCAGTTGAGTTTATTTCAACTGATATGGCTGAAGTTGAAGAGCCGTATATTGAAGATGAGCATGAAGATCTGTATCCGCGCGTTCAACACGCCGTGCAGTTTTTAACCCCCTACGCTAAGGATAAGGGTCTTTTGAAGTCGTTGCTGGAAGGAACTCGAACTGAACTAACAGAAGATGAGCTGGCTCAGAAGAAGGCCAATCTAGACGTGGTTTACCCAATGGTAGAAGATTTTGAGCGTCTGCAGGTGGAGTTTGCTGAAGTTAATGAAGAGCTACGTTTGTTGGGAGAGCAGCACGCACTTTTAAATACCTGGAAAACATTGCCAATTCGCTTGGCTGACTTTGCTACCCGGGAAACCAAAACTCTACTGGTTGAACGAAAAAATCAAATTGACAATACTCCTCTGGAAAAAGTTCTATCCACTGCACTATTAGAGGCAGAAATCCCAAACCATGTGACCGCGGTCGATGTCCATCATGTGGCCGTTACTGTTGCTCGTGAAGCCGATGTTGACGCGGTGATTGCCGGTAGTGATGCAGAAATTGTCGCTGCTCCTTCTGGTACAGAAACTCCCGAAATAGAGTTTGCGGCGGTGTCAGAGAAATTGGCTAAGGTAAAGGGTGATTTAGCGCTTCTGCATGATCAGGCAGAACATTTCTCTCACACTCATTTAAAGCAATTGCAAATTGCGGGCGAGATTTTATCTTGGCAAAAGGAACGTTCAGCAGTGGTTGATGAAGCTGCGGCTACAACATACACGGTCATTTTTGACGGATGGCTAAATGCTAATAAGCGTGAAGTAATCGAAGCTGAGCTTAAAAAACAGGAATTAGCGGCCGTATTTTCAGAACTAGAATTATCAGAGGGTGAAGAGCCTCCGGTTGAAATTGAAAATGGTAATTTGGTGAAACCATTTGAGGCGGTGACTCGTCTTTATGGTATGCCAGGACATACAGATCTTGACCCGACTCCATTTTTGGCTGGATTCTTCTTCCTGTTTTTTGGACTGTCGCTAACTGACGTTGGTTACGGTCTATTTTTGATGATTGTATCTGCGATAGTAGTCTTCGTCTTTAAGGTGTCTGATGCTATTAAAATGTTCGCTAAGTTACTTTTCTTTGTTGGTTTAGCTACTGTCTTGGTGGGAATGCTGTTTGCCGGTTACTTAGGAATTGATCCAGCTATGCTGCCAGATTCTCTTAAGGCGATTCAGAAATTTGATCCAATCGGTAATCCGTTGCCAGTATTCTATCTAGCTCTTTCACTTGGTGTTTTCCAGGTCATGGTGGGAATGCTCTTGAAAATTTATAGCGAGCACAAAAACGGACGACTGATGGGAGGAATTATTGAGCAAGGACCGTGGTTCTTTACTTTCTGTATGGCTATTTTTGCACTCCTTACCAGTCTCGAGTACGTAGCTGTGCTGCCAATGGCGACAATCGTCAATTTGATCTACGTCGGTGTTGCTATGGTGGCCATCTCTGGCTTCTACCGTGGTGAAGGAGGTATGTTTGGCAAAATCATGTCGTCAGCGGCTCGTCTGTATGACAGTATTGGTTACTTCTCAGATATTCTGTCGTACTCTCGTTTGTTGGCACTTGGTCTCGCGACTACCGCACTAGCCTTTGCAGTCAACTTGATCGCTGGCATGGTTGTCGAAACACCGTACGTAGGATATATCTTGGCCGGAATCATCCTGCTAATTGGACACATGTTCAACTTGGCGGTAAATACTCTCGGTGCCTTCATCCATAGTGCTCGTCTGCAGTTCGTAGAGTTCTTCGGGAAGTTCATTATGGGTACCGGTAGAGAGTTCTCACCTTTGAAGCGTAGTGAAGAACATATTGTGGTGAAGGAAGATTAAAAGTTTTTTGAAGCCTGTCTTAAGCTCAGCTTCAACTGCAGAAGGGCTTAAGACAGGCTTCAAAAGAAGTCAGTTTATAAAATTTATAAAAACATATTATGGAATCATTTATTGGTATCGCCCTCGTGTTTGCCGGAGCAGCTATCACAGCCTTTCTAGGTTTTGCTGGTTCAGCTATCGGTATGGGACACGCTGGTCAAGCAGCAGCTGGAGTGGTTGGTGAAAAGCCAAACCTATTCGGTAAGATGCTTCTTATGCAAGCTCTACCTGGTTCACAGGGAATTTACGGTCTAGTAGGAGCTTTCCTTATCTTGTCTTTCTCAGGAGTAATGGGAGGCGCACTAGAAGGCGGAATGAGCGTAGCGACTGGTCTACAGTACCTATTTGCTGGTCTACCGATCGGAATCGCTGGTCTGATCTCAGGTATCTACCAGGGTATCGTAGCGGCTTCAGGCGTATCACTTATCGCTAAAGATGAGAGCAACATGGGTAAGGCTATCGTTCTGTCAGTGATGGTGGAAACATGGGCTATCTTCGGAGTTCTAATCAGCTTCATCCTACTCATCTCAATTGGGTAATAATTAACTAAATTATAAACATGTCTCAAAACACACTGATTGAAAAAATCAAAAACGACGCTGCTTCAGCAGTCGAAGAAATCAAAGCGGCAAATGCAGCTGAGGTTTCTGATATTCAAAGTGGCATTGAGGCTGAAGTTGCAGAGCTGACAAAGGCTCACGAAGCGGCTCTCGAAAAAAAGAAAGCACAGATGGAGTTGGTAGCTGTTTCTAAAGCTAAACAGGCCGGTAATATTGCCCTGCAGACAGCCAAGCGAAAGGAGATTGATGAAATCTTCAGCGCGGTTGAGGCAGAATTAGCTGAACAAGCAGAAGCGGATTATGTAAAATTATTTGCAAAATACGTGTCTGAAATTGTTCCTAAGAAAGCTGAGGTTAAGCATGTACATGCTCCGAAAAGCCGCGAGGACGAAACGTCTAAAATTCTTAAAGAAGCTGGTTTGTCAGGCGAGGTAAAGGCGGATGGCGAGTTCAAGGCTGGTCTGGTTGTAAAGACGGAAGATGGTGTTTATGACATCACTCTCGAGCGTCTAATGACCGAGAAGCGAGCAGAATTAGAAATGGTCGTAGTTAATAAGGTAGGAGCTTAAGTATAAAATTATGCAGACTTCATACATCTACAGTGTATCTAGAGCCAACGCACTATCACAGTCTTTGCTATCAAAGACTGACGTAGAGCGCTTGTTGGTGGCAGAGCCAGGAGAAGACTTGCAGTCTGCTCTTAAGGAAACTTATCTTGCACCCTACATCGTCCGAGTTCCAGGAGAAAGCTTTGAACTAGCAGTTGAACAAACTCTGATTGACGCTAAGCGATTGCTACATCGTATTGCGCCCGAAGGAGATATGTTTAGAGTTTTGTGGATTCAGTACGACATTCACAACTTGCGTGTACTAGCAAAAGCGACAGCCAAGCAACTCAGTTTCGAAGATTGTAAGTCATTATTGTCTGAACGTGGTGTATATGAAGGTGAGTATCTATTCAGTAATATTGAAGCTGGTACGTTAGATTCACTGCAGAGCGGTTGGCAAGCGGCTTACGACAAAGCAACACAGCTGGTGTCGGCCGGTGAGATCGACAAGGTAGACGGTATCTTTGATGAGCTGTACTACAGTACTAGTCGAGATATCACAGCTAAGGTTGGTGATGCATTTATGAAGTCATATTTGCAAACACTCATCGACATTAACAACCTCAAGTCTCGCTTGCGTATCCTCAAGAACGACAGTTTCAACTTCAAGCCTGCTTTTATTGCCGGCGGATCAATTGCTGAAGATAAACTAGAAACAGAGGAAGAGGTGCTGTCGCACTTTGCGCAGTTTGGCGGCGCCGATTATTGGAAAGAGGCGATTGAGTATTATCAGTCTACCGGCAACACTACTAGCCTTGATGCGCGCAGTGGCGAGTACATGATCTTATTTGCAAAAGAAGCAAGTTATGACATGTTCACTTCAGCATCGTTGGTGTTGTATTACCTAAAATGTAGACAAGCAGCTGCTAATATCCGCACGTTAGTCGTCGGTAAAAATAGCGGCATGAAAGAGTCTGCAATTAGAGCTAACTTAAGAATGGCCTATGTCAACGAATAATGATTACAAGGTGGCCATCGTTGGCCCGCTTGAAACAGTGTCAGGTTTTAAGGCGTTGGGAGTTGATTCCTTCCCAGCGCAAACTGCCGAAGAGGCCCTGACTCAGCTCAAGCAAATTAAAGAAGAAACGCTGGATCCTGAATCAGACGTAAATTACGCCGTAGTGTGTGTAATTGAAGATTTGGTATCACTAGTTGATCAGGCTGAATACGCCAAGGTGGTGGCAGGACCACTACCAGCAGTGGTACTTTTGCCTGGTCCGGAGGGCAGTAGCGGATTCGCTATTGAGAGACTCCGGTCTCTAGCGGAAAAAGCTATCGGCTCCGCAATTATTTAGGCTTCAGTATTGCCATGGGTAGGCGCCTCGCATTTATCCAAGGCTAGCTTAAATAATAAAACAACTTTGAGGTTGTGATCGGGAAGACAGGATGATTTCTCGACCACAGCCCCAAAGACAGAGGCGTAAATAAATCATCAGCAGTGATTTACATTAATTAAAAAATTATAAAATTATCATGACCAAAACAGAAGAAAAAACAGTTGAGGACAAGAACACTGACATTCCAGGTGGTGTGATTGAACGAGTAACTGGCCCGTTAGTACGAGCGCGCGGAATGAGCGAAGCCAAGCTATACGAAGTGGTGAAAGTATCAGAAGAAAAATTGATGGGTGAGATTATTGAGTTGCACGGCGACGTGGCGGCCATTCAGGTATACGAAGAAACCGCTGGTATTGGACCAGGTGACGTGGTGTACCGAACTGGACGAACGATGTCAGCCGCCCTCGGTCCCGGACTACTGCAGTCAATTTACGATGGGGTACAACGACCACTCGTAAAGATCGAAGAGGCCGCTGGAAATTGTTTCATTACTCGAGGTATTGAGGCAGACGCGGTAGACATGTCAAAGAAGTGGGCTTTCAAGCCAACTGTGAAAGCCGGTGATATGGTTGTCGAAGGTGACGTAATCGGTGAGGTTGAAGAGACTTCAGTGATTACTCACAAGGTCATGGTTCCTCCAGGAATGGGAGGTAAGGTTGCTTCAGTCGAAAGCGGTGAATTCACCGTGACCGAAGACGTTGCGACACTGGAAACTGCTGATGGAAAGAAAGAGGCGGTACAAATGCTTCAGTACTGGCCAATTCGAGCGGCGCGTCCAAAGAAGAGTAAAATCTTCCCAAGCGAACCACTACGAACTGGGGGACGATCTATCGATACCTTCTTCCCAATTGCCAAGGGAGGCGCGGGTTGTATTCCTGGTCCATTTGGTGCCGGAAAGACTGTGACCCAGCAGTCAATCGCAAAGTACTGTGACGCAGAAATCATCGTGTACATCGGATGTGGTGAGCGTGGAAACGAGATGACAGAAGTACTCGATGAATTCCCACACCTTATCGACCCAAACACTGGTGAGCCACTCATGAAGCGAACTATCCTAATCGCCAACACTTCAAACATGCCAGTAGCAGCGCGTGAAGCTTCGGTATACACCGGTATCACTATTGCTGAGTATTACCGAGACATGGGATACAACGTAGCTTTAATGGCCGACTCAACATCTAGATGGGCCGAAGCAATGCGTGAAATTTCAGGACGACTAGAAGAAATGCCAGGTGAAGAAGGATACCCAGCGTATCTATCATCACGAACGGCAGAGTTCTATGAGCGAGCTGGTATTGTTAAGACTCTCGGAGGGGACGATCGAACAGGATCGCTGACCGTGATCGGTGCTGTATCGCCTCCAGGTGGAGACTTGTCTGAGCCAGTATCACAAGCGACTTTACGAGTAACTAAGACATTCTGGTCACTCGACTCAGATTTGGCATACAAGAAACACTTCCCATCTATCAACTGGTTGATCTCATACTCACTTTACGCACCAAACTTTGAAGAGTTCTGGGCGAAGGAGGTGGCGCCAGACTACAGCCAAGTCCGATCAACAGCTCTAAGTCTTCTTGAAAAGGAATCTAAGCTAATGGAAATTGTGCGACTGGTAGGTATGGAATCGCTCTCAAATGGTGACCGACTAGTACTAGAAGTAGCGCGGATGCTACGAGAGGACTTCTTGTTCCAAGACGCATTCTCTAAGGATGATGCCTACACTCCACTTGATCGGCAGTACGGTATTCTAAAGTCAATTGTGACTTTCTTTGAAGCTGGTCAGGAGGTGGTGACTAAGCCAGACTTTGAGTACAGCACATTTGCTGCTATGGAAACTCTTGGTAAGGTAGCCACTTTGAAGGATGAGCTAGAATGGACAAAGGAAGATTATCAGAAGTTCCAAGACCAAGTACGGTCGGAAATTAACGCCTTAGCGTAATAACATAAGAGAAATATCATGAGTAAAGAATATACAGATATCTCATCAATCGCTGGACCGCTAATGGTGGTAGATGGCGTTGAGGGAGCTAAATACGAAGAGTTGGTGGAGGTCAATGTGGCTGGTGAAGATAAGCCACGATTTGGAAAGGTGCTAGATATCGCCAAAGGACGAGCGGTGGTACAGATGTTCGATGATACTAGTGGTATGACTGCTAGTGGTACCCGAGCGCGCTTCAAGGGAGAAACTCTAAAGCTTGGTGTGTCAGAAGACATGCTTGGTCGAGTGTTTAACGGAGCTGGTCAGGTGGCCGATGGTGGTCCTGAGCTAGTGCCAGAACAGCGACGCGACATTGCGGGTGAGCCTATAAATCCATACTCTCGAGAATTCCCGAACGACTTCATTCAAACTGGAGTTGGTTCAATCGACGTCATGAATACTTTGGTGCGTGGACAAAAGTTGCCGATTTTCTCAGGGGCTGGTCTTCCGCATGCACGACTAGCGGCTCAGATTGCTCGTCAGGCATCTGTAAAAGACGGCGGAGAGTTCGCGATTGTTTTCGCTACTCTTGGTGTATCTTTCGAGGAAGCAGAATACTTCCGACGAGAATTTGAAGAAGCGGGAGCGTTAGAACGATCAGTTCTATTCATCAACACTGCCGCTGACCCGGTAGTGGAGCGTATCTCAACTCCGCGAATGGCCCTTACAACAGCTGAGTACCTAGCTTTTGAAAAAGGGAAGCACGTTCTAGTTATTTTGACTGACCTTACCAACTACTGTGAAGCTTTGCGTGAGGTGTCTGCAGCGCGTAAAGAGGTACCAGGACGACGAGGATACCCAGGATATCTATACACCGACCTTTCAACTCTCTACGAACGAGCAGGACGAGTGAAAGGTAAGGAGGGGACAATTACTCAGATTCCAATTCTTACTATGCCGGATGACGATAAGACTCACCCGGTACCCGACCTAACTGGGTACATCACTGAAGGCCAGTTCGTAATTTCAAGAGAGCTATACCAACGAGGCGTCTTCCCACCAGTGGATGTGCAAGGTTCACTATCACGACTTTGGGCAGCTGGTGTAGGTGAAGGAAAAACTCGTGAAGATCACAAAAACCTTAAGGACCAATTGTTTGCTTCGTACGCAACCGGAAAGGAGGTGCGTGAGCTAGCGGTGGTATTGGGTGAAGCGTCACTAGATGATTCAGATCGAGCTCACCTTAAGTTTGCTGATGCTTTCGAGGCAGAATTTGTAGGGCAAGGAGAATACGAAAATCGATCAGTAGAAGAGTCTCTAGATATTGGATGGAAGTTACTATCAATGTTGCCAGTTTCTTCACTCAAGCGTGTTAAGAAGGACGAGATTGAAAAGTGGATGAAGACTAGTGAAAACACCGTAGAAGCTGAGGCTTAATTAACTAATTATAAACCGTATGGCAATACTAAAGGTCAACCCAACTCGCGTCTCACTTCTTCGACTGAAGAAGGAGCATAAGGTCGCGAAGAAAGGGCATAAACTTCTGAAAGATAAGCGAGATGGGCTCGTGAAGAAGTTCATGACGGTAATTTACCAAACTCGAGACCTGCGCCACTCAGTTGAAGAGCGACTCGGTTCGGCTTTCGATTCATACACTAGAGCGACCAGTATGACTGCGGCTGCCACTCTCAACACGGCACTTATGGTGCCTAATGCTAAGATCGATCTTGATGTGACTGTGAAGAGTGTTATGTCAGTTAAGATTCCGGAATTTAAGGTAGAGAAGTCAGGTTCGGCTTTCTCATACGGAATGCTAGAAACTACTGGAGACCTCGATAATGCGATGGTGAAGTTTGACACGGTCTTTGTTGATATTCTGCGATTGGCGGAGCTCGAAAAGACCGCCGAAAACCTCGCGGAAGAAATTGAAAAAACGCGCCGTCGTGTATCGGCTCTAGAGAACGTCCGTATTCCCAATCTGGAGGATACGATCAAGTTCATCACTATGCAGCTTGATGAGCGAAATAGAGACGCTGTAGTGTCGACGATGCGCGTTAAAGCGATGATCCTCGCTAAGGAGACTTAAAAATAAGCACCGTAAGGTGCTATATTTTTAGGTCGTTCAGGTTTTTATTGACTTATGTCTAAAATATGTTAAAAATGTCGGACCATCAACCGCTACAAGGGGAGTAGAGCGACGTGGGCGAACAAGTACAACAGGTCCAAATGGAGTCAGAGGGCGGATCCGCACAAAGTGGAGATGTCTGGTCAGTCTGGGATGAGATTACTGAAAACGTTGTGAGTGAGGAACATTATCACTCAGACCATTCAGAGCCTTCCCAGGCAGATGTTATCACCCGATTGAGATTGTGGGGGTAGGTCTGTCAGGAGGATTAAAAATGTCGGTGCGTAGCGCACCGACATTTATTTTTTACCATTCTATTTCCGCCGAACCGTTTTTCTTTAAGTACCGGTTTGTTTTACTAAATGGTCTTGAGCCAAAAAAACCACGGCTCGCCGACAGTGGAGAGGGGTGAGGTGATTTGATAATGAGATGTCTGGTCCCGTCTATAAGCGCTGCTTTCTGTTGAGCGAAATTACCCCAGAGAATAAATACCACATGTTCTCTTTCTTCAGAGATCTTTTTAATAACAGCATCAGTGAATGTTTCCCAACCTCTACCTTGATGCCCGCCGGCTTCGCCGGCGGGCACGGTGAGCGTGGAGTTTAGTAATAAAACACCTTGTTTAGCCCAGCGTTCTAGATTTCCAGATTCAGCAATGTCACGGCCGACGTCTGCTTTGATTTCTTTATAAATGTTTTTCAGCGAAGGTGGAATACGAACTCCGTCTGGTACCGAGAAAGCCAGTCCATGAGCTTGATTGTCGCCGTGGTAAGGGTCTTGACCAAGGATTACTACTTTCACCTCTGAGATAGGAGTCAGATTAAAGGCATTAAAAATAAGATCTTCTGGTGGGTAGATAGGTGGTTCGTTTATCAAGTAATCAGCTTCCACCTCGACGCACAGTTTCTTGAAGTAGTCTTGTGTAAATTCATCCTTCAATAAGTTGAGCCAACTGCCTTCTATAGGAATTTTCATTGTGCTTGATTATACATTTATTTTTGACAAGCAGGGCAGTAGTGGGTGCCACGTCCGGCACAGCGGATTTTCTTGATGGTCCCATTGCAGTCTTTACGTGGGCAAGATTTACCTTGCTGTCCAAAGACTTTGAGGTAGTCGGTGAAGTTACCGTTCTCTCCACCGGTGTCTTTAAAGTGCTGGAAGGTTGTGCCTCCTACGGCAATTGATTCATTCATTACGTCTCCGGAGGCGCTGGCTAAAGCCAGCGCCTCCTTCTTAGTTAGCTTGTCGGCTCGTCGTGTTGGACGTACCTTGGCTCGCCAGAGCGCCTCGTCTACGTAAATGTTTCCCAGGCCAGCCACAAATGATTGATCCAAGAGCGCAGCCTTGATGGGTGTCTTCCGCGTCTTCAATTTTTTATAAAACCATTCCGCGTCAAAATTTTTTGTGATTGGTTCTGGACCAAATTTACTGCGAGCAATTCTGACCTCCTCCGCGTTTGCGATCTTTACATATCCAAAAAGTCTCATGTCATTGAAGTAGAGGGAAGAATGGTCAGAGAAATGAAAACCGACGCGGGTGTGTTTCATTGGCAGGTCTGTGTCGGCGGCGGTCATGGAGTGACCGCCACCATCAACATCACCAGTCGGGTCGACGAAGAAAAACTGCCCGGTCATTTTTAGGTGCGCGAGGAGGAAAAGATCAGTCTCTTTCTCGAACGAGAAGATCATCAGTTTTCCGATCCGGTCGATGTCGGCAATTTTTTTATTCAGTAATTTTTCCTCTATGTCAATGTCGTGATTGACTGACTTCGAGTGAAAAACTTCGACGCTAGAAATTTTTTTCCCATTGACTTTTTGTCTGAGCTGATTTCTAACAGTTTCTACTTCGGGCAATTCGGGCATAAGAATTTGGGATATCGTGTTGATAAGGTGGTTGTTAAGTAGTGTATATCATAGGGACTAACTGGGTGCAATTCTGGTGATTGTGGGGATAGGCCTGTGGATAGTATTTTTACCTTATATGAGCCTTGAAAAATAATATCCGTTTGGCGCCCATTTCACAAAAACTGAAAATATTGTTGTAATACAACGTTTTTTAGCACTAATACTATATGAGTGAGATAATTACTCCTGTAGATGCCGAAGTTATTTAAATTAGCCGCGAAGCGACGGGTGGGCCGGTTCTGCTCTTCGCTCCTCGTGTTCACTCTAGTGTTCACGGACATTTTCTTAGTGCTAGACTTCGGTTTATATCAAGCGCCAGAAGCGGAGGCTTCTGTCGGTGATTTTTCTATTTTCAGAGAAGTGACTGGCGGGGAGGTTATCTCGTCAACCGGCAACTCGGTTACTTGGGATACAGCTGTCAGCGAAAGTTCCAATATCCAACTTGATGTCAATGACTCCGACATCAACCTGTCTGAAGGTGGAAAGTATTTGGTCATGTACAACGCCTACACGGAGGAAGGTTCAACGGGTGGAGGTAACCGTCGGTCGGTCGCGTCCTACCTGACTGTCGACGGTACTGCCTCAGAGTACGGTTGGGGCGGTGGCTACATCCGAGATGCTGATAACGACTTGACTGCTTACAACACCGGTGCTGCTATTTTGGATGTATCCGCTGGTCAAGATTTGCGGGTGGTACTGGATCGTGACGACGGTAACCCGAGTGGCGGTACCGCCATACGAGGTGGAACAAACGGAGTGAGTGTACTTAAGCTCGACGACACTCTAGATTTTCTTCGTATCCACAAGAGTACTCGGAGCTCTGACATCAGCGGTAATACCACTTTCACTGATGTCGACTGGGATACTAGCGACGAGGTTGATACTGGCTCCTTCGGCTTTACTCCAACCAGTGCTGATATCACGTTGAAGGGTGATGCTGGCAAAAAATTCCTAGTAACCACCAACGTAAAGCTAAACGTAGATGGGGCAGGTGGCCCTCGTCAAAACTACGAATTACGCTTGACTCTAGATGGATCAGAAATCGAAGGGACTCGAACTAGCAGCTATTTGCGTTTTGATAATGACACTTTCAATGGAACTATGCAGTACGTTGGAATTATTGAGAAAACCGCAGCTGGTGATCAAACCTTCAACGTCGAAGTTCGTCGCGAAGGTCCAGAATCTGCCTCGACCGACATCGTTGGCGACGAAACTGCACTAGCGATCGCTGCGCTACCGGCTGGAGCGGAAGTGTTATCTCTTACCAACTCTACTGATCAACTTTTGACGACGTCTCAAAGTGTGATGGATTGGGATACTCAGATCAGCACTTCTTCCACCTACTTCATCCACTCCACTAGCAGCAATAGTCACGAGATTGAGTTGAACGCTTCGGGTGATTATTTGTTCTTCGCTACCACTTACACAAGTCGTACATCGGGTGGTAACCGAGATGTTCCAAAACTAGACTGGCGACTGAACAGTTCGGTTTTGAACTACGGTGGTCACGGAAGTTTCAACCGAGGAGACCAGAGTACCGACGATGCCTTCACCTCCGGAGCCTCTGGTGGGACAATTATTTCTGGATTGGCGCCAGGAGATGTGATTGATCTGGTGCAATCAGACGAGACTGGTGGTACACCTGTTTCTAATTTCATCTCTAACCGAGTTGCCTTGCAGGCGGTAGAAATAAATACACTGCTAGCGGTCGCTTCCACAGACGTTACAGTGTTGGGGTCTCAACCAGCCACCTCTTCACCAGCGGTAACAGATCTGTTACTCGATGAGACTTTCGTGATTCAGGAGAACGATGCGTCGCGAAACGTGACCAGTATCACCCTGAGTGAAAACGGTACCTTGGACGCGGCTGTGGACTTAAGTGGTGTGCGCATGTATTACGATCTTGACACGTCTTTGCCGTACGACTGTACCAGCGAATCTTATTCAGGTAGTGAGGATCAGTACGGAGCGACCTCCACCTTCAGCAGTAGTAATGGAACGATCACGTTTGCGGATAGTGTGTCGATTTCTACCACCCAAGCCATGTGTACTTACCTAGTGCTGGATGTCGAAGCGTCTGCTCAAGACGGAGAAACCTTCAATGTCTACATGGACGACCCGTCGGTAGATGTGGTGGTGACAGCGGGAGGTACGGTCAATCCACCAAGTTCGATTGCGAATGTCACGACTGTCATTGAGGATCCAGAGATCACCCAAAGTGGTTACCACTGGCGGAACGACGATGGTTCTGAGGCTGGCGCCACTTCGGCTACAGCTGGGGTAGAGAATACGCCAGGCTTATCATTCTCTTCCACGACACCACAACGTTTGCGTATGGGAGTGTCGGTCGAAGGTACTGGGTCAGAGACGAATAGTTATCGCCTTGAGTACGCTGAAAAGGTTTCGACTTGTGATGCCGCAACCGGATGGACTGATGTCGGTGATACCGGCGGAGCTTGGGACATGTTCGACTCAGCCTCATTGGTAGAGGGTGATGATACAACTAATATCGACCTAGCAGATGGTGGTGTGACAGACGCAGCTGATCTGTTCTTGGTCACCAATGGCGGGGTGCGAGACGCTTCTTCACAGACCGCTGCGATTACTTTGGCAAGTGATCCAGTCGTGCCGATTGGTGAGTTTGATAGTGTGTCGGTAACGAATGGATCTCCGGTCACAATTAGCCTAGACAACACCTACTCAAACCCAGTGGTAGTGGCTTCGGCTCGCTATCAGCGGACAGCCACGCAGCGTACCCCACGTATCTCCAACAAAACCGCTACCTCGTTTGATGTCTTGGTCGATAACTTCGATGGCAGTTTGGGAGCCGGTAATTCCACTCTTGATTACTTTGTCATAGAAGCGGGAGAGTGGACTATCGATGGGCAGCAAGTTTACGCTGGTACTACTTCGGTATCAGTTTCTGACGGACGCACATTACCAGATGATCCGGGAGGATCGGTAGTAACTTATCCATCCAGCTTCACTAATCCTTCGGTGCTGCTCGCTGTAACCAGTGTCAATGATTCTGACTGGACTTTTGCCACCGCTTACGATGGCACGAACGTCGATAATCCACCAACCACTTCTGGCTTTACCGTGTTCCTCAATGACAACTGGGACAGTGACGGACATACCCAGCCAGAGGATGTGGATTTTGTAGTCTTCGAAGAAGGGAGCGGAACTAACAATGCGATTGATTTTGATTTCACTTCGGCTGGTAGTGCACTCATTTCAAGTACTCCTGTAGCACAGAACTTTGGGACAGCCTACAGCTCTGCGCCGGATGTGATCCTAGTAAATGCTATGACGCAGCTAGGATCCGACGGAGGTTTTGCACAAGTTGATGAAAATACTGCACCGACCGCGAGCGCGGTAACTATTTCAACCGATGAGGACGGTGCGTCTGCCGACCGTGGTCATGCTGCCGAAGATGTGGCGGTCATCAGTTTTGCTTCGGCCGGGACCCTCACTAGTGTGCTGGCTGCGCAAAAGCAATTTACCGAATTGGAATACTCTATTCAGGCATCATCATCGGCCTTGGAGGGAGTGGCATATTGTTTCCGAGTGACCGATGCGGGTACGCCACTTCGAAACTATGACTTCTATCCTGAAGCAACTTTGAGTGCCGATGTCACAGTGTCATCAGTGGGTAGCCAAATTACCTCAACCGACGCTGGTGACTCGAATGTCTATGTCGGGGGAGCGTTCTCGGTTTTGAGTAACTCTGGGGCCAGAACTGTTACCTCTATTACTCTCACGGAAACGGGTACGATAGACGCCTCGGCCAATTTGTCTAATCCAAGAATTGCGTATGAGACAGACAACTCCAATCCGAGAGATTGTAGTTCTGAAAGTTATGGCGGTGGCGAAGCTACGGCCAACGGTACCGCCTTCTCAGATCCTAATGGCACCACCACCTTTGCCATCAGTCAGGGTATATCGCAAACCAGTGCCCTTTGTGTCTATGTGCTCGTGGACGTCGGATCAGGAGTATCAGATGGCGAGACAATCGATTTTGAAATCACATCACCAAACTCTGATGTGGTGGTGACAACTTCGACGGTTGGTCCAGGAAGTGCGATTGGCCTTACTGGTTCTACCACCGTCAATGCAGCAGAGTTGAATCAAAGTGGTTACCATTGGCGAAACGACGATGGCGATGAGAGTGGGGCAACTTCAGCTACCGCCGGTGTTCCAAACACCACGCTCCTTAATGTTTTCCAAAACAGCACTCAGCGTGTACGCATGGCTGTGGCCAACGACGGCGGTCTGTCTTTGTCTGGTTCTCAGTTGAGGTTGGAGTACGGAGTGAAAGTAGCTACTTGTAGCGGAGTGAGTGGATGGGAGCGGGTTGATACCGGTGTAGCTTTCAATATGGCTAGCACCTCACAGCTCACCGAAGGGGATGACACGACCGACATAGCTGATGGTGTTGGAGGTGTACCAAACCCAGCAACAACTTTCATTACCACCAACGGAGCTGAAAAAGAAGACGATGATCAACTGTCTGCATTGACGATTGATGTCGATGAGTTTGTGGAGGTTGAGTACGCGCTCGAAGTGACAGACCAGGCTGCCTTTGGTGCCACGTACTGTTTCCGTCTGACTAATGCTGGTACACCGCTTGAGACCTATACCAATTTCCCAGAAATGGTGATCCAAGAACGACAAGACTTCTTTATACAAAGAGGCACCGAAACAGTATCTGGCACCAGTACCACCTTAGTGGCCGGGGTAGATTACACTGCGCCGAGTGCTAGTAGCTCAGCCTTCATCCGCATTACCAACACCAGCATGATGGGGGCTGGTAGTGATACGCTTGGATCAACTCGAGGTCCAGACGATCTTTCTGCCTACATTGAAGATCCTGACAACATCATGGACAGTGTCACCATCGCTCGGCCGACCACCGCCACCGACAACACGAGAGTGTCGTGGGAGATTGTTGAGTACGTGGGAGTGGAAGGAGCGGATAACGAAATGATAGTACGTGATGCGGACATAGTGACTTATGGAGCTAGTAGTTTGTTTGCCACCGGAACCGCGGCTTCAGGTGTGAGTGATGATAAAGATGTGGTGGTGTTTATTACCGGCCAGCACAATCCAGCCGCCAACACTAGCGACTACAACACCGGTCTATCCATTTCAAGCTGGTCGGCTGGTAGTGACGAGCCAGTCTTCGAGCGAGGTGATGCCGATAGTATCGCGGCTGGTGTTAGTTATGCTGTAGTGGAATTTACCGGCGCCAATTGGAATGTACAGCGAGCCGAGCATACTTTCACGGCAGCCGGAGTAACTGAAACGGAATCTATTACCACGGTTAATAGTCCAGGACGCACCTTCTTGCATGCGCAAAAATTATCCGGAGATGAGCTATTCAATCTAGACGAAAGTGGTCATGAGGTGTGGTTGTCGAGTATTGGAGCTGTTTCGTTTGAGTTGGAAGGAGGGTCAACCAATCCTTCCGACCAACGTTCAGTCGCGTGGGTAATTGAGAATACTCAAGTTGGCGATGGTGCGATGGAGGTGTACAGGAGTAGCGATACAATTTCTTCTGGCAACCCGCAGCCGAGTGCGTTTGTTTATGGTATCGGAGGGGATGTGGTAACTTCGAACGCTTCCATCTGGGTGACCAATCGAAGTTCTGGTGCAGGAGCAGCGCACCCGCGTGCTCTCTTGGGAGCCAGAATCTTAGACGAATCCAATTATGAAATATGGAAATCAGACGAAGGACAAAACCAAACCTTCCGTGTGGCTGTGATGCAGTGGCCGGTGGCCAACACATCGGTGCGGCAAGATCATTATCGATTCTATGTAGACAACGACGCGGTGACACCAACCGATCCGTGGCCACCGGGGGCTACCAATCTTGGTGAAGATACTGAAATGACTGACCTCGACGAACCGCTGGGTGTTGGTGAGACGGTGCGGGTACGAATGTCATTGTTTGTGAACAACGCGTCATTGGTGGCTGGTAGTAAGAGCTTTAAGCTGCAGTACGCTCGACGCGACACCTCGTGTGCGGCGATTGGTTCATGGGATGATCTCGATGACCCTGGTGGCGGTGGTATCTGGCGCGGAGTGAACGGCACGCCAACTGACGGTACAGAAGTGCCAAGTACACTACTGACTTTCTCTAGTATTGCGGGAAGTTATGAAGAAAGTAATCCAAGTATTCCAACACCAAATACGGCCGATATTGGCGACTACATTGAGTATGATTGGAATATTGAAAACAATGGTGCTCTGCAAAAGAACAGTTATTGTTTCCGTATGGTAGAGAGCGATGGTTCGCCGCTTGATGGCTACGACCTGTATCCAGTAGTTCGTACTTCCGGCTATACTCCGGTGATTGACAACTGGCGCTGGTATGACGACGAAACAAACCTTACACCATCAACCGCCTTGGCAGCCGAACAGGTGGCGCCAAGTAATATACCGCTGAACGAAATAATTAAGCTCCGAGTTTCAGTGGGGGAAATCGAAGGAGCGGCCGGTAATAGTATTAAGTTTAATCTTGAGTATTCCGAAGATCCTGATTTTGCCGATGGTGGAACTCTACTCACGCCAACCACCACTTGTTCTGGTAATTCTCTATGGTGTTACGCCGACGGAGCTGGAGTAGATAACGATACGATTGATACGACGGTCTTATCTGGGGTCGATAGTTGTGTCTCTGGAGTAGGGGATGGTTGTGGTACTGTCAACGAAGCTTCTGGTCTGTCCAGTTCTTATGATCAGCCAGCCTTCTCAACTTCGGAGCACGAATTTACCTTGCGTCATGACGGTGCCAGGGTAAATGCGGTCTACTACTTCAGATTGGTAGACGCTACCAACGGTGTTGATCTGTTGGCTAGTTCGTCGTACCCGAGCCTGTCCACCGAAGGAGCGACCTTGGTGTTTGGGGTGAGTGGAGTAGATGCCAATCAAACTCTAGAGGGTGTAACTACCGACGCCACTACTACTGCCACTACACTTGATTTTGGGTCGCTGCCAGTGAATGAGAATGTGGAAGTGGCGCAAAGGTTGAGTGTGCAAACAAATGGTACCGAAGGGTATCAGGTATTCTTGGTCTTTGATCAAGGTCTGATTGATTCTTATGGAAACGAGATTACGGCCATTCCTGGTACCAACGCTTCACCAGCGACTTGGGCTTCGCAGTGTACTGGCGCCACTACCGGCTGCTTCGGGTATCATGCGGGAGACAATGTGCTCTTCAATAGTTCGGTACGCTTTGCGTCTGACGATACTTTCGCTGGGGTCGAAGCTGGTCCGGTGGAAGTGATGGCCAGTAACGTGCCGTCGGTATCCGATGAGAGCGAAGTGGTGTACCGTACCAGTATCACTCAGCTCCAACCAGCGGGTGATTACACAACAAACGTACAATATATAGTAGTACCGCGATTTTAGTTGAAAACAATAGAAAAAACCTGTAATATGTTGCCACTTACATTAGTAAGTATTGGTAGAGATCTAATGAAAATAAACTTTCATTATCCTCTTCATTCCGACGTAGCTCAGCGGTAGAGCAGTTGACTGTTAATCAATTGGCCGCAGGTTCGAATCCTGCCGTCGGAGCAACAGATTCTGGCTTTTAAAGTAAATTCACTTGACTTGTGATACTATTTTCAAAATGGAAAAAACGCCAGCACAAAATTCAAGCCAAAAAGAAGACAATCCAAATGTTTTAATGAGAGAAGTGGATAAGGCTATTCAGTATGGAACAGTTGAAGATTTAGAGTCACTTTATGATAAGGGGATTGATATTGATCAGACTGATTGGGAGGGAAGAACAGCATTACACATGATGTCAGCAAAAGGAAACAAGGAAGCTGTTGAAATGCTTATCTCCAGAGGTGCGAATATCAATGCAGTTTTTTTGTTTCAAGGCAGGTTACCTAAAACTGCTTTGGATGCAGCTACAGAGACCGGTAGAACAGAAATTGCTGATATTTTAATCTCACATGGTGCAAAGTTTGGTAAAGATGTTCCGCAGGAGCAACCTACTGAAGAGTCCGGTTCCTTTTGGGGTGACAAATAGTTCGACATTATCCCATCAGGAGAACAAAATAATTGCACCTGCATATGGGTGCATTTTGTTGACACATTTATCAGAAAAGCTGTAGAGTAAGAGCGTTCTTTAAATTGGAGATCAATTATGTTCTTTGTTATAGGTTTGGCTTCATCTCTAGCTGGGTTCTTGCTAGGTCTCTACATCTCAATTTTTGCAGGTATTTTTATTACGGTGCTGATTGGATTCTTGTCTAATTATCAGATCTCAAAAGCTTCAACTCCGAGTGGAGATAGCAGTTTTGGTGCAGCCATGGAAGCGCTTATTACCTTTGGTCCGGGAGTGTTTATTTTTTGGCTCACACAACTCGTGACGCGACTTGTTTGATGAAAATACGATTACCGCTCGAATGAATTCGGGCGGTTTCTGTTATGTGAAACTAAACTGACTCAATTCGATTTCAATACTTTTCCAATTTAATATTTGAAACTAGTGCAGCACGCGGAGCACTATTGACATTTTAAGAAACCAATGTATTTTTACATTGGTTTTGACTAATCAGATACGGAGGTAGCCGTGCACAGAGACAGTAAAATTATTTCCACTCACGCTGGAGATAGTGTAACCATCGAACGTGATATCGACTTCGGCAATGTTGTCGGTCGTCAAGTCATCCAATTCTCCCCCTATTGCGGTACTTATGGTCAGGGTGGCCCAGGTTTCGTCGGCTTCAAGCTTAAAGCTCATGGAGAACGGCCTGAAGAATGGCTGATTCTTTGCCTTTGGTGCTCGGATGACTGGTTGACAGTGAATGGTCGCTGGCTGGGAGCACATCCCGATCAGTATGGCACTCAGAAGCCGATGATATCCAACTTCTCAGGTCAAAAGTGGGATGAGTTCACTCCGCTAGTTGTCGGCTCGGCAGTTGGCCAGTTCGATGTGGAAGAAAAGTCATGCGAGATCAGGATCGGTGAAGCACACATCGTGCTGTCAGATGATCCAAACGATCGTCCACCATACCTTGCAGGCAAACTGCGCGAGCTGATGGTTGGTGATGATCTCAGGAGAGCGTGGATTCTGGCCTCCGCCCCATGGGTGCAGGTTTAGGTCGCCAATTCGTCGAGACAAAAAGCCAAAGCTTCGTCTCATGACGGAGTGGCGGCTTTTTGTTTATCAAAATCAAAATATCGCAACTCTTTCTTAATGCTCAACCAGTCCAAGGTTTGAGCATCATCCCATAAGCGGAGCGAGCAGAAAACCAGACATCTAGTCTGGTTTTCTTTATGCTCGCGACGGATGAAAATACCATTACCGCTCGAATGAATTCGGGCGGTTTCTGTTATGTAAAATTAAACTGACTCTATTTGATTTCAATATTTTTCCAATTTAATGTTCGAGACTAGTCCAGACGCGGAGTAACTAATTTAAACTATATTTAGCAACGGAAATTGGTTAGTGTTCCACAAGCATGTATACTTTTAACATGCATTTTTCAAGATTACTTAAGGTCAAGGAGGGTAAGCTGGAAACATTGAAAGACTGGTTTTATGTTCTAGGTGGTGATCGTAAGGAAGAAGCGATTGCAACATTTGAATATGAAAATGTCTCAAGAGAGGTTTTTGCTTTGTTCAAAGGTCGTGATGGTCATCATTATGTAATCGGATTCAATGAGGTTACTGGTGAATATAGAAAAGGGGATCCAGAGGTTAAAATTAATCAGGAGCATACAAAAATCCTGAAAGAATGCTTGGAGCCAGTTTCTGAGAATGGTAGTGTTTTGCTGGACTTGAGCGCTTAGAATAGCTTGAACAGCAGCCTTCAGGAGGATAACTCTTGACAATACACTATTTATAGTGTATTATTTTAATGTGAGCTAATGGTGGTTCACATAGTAATTGGAGGTCCACTATGGACGACAAACGCAAGGGCGAAATCGCTCTGATGTTCCTCAAGAACAAGCTCCGCAAGGACGGCATCCGTCTCGGTCAGAACACCAAACGTGAACTTGGCAACACTGCCAAGGAGCTCGGTATTTCTACCGAAGAAGCCGTCGAGTTTGTTGAAGGTCTGACCCGTGAACTCGTGGAAGAGGTCTTTGCAAAGTAGACCGAACCTGCAGCGAGCAAAATAATAAAACTTAGCGACAGGGTGAACCTAACGGTTCCTAAAGGGGTAATTGCACCTCTTCTCTACGTGAGAGCAAGGGCAGGATAAGAACCTCTCCCCTCGCTACTTGAGGGTCTCGACTACGGTTGAGCCCTTTCTTTTTGTGTATAAAAAGTTCTAACATTATCCCACAGATGTAGCGTAGATATCATAAGTCAGGCAATGGTATGAATTTTTTTGTTTTTTTAAGCTCTGATGTTTGTTACGTAGCATGTTACGTAACATGCTACGTAACAAGGCTGGTATAATATTTTGTATGACAAAGTACATCAGAAAAGCGACAAGAGTCGGGAAGCGGAGCATCTCAGTGGTGATTCCGACTGAAATTGTTGATGAATTAAAAATTAAAGAGCGGCAAAAATTAGTGGTGCGAAAAACCGGGAGCAAGATTGTGATTGAGGATTGGAAGAAGTAAGGAGGGTTTGATGTCAGGGAAACAAGAGCAGTCTGGTTTTTTGGTAAAAGTGGTGAGTGCCAGTGTATTTTTGTTGCTGACAGGTGCTTTTTTGTTCGTATTTAGCGGTTTTATTGATTATGCCTACACACCAACCGATACGCCGATTATATTTCCTGATCAAGATTTATTCACTACCAACGACGGGGTACAGGAACATGTGGTGAGTTTTCTCACTCACCATGGAGCAGCAGAATTAATCCCGATTATTGGCTGCGAATCTGGTTTTAGACATTTTGGTAGCGACGGGTCAGTGCTGAAGAATCAGCAAGGTTCAAGTGCGATTGGGGTGGCGCAGATTATGTCTTCTCTGCATCCAGACCCACAAATACTCAAGCGCTACAATCGTCGTAATCGTACTCGCTTTAGTGTTGAAGATTTCGATATTAATACCTTTGTGGGCAATATTCGTTACGCTCTAGTCTTGTATGAAATAAGAGGGGTGCGTGATTGGGAGTGTGCCAAACAGTTTTAATTAGTGCTTAAAAATACTTTTCATCAGTAGCTATTAGTGATAAGCTGGCGCTGGAAATCACTTCATGGAGACAGGTTATGTTCCGGTTAGTTACTGGCTTTTTCCTCGCTCTGTGGAATTGGTCTAGTTTTTTTCGTTACACCTCAGTACATCTCGTTATCTTGGTGGGTAACACCATTCTCGGTTACTACTTTGTCAGTGCAGGGATGCACTACCAAGTAGCGTCGTTTATTGCTTGGTTGATTCACGTCATAATCAGCTACCGTCTGGATAAGTTGGTTTCATTTAAGGCGTTAGATGCGGAAGATGCTTACAGCTTTCCGGTTTATGCCTTGGTGGAGCTCTGTGCTTATTTTAGTCTGGTACCTCTCTTATATATGTTGATCGACGGCGGTTATACGCACAACTTACTATATTCAAGAGAGGCGGACTCGTTGATTTTGTTATCAATGAATGCCGGTATCGACTTGGCGCAGTACCGAGAGTGGGAAAATATCGACTATCTTTTAGCCCGCGGACTAATCGGTTCGCTGGTAAATGGGGTGGCGGCGTTTTTCATTCATAAGTGCTTTACCTTTCGGTTAAGACGAGTATTCGCTTGGGCTAGTAGCCAACGAACCTGAGGTGGTTGCCGCCGTCTGACATTACGTCAGACGGCGGCTTTCTTTTTACGTTATGTCAGTGATGTTATTATCAATCATGTATAAACTAATAAACATCAACTATGAAAACATTAAGTTGTGATCTGTGTGATCATGAAGTTTCGGCCGAAACGTTTGAGGAGTGGATGAATGCTCTTAAGCCACATTATATGGAGTGTCATCGCGAGGTGGTGGAGAATCAGGCGGGTACAAAAGAAGAGATGATGCTAGCAATGAAAAAATGGATGGAAGATAATCAAACCAGATTTGAATCAGCTTAAATTATGTCTGTCACGCAAATAATATATACATACCTTGTGACCATACCGTTATTTTTTCTTATTGACCTGGTGTGGCTTGGTTGGATCGGACGAAAGTTTTACCAAGAGCAGATTGGTTTCTTGATGGGGCCAGTCAATTGGCCGGCGGCAATTTTGTTTTATTTAATTTATATTGCAGGCATTATTTTCTTTGCCGTTTATCCAGCTTTGTCGGGCGGGACTGTGCACAAGGCTTTTGTGCTAGGCGCCTTACTTGGCTTCTTCGCGTACGCGACTTACGACCTGACCAACTTAGCGACCTTAAAAGACTGGCCACTGACTATGGTTGTGGTCGACATGGTTTGGGGTACTTTGCTAACCGGCTGTGTGGCGGCGGCTAGTTTCTTGGTAGCGAAGAATTTTATTTTCTAAGCATGCTCGAAGAGTTATTCAGTCGGTATTTAGAAGTGATCACCGTGATTGGGGTGTTTGTCACCTTTCTGTTTCTAATTTCTGTCATAATTAAACGCAACGATATTGCAGACGTTGCCTGGGGTTTTGGAATATTCTTGGTAGCTCTGACAAGCTATCGATTTGGTGTCCAGAACGAATATACGCTGCTGCTGACTGTATTAGCGGGTTTGTGGGGTCTAAGATTGACTTGGCGTATTTTTAGACGTAATCGAAAGAAGGGTGAGGACGTGCGCTACAAAAAGTGGCGCGATAACTGGGGTCAGTGGTTTTATTTGCGTAGCTTTTTTCAGGTCTATGTGCTGCAAGGTTTTTTGATGACAGTGGTTGGTTTCGGGTTTGTGTTTGTTAGTGTACACGGAGCTGATTTAAAGCTGGGCGTGGCGACAGTCGTCGGTGTGCTGGTGTGGCTAATTGGGTACTATTTTGAAGTGGTGGGAGATTGGCAGCTAGATCGCTTTCTGGTCAATCCAGAAAATCGAGGAAGAGTCATGAAGCGTGGTCTCTGGCGTTTTACCAGACATCCAAATTATTTTGGTGAAGTGGTCATGTGGTGGGGCGTGTGGCTAGTGTTGTCGCCGTTGACTATGAGCTATTTGGCCCTAATTAGTCCGCTGGTAATAACGTATTTAATCTTTAAGGTGTCGGGAATACCGATGTTGGAGGAGACGATGTCAAAAGATCCCCAGTATCAGCAGTATATGAGAGAAACTAATCAGTTTTTCCCTTGGCGACCAAAACTGGAGTCGAAGTCTGTGAATGGAAGCGGAGGCTAATGCGTAGTATAATAGTGAAGTAGCTAAGTAAATAATTGAAAAATATGCCAACTCTATACCACAAACCATCATGCCCATTCTGCCAAAGAGTATTGCAGATGGTTGACAACTTAAATGTAGAACTGGAACTCAAGGATGTTTCAGAAGACGAAGCTGCCCTGGCTGAATTGTTAGAGAAGGGTGGTGAAAAGCAAGTACCTTTTTTAGTTGATGCAGAAAAAAATGTATCAATGTATGAATCAAGCGATATTATTGAATACTTGCGGGAAAATTACGCCAACACAGCTGGCTCAGCTGCTGAAACATCTAAGCCTAGAGTGCACGTGGGAGGCTCCGTGTGCGAATCGTGTGAAGGTTAGAATAGACGAACTGATTATTCATTATTAATGATTATGACTATGACATTTCCAACCATTAACTATAAATACAATGATCTTGAAGAAGCCCAGGCTTTAACTGAGCTGGTTGAGCAAAAGCTCGGTACACTTTCCAAGTTTGTGTCTGATGACGGTTCAACTACTTGCGAAGTGGTGTTTAGTAAGGTGGCTGCTAGCCAGAATGGTCCAGTACACAAGTTTGAAGCAACTATTGTGACTAGCGGTGTGACTTATCGGGCAGACGCGATTGAAGAAAGTTTTGAGAAAGCGATTGACGAGGTAAAGTCTGAGCTCGACAAAGAGATGCGACGAGCTAAAGAAAAACAAACCACGCTAGATAAACAAGCTGGACGAGAAGCCAAAGAGCAAATGATGGGATAAAAAGTAGGACCGAAAGGTCCTACTTTTTCTGAAGATAAGCCACCCAGTAGTGTCGTTTGTATTTTGTATTTTTGACGTGGGCGTAACTGCTATTTTTCTCTAGTTTTAGGATGTTGAAAAAGGGAGAGTAGTAAGCAATAAATTCGTCTCGGGTGAGCACGCGCTCGGTGATGCCGACTTCCGGTAAAACATATGTGCCTGACTCTGCGCCAGGGTGGTCCTTGATCAGAGTCTGAGCATGCTTGTCGCCGTCAAGTGCCAGCAGGCGGACAAAGAAAAAGCCTTGAGGCTTGAGAGTACGAGCAACCTCTTCTAAGTATAAAGCTCGTTCAGCTTCGGTAAGTGAGTTCGAAGACATGATGTCGAGCGCAAGATCAAAGGTTGCGTCGCTGAAAGGAAAAGTTTCGCCAAAGCTTTGCTTGATAAAGGTGGTTTCTGTCAGGTTACTTTCGGCTGCTCGCTTTTTTGCGAGTCCGATGGCCGTATCTGATATTTCAAGACCAGTGCAATTGGCTCCACGCTCGGCTAAAAAGATAGAATTTTTGCCAGTGCCCGAACCAAGATCCAATACCTTTAGTGTGCTAATGTCTACTTTCTGTTCTTTACGAAGAAATTTTATAAATTTCTTGAAATCATTTTGGGGCTCAGTGGAATTGGTGACCAAGTTGTTGGTCTGGTATTCCTTATCCCAGGCTTTACTCTGCGCCATGTTGATTTAAGTAGTCAGTGAAACTCATTTCTTTTTTACCTTCTGGTATCACACTTTTAATAATTAAGGTGTCGTTATCATCTAGGGACGCTTGCTTTACTTTGATACGCTTGTCTTTGTGTTTAAAAAAAGTATCACCGATGCCGGCAAACGCTCTGATTTGTCTCAGTGCCGCTCTGGCTTCGTCTTCGGTGGGGAGATTGTAAGGGTCAATGTTTAGTTCCGAGTCAGCCTTGCTTAGTTTGTGGCAATAAGTGGCAGCTTCATGATTCTGCTCTTTTGGCGTAATGTCACCGCTTAGCCACTTGGTAATAGTGTCGGCTAAAAGGGCTCCGCCCATGTGTGCGAGAGCTTGGTCCAGGTCTCTACCGTCTACCGGCCAACTGTCATCACTAATAGGCATTGTCATTTGCTGGAGAATAGGACCATGGTCCATTTCTTGGTCTAGCAGCATGATGCTGACGCCAATTTGGTCACGCAGGTCGTCTTTAATGGCGGTGCGAATCGGACTAGCGCCGCGGAGTTTTGGCAGTAGTGATGGGTGGACATTAATGGTTCCATGTCCGGGCAGTTCTAGAAGCCAGTCTGGCAAAATAAAGTTATAGGCAACTACGACAAACAGGTCCCATGCTGTTTCGCTGAGCTTTGTTCGAGCCGCTTCATCTTTGTAGTTGGTGGGCTGAAACACTTCAATTTTATTTGCCTCGGCCCATTCTTTTGCGGGAGGGGGAGTGAGTATTTGCTTGCGGCCGACTGGTCGGTCGGGATTGCAAACAATCAGGTCTGGGATTAGACCTGAGACTTTTAATTCATTTAAGACTGGAACGGCCAAGGGTTCTCCACCAAAAAATACAAACTTCATTATGTAGTTGGTTTATCTTCTTTGTGCCACACTTCTTCCGCTCGATCTACATAAAGGGTGCCGTCTAGATGGTCGCATTCATGCTGGAATATTTGAGCGAGTAGGCCACCGGCTCCTCGTTCGTACTCTTCGCCGTTTTCATCAAGTGCCCGCATGGTCACATTTTTGTGTCGGATCACAGTCCCGTAGGTGTCACGGACTGATAGACAGCCTTCGCTCAAAAGATGAGTCTTTTTAGAGTATTTAATAATTTTTGGATTGATAGCCACTAAGTCTGGGAGAGCAACGTCGTCTCTTTCGCTGTTTTGGTCGGCTACTAAGAAGATGCGTTTGGCGATACCAATTTGCGGTGCGGCGATAGCTACGGCTGCATAGCCATCTACGTCGTAGGTTTTAATGGCTTTTTTCATGTCTTTCACAATTTTATCGACAGTGCCATCAGCAAAATCCTCGGGCGTAACTTCGTCCGCGATGGTGTGTAGTGCTGGGTGATTTTGCGCTACTAACTTAGCCATATTGGCTTTTACTATAGCGTAAGATTGCAAAAAAGAAAGGCTTTAGACGATCCGCTCGGGATTGATTTCAATTTTAACGTAGGGCGGGAGAGTCTTTAATTTGTTGATGATAATTACGGGATCGATCGAAGCTTCTTTGTTAATGCGTAACAGACCGTGTCTTTCAGTTTTTGTGGGTGAGCTGTTGGGGTTGTTGTAGTACTCGATTTCAAAGGCTTCCAGCGCGCTAACAATTGGCTTACCTAGCTCAATGACTGATTCCTTGGTGCCAACCCAAGTTAGTAGCACAAAGGTGCTGTATGGTGGGTATTGCAACATCTCTCTTAGGGAGATTTCGTCATCATAAAATCTTTCCAGGGCGCCGCGAGTGGCGTGTACCAGTAGATTGTCTGTCTCGGTGCGGGTCTGCACAATGACTTCTTTCGAGCTGCATTCACGAAGACGTAGCAATAATCTGAATAAAGATTCGTCCGCCCTCCAGGTCGGAATAGTGCGCGCAGCATCGAGTGAAATAATTGCACTCACGTCAACTCCGCGGCTAATAAAGGGTAGGGCAATTTGGGTGCCGATAAGAATGCCAGATTTTTTCTTGAAAAATTCGTTGGCTATTTTTATAGCTTGCTTAGGAGTGCTGGCTGTTTCGCTGTCCAAGACAGTGATATCGGCATCGGGTATTTCTTTTTTCCACTCATCACAGACAGATTGAATACCAATACCGCGCTCTCGTAGCCGCCACGAGCCACATTGTGGGCAAACGTCTGCGGCGGGCACGCGCTTGCCAGATGTGCTCGATACAAACCAGCGCTTTTCCTCTCCGTTTTTTTGAGTGCGGATTAATGAATAGGGAGTGTTTGAGTCGGGGCAACGAAAGATATGACAGCAGTCTATGCAAGAAACAACCGGCGCCATGCCGCGGCGGGCAGCGTAAAAGAATATGTGACCTCTAGACTCAAGCGCTCTCTCAACGCTGGTGATGAGTTCTTGAGAAAACAGCTTGAAGGGCACATCGGGGTTGGGTTTGTCTTTCTGCTTGATAATTGATAGAGGGGCAGTAAATGCAATACGTTTTACTTCTTCTCCGTAGGTAAGATACTCTTCCTGCCGGCGTGCCACTTCATCTTCGGTGCGCGGTACGGTGTCGCCAAGTAGGATGGAGCGGCCGGTTTGTTTGGCATAATTCTTGAGCGCAATTCGGTGATCGAGGTACGGTCTTTGTCGGATGACGTAGTTGTTGCTAGCAGATTGTTCAATGACGATGGCGACCAAGTCTGATCGTTCTAGGTAGGCGTGAGAAGGGGTGGTAATAATGAGCTTAGCGGCAGTAGTGTCGGCTAGCTTGGTGTAGGCCTCTTCGCGTTTTTTCTTTGTTTGAGTTGGTGAGAAAACCACCACCCGATCCTTGATGCCGTGGGCTAGTTCTCGTTCAGCGTAATCTACATCTATTGCACTTGGGACCACTATCATAATAGACCCCTTGTGAGCAAAAGTGGTCCTAATAAAGCTTTGGTATGCCACATACCTCTCGTCGATGCGAGCAGTGAGAAGCTGCGGGCTAGACTCTTCTTCATGCTTACGAGTATCTACTCTGGGATAGAGCTTAGAACCATTTCTGACGTCCGGGGGTAAGAGTTGAAATAGTAAAGCGCCAGAAGAAACTGGATAAATTTTAGATAAGGCGGTGGCGGTATCACGAATACTAGCCGGTAAGACCACCGGATCTGGCTGGTGAGGCAGCTTTCGCAGTGAGAAAGTAGCGGCCTTTAGGGCTGTTTTGGTACTACTGACCGGCTTTGTTTCTGTTACAATGGCGTTCTGAGTTTTGCCTCTAATAGGGACTTCTAGAAAAGCTCCGACCGGGTATTCGGTGGCTGAAAAATAAGATAGAGATTCAAGTTGTGTGCCGCGAATCAGTGGAGTAACTTGAATGACAAACATAAGTGCAGGTAAGTATAACAAAGCTGTTTATCAGACAGAATTGTCAAAGTCCCGGCTTTGTTTTAAAAAAGGCCGCGCGTAAGCGCGGCCGGTACTTTGGATTCGCTAGAAGCGAACGGGGATAATCTGGCGAGATTTTTCAATGATAACGATGGCAAATACGGCTCCACCGAGTATGATCAGTCCAATAGCCGATAGGCCAATCGTACTCAGGGTCATCAAAGTATCCATGTCAATCCTCCTGTAGGTGGGTGACTTTCAAATATTAGCACGTATGGTGGCTAGAATTCGTCTTGGTACGATATTTCCGCTCCCAATGAACGTAAGCGTTCAACTATTTTCTCGTAGCCACGATTGATACTGTAGATGTTACGTAGTACCGAATGACCAGAAGCTGCTAGCATGGCGATGAGTAGGATAGTGGCTGGACGAAGGGCTGGTGGACTCACTAGTTCGGTAGGGCGGAATTTGGTTGGGCCGGTGATGTAGATGCGGTGAGGATCAGCTAGTACCGTGTCAGCTCCTAGTTTATCTAGTTCGGTAAAGTAGATAGCTCGCTTTTCGTACATCCAGTCATGAATGAGGGTCTGCCCCGAAGCTTTGGCAGCAATAATGGCGAAGAAAGGAAGGTTGTCAGCGTTAATTCCGGGATAAGGTCGGGAGTGAATCTTGTCTTCAGCGGCTTTTAGTTTGGATACCTTGGTTTTAATATCAACTAGTTTGACGTGTCCATTTTCACCCAGATAAGGCTTAGATTGAGTATATTTAAAGCCCATTTTCTTAAGCGTTAGCAGCTCTAGTTCCAGAAATTCAACGGGGCATCTCGTGATAGTTATTTCAGAGTCGGTTGCGATTGCCGTGGCTAGGAAGAACATGCTGTCGGTCGGGTCTTCAGCTAGAGAGTACTCAACATCTTGCTTGATGTTTTCGACACCTGTGACGGTAAGGGTGGTGGTACCGATACCTTCAATTTTGACGCCTAGTTTAGTGAGAAATACACATAACTCTTGAACCATGTAGTTAGCGGAAGCGTATTTAATGGTGGTGGTGCCCGATAGGCCAGCTGCTGCCATGATGGCATTTTCAGTTACGGTGTCACCAGTTTCGTACAAGATTACTTCTTTTGGCTGTTTATTCTTGGCCACTACTTCGTAGCTGTTTTCCGTGGTTTTTATATTGACACCAAACTCTTCGAGGGCGTAGAAGTGTGGGCGCACAGTGCGACTACCAAGCTTGCATCCGCCTGATTGTGGTAGTGAAAACTTGCTCAAGCGATGGATCAGGGGGCCGATGAACATGATTATGCTGCGAGTACGCATGGCAGCGTCTTGGTCAATTTTTGAAAGAGAAAATTGTTTTGGCGGGGTGATGGTAAGGGTGTTGCCTTGCCATTCAGCCTTGACTCCAATGCTGTGTAGCACCTCGATCAGGCGATGTACTTCTTCAATGCGGGGCACGCATTTTAGAGTGGTAGTACCTTTGTTTAAGAGCGCAGCGCAAAGTAGACCAACCGCACCATTCTTTGAGGTATTGGTTTGGATGGTGCCTTTGAGCTTTTTGCCGCCAGCAATACTTACGTTGATGGTACCGGGGGAGAGGGTGATTAAGTTTTTACCCAAGGCCTTGCTAATTTTTTTAAGCATGTCAGCGCTGACATTTTGCTTACCAGCTTCCATGCGAGCAATTGCGCTTTGGGTGGTTTTAATTTTTTTGGCTAATTCAGTCTGGGTGATACCGATGGCTTCACGGATATCGGCTATATTTTCTCCAATGTGTTTCATGCGTAAAAGATAGCATATATGCTATGTTATTCAACACACTTACGCACACGAGAAATATCGATTGTTAAATTACAGAAAACGGGTACTATTGTCCTACGTATTTATGTTTGGCAATCTTACACCCAAAGTAGGGATCGACTTAGGCACCACCAGCATTTTGGTGTTTGTGCCCGGGCAAGGGATTGTGCTAAATGAGCCGTCGGTGGTGGCGGTATCAGATGATAACAACAAGGTTTTGGCGGTTGGTTCGGAAGCCAAGCTCATGATTGGTCGTACACCTGACAATATTAGGGCCTATCGACCAATGAAAGACGGCGTGATTGCTGATTACCGCGTAACTGAAGCAATGTTGCGTTACTTTTTGCGAAAGTCTATGAGTAAGTATCATCTACTTCGTCCAGATGTGATGGTGTCTGTGCCAGCTGGGGTAACCTCTACTGAACGTCGTGCTGTAGTTGAAGCAGCTATGAAGGCGGGTGCCAAGAATGCTTTTGTAGTAAAAGAGCCGATTTTGGCAGCGATTGGGGCTGGTATTCCGATTTATGAACCGCAAGGACATATGATTGTAGATATTGGAGGAGGTACCATCGACGCGGCTGTGATCTCGCTTGGCGGGATTGTCGCTGCTAATTCAGTGAAATGTGCCGGCAATCGTATCGACGCGGCCATTATTGATTATGTGAAAAAGACACGCAATTTGTCGATTGGAGATAAAACGGCAGAAGAGATTAAGATTACAGTTGGTTCGGCTTTACCGCTTGAAGAAGAGCTCTCCATGGAAATCAAAGGACGGGACATGGTATCTGGACTACCCAGGACTACCTCCATCATGAGCAATGAGGTGGTAAAAGCGATCAGCAAAGAGTTGCGGGAGATGGTGAAGGCTATCAAAGATGTGTTTCAGGAGACACCGCCGGAGCTGGCGGCTGACATTATCGATGGGGGAATTATTATGACCGGGGGTACCTCGCAGCTGCGAAACTTTCCTGAGCTAATCAGACGTCGTACTGGCGTAAAGGCGATTGTGGCTGATCAAGCGCTATTTTGTGTGGCTAAGGGTACTGGAACAGCCCTTGAACACCTCGGTGTCTATAAACGCGCAGTACTAGCTAAAAAATAGTAGGCGGGGATTAAAAGCTAAACATTTTTATATATAAGGTAGAATTGGGGTAATGGAAGGTGTTCCGGGTAAGTTCTCTACGCCTGAGGATGAGATTAAATTCCTCAGGGAACAAATCGCTCAAAAAGAGCGTGAGCTGTTAGGTCGTAATATTGAAATGGATGCAGCTGATATCGAAACGGTTGCTAAGTCTGAGATAAAAGAGTACTCCAGCTTTACGCCAAAAGCAGTTTTGTCACCTGAACACGAACTTGATGGCGAAGATCTGGCCAGCTCGGTTGAATCAGTCGTCACGTCATCAGACCCAGTTGATGAAATTTTAACGTTAGCGGCAGAGAAGGGAATCCGCAATGCTCTCACCGTCCTAGAAAAGACCAATAATGCTTATGTTATTGACGAGGTGCACCGTAAGTTGGTTGAAAGTATCAAAAGCGGAGTAGAGTATGCCAGTTTGAAAGAAGGAGTGCCGCCTTGGCATGTCCTCAATATGACTTTGTATGAAGTCACTTTTCCAGCCGGCGAAGGAGAAGCTAAAGAGGAGCGTAGTCTGACTGAGTTGGCCGGTTCAATGGAACAGCTATTGCTAGGTTTGCGCACAATTGGCTCGAAAAAGAAAGGTAATCACTTTGCCATCGAGATTGCAGTCGCCAATGAAACCGAAGACATCATCTTTTATGTGTCTGTACCAGATGAGTTTAAGACATTATTTGAGAAACAACTCCTGTCTCTTTTCCCGCACGCCTCTTTGACTGAGCAAGCACATGATTACAACATCTACGTAGATGGCGGCCACACCATTGTGGCTGATATGGCTTTGCGGAAAGATTCGGCCTATCCACTTAAAATGGCAGATGATTTTGCTTCCGATCCATTGGCAGTATTACTTAATGTCTTTTCTAAGATTGAAAGGATCGGTTGTGGAGCGGCAGCTCAGTTTGTAGTCCGTCACCCAGCCAAAGATTATATTGGGAAATATAACCGTATAATTAAGGAAATAGAAAAGGGTACCAGCGTAAGTGAAGCGATTTCACGAAGTACTATTTCGGGAGAAATCTTCCATTCAATTGGTAGTGTTTTTAAGTCGGCTGCGTCGACCGAAGAAGATGAGTATGAACCTAAAGATATCGATACTCAGACAGTTGAGATACTTCGGAAAAAGATTGAAAAACAAATTCTTGAAGTGAATATTAGAATAGCTGTGTCAGCCCAGGATTTGATGACAGCGGAACGCACTATTTCCGAACTGGAGTCAGCCTTTAACCAGTTTGATACTACTGACGGCAATCAGGTGCGCTTTATAAAACATAAGGGTATTAATTTACGACAAGCACAAAAAGCCTTTTCTTTCAGGCAGTTTTCTTCGAAAACCTTATTACCACTGTCTTTGGCTGAAACAGCGGCGATGGTGCATTTCCCAAATGACGGAGCTAGTGAGACTCATCAGGTCAAACAAAATTACAGTCAGACTGCGCCGGCACCGACTGCAATGCCAAACGAAGGTACTTTGTTGGGTGTGAATCGACACCGGGGCGTGAGTAAGGATATTTATGTGACCGAAAAAGATCGTATGCGGCACTTCTATGTGATCGGGCAAACTGGTACCGGTAAGTCGGTCTTCTTGAAGAATCTGATCACACAAGACATCCAGTCTGGCGCGGGTGTTTGTATGATTGATCCGCACGGCACAGACATCGAAGATGTCTTAGGTGCCGTGCCGCCCGAACGTGAAAAAGATGTCATTTACTTTGACCCGTCACGCACCGATCGGGTGATCGGTCTCAATATGCTTGAGTACGATGTGAACAAGCCGGAGCAGAAGACTTTTGTGGTCAATGAATTGTTTTCGATATTTCAAAAATTGTACGGTGCTAACCCAGAATCTATGGGGCCAATGTTTGAGCAGTATTTCCGTAATGCCACGATGTTGGTGATGGAAGATCCGGACAGCGGCAATACCTTAATGGATATCGGTCGAGTAATGGCTGATGCGCAGTTTAGAAGACAAAAGCTTAGGGCGGCGAAAAATCCAGTAGTAGTGCAGTTTTGGCAAGAGATTGCCGGTAAGGCTGGAGGAGAAGCGTCTCTCGAAAATATCGTTCCTTACATTGTCTCTAAGATAGATCCGTTGACCGCCAACGACTACATCAGGCCAATCATCGGTCAGCAAACTAGTTCATTTAATTTCCGACAGCTCATGGATGAGCGGAAAATTTTGTTGGTTAACTTATCCAAGGGTCGCTTGGGCGAGCTTAATGCCAATCTAATCGGGATGATTATGGTGGGTAAGATACTGATGGCAGCTTTGTCACGAGTGGATGATCCGACTATGAGCTTTCCGCCGTTTTATTTGCATATTGATGAATTTCAAAATATTTCGACACCAGCGATTGCGTCGATATTGTCAGAGGCAAGAAAATACAAACTGGGTCTAACTATGGCGCACCAATTTATTGCGCAATTGCAGCCCGAAATCAAAGATGCTGTATTTGGAAACGTGGGTTCTTTGGCGGCGTTCCGGGTCGGTCCTGAAGATAGTCAGTTCTTAGAGCAGCAATTCAATCCACCGTTTAGTGACAATGATTTGATGAATATTCCTAATTGGAATGCTTGTATGAAGATATTGGCCAATGGTGTACCGACTGTGCCGTTTAGTCTGGCGACTATGCCTCCAGCTGAAACGAACCACCAGCAAGTACACAATCTGATTGAGCAAAGTTATCAGCGTTATGGTCGTCTGCGACAGGAAGTCGAACATGAAATAAACGAACGTTACCGGAAGCCGATACCAAAGCCTGTAAACCCAATGCCAATGAATTAATTATCTATGAATAGTTTCAACCACAAAGCAAATGAAATTGGTATAGAAGGTATCAATGATGAGTACGAGGAATTAGATTTGTCTAGCACTGATGGTTTGAATGCGTTTGTTCAAGCATCTGAAGATGTGTTTATTGAGGCAACCAAGCAGTATCGAGCAGCTGGCCTAACAGACCAAAGCCTACTGCGAGATCTAGAGAAAAATTACGCTGAGATTCAAGATGCGGTGATCAATTGTCACGACAACTTGTGTACGCCTGGGAAAGATATTTCTGATGAAGTGATCGATCAATTGCAGGCAGATTACAACGCATTGGTTTTGTTGCGAGATAATATTTTTGCGTCCGCAGAGCAGGTGGCCGATGAAGAGGGTGAGTCACTCGAGGAAGAGAAACAGAGTGTCGATAGAGTATTTGTGCCAGAAGACAAAAAGCGCAAGACAATGATCCTTGAGTCGTCAGCTGACGAAGTTTCCTTGGAAATTAAGGTGGCCAATGAAGCTGAAGAACAAATTAAAGAGACTGTTTTGCCGAGTACACCAGTGGCACCAAAACCAGTGTCGTCGCATGACGAGGTGCAGGCGGTTGGCACTCTCGAGCACGGAGACCCCATCAATGAGGTGATAGTGGCTGGTGGAGAGCGGATTCCATTGGCAAAAAGAGAGTTGCCGGCCGATTCGCTTACCAACCGATATCTGCAAGATAAGCACTACAATTCATTTTTACGGTCCGTCGGGATGGCTCCAGTCGAATTTGAGAAGAAGCTGAGAGCAGAAATTGCTTTAATTGAATCACCAGGTAAGGATACTTTTGAGAAGTGGCTGGGGGTTACAAGCAAGAGTCCTTTTGATTACTTGCAGGATATGACAGTGGGGGAGGTAAAAGAGTTTGTTGATCGTCCAGACACGATTAAGATCGTGCGATCGAAGGGGGTTAAATACGAAACGTTTTTAATATGGATAGATCTCATGCCCGACATGCTGTCGGTAGTGGGTGATAATCCGGATATGGCCTTTGGAGAATTATTTGCTCGATATGTGATCGAGTCTGCGATGCAGTATCAGGACTCCGCTATTTAATTCACAGTTTACTAGCGTATTTCGTCGATAGATAGAAATAATTAATGTTATGATATTGGCATATGACGAACGATGGTTCTTTGGCGGGAAACGCTGCGCAATTTGACTATGATTCACAAGCAGGCATCACCAACTTATTGGTGTCTGTTCGAGCGAGTGAATTGAGTCCAGAACAGAAGAATGAATTGCGGGATTTGATATTCCTTTATATGAACGGAGGAAAGGATCAATCAGTTCGAATTTCACTTGAGCAAAAGGTCGCTGGTTATGGTTTGACTCCAGTCAGTACAACCAAGACGGCTGCTGATACCCAAGAGGAACCAGCACCGATCAAACCCTTTGGATCTTCACGGCCATCTCCTAGCTTTGCGCCGAGTGCGGCGGCACAGCAAGCCTCTGCAGCGCCAGTTCAAGAAGTCAAAACACCACCCCCACCAGCACCGGAACCAGTAGCAGAAAGCAAGCCGCAGCCTGCGCCGGCACCGCAGCCCGAACCCGTGCCCGAACCAGCTCCAGCCCCTGAACCGACACCAGCTCCAGTGGAACAAGGAGAGTCTGAAGTCGCGTCGGCAGCAAAGACGAATGTTACTGATGAATCAAATCTGGCCCGTATTAGAGAGATTAAGGCGTTGGTAAATGAGAAGGTTGGTAATCCAGTGAATCTGGTAGATATTGATAATGCGGTTGGACGGGAATATATGGCTGCGATGCTGGAGGCAATGAAGAAGGTAAATACTGGTTCTTCAGCAGTACCGGAAATGAGAAGGTTGGAGGCAGCTTATTTGATGGTGGAGAAAACGGTGGCAGAAAAAGCTGAAGTCTCAGCGGACGTTGCACCGACTCCTGCTCCAGAACCAGTACCTCAGCCTGCGCCGGAACCAGTAGCAGAAAGCAAGCCGCAGCCTGCGCCGGCACCACAACCTGAACCTGTGCCCGAGCCTGATCCAGTTCCAGAACCGACACCAGCTCCTGCCCCTGAACCGGCACCAGCGGCTCCTCAGCAACCTGAATCCTCACCCGCTACACCACCGTCTAGCCCAACTTGGGGTTCAGATACAGATGCCACACAAACATCTCCTGAAAGCAGCGAAGCAGAGCAAAAGCAACCAGAAGAAACAGTCAAGGCAGCTTCTTTAGCTGAAACTAAAACCAAGCTAAAAACACCCGAAGACTTACCAGAGGCATCTGATTTGGAAACATCATCTGTGTCTGGTGATCCTTTGTATACCAAAGAAGTTGATGATGGGCTTGAACAGCTACTGTCTGAATGGTCAATCTTTAAAAAGAGCGGCTTATTTGGTACCGGTCCGAAGGGTCGACAGCATCCACTATTCATCAAGGTGGCCAACCTACAGATCCCGCTTCTACTAGCGGGCAGGTTTGAGGGAGCAACTCAGGAAATTAAACAAAGTATCACTGACTACATGAATGGCTGGCGTTACGAACAGGGTATTATTTATAACCAAGGTGAGAACTTCGAGCATTACTTGCGTCGAGTGATCCGACACATACTTGATTTGCAAAAAAGAAATAGCCAGTCATAATACCGAGTGATGACACAATCTCATCACGCAAAAATTCTCCGCAGCAATGTACCAGCCGACGCTCAGTTAGAGAGGTTGGAGGGAGTTGAGTGTATCGAGCGGGCGCTGGAGACTTTTGGTATAGCTGACGCTCGTGATCTCACCAACATGGCTTACGGACGACCGGTGGAGGAAGATGCTCTGGTTTTGGTGGTGCGGGTTAACTTTATTACTCATGAAGCCCAGAATGCTCTGCTGAAACTGTTGGAGGAACCGCCAGCTTCGACCAGCTTTGTCTTTGTGGTACCGTATGATTTTCAATTTTTGCCGACGCTTCGTTCACGGTTTGGTGCGGAAGAGTACTCCGAGGATACAGCTGCATCTGAAGTGTTTACTGAATTCTTATCACAAACACCAAAAGAGCGGTTGGCAGCGATCGACAAGGCTGCAAAAGCCAAAGACCTCGCCTGGCAAAGACAAATCAAAACTGGTTTGATTAAAATGCTTGGTTCAAGTGCTGGAGGCGCATCGCATATAAAAGAATTACATTATGTCGCGACTAAATTGTTGACCAGAGGAGCGTCAAACAAGATGTTGCTAGAGCACGCTGCTTTATTGTTAGATTCTCGTTAGAATTAACAATCAGTGTTAAGATTAAGTAAATAATTTGAATTTATGGATAGTGATATACAAACTAAAATACAGGAAGCGAAAGAGTGGCTAAAAAAGGAATACGCGGGTATCAGAACTGGACAAGCGAGCCCGTCGCTTTTGGATAATATCAAGGTGGATAGTTACGGCACCATGTCACCAATTAATCAGGTGGGAACGGTTGGAGTTGAGGACGCTAAAACTTTGCGGGTTTCAGTTTGGGATTCGTCCCAGATTCAGGCGATAGAAACAGCTATTTCAGAAGCAGATCTAGGAGTCTCGGTGGCGACTGACTCAGCTGGATTGCGGGTAATTTTTCCAGAACTGACAGCCGATAGACGAGAACAATTACTGAAATTAGCCAAGAGCAAGCTGGAAGATGCTCGCATCACGGTGCGGAGTATTCGTGATGATGCTATGAAAGCGATCGATAAAGAGGAGAAAGATGGTGACATCAGCGAAGATGAAAAATTCACCCAAAAAGAAGCTGTGCAAAAGCAAATCGACGGAGCGAACAAAGAGCTGGAAGAGTTATTTGCTAGCAAAGAGAGCGAACTAAAACAATAAGAACATGGCTGTCCTACTCTCTATTTTAGTTTCGGCTGCCATCTTCCTATTAGTTATTTTTTTCCTGGTGTTGGTACATGAATGGGGTCACTTTATCGTAGCTAAAAAGACCGGTATGAGAGTGGATGAGTTTGCGATCGGCTTTCCGCCAAAGATTTTTGGTATCAAAAAAGGGGAGACAGAATACACTTTTAACTGGCTCCCAATTGGTGGCTTCGTCCGTATTTTCGGGGAGAATGGAGAAGATAAGTTGACCGGAGCTGATCACAATGCCGACTCACGATCCTTCAACTCAAGACCGCGGTGGGCCCAAGCACTAGTGCTAATTGCCGGAGTGGTGATGAATGTTATCACTGCTTGGTTCTTGTTTAGTATTGTCTTGATGATGGGTGTGCCGACTGAGGTAGAAGAGAGTCTGGCTACCGCCGAGGCGGACCTGTATGTAACTGGCGTTTTACCTGATAGTCCAGCTGCTAGTTTGCCAGTGGGTTCAGTAATTACACAGGTGTCATCCGGAGATGTGACGATTAATGATCCGTTACCGAGTGAGTTTAGTAAAATCGTGGTGGAGGCTGGAGCAGAGCCACTGACCATATCGTATGAGGTTGGTGGCGAAACTGCCAAAGTCGATCTGGTGGCTGAACAAGGTTTGATAGAAGATGAGCCCGACCGATTCGCGATTGGCGTGGCCTATGCTCTAGTGGAAATGGAATCTTTGCCGGTTCATCAGGCTGTTGTTGGTGCTATCGGGGTGACTTATGATCGATTGGGTGAAGTAGTGGTTGGTTTTGGATCTTTGGTGAGTGACATGTTTGTGGGGGAGGCTGATTTATCAAATGTCGCAGGTCCAATCGGTATCGGAGCGATGGTGGATGATGTTGCCTCACTTGGTCTAGCTAGTTTACTAACTTTCACTGCCATTATCTCTCTCAATCTAGCAGTGATTAATTTACTGCCATTTCCAGCGCTCGACGGTGGTCGATTGTTGTTTGTATTGATTGAAGCGATTACCAGACGAGATATTCCACCCGTCTGGGCTGGTCGACTTAATTTGATCGGATTTGCATTATTAATGGTATTAATGATAGTGGTAACAGTAAATGATATCTTAAGGCTTACTTAAACTAATTTATGCGACAAACAAAACTTTTCACCAAAACTCAAAAAGAAGCCCCTTCAGATGAAGAGGCGTTGAATGCGCAGCTTCTTATTCGAGCTGGCTATATTCATAAGGAAATGGCAGGTGTGTATCAATTGCTCCCACTTGGTTTGATGGTGGTGCAGAAAATCAAGCAAATTGTAAGAGAGGAGATGAGTGATCTTGGTACTAACGAAATGCTGGCCACTAGTTTGCAACCTAAGGAATTGTGGCAACGTACTGATCGTTGGGATGATGAGAAGGTTGATGTTTGGTTTAAGTCAGCACTGCAAGCTGGAGGTGAGGTTGGCTTTGGGTGGAGTCACGAAGAGCCGCTCGCCAACATGATGAAAAATCATATTTCAAGTTATAAAGATCTACCGCTTGGTATCTATCAATTCCAAAATAAGTTGCGTAATGAAGTGCGGGCCAAGAGCGGCATGATGCGTGGGCGTGAGTTTATTATGAAAGACGCTTACTCATTTGCCGCCACTGAAGAACAGCATGAAGACTTCTATACTCGCAGCCAAACCGCTTACATGAATGTATTTAAGCGCCTGGGAATTGGCGACGACACTTACATGACCTACGCAGCTGGCGGCGCTTTTACTGAGTTTTCTCATGAGTTCCAAACTGTCTGCGAAGCCGGTGAAGACGTGACGTATATTAACAAAGAAAAGGGTGTGGCCATCAACGAAGAGGTGGTAGATACGGCGGACCTTGAAGCGCTTGGAGTGACCAAGGATGAACTAGTGGCTACTAAGACTGCTGAGGTGGGAAATATCTTTAACTTTGGGCGCAGTAAAGCGGAAGAAGTCGGGTTATTTTTCAAAGATGAAAATGGTGAGAGAACGCCGGTGTGGATGGGTTCATACGGTATTGGTATTACGCGGCTAATGGGAGTGTTGGTAGAAAAGATGGCGGATGAAAAGGGGATTGTCTGGCCAGAGAGTGTGGCCCCATATAAAGTGCACTTGGTGGCTTTGAATACCGATGATCAAGAAATTTCTGACTGGGCTGACGGAGTGTATTCTAGTCTTAAAGACCAAGGTATTACAGTTTTGTATGACGACCGCGATGCACGTCCGGGTGAAAAATTTGCTGATAGTGATCTGCTTGGCTTGCCGTACCGAGTGGTGGTAAGTAAGAAAGGGAAGGAAGCGGGCACCTTTGAGGTGGTCACTAGAGCTACTGGAGAAGTGCGTAATCTGACCGAAGAAGAACTGTACGCAGATTTCTCTTAATAGTTGAAAAAGCCGGTGAAGCAAAGCTTCACCGGCTTTTTTGTTATGTTACGTGAATTTATATACGGTGAGGAGCTAGTGTCTTAGAGGTTGACAAAACATCTTAAATATTTAGTATTCTAGGTCAGTGTTCTTTAATATGTATATTTGCCAAACAAGGAGGCAATAATGGTTGATTATCACTCTGAAGAGCTGTGGAATAATAAAAAAGGAGAGTTTGAACTTAATCCTAATTACATCCCTGGTTGCAACAGGACGAGATTAGTGCAAAGACTTAAGCGTCCGCGAGCTTCTGGCATGTTCTCATTTGGAGGAGCTGGTTATATCAACGGTGGTTTTACCGACGAAGGCTGGAAAATAGTGAAAGAACTGTGTTCATTTGCGTATATGGGCAGCGCAGAATTTGAGTTTGGAGCAGTACCTGAGGCATTCGAAAAAATGTCTGGAAACTATGACCAGCTTGAAGGGTATGTTGTTGATATCATCGGCAACCCTTATTTTCCCTTTGGGTTTAGAAATAAAATCGGAGCGCTTGATTACCAGGTTAAGGAAGATTTATCTGAGCGTCACGTGCTCGAAGGGTCAGTCTTTGTGATAGCGCCTAGTGCTCTTCATGCGCATGTATGTGAGACTATTAAGACTCTTGCTCTTGATGAATATGCCTCACTTAAAGAGAACTCAGAATTGCAGCAAGTATTTTTCATTAACCCTCAATGGGAAGAGGCGTGTGTAAGTAGCGACACCTGTGGCTGGCTCGAGCTCGACAACGGCTTCATGTTCTTTAAAGATAGAGGGATGTGGCAAAATTTTTGCCAGTTGTTTGAGGTGGATATCTCAATGATTCCTGATGATGTAAAAGAGGTCGATTTCAGTGCGGTTGATGCTGAGATCCAGACACTGCTTGGACAAGCTGGATAACTAGGAGTGTCCGCCGGTGAAGCTTCGCTTCACCGGCTTTTTTGTTATTCCGGTCTATTCATAGTAAAATACCCCTAAATGAACGTATTTTCGCGACAATTAAGCGCGCTACTTTCAGCTGTATCAACTGATATGGCTATTGATCTGGGTACTGCCAACACACTGGTGTATGTGAAAGGAAAGGGGATTGTGCTCAACGAGCCGACCATCGTGGCGATTAATAAAAAAACTGGTCAGTTGGTGGCGGTAGGAAATGAAGCAAAAGCAATGCAGGGGCGTACTCCTGGCCATATTGATGTGGTACGACCATTGGTGGATGGAGTGATTTCTGACTTTGAAGTAGCTGAAGAAATGCTTGCGTATCTCATTGGAAAAGTTCGAAATGAAATGAAGACATTTATTGCTCCACGTATGTTGATCGGGGTTCCGTCTGGTATTACCAACGTAGAAATGCGAGCGGCTCAAGATGCCGCCAAGAATGCTGGAGCTCGAGATGTATTTTTAATTGAAGAACCGATGGCCGCTGCCATCGGGGCCAAGTTACCGATCAGAAAAGCGGTGGGTAGCATGATTATTGATATTGGCGGTGGTACCACAGATATTGCGGTCATTTCATTAAATGGATTGGTGGTGTCAAAAAATCTGAAAATTGCTGGTGATCACCTTAACGCTTCGATAGTGTCATACATCAGAGATCAATTTAAGGTTTATGTGGGTGAGAAAACAGCTGAGGATGCCAAGATTGCATTGGCTTCTATTTCACAGTCTGAGGCCGGAAAAGAGCTGGTGGCACGTGGTCGTGATGTGGTGACAGGTCTGCCACGTGAAGTGGTGATTACTGACACTGATGTACGCGATGCGGTCGCGGGGCAGGTCGATTCGATTGTTGAAAATGTTCGAAATGTACTAGAAATCACTCCACCTGAAGTGTTGTCAGATATTATGCAAAGGGGCATTCATTTGTCTGGTGGCGGAGCTTTGATTCCCGGCTTGGCACCCTTGCTTGAGCATGCTCTTGAGGTGCCGGTCGTGGTGGTGCCCGACCCGCTACGAGCAGTGATACGAGGAGCGGGATTAGTGATAGAAAATCTTGAGGAGTATAAAGAAATTCTAATTGATCATGAAGACGCAATCGCGACTCAGTTCTAAAAAGAAGCCACACTTAAAAGTAATTTTGATTGCTCTTCTGGTGGTTGGTTTAGGCATGTTGCTGCCCAAAGTGGTTTCTGTAACGGCCGCTATAGTTACTTACCCTGCTCACGCTATAAATAATTGGATAAATGATTCCTCGAGTTTAGTTCCATCATTTATCAGGGATCGACGTGATTTAGAGAATCAAATTACAGAGTTGGAAAATCAATTGGTAGTTGCGGCTAGTCTCGACGTTACACAGCGTCGTTTGATTGAAGAGAATACGCGATTGCGACAACTGCTCGGAAAAGAGGATGAGGAAAGAACTTTGGCGGCAGTGATCGCTCGCCCATCTGAATTGCCGTTTGATTTATTGCAGATTGACCGAGGAAGTAATCAAGGAATTGAGGTGGGGGCACCAGTGTTTGTGGGCAAGGATACGGTGCTGGGTTTGGTGGTTTATACTGCACCTGAGTACGCTTTTGTCGAATTGATCACCACACCAGGTTTTGAAGCCACGGCTTTTATATCGGGGCCGAATGTAGCGGTTGGACTTGAAGGAGTTGGTGGCGGTGTGGCGCGAGTGCGGGTACCGCAGGGGATACCTTTGACTACCGGTCAGCTGGTTTATCTGCCAAGTGTTGAGCCCGGTCTGTTTGGTCGAATTTCTTACGTTGAGAATGAACCTACTCAGCCCGAGCAGTATGGTTATGTGACTCCAGACGTGCCGTTGTCGGGTCTGTATCGGGTAGGGGTAGGTAAGCTGTCTCAGATATCCGAGTCGCCAGAGCAAATTGATGTAAACATTCTTGAATTGATGAAGAGTAAGTTGAAAGTCGATAACGTAACAGTCGGCACAGTCGGTACTACCAGCAGTTCAACAATCGAGGAAATATAATTATGAAGAAACCACTTATACTGCTACTTATCACTTTATCTATCATGCAAAATTGGCTATTTTTCGCCTTTGTCTTGGTTGCCTTCTATAGTTACCGATACGGATCCGGAATACTAATTCCAGTGGCTATCTTGTTGGATGGTTACTACGGTAATTATTATCATGTTCCTTATCTCAGTCTGATGGCGATTGTTTGGTATGGCTTTGTTTCTTTTGCTTGTTCGAAAGTGCTGTCTTTAAGATCGATCACACCATGAGTAAATTGAGAAATCGATACACTAATCAGGTGGATGTGGAAGAGGTCTTGCTCGATGCCTCTAATATTCCGGAGTTTAATCGTGCCAGACTCGAAGGTAAGCGAGAGAGACCGATCACCAAGCGTAGTGTCTACACCATCGGAGTGCTATTTGTGGTGGTGGCCATATCCTTCATGGGGAAGATTTTTGAGCTACAAATAGTCAAGGGAGAAGAGTATCGCACTATAGCGGAAAGGAATAGTGTAGATCAGGCTCTAATTATCGCTGAAAGAGGGGTGGTATATGACGCTAGAGGCGAAATGTTAGCCTGGAACGAAGTGGATGATACGGGCGAATATGATTTTCCGATCCGTGCCTACACCGACCGCCTAGGTCTAGGGCAGGTGTTGGGTTATGTAAGTTATCCCAAAAAAGATGGTCGCGGTTTCTTTTTCCGTACCGATTACTTGGGTCGCAGTGGAGTAGAACTAGCATTTGACGACGACCTGAAAGGAGTGAATGGGAGAAAGATTGTAGAAGTGGATGCGCTAAATGGGGTAATTAGTGAATATGCCGTCGAGTCACCGATAGAAGGCGGGGCAATCGAGTTGTCGATTGATGCTGAGTTGTCTGAGGTGATGTACGAAATTATCGCTACGTCGACCGCGCAGGCTAGTTTTCGAAGTGGAGCCGGTGCAATTATGAATATCCATACCGGTGAAATCATCGCTCTCACCAGCTTTCCATCCTTTGATCCTGAGGTGATGGCTGACGGTGATGATATAGAGCTGATTCAGCAGTATAACGAAGATGATCGCTTTCCGTTCTTGAACAAAGTGGTGGGGGGAGCTTATACACCTGGTTCGATTGTGAAACCATTTGTAGCTTACGCAGCGCTTGAAGAGGAAATCATTTCTCCTGATAAGACAATAGTCAGTACTGGTGAGATCGTGATCCCAAATCCGTACAACCCTGGCAACCCGTCGATATTTAGAGACTGGCGAGCTCATGGCAAGATGACTATGCGAGAAGCAATTGCCTTCTCATCCAACGTTTATTTTTATATTGTCGGCGGTGGATTTGATGGTCAGGAGGGGATTGGTATCACCAAAATGGCTGAAAATTACCGGCGTTTTGGTATGGGTGAACTGACGGGTATTAATATTGCTGAGGAGCAAGCTGGGGTGGTGCCTGATCCAGATTGGAAGCGGGAGGTGTTCGATGATGATTGGCGTCTGGGAGACACTTACTTTACTGCTATTGGGCAGTTTGGTTTCTTGACCACCCCGATACAAATGCTGCGTGCTTATGCAGCGATGTCGAATGGTGGTTACTTGGTTGAGCCGCATGTAATTGCCGGGCGTCAGGGCGAAAAAGAAGATATCAATATTGATGCGGCAAAAATGCAGATTGTCCATGAGGGCATGAGGAAGACGGTTAATTATCCAGGAGGGACAGCCCGTGCTTTAGAACGTAATGATGTCGCAATTGCCGCTAAATCAGGAACTGCTGAAGTGGGAGCCGGAAACGCCTTTGTAAACTCTTGGGCGGCTGGTTTTTGGCCTTATGAGGAGCCTGAGTATGCTTTTATACTAATGATGGATCGAGCACCTCGGTCTAATGCGCTTGGTGCCACGAGAATTATGGGTGATGTGGTGGAGTGGATGAGTGAGAACCGCCCTGAGTATCTTGGTATTGAAGAGATATAAATTGAGTAAATATGAAATTACATAACAAACGAGCAAAAAAACCAGGCATGAATACCTGGGGCGAATTAAAAGGAATGGATATTAGGATTAATTTTGGTGTGATAGATAAAGGAGATTCGTTTCCAGAGGAGGCATTGCACTATCACAAAAGCCGAAATACATATTTTTGTGTAATTACCGGAAGTTTGCAAATTGAAGTTGAAGGACAAATCATAGAGGTTACAAATGAAGCTATGCTACAGGTTTTTCCGAATGAGAAGTATCGAGTCGTGTCAGTAGGTGACGATGGTGCCACGTATGTGGTGGTCGGAGATCACGCTGAAGCTGATAAAGTAACGCTAGATTAGTCCTCATTTGACCGCGCCACTTACATAAGTATAATTGAAGGAAATTTTTAACATATGAATGATACACAAGCTTTCCTAACTCCCGAAAAGTTCGACGAACTGAAAAAGGAACTGGACCAACTGAAGACAGTAAGAAGAAAAGAAGTTGCTGAATCGCTAGAATACGCTCGTAGCCTGGGAGATCTCTCAGAAAACGCTGAGTACCAAGAAGCTCGCGATATGCAAGCTGCTATCGAGGAGCGAATCGGTTACCTAGAAAAGACCATTAAAGAAGCCAAGATTGTCTCACACGACAAGCATGGTGACGTAGTTGGATTGGGGTCAATTGTCACTATTCAGAAAGATAAAGACAAGGATAAGAAAGAATACACTATTGTCGGTTCTGATGAAGCAAACATTCATGATCGAAAGCTTTCATACCTTTCACCGCTCGGTGAAGCGTTGATGGGGAAGAAGAAGGGTGACGAGTTTGAGTTTGAGACTCCAGCTGGGAAGCAGAAATACAAGGTGATGAAAGTAGCGTAATAAAAAGAAAAGGCCGGCTCCTACGGAGCCGGCCTTTTCTTTTTGCCTGTATCACGCTAGGATATCAAGCATGTCAAACATAGAAGACCTCCGAGGAGATAGAGAACAAAAGATCAATAAGCTGCGTGAAGCAGGGATAAACCCGTACCCCAGCGCTACCAACCGAACACATACAGTGGCTGATGTGATCGGAGATTTTGAAGCACTAGAATCTAGTCAGGAAGTAGTTACCATCACCGGGCGCATGATGGCTTTTCGTGAGCACGGCGCGATTGCTTTTGTTGATATTCAAGATGGAACCGGCAAGATTCAAGGCTTCTGTTCAAAGGAAGAGATGGGAGAAGACAACTTCGACTCTCTTCTTGGATTTATGAGTACTGCCGATTTTATTGAAGTGAAGGGGGTGGCGTATGTCACAAAGCGAGGCACTCAAGCAGTGTTGGTTAAAGAGTGGCGCCCACTTGCCAAAGCGCTGCAAAATATCCCAACTGAGCACTTTGGTATCAAGGATGAAGATGAGCGTCTTAGAAAGCGCTACCTCGACCTGCTCTTAAGTGAGGAGCAGCGTGATCTTTTTGTGAAGAAAGCCAAGTTCTGGGATGTGACCAGAAGCTTCATGAAAGAGCATGGTTTCCTAGAGGTCGAGACACCATTTATTGAAACCACTACCGGTGGAGCTGAAGCGCGTCCGTTTGCTACACATCACAACGATTTTGATCTCGATGTCTTCATGCGTATCTCAGTGGGAGAACTGTGGCAGAAACGCCTGATGGCCGGAGGCTTCGATAAGACCTTTGAGGTGGGGAAAGCGTTTCGAAATGAAGGATCGAGCCCAGAGCACTTGCAAGAGTTTACCAATATGGAGTTCTACTGGGCCTACGCCAACTACGAAGATGGTATGAGGCTGGTGCGCGATCTTTATATCAGAATTGCTCAGGAAGTGTTTGGAACTACAAAATTTAACGTACGTGATCACGAGTTTGATCTAGCGGGTGAGTGGCAGCTGATTGATTATGTGGAAGAGGTTGAGAACAAGACCGGCGTCAATGTGATTACTGCGTCAGAAGATGAAATGAAAGCGAAGCTGGAAGAACTGGGTGTACAGTACGAGGGTGACAACAAGGAACGACTCACTGACACTTTGTGGAAGTACTGTCGGAAGCAAATTTCTGGCCCGGCCTTTCTGGTCCACCATCCAAAGTTAGTAGCGCCACTGGCGAAGGTGCGAGAGGATGGGGTGACGGTAGAGCGCTTCCAGCCAATCATTGCCGGTAGCGAAGTGGGTAATGGCTACAGCGAGCTGAATGACCCAGTCGATCAGCGAGAACGCTTTGAATTACAGCAAAAACTAATTGAATCAGGAGATGAAGAAGCTATGATGCCCGACTGGGAGTTTGTCGAAATGCTTGAGCACGGAATGCCGCCAACTTGTGGCTTTGGCTTCGGTGAGCGACTCTTCTCATTTTTAGCGGGGCTACCAATCAGAGAGACTCAACTTTTCCCACTAGTAAAGCCAAAAGACTAGAGTTTGACAAAACAATTTTTGTACGTATAATCTTAATAAACACTAAGTACTTTGGAGGTAACTATGTCCGAGGTTATTGAGCCTGATCGTATCTTAATCACATCTGATGAGATTGAGCACGAAAGGCCAAAGGGAGTACAAATCGCTCTCTCGGTTTGTCAGTGCTACGCGAGCGAGACTTTAGTATTTGTCACTGAACCCACCCGCCAAGTGGCTAGTATACTAGATATGGCAGAGGAAGATCTTAAGCACAAAGCTATAGCAGCAATGCTGTCCGGAAATGATCAGATTGTGGGCTGCTTCAAGAGTCAGGATATTGGCGAAACCCGCCACGGGCAACTCGAAGCCATCACACCTTTCATTGCAAGAGCTTGTCACAGCTTCGAGATCATCTACGAATAGCACACAACATTCATTCAACAGCTAACTAATCGTTAGCTGTTTTTGTTTGTGTGAGAGTTGTGGACAAAGTGGTTGCCAGTGGGGCAAAGTGTTATAGAATGTATGAGTGGTGGGAGATAGTGGTATACTTTAGAAATAAAGTATACAGGGAGAGCTGGTTTCCAAACCCGCTACAACTCTCCACACAGAGGGGATAAAATCTGAGGCCTGGATTACCAAAGTTTTCAGATTTCATTAACTCTGCTGTTGTAGACGGTTTGGAGATCAGCTCGAGGCTATCAAGTTATGTTAATCGGAGAATACAAGCACACGTTGGATCCCAAGAAACGGCTGTCCTTGCCGTCCAAGTGGCGCAAGGAACTTGGGAAAAAGCTTGTAGTAACCCGAGGACTTGATAACTGTCTCTTTGTATATCCTCTGAATGAGTGGCAGAAGATAACCGATAAGGTTGGACAACTGCCACTTGGTCAGGCGGATACAAGAAGTTTCAATCGATTCTTCTTATCGGGAGCAGTAGAAGTGGAGGTAGATTCAGTTGGACGTATTCTCGTGCCAGATTTCTTGAAAGATTTTGGCCACTTGGACACAAAAGTAGTCCTTGCCGGCATTCACAATCGTATCGAGATTTGGGATGAGAAGAAATGGGAGACCTATAAACGCGGAATCGAAAAGCAAGCCGACTCGTTGGCAGAAAAGCTTGGAGAGATTGGCGTCCTATAATCTTTGCCTCACTCCACAATAGAGGCACCACAAAATAAATACCCTCCGTATGCAACACACAACCGTATTACTGCACGAAGCAGTAGAAGGTCTAAATTTGTCACCAAGTGACACAGTCGTTGATGCAACGTTTGGTAGTGGAGGACACGCCAAGCTTATTTCGCAATCATTAAGTGAAGACGGCTGTTATATCGGAATTGATGCAGATGCTACAGCTTTAGACAAAAGCAAGCTCGCAGGTGTTTCTCCACAAATTCACCTGATCAATGACAATTTCAGCAATATAACAAACATTCTAAGTTCTTTAGATATTGAGAAGGTTGATGCAATTTTGGCAGACCTGGGATGGAGAATGGAGCAATTTGCAGACGGCGAGAAAGGATTCTCGTTTATGCATGATGGTCCATTACATATGACATTTGGTGATCCAAATGAATATCCATTCACTGCGGAAGACATCATTAATGAGTGGGAAGAAGACGTTATAGCAAATGTCATCTATGGCTATGCCGAAGAGCGTTTTGCTAGGCGAATTGCTAAAGCAATTGTTGAGGAACGAAAGACTGATCGCATTACCACTACGACGAAGTTGGTTGAGGTGATCAAAAACGCTTTACCAAAAGCGGCATTACGATCAAAAACTCATCCTGCCACCAAAACCTTCCAAGCTTTACGGATCGCTGTTAATGACGAACTTACAGTCCTAGAAAAATTTATCAAGGAAGCATTTACTGCTCTTGATGAGGGAGGAAGACTAGCCATCATTAGCTTCCACAGTATTGAAGATCGGATAGTAAAGCATTCCTTTCGAGAACTTAAAGACGCTGATATGGGCCAGTTGGTTACTAAAAAACCGATCGCTCCAGCTGCAGAAGAGCTAAAAACGAACCCAAGAGCCAGAAGTGCAAAATTGAGAATTATTGAAAAATTAGAAAATCATGAAAAATAGTCGCGCAAAAATTAAAGCTTCAAACATAACCATCGCTTGCGTTGGGTTGCTGATAAGTACAGTGGTGCTGTATTTATACTTCCTAAACATGTCAGTGGTGCAGGTTGTTATACGAACAGAGCATGTTCAAAAACAGCATAATTTAAATACTGAAATAGCTATGCTTGAAGCTACTTATATTGAGTCACAGCACAAGATTGCAAGTCGCATTGCTACACTTGAGGGTTACAACAGCGATACACCAAAAGTTTTTGTTTCAAGAGACCAGGCTAGTTTGGTTTTGAGTAGTAACTAGCTTTGTTTGCTGACGTTCTTATCTTAAAATAAATCTATGAAGCGTGACCAGCTTACTTTTAGAATCAGGCTACTGTCTGGCATTATTGTTTTAGGCGCTCTGTTAATAACAGCCCGTCTATATTTCATTCAAGTGGTTAGCGCTGATCATTATGCTGAAAAAGCCGAAAAGCAGTATGTGCACACCAAGACTGATTTGTATTCAAGGGGTTCTATTATGTTTACGACTAGAGATGGTGCGAAGCTATCTGCGGCGGCGATCCAGAGCGGCTTTGTGCTCGCTGCCAACCCAAACCATCTGACCATTCCACCTAGCGAATTTTGCGAGTCACTCTCTGATTACATTGAGACATCGCTCGAACGGTGTACTGAACGCATCTCTACACCGGGTCGAGTTTATGTTGAGTTAGCTAGTCGCATAAGCAACGATGAAGCGGATGAAATTGAGTTGCTAAATATTGACGGTGCTCTTTTGTATAAAAATCAGTGGCGTTATTATCCAGGTGGCTCCTTAGCGGCTCGGTCCATTGGTTTTGTTGGTTTTACTGACGATGGGGTAGAGCTGAGAGGAAAGTATGGTCTCGAGCGACAGTATGACAGTACCTTGTTTGAGAAACGGCAAGTATTATCGGTTAATTTTTTTGCCGAGCTGTTTAGTAACTTGGGCGAGCTAGTTTATCGCAAGGAAGAAAATAAAAGTGGTGACATTGTGACGACCTTAGAGCCGTCTGTGTCACGCATGCTGGATACTGTCTTGTTGGAAACTAATGAAAAATATGAGAGTAAGCTTACTGGCGCAATTGTGATGCGACCAGACACGGGAGAGATCGTGGCCATGAATGCCGTGCCCGGTTTTGACCTTAATGACCGTAGTGGCGCAACAATAGATCAGTTCCAGAATCCACTAGTGGAGAATGTGTATGAGTTTGGTTCAACGATTAAGGCACTGACCATGGCAGCTGGGTTAGATTCAGGTGCAATTGTACCGTCCACCACCTACTACGATTCAGGTTCTATTGAACTAGATACTTTCACTATCAGAAACTTCGATGGTCGGGGTAGAGGTACCGTACCGATGCAGGAAGTCTTGAATCAGTCTTTGAACACAGGCGTATCGTTCATCGTGCAAGAGATGGGTAAGGATGAGTTTCGTGACTATTTTAAAGGTTTTAAATTGGGAAGTGAAACAGGTATAGATTTACCAAATGAAGCCCATGGCTTGGTCGATAACCTTGATTCGCCTCGTGATGTTGAGTATGCAACAGCTTCATTTGGACAAGGTATTGCTATGACACCAATTGCAGCCACTAGAGCTTTGGCTACCCTTGGTAACGGGGGAAAATTAGTGACCCCGCATCTAGTAACGGAAATTCAATATAATAATGGTGACGTCAAAGAAATAAATTACCCTGACGGAAAGAATGTATTGACTGCCGAAACCAGTGAAGAGATATCTCGCATGTTAGTTAATGTGGTTGATGATGCTTTAAAAGGAGGGAAGGTGGCCTTGCCAAATCATACGATTGGAGCAAAGACCGGTACAGCTCAGATCCCAGATCCGGTTAACGGTGGTTACTATGAAGACAAGTTCCTACACTCATTTTTTGGCTATTTTCCAGCTTTTGAGCCAGAATTTATCGTTTTCATGTATACTGTAGAGCCACAAGGTGTGCGCTATGCGTCTGAGACGTTGACCGACCCATTTATGGATATTACTAAGTTTTTGATCAACTATTATTCAATTCCGCCTGACCGTTAGAGTATGAAAGATCTATTTAAATCAGTTGTTGTTAAGGTGCTAACTTTCGAGGCTAAGCTAATTCTAAAGCGGCACAAGCCGCGTATCATTGCTGTGACTGGTAGTGTTGGAAAAACATCAACTAAGGATGCGATTTATACTGCTATAAAGAATAACGTTTACACCAGAAAGAGCCAAAAAAGTTTTAATTCTGAGATCGGCGTACCGTTAACCGTGCTCGGCTTACCAAACCGCTGGAGCAACCCAGTTTTGTGGTTGAAGAATTTAGTCGATGGCTTGTTTGCTTGTTTGTTCTCGAAAAGCTACCCAGAGGTTTTGGTACTCGAAACCGGAATTGACCGCAAAGGGGACATGGATCAACTAACTCGTTGGCTTAAGCCAGATATTGTAGTGCTAACCCGACTACCCGAAGTGCCGGTGCACGTAGAATACTTTTCATCACCAGACGAGGTGGTTGAAGAGAAAATGAAAATAGTATCAGCCATGCCACCCGATGGTGTTTTGGTGTACAACCATGACGACACCATTATTAAGAATCAATTGCCTGATGTGCTGCAGAAGCAGGTCGGTTTTGGTCGCTATTTAGATACTGACTTTACTGCTCGAGCTGACAAAGTTTTTTACAAAGATGACCAGCCGATGGGAGTTGAGTTCAAGGTGTCACATATGGGAGCTGAGCATAAAGTGGCAATTGGTGGCACGGTCGGTACGCAACATGTCTATTCTTGTGTAGCAGCTCTAGCTGTTGCTGACACCCTTTCAGTACCACTTGCTAGTGCCGCTGAATCGTTGCTTTCCTTAGAAACTCCACCGGGCCGCATGCGAATCGTGCCGGCCATCAAATCAAGTATCATCATTGATGAAACATACAACTCTTCACCAATTGCCTGTGAGCAAGCCCTACAAGCTCTAAATGAAGTTAAGTACGCCAAACGACGAATCGCTATTCTGGGGGACATGCTGGAACTAGGTAAGTTTTCTGTGGCGGAACACAAAAGAATTGGGGGGTTGGTGCCAGATGCGTGCGATATTTTGTTTACCGTCGGCGTACGAGCGCGAGATTTTGCTGATGGGGCGCTAAATGCTGGTATGTCTGAAAAGAATATAAGACAATACGACGATGTAGCTCGAGCTGGTCGAGAATTACAGAATTTTCTTGAGCCAGGTGATGTAGTGCTGGTTAAAGCCTCGCAAGGTATAAGAGCAGAACGGATCGTGGAAGAGGTTATGAGCCAGCCCGAACAGGCGGTAGACATTTTGGTACGCCAAGACTCAGCTTGGAAAAATATTGCTTAATTTTCAATCTGTGGCATAGTAAGGGCAATATGAAATTGTCAAATACAGTAAGGAATCTTGCGGCGGTATTTTTGGTGGTTGGTATGCTTGTGCAGCCAGCCACTGCTTTCGCCGACAATCAATCAACTTTTAACAGTCTATCTCAGTCAGAGAAGATTGCTTATTTGTTGGGTATGATCGCTCAGCTGCAGGACATGCTAGACCGCAGTTATGACAACAATTACTATTATTATTCAGACGCTCGCGTTGTGTCCGTGCGGTCGGGAAATTCTAATAGTCGCAGCTCATCGAGACTTATCGATGTGGAGACACTTTCAGCTACAAATATTAGAGATGATGAAGCTAAGTTGAGAGGCGAACTTGACCTAGACGGTGAGGATGAAGCACTAGTTTGGTTTGAATATGGTGAAGACGATGACGATCTAGATGATCGCACAGCCAAGCGTCGGGTGACTGATTCGCGTGGAGATGACGTTAGCTTCACTGCTACTATTGAGGATCTTGATGAAGATGAGAAATATTACTTCCGGGCGGTAGCCGAAGACGAAGATGGTGATCGAGAGTACGGACGCATTCGCTCATTTACCACCGATGATGATGATCGAAATAGTTACGACTATTCCTTAACTATCAGTGATCGTTCTGTTGATGAAGATGATTGGGTTGAGGTTGATTGGGAATTGCCACGTAGAGAAGAGGGGAGAGATAACTGGATCGGTCTTTACGAAAGAGGTGATGACAATGATGAGTATATACATTACGAATACTTAGAAGATGATGATCACGGAACAGTAACTTTCCAAATGAGAGAGCGGGGAACTTTTGAATTTCGCCTATTCCTAGATAATAGTTATGATGATGAAATTACTAGTGCTCGAGTAGAGGTTGATTAGAGGTTAAAAAAGAGGCGCCGGCAAAGCCGGCGCCTCTTTTTAAACATCAAATATATCTGATGCTGCTTTTTCTAAACGATTCATTATGGCATGTCCCATGTCTTCATAGGAATATCCCTGAATTACAATTTTATCGACGGACTGACGGTCGATGGTTCTAAGTAGGTTGAATATTTCCGGACCCGCCTCAAAGGGATTTGCAGGGAGGCGAATTATTAGATCCGATTCAGTGAGTTTGGCAGTGTGATACAAAATAGCGGTTTTATGATCATTGGTATGCTTGATCAGAGCGGCGGCAGTGTCTTTAGTAGAACCTCGGTATAAGATAATTGGTGCTTCTGTGGCGTAGTGTCGGTACTTCATACCGGGCGACACTGCTTTATCGCCAGCTTCTACGTTGCGTACATTGGGTAGTAATTCCTGTATCATTTCAAGTGTAATGGAACCAGGGCGCAATATCACTGGTTGTTTTTGAGTGCAGTCAATCACGGTGGATTCTAGTCCATACTCTATTGGTCCACCGTCTAGGATGAGCGGTATCTGACCGTCCATGTCTTCGAGTACGTGTTCGGCTCTGGTGGGGCTAACTTTACCTGAGGTGTTGGCAGAGGGAGCCACAATGGGCGAACCTAGATGTGTAATGAGGGCTCTAGCAACCGCATGGTCTGGCATTCTGACTACAACCGTATCCAGTCCGGTCAGAGCACTAGAGTCTAAGTCAGGGTGACGATTGAAGACAATACTAAGCGGTCCTGGCCAAAATTTTTCCATTAGCTTCTTGGCTGACTTGGGTATTTTATCGACAACAATTTTAAGCTGAGTGAGGTCGCTTATATGAACAATAAGCGGATTGTCCGACGGTCTATTTTTGGCACGATAAATTTTCTTGATCGCCGTGTCGTTAAATAAGTCTGCACCCAGGCCGTAGACTGTTTCAGTCGGAAAGGCTACGATTTGACCGCGTTTTAATTTGTTTGCGGCATACTTAACAAGCTCAGATTCTTGTTTCGGATCTACAATTTTTATTACTTCAGTTCTCATTAGCCTAACCAGTTTGCCAATTATGGATAAAAACGCAAGTAGTATTAAGGTTGGGTATAACGATTAAAAATTTGTTCAATTTTTATTAGAATGAAGGTATGCCAACAAAACTATTTACCACTAAATTGGTGGTCCTAATATCAGCTGCGGTGATTATGACTGTCGCCATCGCAGTGCTGGTGTTTGGCGGAGTCGGTGAGCGTATAAATGCCACTCAAACTGGTGAAGGTGCTGAACAGCTAACCACCGGAGACTTAAACCCTGGAGTGACTGAGACCGAATTTGATGCTGGTGTATCTATTAACGAGCCAGATCCTATATCAGCTGAAGTGTTTGATTACGGTGATGTGATTGTGACGCAGTATGAATATGGTGGCAATCCGGCTCCATACGGGGGTGAAGGAGAAGACTACGAGGCTTTCCGGCGGGCGCAGCTTGGTTTGGGGCCAGAAGATCCTTTGCCAAGCGGCTATTCATATACGGCACCAGCTTATGATCCAGTTTATTCGAGGGAAACATATAATTACGAACTGACACCAGAGCAGCAAGCGATCTTTGATGAATACAGTGCGTTATTTGAGTCCGGAGCTCTCTCAGCCGAAGACTTCAACCTCACCCCAGAGCAACAGGCTCAGGTGGATGAGTTTAGCAGTTCGCACCAGCCGTCCCCATCACCTCTGGCGCTTAGTCGAGAAGAAATATTAGAGTTGGCTTACACTGGAGAGTTGGATGATTTCTTTCTTGATAATTACCTTGGTGATGAGCAGGAGCTAACCCCTGAACAAAAAGCCTTTTTTGCCAACATGGCGACGAATCCGAGTCAGTTCGCGAGTGCGGAAGATCTAAGAGCCGTTTCAAATGATATTTACGAGATGTTTTATGCCCCTAAGCCTCTGCCGTTTTCAATCGGCGGACCAAGTTGTGGGACTGCTGCATCTGGAAATTTTAGTTCTGCCGAAGAAATGTTTGATACCTTGAAGAAAAGTGAAACTTACGTTTGTGTCGGCAAGAAGCAGGTGCATGGTTGTCAGCCTTCCAGTGTGTCGTCATCTGACGGCACTTCCTTCCACGTCCAAGAAGCGCCAGGTTTTGGTTGTTCATATGCTATTGAAACCAATATCAACGATACGGTTGTAGTGTGCCCGTTTAGAATTAGTGATTCGTTGCTCGAACAGCTGGAAGAGCTTGGTATTAAAAGGGGTGATGCAGTAGAAGAGTTGGCTGATAAGGTGGCTGAGTTGAGTTCGACCGAATCGGCTCTGTCTGCTGCTCGAGCAGATCTTAAGGCTGCTCAAGATAGCTTAGAAGCAGCCGAGGGGGCTGAAGAAATCGCTGCTCTGCAAACAGAAGTGAATGATCTCGAGGCGATTGTATTAGCCCTAGAGTTAAGGGTTGAAGAGATAAATAAGGAGATCGAAGAAATTGACGAACTGACTGATGAGACTTATGCCTTAATCGCATTAACAGCAGACAGCGGTACAGATTGCGGCTATTATTCTTTACCAGCAGAAGATTAATTAATTGGCCTAAAAGTCAACTCATTATTCGAGTCTTGCAGCAGGCAGTACTCGCTATAACCAGCTGCTGCGAGTTCGGTTAGCTGTTGTGTCATATTTTTTCTTTGTTTTTGCACGGACACGATGCTGGTGTTCTTTCGCTCATTGCGGGCTATTTCAAGAACCTCTGTGTCGGTCATGGTGTCTGCATAGATAACAACTTTTTTAGTTGGTTGTTCATTAAGTGTAGCGCGCTCTTTTAAGATTGTGATAATTCTCTCAAAGCCGATTGAGAAACCGCAGGCTGGTACTGATTCTCGTAGATATTTACCAATCATATTGTCGTAACGGCCACCACCGGCAATAGACGACGATAGTTCGTTAGCTGATATTTCAAAAATTGCACCGGTGTAGTAACCCATGCCTCGCACCAAAGTAGGGTCAAAGACAATGCTGCAGCCTTCGGGTAGAGTAGCTTTAACCGCTTCAATTATATCGTTCACTTCTGTTAGTACTGGTGTGCATTCAGCTGGGAGCTGGTTTGTATTATTTAAATAACTTGCTAGTGTCGCAACAGCGTCTTCATTAGAAAAAGTCTTATTTAGTTCAGCAATCACTCCGTCCATTCCAATTTTGTCCAACTTATCGATGATGATAAAGACTTGATCATACTGATCTTCACCGAAGCCGCTGGCCGCCGCTAGACTTTGAAGAATACGTCTATCATTTACTCTAATCGTAAAGTCATCAAAACCAATATTACCTAAGGCGTCTGCAGTCGCCATGATGAGCTCCTTCTCTGCAATGGTGGACGCTTCACCAATAATATCTATGTCGCATTGGGTAAATTGACGATAACGACCTTTTTGTTGTCTTTCAGCTCGAAATACACTACCGGTTTGAATAGACTTAAAAGGAGAGGGGAGCAGGGCTTGGTTGTTGGCGTAATAGCGAGCCAAAGGCACAGTTAGATCAAAACGTAATCCGCCGTCTGCCAGATCAAAAGCTTGTTCTGCTTGCTGGATATCTTCAGCTGCCAGTCCACGCTTCATGACCGGAAAGATTAATTTTTCATTGTCGGCCCCTTCGCCGGTGGTGAGAAGTTCTTTGCGCTCCACCACAGGTGTTTCTACTTCGGAAAAACCATAGCTAGTGTACACATCAAGAATCTTTGTCATGACCGCTCGGCGCAGCGACACTTCATCCGGAAGCAGGTCTCGCATGCCGCGCATTGGCACAGCTGATACTTTGTCTTTATTTTCGCTCATATTTGCACACTATTGTAACACTTATCAGGTTAATGATCATAGCAGAAAGCATCAACCTTGTTACGTAGCATGTTACGTAACATGCTACGTAACAGCCTCTAAGAAGCGTGCAGTCTAGCTAACTAAGGCTGGTACTTTTTCGTTGGTGCGATTGATGCAGATAGTAGATCTTTCAATGTTGCTGCAGGTGGTTGTGGTAAGTGAAGTTGGAAGGTTGTCCAGTTGCTTTTGGTGCTCAACAGCGGATTGAGGGAAGGCGATACCGAGCTTAACTGAGCCAGTTTCTTTAGCTACGATACTAACTGTAACCAGAGTTTGCTTCTTGAAGGTTCTGATTTGTACATTGTTCACTTGCATCGTACTAGGGTTGAAGATCACGTGCAACTCCTCACATTGTTTGTTTGATAGTGAGTGCTGCAGTAGGAAATTGATAGTTTCCTCTTTACCATAGTTTAGAGTAGGGGCTTTGAATAAGTTTAGTTTTGATACGTAAGGGCTGGTAAGTGAATTGTTGTCTGCGAAAAGCGAGAGTCGTACTCAGCTAAAGCGTCTGGCAAGCGACCTGTATTTCAAGAGCTACTCAATGAAATAGATTCAGGAAAATATAACGGAATACTCACATGGGCACCTGATAGATTGAGTCGTAATGCTGGTGACCTAGGTTCAGTCGTTGACTTAATGGATGCGAAGAAGTTAGTTCATATACAAACCTATGGGCAAACTTTCAGTAACTCACCAAACGAGAAGTTTCTCCTAATGATTTTATGTTCTCAAGCAAAACTAGAGAACGATAACAAAAGTCAGAATGTACGACGAGGACTCCGAGCTAGGGTTGAAATGGGATTATGGCCGTGCCGACCACCGACTGGCTATACTAAATTCAAACGTATGGATCAGAAGTGTGAATCTGTAATTGATCCAGAACGAGCGCCAATCATTAAGCAGATATTTGAGAAGATTGGTTATGATGGCTGGAGTGGTCGCAAACTCCATATCTGGCTTCGGGATGAATTAGATTTCAAAACTGAGAATGGTAAGCATCTCAGCCTAGGTAATCTTTATCGTATTCTTGAAAACCATTTCTACTACGGACGGTTTGAATATCCAAAGAATTCAGGGAAATGGTATGACGGCGCACATGAACCAATCATTACCAAAGAGTTATTCATCATTGTTCAAGAGCAGATTAAGAGTCAAATACTTGAACCACGTTCACAACAAAAAGAATTTGCGTTTACCAAAGTAATGACGTGCGGACTCTGTGGATCAGGAATCACTGCTGACGAGAAATTCAAGAAACAAAAGAATGGCAACGTCCACCGCTATGTCTATTACAAATGCACTCGCACTAAAGATCCTAATTGTGACTGTGGCTTCATCAATGAAAACGACCTCATATCACAACTACAAAACCTGATTGATGATATTGACATCAAAGTAGTGCCGATGAGAGACAAGATTACTTCTGAGGTTAAAAGATATAAACAATTTCAGCACATGTTACTGGGAAAAGAAGAAAAGATTGCTGTTAGTAATATTGATATTAGGAATTATGCGAAGTTCATTTTACAAGAGGGCGATATAGAAGAAAAAAGAGAGTTTCTACGGTGCTTAAAAAGTGCAGTTGTGCTGAATAAAAAAGAAGTCTCACTCGTCTAGTCCATAGGCCATCATTTGCTTTTTTTGGACTAAAGTGTTTCACTATTTGAGTATACGTTGCTCCAATACTTTTTGCCTCACACATTTTCTCCGAGGTACTTACAATTTAACTAATTAAATAAATATATATATGATCGAATGGTTTTTAGCCTTGGGTCCTGTGACTCAAGCGCTCTTAGCAGGTTGTTTTACTTGGCTCGTTACTGCACTCGGTGCATCAGGAGTAATCTTCTTTAAAGAAATTAACAAAAAAGTTTTAAACGGAATGCTAGCCTTTGCGGCTGGTGTGATGATTGCGGCCAGTTTTTGGTCGTTACTCTCTCCGGCAATTGAATTATCAGAAGGCGGTCCACTGCCAAAATGGTTACCACCTTTAATAGGATTCTTACTCGGTGCTGCAACTTTGTGGGTAATGGACAAAGTAATACCTCACTTACATCTCGGTGCACCTATGTCAGAAGTTGAAGGGGTGAAAACATCTTGGCATCGAAGTTTGCTTCTGGTTTCATCAATTACACTTCATAACATCCCTGAAGGATTGGCTATTGGTGTTGCTTTTGGAGCGGCAGCGGCAGGTATTGAAGGAGCAACAGTTGCAGCAGCGATTGCTCTAGCAGTTGGTATTGGTATACAGAATTTCCCAGAAGGTGCAGCAGTTTCCGTTCCACTGAGACGAGAAGGGTTTACTCGCTTGAAAGCGTTTTGGTATGGTCAATTTTCAGGAATGGTTGAACCAATCTCAGCGGTGTTAGGAGCTGCGTTGGTGATAACGTTCTCACCCGTTTTGCCGTATGCACTCGCTTTTGCTGCTGGAGCTATGATGTTTGTAGTTGTGGAAGAATTGATTCCTGAAGCCCAGCGCGGTGGTCCAGGTATGGCAGACTTCGCAACAGTTGGAGCGATGATTGGTTTTGCTGTAATGATGTCATTAGACGTAGGATTAGGTTAAAAAATATGTCACACAACCATCATCACGGACGTGGACACCATCATCACCACGTAGGTAGAGGTGGCAATATTTTGTTTGCTGCCATCCTAAACCTTTCTTTCACCATCATTGAAATCATTGGTGGTATTTTGACCAATAGCGTTGCTATCCTTTCTGACGCACTTCATGACTTAGGTGACAGTATTGCTTTGTTTACTGCCTATATTGCTGAGAAACAATCCGAACGCTCACCAGATAAAAAACGCACCTTCGGGTATGCTCGCATTTCAGTTTTCTCAGCCCTCTTTAGTGCCGTGATTCTGATTGTTGGTTCAATCTTTATTTTGACGGAGGCTATTCAGAGATTATTCAGTCCGGAACCAGTTCACGCTACTGGAATGATTCTATTAGCAATCTTTGGAGTAGGGGTAAACCTTGTGGCGTTCTTTAGATTAAGCAAAGGAATGAGTGCCAATGAAAAAGTGCTGTCATGGCACTTACTTGAAGACGTGATTGGCTGGGCAGCTGTACTGGTTGGAGCCATCATCATCTACTTCACAGATTTCTATCTCATTGACCCAATCCTAACCGTTGGCTACACCCTGTTCATTCTTTGGGGTGTTTATGGGGGTCTCAAAAATGTCATCAATATCTTCATGCAGGGGACACCGGCCTCGGTTGATATAGAAAAAATCAAAGAGGCGATTCTAGAAGTTTATGAAGTTCAATCAGTTCACGATATTCACGTGTGGTCGCTAGATGGTGAGCACAATGTTTTGACCTGTCACGTAGTACTTGATAATGGCACTATAGCTGAAACGAAGAGGATCAAGGAGAGTATAGAAGATAAAATGAAATCATTCCACGTCAACCACACAACAATTGAGTGTGAGATTGAAGGAGAGTGTGTTGGAAAAGACTGTAGTCACTAGTTTGTTGGAATGTAGACATATCGTTTAATCTTATGTATTTATCTGATAAAATGGTCAGGATATATGCGGAAATTACTTAGTGCTAATTCGATACGTAGAATACTAATTTTCTTCGGAATTGGTTTTTTCTTGTTGGCAGTGACCCTGTGCGCGCACTTTGCCAACCCTACTGATCACGCTAGTGATACCAGTGCTGTTACGTGTGATTTGTCGGAAATAATCTCATCAGTTTCTGTATCAAATAAAAGCATGGGACTATTGTTCCTGTTAACGCTTTTAACACTAGCGTCCCTTGCTTTACCTACCATTTCTTCATACCCAAAAGCAGAGGTATGTTTGAAGTCACTACATCTACAAACCTATTCAATTACAAATGAATCTTGGTACAAAGTTTTAGATCCTTTTTTACTTGCGCTCCGTAAAGGAATCATACATCCTAAGCTATACAATACAGCGATAATTAGCTAACGATTCACGGCTGCTGATAAGTCAGCTTTTCGTGATATATGTTGGCTTTTTTGCTATTCATTTATTTGCTCTAGAACGTTAAACACAAAACCTATTAATTTTATGGAAGAAACTATTACACAGAAACCCACCAACCCGTACCTGATACCCTTGGCTATCGTTGTTGCTGGCGGGTTGATTGCAGGAGCGTTGTATTTCGGCACAAGTGGAAACGCGGTAGCTCCAGTAGCGGTAAACAATAATGCTGAACAACCAGCCCAACCAACACCACAGCCAACTGGTTCAACCGATGCTGTTAAACCAGTTACAAGTGAAGATCATATTAAGGGAAATCCCAATGCGCCAATAAAAATTGTTGAATACTCAGATTTTGAATGCCCATTCTGTAAGCGGTTCCACGACACGATGAATGAAGTCATGGATAAATACGGTGAGAGTGGCGAAGTCGCTTGGGTATTTAGACAATTCCCATTAGAGCAGTTACATCCAGTAAAAGCTCAGCGAGCAGCGGTTGCATCAGAGTGTGCAGCAGAATTGGGAGGAAACGATGCGTTCTGGTCGTTTACTGACGGATACTTCGTAGACCCCTCAACTGGAAACAACCGGACTAATCAAGACGTGTTAATTCCTGAATTAGCAGCTGCAGCTGGCCTGGACAGTAATCAGTTTAATGAATGTCTTGAAAGCAGTAAGTACGACGATCATATCGCGGCTGATATCGCCAATGCGGTCGAAACTGGCGGGCGCGGAACTCCGTGGAGTGTCATGATTGGTCCTGATGGTGCAACGTACCCAATTAACGGTGCGCAACCCCTAGCGGCAGTTGAGCAACTCATCTCAATTGCGAAAGACGGTCAGTAACTATCATGTACCTCAAGACGTTTAAGCAAGTTCTGGCAAAATCCGTCTATGCGGGACTGTTTCTAGCGGTGAGTTTTTTTGTGCTGTCGATTGCCATCTTGTTGCCACACATCGGACTGTTAAAAACCTTATGGCAGTACGAATCAGTGTCGTTACTCGAAATCGGGTTGATGACTGTGAATCTCTACGGTTCACTAGGAACAAATTTTTCGTTTCTGTCAGCAACATACACGATACTCATTGCCGTATTATTTGGTCTACAAGTAACTCTTCTCACCTATTACGTCAGGAGTATACGGAGCAAAATAACCAATCTCACCAGCGTAGGTGCTAGTAGTATCGGCGGCCTCGTTAGTGGATTTTTCGGCATTGGTTGTGCCGCTTGTGGAACTTTCTTACTGTCTTCAATTCTTGTTTTGTTTGGTGCAGGTGGCTTACTCGCTTGGCTACCCTTTGGTGGAGAAGAGTTCGGTTTGCTTGGTGTGGGGCTGCTCTTGTATGCCAATCACATCGTCGTAAAGAAAATAAATGCACCACTAGTGTGTGCATCGTAATCAAAATTTATTCTTAAGTAATTAAACATGAAACCATTAATAATTATTGTTGGTCTATCAGTACTCCTTCTCGTAGGTGGTTCGTGGTGGTCAAACAACGCACAACAGAAAGTATACGAACAAGAAATTGTCGGTATTACATCTACTATTGTGACAGATCGTAGCCATGTACAGACTGAAGTAGACTACAAAGACACTCCTCCGGTTGGTGGGAATCATCATCCTGTCTGGTTGAGCTGTAATGGCGACATCTACGATGAGCCAGTGGTAGATGAAAATGCGGTTCATTCACTTGAGCATGGTGCCGTCTGGATTACCTATCAGCCAGAACTTGCTGCCGAACAAATTGAAATTCTCAAAGGTAAAGTGAAAGGATACTCTTTCATGAGTCCGTACCCAGAACAAGAGTCACCAATTATGCTCACAGCGTGGGGTGTACAACTTCCACTTGATGCAGCTGATGATCCTCGGATAGATCAGTTTCTAGCAAAATTCCGCCAAGGACCACAAACGCCTGAGCCGGGTGCAACCTGTAATGCCATTCCGGGAGGAATGCAGTAAACTGAACTATGAATTATCAAGCTATTAAAAGACAGTTGCCAGCCCTCCTTATCGGGATTGTTGTTGGTGTTGGAATGTTCTTGCTCGGTCAGAATTCTATTCCACTCGATAAACCAAATGAGGCAGAGATTGGTTTTGCACAGGACATGAGTGTTCACCATCAACAAGCAATCGAAATGTCATTTCTTGTTCGAGAAAAAACCGATGATCAAGAGATTCGCGGTTTTGCCTTTGACATCATTAACACCCAAGCCAACCAGCGTGGCATGATGCTTGGTTGGCTGGATTTGTGGCAACAGCCACTCTCAACCACTAAAACGCCAATGATGTGGATGATGGATGATATGTCTTCTATGGATCACAGTCAGATGACAAAAGACTTTACCTCTGGAGCATACATGCCCGGCATGGCAACCAGTGACGAAATGCAGACACTTGTTGAAGCGAGCGGAACAGACGCTGAGCAGTTATTTCTCGAGCTGATGATTCGCCATCATAAAGGCGGTGTCATGATGGCAGACGGGGTTATAAAGCGCAGTGAGAATGAAACAGTCACTCGCTTGGCGCAAACCATGGTCAACGGTCAACAGGCAGAGATTGATTACATGAATGAGTTATTAACAAACTACTAAAGAAATAATATGGAAGAAACACAAATAAGCGAAGATCCTGTTAAACATAACGAGATAGAAACTCCTGCTACAGCAGTAAAGATTCAACAAAAACCACTGCTAATGTACGGTGCAGTTGTTTTAGTTGTCGTCTTGATACTAGGTGCACTTTTATACTCGCAAGGAATTATTGTGGCAGCCAAAGTAAATGGCGAGTCCATTAGTCGTCTTAGCGTTCTTAGTGAATTAGAAGATCAAGCTGGAGCAGCGGTACTTGATTCTCTTATCTCAGATATCCTGATTGAACAAGCTGCGACTGAAGCGGGTGTTACTGTAACTGATGCTGATGTGGTAACAGAGATAGCGGCCATCGAATCACAAATTTCTGGACAGGGTGGAACTCTCGAGGATGTGTTGGCGCAACAGGGATTAACCCGAGAAAGTCTCACGAAGCAAATCAGAACACAAAAGATGTTAGAGACGTTATTGGCCTCAGACATTACGGTCACTGAGGAAGAAGTTAACGCGTTTATTGAAGCCAATGGACCCTTACCAGAAGGGCAAGAAGAAGCACTGCGTCCGCAGATAGAAGAACAAATCAAAAGTCAGAAATTTAGCACTGCTGCACAAAGCTACATTACCGGTTTACGCACACAGGCAAACATTCAGTACTTCGTAGACTATGAATAGTATGAAATATATTTTATTTAGCTTACTGGTGTTTTCTTTGCTCGGCGGCTTGTTTGCAACCATACACAACTCAGAAGTAACCACTGTTACCTATAAACGTGATACTCCTAGTGCCACGACAGAAGTGGTCACCCAAATAGCTGAACCAGAAGAAGCAGTTGAGGAACCAGTTGTATCGACCTCAAACCAAGTAAAAGAAATTGAAATTCAGCCTGGCGATACCTTCTCTACCATTATGGAAGAAGTAGCTGTTACCGCTGAAGATCAGAGTTCAATTCTCGCTGCTGTTCAAGATGTCTATGACTTCACCAAACTGCAAGCTGGCAAACTGATACACGTTGTCTTTGCACAGGACGCATTAGCATCGGTTGACTATGACTTGAATGACGACAAGAAGATTGTAATTGAAAATGTTGACGGTGAATTTGTAGCCAAAGAAGAAGCGATTGAGTATGACGTTACTGAAGTGGTACGCAGTGCCACAATTGAGTCTTCGTTATTCTACGACGGTGCAAGTGCTGGCTTGTCCGACAAGACTCTGGTTGAACTAGCCGAAATCTTTCAGTGGGACATAGACTTCAGTACTGACATCCAGATTGACGACTCGTTTGTTGTTTTGTATGAAGAGCGAAAAACAAAAGATGGTGAAGAAGCCAGTGCCGGAAAAATTCTCGCTGCTCAGTTCACTAATCAAGGCGAGACGTACGAGGCGTACTACTTTGAAACATCAACTAGTACAGGTGGTTACTACGCTGCCAACGGTGAGAGTGTTGAACGCCAGTTCTTAAGCTCACCAATTGGAGTTGGGTACGTGAGTTCAGGTTTCAGTTATAGCCGACTGAATCCAATTACCAAACGTGTGACACCACACCGAGCTATCGACTACGCTGCTCCACACGGTACGCCAATCGTGGCTATTGCGGACGGCGAAGTTACTTTGTCAGGAAACAGAGGTCCACTTGGTATTGCCATTGATATCGAACACGGACAGTACATGAGCCAGTACGCTCACATGTCTAGTATCGACTCTGCGGTGAAGAAAAATCCTGAAGTGAAACAAGGACAGGTTATCGGATACGTTGGTTCAACTGGTCAATCAACTGGTCCTCACTTGCACTACACACTCTTTAAAGATGGAAACCCTATCAATCCAGCTGACATTGATATGCCAGTCGGTGAATTACTCACCGAAACAGAGCTTGATGACTTTCAGGTCGTTGCTGACGGCTATAAGATTCAATTGGGTGTAAATTAATCTAATTTATTAGTATGACTGAAAAACATAACAACAATGCAGCTGTCTGTGATGACTGTGGAGCTGGGGACGAGACTACTCCTGCTACCGGCCTACGATCACTCTTCTCTCGCAGTGGTGCACTTAAAATGCTTACGCCTATTTCGGGAATGTTGCTTGTTTTGGCGTTTTTGAGTTCATACTCGCTACCACAACCGCAGTTTGCCACGTTGTTCTATATCCTTTCAATTGCGACCGGTTCAGTCTTTGTGGTGCAAAGTGCAGTGCGTGGACTTATTAAACAGCGTTTTCTCAACATCAGCTTTTTGGTGGTTATCGCTTCGCTTGGAGCCTTGTACATCGGTGAGTACGCTGAGGCAGCGGCGGTGGTATTTCTCTTTGCCTTAGCGGAACTCTTTGAAAGTTACGGCGTTGAACGCTCACGGCGAGCAGTAGCAGCATTGATTAAAAAATCACCCAAAGTAGCTCGAATGGTAGATGGTACTACTATGCCGGTTGAGAAAGTGGTTGTTGGAACCATTGTTGCTGTAAAGCCTGGAGAGCAGATTCCGTTAGATGGTGTGGTTGTCAAAGGTGAGTCGACCATTGATGAGGCGTCCATTACAGGCGAATCTATTCCAGTTGATAAAACTATTGATGATCAAGTGTTTGCCAGCACTATGAATGTGCAAGGGTATCTTGAGATTAGGGTTGAGAAAGCTAGCCAAGACTCAACGTTTGCTCGGATTATTACTCTCATCGAAGAAGCTCAAGCATCGCGGGCACCTACTCAGGCGTTCATCGACAAGTTTGCCCGCTACTACACGCCAGCCGTTGTCATATTGTCAATTTTAATTGCGGTGATACCAACCTTAGTCTTTGGTCTGCCGTTTGAAGATTGGCTCTATCGAGCGCTGATTCTCTTAGTGATTGCTTGCCCGTGTGCATTGGTGATTGCTACACCAGTGGCGATTGCTTCAGCGATTGGCGGTGCGTCACGTAGTGGCATTCTGATAAAGGGTGGAAAGTATCTTGAAAAATTAGCTAGCGTTAAAGTGGTGGCGTTTGATAAGACTCGTACCCTCACTTATGGCACCCATACTGTTACTGATGTCATTGCTTTTGGTTCGCATAGTAAAGAAAAGGTCATTGCCGATGCTGCGGGTATTGAATTATTTTCTTCGCATCCACTGGCTGAAGCAATTATTGCGTACGCAAAAGAACAGAGTATCGAGCCACATAAAATGGACTCCTATGAGAACGTGGCTGGCAAGGGTGGACGAGCGCAATGCTTGGTGTGTGAAGCCGACAGTTATATCGGTAACAGAAAACTACTGACCGAAAGCGGTATCGACAGTACGGCATTTGAAGCAGACGTAGAGCGCTTAGAAAAAGAAGGTAAAACGGTGGTGTTGGTAGCTGAAGGTAAGGAAGTAATTGGAGCGCTCGCGATTTCCGATCAAGTTCGTGAAGAAGCATCAGAAGTAATTGATGTACTCAGAAGAAGGGGTGTTGAGAGCGCAATGCTTACTGGTGACAACGAGCATAGTGCAGCCTACGTTGCTAATCTGATTGGTATAAATGACGTTAAAGCCTCATTACTGCCTGAAGAAAAAGTAACCAGCGTGAAAGAACTAAGAGACAAGTATCACTCAGTGGCGATGGTTGGTGATGGAGTAAATGACGCTCCATCACTCGTTACATCAGACGTGGGGTTTGCTATTGGTGCTGGTGGTACCGATGCTGCTATAGAATCAGCTGACATAACTCTGTTATCTGGAGACTTACGGACTATCCCACAGTCAATCAAACTAGCTCGCGCTACGGTTAAAACTATTCGAACAAACATTATTCTCGCACTTGGTATAAAAATCCTCTTCCTCATTCTCGTGCCGTTTGGTTTAACTAACCTGGTGTTCGCCATTGCCGCTGATTCAGGTATGGCTATTGTCGTAATTCTTAACAGTCTGAGACTCTTTGCGGTTAAATAAATATGGATGAAGTAATAGTATTCTTAGCTAGTAAATTACATGTAGCTATTGTTGTTATTGCAATCATTACATTCCTGCTCTCCACCAAGAAGCAAAGAATGGCACTTGCTCTAACTGCAATGACGGCATTACCACTATCGTATCTACTAGGAAAAATAGCGAGTTTCTTCTATTACACCGAGCGACCGTTTTCTGAACTTGGTATCGCTTCACTTGTACCACACATTGCTGATAATGGTTTTCCTTCAGAACATACACTCTATGCGATGGTGATTGCGGCTGCAGTATTCTCGATACGCAAAAACTGGGGTCTACTGCTCATTGCCCTCGCTATCCTAGTTGGAGTAGGTCGTGTTCTTGCTTATGTACATAATCCAATTGATATTGTCGGCTCTGTATTCATAGCAAGCATTGCTGTCTTTAGTTCAGTTTATGTATTGCACCGAATCAATGTGCAATAAGAAATTGAGTTATCTAACGATTGCACATGAGACCCCCTGGGGGTATACTGACAATGTGAAAAAAGAATTAAAATCAAAAATCGAACGACAACTAAAAGTGATTGAGGGTCAAGTGCGAGGTTTGCAAAAAATGGTGACAGAAGACAAATACTGCGTTGATATAATTACGCAAACTTCGGCTATTCGAAACTCACTTAGTTCAGTTGAAGAAAAAATGCTTGAAAGTCATCTTGATACTTGCGTGGCAACGCAGATGAAGGGAAAAAATAAAAATAAAGCCATCGCTGAAGTTTTGTCAGTCTATAAACTGGCAAAACGAAAATAATATGAAACAGACCCACTCATACCTGATGTTAGGAGTTTGTCTAACTCTACTACTCGTAGTATTTGCTGGTATATACACAAGTGCAACTCAAGAGAAGTCGTATGACGCAAATACTGTTAGTGGAGATGTGCTTACGTCCCGTGCAACGTTAATTGTGCAGCCACAATCTGATGCTGACACAGTGCTGGTCGATCGTGTAACTCTTACTGAGGGAGGGTTCCTTGCTGTGAGGGCTATTGACGACAATCGCCTCGGACAAATTGTTGAAATAAGTGAATACCTCGCACCTGGTACGCATAATAACTTATCGATCCCGCTTGGCGAATTCTATGATGGTGGCGAAGAGCTTATTGTCATGATGTATGAAGACGCTGGTAATGACAAAATCTTTAACGATCTGGATCAGCCATATGAGGAGGACGGAATTCCCATTGCAGTCTATGTAGCAACTGGCGAAAAAGTCCCGGAATTTATAGTAACCAACACTAGTACTCCTGAGGGGATTTCGCTCATGGATATGGGAACCATGGAATTTATCAGCTACACCGACTCAGGCTTCGAGCCAAAAGACGTGACGATATCCCTTGGCACGATGGTTCATTTTGTGAACGAAAGTTCAGTTGATATGTGGGTGGCTTCAGATGATCATCCGGCTCACACTGACTTGCCAACCTTTGATCAGTTTAAGGGTAGCGGTCCTGGTGAACAGTACGTCTACATATTTGACCAGGTTGGTGAATGGAAGTATCACGATCATCTTAATCCACCGGCGGTGGGAACCATACTTGTTACTGAGGCTGCTGATACTGAAGTAAAGCTTCCGACTTCCAAAAATGATTCAGGATATTACAGTATTGACAGCGATAATTTTTCTCAGTTGGTTGACGACCCAGAGGTGACAACCGTAAATGTACACATTCCTTACGGCGGAGAAATCGCCGGCACCGAGGCCTTTGTTCCATACAATGATACCCAGGCGCTGCTGGCAGCTTTGCCGAGTGATACAACTGCACCAGTAGCTCTCTACTGTCGAAGTGGCAGCATGAGTGCAATTGCAGCTAAAGCTGTAGTCGCTGCTGGATATACCAGTGTATATGATTTAACTGGTGGTATGAATGCGTACCGGGTTAGTGGTCGTGACGTACTGGTAAAAGAACAAAATAACTAATCACGTATGTTACTAGGAATTAAAAGTACCAAAGTAGCTTTACTTCGCCATCTAGGCGTGGCAATAGTCGGTGGGCTACTTATTTATCTTGTCTGGTCACTCAATAGCACCTGGAGTCCTGATATGAGACTCTGGAAGGCTTTTGGTGGCGCTTCGTTCTTCTTGCTGTGGTTTGCAATATTCATTGGACCCGCAGCTAAGTTACTACCCGCCCTTAATGTGGTGCTTTCGTATCGACGTGAAGCTGGAGTCTGGTTTTTCTTAATTGCGCTCGTTCATGGCTATCTCATCCTCGATGGATGGGTGCGGTGGAGCGTTTGGGAGTTTTTCGGCTATCAATACATTGCAGAGATTGATACCTACTTGCGAGTAGAGTCTGGTTTTGGCCTCGCCAACCTCTTGGGCTTTGTTGCCTTAACGTTTGCTCTAGCACTCGCAGCTACTTCATTCGATAAAGCGGTAAATTGGCTTGGTATACAGTCATGGAAATGGCTGCACGGATTTGCGTACGTTGTTTTCTATCTCGGCGCAATACATGTCGTCTATTTTGCCTTTATCCATTACACTCCATCGCTTACAAGAGCTATGCAGGGTCTGCAAACCAACTATCCTGACAATCCACTCAAGTATTACTACCTGTTTATGCTCCTCAGTGTACTAGTGGTTCAGATACTTGCTTTCATCCAGACGGTCCGTCGTAATCGCAATACAAGTTGGTAACTGTATGGTATTTGAAACGCACATCACGGCTCATAAAGAAGTAGCTAAGGGTACTCACGAAGTGACACTCGGGCGTCCAACGTCATTTGTCTTCAAGGCGGGACAGTATACCCAAGTGGCTGTCCCAAAATTGACACACTCTGATCCGAAAGGCCGATCGAGACAATTCTCAATCGCCTCTTCGCCATACGACATGGACGAGATCAAGGTTGTCTTTAGAAACTCAGGTAGTGGCTTCAAGGAGACACTCCTACACACGTCAATTGGTGCTTCGGTGCAGATTGAACAAGCGGCGGGCAGTTTTCTCTTACCTCAAAAGGTTACCCGACCGCAGGTGTTTGTAGCTGGTGGTGTCGGGATTGCTCCGTTAATGAGTTACTTGCACCAAAGGATAGATGATGTGTGGGAACAACCCGTCACATTACTCTACGGTAATCAAAACCCTGAGAGCGCTGCATATTTAGGAGAATTACAACAGATGAGCAAGCAACACCGTCAATTTTCCCTAGACAACATCTACAAGCGACCCACTCCCGGACTCTTTGCAAAGTTGGCTGAAAAGCATCAGGTTGCAGTGTGGTGGGTAGTTGGCCCACCTGGCATGGTGTCTGTGACGGTTAACGGTTTACATCTGGGAGGAATTTCGGCAGACAAGATTATGACTGAATCGTTTGATGGATATTAGCAGAAAGTATTAAATGTAAATTAATAACGTAATAAATCTGTATGGAATCATTATTTCCCCTAGGTATAGAACAATATCTCGTTGGTGGACTACTGGTTGGTTTAGGTATTTCTTTTGTCTATATTATGACCGGCTTAGTCTCAGGTGTTTCGACTGCCTTTACATCAACGTGGTCCTTTTTTTCACGAGATACAACATCTTTTTTCAGACGAGAAAAATTTCTCTCTTCACGAACCTGGCGTCTTTCTTTGGTCACTGGCTTGATGCTTGGTGGTCTTGTATATCTTGTTTTTATCAACGGAGGTGAATCGACAGTTGCTTCACTTTCAATGACCAGACTGTTCTTTGGAGGGCTGTTGGTGGGGATAGGTACCCGCATGGCGGCAGGTTGTCCGTCTGGTCACGGTATATGTGGCAACGCTATGCTTGAGAAGACCTCGTTCATCTCTACTGTCACATTTTTATCAGTTGGTATTGTTGTTGCTTTGTTAACGCAATCAATTTTCTAAAACTTATGCATATGAATACTAAAAAACACATTGCAATCATCCTCGGAGGAACACTGTTTGGTTTTGGTTTGGCTTATTCAGGAGCAGCTGTGCCAGAAATCGTATTGTCCTTTTTGAGGCTTGAAGACTTTGGCTTAGTGTTGGTAATTGGTGGCGCGCTTCTAGTGACACTGATTACATTCCAGCTGATACCAAAATTATTGTCGAAACCTTTGCTGAACGGAACATTTGCCACTTCGTCTCGACTGTCAGTATCAAAATGGAATGTTATTGGTGCGGCAGTCTTTGGTGCCGGCTGGGGTATCTCAGGTCTTTGTCCAGGGACCTCATTCGCAGCCATTGGTATGGGTAACTGGCCGATACTTATTGGTATTATCGGTATGTTTATCGGAGCGTATGTATACGGAACACTTCGCAATAAAGGATTGACTGGAATTGAATAACATGGAACATAAACATACAGACAATCATTGTCATAGTCATGGCAGCCCGGGTATGGGACACGGGTCAGCAGGTACATTTCTAAAGCGGTTTTGGATCGTCACGTTTCTTTTGATTCCGCTTGTCTTTGCTAATGAGATGGTCATGAATGCACTTGGTCTTGATGCATATACTCTTAGCAAATGGATAGGTTTTGGTATCGCCACTATTATTTTCGGTTTCGCACTCATTTTCTTTGAGCACGCACTACATGAAATAAAGGCCCGAGCTTATGGCATGATGACTTTGGTTTCTATTGCGGTTGCAGCTGGATATTTGTTTTCAGTGGCAGCGACTTTTTTACCGTCACTTGAAGCTGATTTTTATTTGGAAATATCAACCTTGATTTGGGTGCTTCTATTTGGTCACTACTTAGAAGCAAAATCTGGTGCCGCAGCCGGTGACTCGTTGGCCGAAGTGGCTAAGCTTTTGCCGAAGCAAGCTCATAAGTTAATCAATGGTGTAGAAACTGATGTCGACATCAGTGATTTAGCTGATGGGGATTTGGTTCTTGTTAAACCTGGTGAGAAAATACCAGCTGACGGGATGATCATAGAAGGTTCAGCCAACGTTGATGAGGCACTGATCAGCGGTGAGTCAACTCCAGTACAGAAAAAAGCTAAAGATGAGGTGGTGGCAGGGTCAATTTGTCTTGACGGTTCACTTACTATCTCACTTACAAGAGTTGGTGAACATTCAACTATTGGTCAAATTCAAAATCTCATTGCTACTGCACAGCAAACCAAACCTAAGTCGCAACGACTGGCTGATAAAGCAGCGGGTATTCTTACGTTTGTAGCTGGTATTACTGCACTACTCACACTGCTTATTTGGACATTTGTGATTGGTCAACCATTTGTATTCGGGGCAACACTGGCAATCACAGTGCTGGTGATTGCGTGTCCACACGCACTAGGATTAGCTATTCCAACGGTCACTACCATCACTACTTCGTTGGCGGTGAAAAATGGATTCTTTATTAAGAACCTTGCTAAGCTTGAAGTTATTAAAAAAGCTGACTACGTAGTTTTTGATAAAACCGGCACATTAACTACAGGAGTATTTGGGGTTACTGATTTAGTGGCTGTGGGAGATGTTGCGGAAGATGAGGTGTTACGAATCGCTGCTTCACTTGAACAACATTCTTCTCACATTATTGGTGAATCAATTGTATCTCACGCTAAGGAACAGTCAGTTACAATGTCTGATATTTCAGCCTTTAAGAATGTTGCTGGTAAAGGCATTGTTGCTGAGATTGATGGTAAGAAATATGTGGCTGGTAACCGAGCCTTGATTGAATTCTTGGATATTTCGTTCACTAAAGCTGAATCTCCATATAATGAATTGATATCGAACGGCAAAACTACAATCTTTGTTGCTGATGAATCAACCGTGATTGGTCTAGTGGCTCTGTCTGACGCTATCAAGCCTGAGTCTTATGAAGCAGTAAAACGTTTGCATGAGCTTGATGTGAAGGTGGCTATGTTGACTGGTGACAATACGCAGGTGGCACAAAGTGTGGCAAAAGAACTTAATATCGACACGTTTTTTGCTGAGGTTTTGCCCGAAGACAAGTACGCTCATATTAAGGAATTACAGGAATCAGGATCAGTAATCTTGATGGTTGGTGATGGAGTCAACGATGCGCCTGCCCTAACGCAGGCAGATGCTGGGATTGCTATTGGAGCAGGAACTGATGTGGCGGTTGAGGCGGGAGATGTTGTCTTAACTCGAAACAATCCCGAGGATATTGTTCGACTTATTACGCTTTCACGAAAAGTGTATATAAAAATGATACAAAACCTTGTGTGGGCACTTGGGTATAACGTGATTGCTATCCCAGCCGCTGCCGGTGTGTTTGCCAGCCTCGGTTTCTTTTTACGGCCTGAGATTGGAGCATTTGTAATGAGTCTCTCAACGGTGATTGTGGTCGCTAATGCGATGTTGCTGAAGCGTATAGATTTAACGTAAGTCAAATAGTATAATCGATACATCCATATGGGACAAAAATTGGGTACATCAATAGTGACGCTACTATTTCTTGGAGCTATGTTCGGGGGTCTTTTTCACATGGCGGGAATGGAAATGAGTGGTGGGATGACTGACTGTCCATACATGTCTCAACAAGAAACAATTTGTGCTATGAGCGTGTCTGAGCACTTGGGTGCCTGGCAGTCCACTTTTACATCTATCGCACCAACTCTGTTTACAATCCTAGGGCTGCTGTTTGTAGCTGTCGCAGTAGCTCAAATTGCACCGAATTTATTACGGAAAGTTAGACTAGCGTTAATCCGTTTATCGAGCACACAGTCAAGCAGTCGTGATTTCAATTTTGTAGCCAGACCGCTACAAGAACTATTCTCTAGCGGCATCCTACACCCCAAACTCTTCTAGCTAATAAAAACAGCAGAGCATTCTGCATTTATTAGCTTAGAAATATGTATGAATAAAAAATTAATCCTTGGAGCAATACTGTTTGTTCCAACAGTATCGTTCGCGCACGATAGCGAACATGTAACGACAGCGTGGTATCAAAATCCATTAGTGCTCACGTTAACTGTTTTAACAGTTATTGCTCTTGGCACACTCTGCTACGGGTGGGTATCGAAAAGAAAAAACTTACAGATAGTACCTGCAGTGGCTCTCGTAGTAATCGCTGTCACCAGTTTCGCTATGTTTAGCCAACCAGTTGATACTTATGAACCAGAATTAGCAATGGCTGATTTTGGCACTGGCCAAACAGTCACGTTGTATAAAAGTCCAAATTGTGGCTGCTGTAGTGGTCACGCTAAAGCACTCGAAGAAGCAGGCTTTGCTGTTAACATAGTTGAAACAGACGAGCTTGATCAAATTAAAAGTGAACAAAATATTCCACCTACAGGCGCAAGTTGTCACACGTCAGTCATTGGTGACTATGTAGTTGAAGGTCATGTTCCCTTGGAGGCAATTGAGAAATTACTGACTGAAAAACCCGATGTGGCCGGTATTGGACTACCAGGAATGCCTATCGGAACGCCTGGAATGCCAGGCAGGAAAACAGCACCCTACGAGGTATATCAGCTATCGGAAGACGGGCAAATGTCACCGTACATGACAATCTAATAACAAAAGTAAATAAAATATGAAATATATAAGCATTGCAGTACTCGCTCTCGTTCTGATTGGAGGAGGAGCGTGGTACTACACAAATAACATGCATTCCATGATGAATATGGACGGCATGATGATGGGACAAGAAATCCCTGAAAAAGAAAACTTATCAATCCTACATGACTCAGATGTTCCAGAGGTAAAACCAACAGAAGTCGTTGAGCTCAAGGATGGCGACACTTTTGACCTCACTGCTTCAATCGTGAAGCAGAAAGTTGGCAATCGAGAAGTAAAACGACTGGCATATAACGGTCAAATTCCTGGACCAATTCTTAAAGTGGAAAAGGGTTCAGAGGTGACCGTGAACTTCACGAATAACATCGATATGGAAACGTCGCTCCACTCACACGGTTTGCGAGGAGACTGGCAGATGGATGGTGCAGTGCCGATCACTCCACCAGTAGAAATTGGCGAGACGTTTAGCTATCAACTCGAATTTCCTGACACTGGGGTCTTCTGGTATCACCCGCATGTTCGTGAGGACTACCAGCAAGACATGGGCCTCTATGGCAACATGATTGTTGAAGAAGATGGATATTGGAACGAAGTAGACCAAGAGGAGTATCTCATCATTGATGATCTTCTTGAAGACGGTGAATATAATCGTGCAATGGTCACTAATACACTGATGGGTCGTTTTGGTGACACTTTGCTCATTAATGATACAGAAGACTACGAACTCACGGTCAATCAAGGAGAAATTACTCGTGCGTTTATCACTAATGTAGCGAATACTAGAACCTTTGAGCTTGAATTTGAAGGAGCTGAGATGAAGCTAGTTGGTGGTGACTTAGGGCGTATTGAGCAGGAGGAAATGATTGAACATCAAATCATCGCTCCAGCGGAACGATACATCATTGAACTCTACTATGATACTCCAGGCACATACGCCATTGACCACCGTGGTGAATCAATCGGAACAGTGACTGTGCAGCCGTCAGGTACAAACCAACAAGCTGAATTCTCGCAATTGCGGTCAAATGCTGGTGATTATGCAGAACTTCGAGCAAACACGTCAGCGTTGCTAGCAAAAGCACCAGACAAGAATCTTCGACTTGATATCGAAATGAAAGGTATGGGTGGTATGCAAATGATGCAGCAGATGATGGGAGGAGATTCTGACGGTGAAACCGTAAACCTTATGGGGATGGAAATGAACCGTGAGCAAGCTATTGAGCATTGTCAGATGATGCCAGGTATGGCTGGCTGCGAACCGTTCCTAAACGCTGAAGAAGAGTCAGATAGCATGGGAGGGATGGTGATGGGAGGAGATGAAGAACATAGTGAAGATGGAATTGAATGGGAAGATGATATGGCTATGATGAACAATATGAGTAACGACGAGATGATGGAATGGGTCATTGAAGACACTGATACTGGTGCTAAGAATGACGAGATCGACTGGTCGTTTGAGACTGGTGATTTGGTGAAGGTGCGTGTATACAATGATGAAAATGGCATGCACCCAATGCAACACCCACTCCACTTCCACGGACAACGTTTTGTTGTGTTGGCTACTGACGATGAACTTAACGAAAACATGCAGTGGAAAGATACTGTGTTGATTCCTAAGGGACAGACAGTAGATCTACTGGTCGACATGAGCAACCCAGGTAAATGGATGGCGCATTGTCACATTGCTGAACACCTGCACTCAGGGATGATGTTTAACTTTGAAGTGAAATAGTCATTCACTTCTCATACAAAAACAGCCTCAAATGAGGCTGTTTTTGTATGCTTCTCGTGCTAGCACGAATTGGTGACCCACATTAGTTTAAATTGGAACCAAATAAGTCAATCTATTAGGTCTTTAGTTTGAATTTGTTAGTCATCTGGTACTTGTATAGTTTTTCAACGAAGTTCTTTTTTTCTTTCTTGTAGAAAGTTTCTTCTTTTTCAAAAAGTTTATTAATTCTTTCTTGTAGAGCAAGTGATATTATCTCAAGCATAAAAAGCGTCAGAAAAATAAGCAGGATAAGTATTGGGTTTGAAGCTGAGAAGTCTCCAAATGGCCAATTTTGCCAAGAAATAACCCCGCCTATAAAGCTAATCAACAGTACTGAGAACAATAGGTTCTTTGAAATATAAAAATAATTAAAGAATGGCTCAATATCTTTCTGCTTCACCAGTTCTTCTTTAGTCCCTTGTTGAAAATGATAAATATCGATCGAAAGCTGTGCTCTCGATTCATATTTTTTGTTAGCTAACCAAAAAACAAACTTCAAAATAAGTTCATTTAAGGTGTTAAGTTTTCTTTTCCAAAACATTCTGTCTGAAAGGTGGTTGCTTTCTAAGACCTCCACAAAGTCATTTATAGATATTTCCTTTCCTGTTTTTAAAACTTTAACCTTTTTGTCTGCAGTAAATTCAAATTCGCGATCTCTTTCAACTTCTCCGGATGAATAATAATTCGTCACTCTTTTTTTGTACTTGTCTCCATCAGTTATAGAATATGATATTTCAGGCTCTTCACCCTTGGGTTCAGTCATGTTTACTGAGTACGATATTTTTTCACCTTCAACTGAAACCTTGATGAACATTTTCATGTTGTCTTCAAAGTATTTTGTTTCTTCTGGGTAGTCTCTAATTATTGAAAAACCGACACCGTCAATAAAACCGACAGTTTTCTCGTCTCTTTCTTTTTTAGTATATAGTTTTAATAATTCACTAGAATCCATTAGTTTGATTATGTAGACTTTACTCTTTATGTTATATCTTTTCAAGCATGAAATATTCAGAAGAGATCATTGCAGAGTATAAGACTCTAATGAAACGTGACTATGACCACAAAGTCACAGACGACGAAGCTCAGTTGGAACTAAACAGTTTGGTAAAAGTTCTATTTGGTTGTGCTGGCAGTGACTCCAGTTTGTGTACTGAGAGGTATAGGAGTTAGTCCTTCTCCAGAATGTATAACTTCCAGATTTTCTGCGTGTTGCTCAGCGGTAACTTGTGTCTGGCAAAGAACGGAAAGTTTTCCTATGGCCATCAGTAACTCACCTTCACTTACAATTTCTTTTTTCTTTGATTCTATGTAATCGACTAAATCATCACCATGCATTACAGATGGTGGCATTTCAGTTTTAAACTCACTTTCTTCAGAAAAAACTATCACACTGTAGAAGCTTTTCTTCAAGAAAGGCATATGTTCTTTAAGGGCTGAGACATGAGCAAAGTTCTGAAGTATAGGGTTTTGGAAATGTGATTTCTTTCCCCAAAGTGTCTGAGTCCATTTCTTTTGGTTCTTGTGTCCAAATATCCATCCACTGTAATCTTTATTTTCAATTACAAAGATTCCGTACTTAGATACAATTATGTGGTCAATTTGTGTAGTTACAGTAACCGAAGAAGGAATGGTTATGTTGTTGAATATGTAATACTCTTTTGGATCCAAGTGTTCAGCTAAGTGCTTTACTAGTAGATACTCATAGCTTGTTAAATCATCTATGTAGCATCTGTGCCCATGCATCTCATTATTTGAAATACCCGTATCTGTTGACCACTTAGCAGTATGATTTGATCGAATACTTTGAGCTTCGGAGAGACGTCTTTTTATGTCTAAGCTTTCAGTTTCTGAATATGGGTTTCTCTTTTTTCGATTCTTAATCTTCTTGTATATCCATACAAAAAAGATTATCCAAAGAACACTAATAAAAAAGTCCTGATCCATTAAGTCTAGTATATCAACGTAATTTTTCAGTAGTTGTTACATATACACCATCTTTAGCCGTGAAATCCCTCCTTTCGCTACGAAGCTTCGCGCTGCGAGCTTGCGAGCAGTGTGAAGGCGAAATGAACGGCTAAAGATGGTGCATTTATTCACTTTTTATAGTACTTTGCTTCTAATGAACACAGTTGAAGAAGAAATGATTAAAGTTTTGGAATTGGTAGCTTTTAAATATGCTAAATGGGAAAAGCATAAGCTTGAGAACAATTCTGACCTACCAGAAATATCTCTGTATAAAGATGATTTTGAGGAAATGGGAATTACATATCAAGCAGCTTTGTTGCCTTTAAAGCAGCTTGAAGGTAAGGGAATGCTGATGATTGATCATATCTCTGATCCGCTTACCTTTGATCCAGAAAAGGATCCATTCGATGAAGAAGATATTGTTAATGGAAAATTGAGGGTCATGGTCTACAACTTAATTGTTGGAGGTTCATCTGTGTATCGCTACTTAGATGGTCTTAAGAATGGTTTTGAAGAGGACGAGTACACAAATAACTCACATGAAGCTAGCTTTGAGGAAGATGAGAGTATTTTAAATGTTGCTGGATATCAGATTAAAATCGCTTTGCAGGACAAGATAACTAACGACCATAAGATTTTAAACTACATCTTAAATCATGATGATGAAGAGGTTTACTATAAAGACATTGCGCAAAATGAATTTGGAGAGATAGCATATGGTGACAAAGATACTTCATGGAAGCGATACCATACATCTTGTAAATCAATCAACGATAAGGTTAGAGAGGTAACAAAAGGGAAGATCAATGACTTTCTTATTTTTAATACAGGCAATAAAGGTAGAGTTAGAATTAATGGACTATACAGACATTCATAAAAGTTTACAGAATTTTAGGTAACTTCCTAGAACATAAAAAGAGTAACGTAGCACCATCGAGAGATGTGTGTTTTTTCTTTCGATCAACAGCCTAGGTCATTGTGCGAGCTTTCGCTTCGAAGCCTAGCGTGCGAGCGAAGCTCGCACGTGTAGGACTTGATTAAAGGCATAGATAATGAGAATGACAGAATATACTAATACAAAAATAGTTGCCGCTGGTCAGATTGTACGCGTGACAAGGTATCTTGATGAGCCTGTCGCTTACAATTTTAAACGTAAAAAGGAAATTCCAATCGAAGGAATGTCTACTCGTGCTGAAAGAAGACGGGTGGCAAAAGAGGTTTATTGGACTCCTGAACGTCTCGAGAAAGAGCGTGAGCTAAACAGGAAGAAAGCAATGATCTCTGCAGCATCCCGCTTAAGAGACTGGGTGAACGCTAATGCGTGGCAGTATCGAGATGTGAATGGCCGTTTGTATCTGCCGGTGTTTGTGACGCTGACTTTTCGTGAGGATGTCAGAGATATAGAAACAGCCAATGAGATTTTTACTTTATTTATAAAAAGATTAAATTTTTTCGTTCTTAAAGATAAGAGAGCAGAACTCAAGTATGTGAATGTTATTGAGTTTCAAGATAAGACTCGTGATGGAGTGATTCACTACCACACTCTCTTTTTCAATCTTCCATTTGTATACAAGAAAAAGCTCGAGAAGATTTGGGATCAAGGGTTTGTGAAAATTAAAAAGGTAGACAAGGTTAAGAATCTTGCTGGGTATATGACCAAGTACATGGTCAAAGGTTTTGATGATCCTCGTCTAGATGGCAAGAAACGATATTTTCCTAGTAGAAACCTCATTAAGCCAACTGTGATTAGAGATGAGCTCACTGCAAAAGCTGTTCTGTTTCAATTGCCCGAAAAGAATCTTCATAAGGTTCGTGAGTTTGAAAGTGTTCATGTTGGCAAGGTAAAGGCTATGGACTTCATTCTCGATAAGGGTGAAACACTCCAAGACGTCATTGATTTTGTTATATGATCACCTTGTCTCGAATTAGAGAAATTGAACCCTCGTTGAGAGATGCTTCTGATGAAGAAGTTGCTCAAATTCGTGACCAAATCTATGGTTTAGCCCAGCTTGCTTATGATTGTTACAAAAAAGAGAATGATTCCAAATTCCCCATGGGGTCATTGCAAGTAGACGATATGAAGTAGCTATGTATGATAATCCTATGAAAGCAGGTAATGCAGTGATCTATTGTCGTGTATCGTCCCTAGAACAGGTTGAAGGAACCAGTCTTGAGTCTCAGGAACGTATGTGTCGAGACTACGCTAAAAGAGAAGGAATGGCTGTCTCAGAGGTGTTTATAGATCGTGGTGAGTCTGCTAAAACAGCAGATCGTACAGAATTTTTAAATGCCATATCGTACTGCTCCAAAAAGAAGAATGATGTCAGTCACTTCGTCGTATACAAGTTAGATCGCTTTGCCCGTAACCAAGAAGACCACATAGGAGTTCGTGCCAAGCTGAAACAATATGGTGTCCAACTGCGCTCAGTCACTGAGCCGATTGATGATTCTCCAATGGGTAAGATGATGGAAGGTATCCTCTCTACTTTTGCAGAGTTCGACAACAACGTTCGTACTGAAAGAAGCACAAACGGAATGAAAGAACGTCTTAAGAAAGGAATTTGGGTCTGGTCAGCACCACTTGGATACAAGCGTCTAGAGAAAGGTGGAAATTTAGTTCCTGATGAAGCAAACGCACACTACGTACGCATGGTTTTTGATGAGTATTCCAAAGGTGTTCATACATACAAAACACTAGCCACACTTTTATTTGAAAAAGGGTTTCGTTCCAAAGGTGGTAAAAAGATTCCGTTTCAAACTTACGAGAAGATGCTTAAGAATCCACTCTACTGCGGAATCATTAAGGTTGATACGTGGGGAGTTGAGATGAGAGGAGATTTTGAACCAATCATTTCAGAAGACCTCTTCAGGAAGTGTCAGGAGTCAGGTCGCACACACAAATCATTTTCAAAACTGACCAAGAACCCCGATTTTCCATTGAGGAAGATTGTTGTTTGTGAATGGTGTGGTGCTCCACTAACCGGTAGTTATTCAACTGGTCGTCATGGAAAGAAGTATGGTTACTATCATCACCACAAGCAAGGTTGCCCTTGTGCTAGCTCGATCAGGAAGGATGATTTGGAGAAAGATTTTGTTTCTTTACTGGAAGAGATCAATCCGACTGTGCAGTACGCAAATCTGTTTAAAGAGGCATTCATGGAGATCTACAATGAAGAAAATAAGAAAAGCGAAGAGACTAGCGCTGCGGCTCAGAAAGAGCTTGAGAAACTGAAAGATAAGAAAGCTCATATCTATAACAACTTTGAAGATGGTGTGTACACCAAGACAGAGTTTTTAGAGCGTAAGAGGGAAGTAGACAAGCTTATCATTGCTGGAGAGTCAGTTATTGCAACTGAGGATACGTCAGACGTCGATATCGAGAAAGCGCTCGACTACTGCCTGAGCTTTGTTACTGACACACCAAACAAATGGAGTGAATTGGCAAAATACCCTGAAGAACGCTTGCGGTTCCAAAATTTTATTTTTGACGGCAATATTCCGTATACACAAAACAACGGTTTTGGAACCGCTGTTTTGTCGCCTATTTATTCGATATATCAGCATTGGCAGGCTGATAATTCTTCTTTGGTGATCCCACGGGGAATCGAACCCCGATTTCCAGGATGAGAACCTGGCGTCCTAGCCGTTAGACGATGGGACCTGTTGGTAGCCAAAGAATACTAGCAAATTAAAGTAAAAACTTAAAGCAGTTTTATAAGAAAAATCGCCGAGAAATCGGCGATTTTAGTTTGTAGTTCGCATGGTTTCCTTAATGTCAAAGCGAGGGTTTACTTTCTTACCAGGGTTGAAAATGTCGTTGGGATCAAAGAGGTTTTCAGTCCTCTCAAACAGACCGAGCATTTTCTTAGAAAACATTTTGTTTAGGTGGGGAGTGCGGATGATGCCGTCGTTGTGTTCGCCACAGATATTGCCCTCAAACTTAACGGCAGTACTGAAGAATTTTTCAGACATTTTTTCTACCAGCTTTGGTGTGGTCTTATTGGTGAAGTCCAAAAGGGGATAGAAGTGGAAGTGACCATTTCCACCGTGGCCATGGACAGCGGCAGTGATATTGAATTCCTTGAGGAGCTTCTTAATCTGGATGAAGAACTTGGAGAGGTTCTCAGGTGGAACTGTCATGTCTTCAAGGAAGGCCGCTGGTCGCTTGGAGGTGTCCTGGAACTTAGAAAGGGTGTAGCTAGCTCGTCTGATTTGCCAATACATTTCAGATTCAATAGGGTTGGTTACCACTCGGGGCTTAACTGACCCTTTGCCAATTTTTTTGGCAATCTCGGCGGCTGGGGTTTTGTCAGTAGTCGCTTCATCAAGAGTGACCAAAACAGTAAATTCGGGCACCTTGCGACGGAAGCGGACGTGGTAGGTGGAGTACATTGAAAACATCACCTTGTAGTAGTCTGACTTACTTAGTCGATCCTTAAAGAAACCAGGGTTTTGCAAGGCCAAGTTGAAGGTGAGAGAGTCAAAAACTTCGACATTGATAGGATTAAATTTAAGGGTTTTCACAATGCAGTCAGCTGCATCTTCTAGGTCGAAGATCGGTAGTGCAATGAGAGTGGTGTTCTCCGGAATAGGAAGAGCTCGTAGGGTCATGTTGGTGATAATACCAATGGTGCCCTGACTGCCAGAGATAAGTCGAGTGAGATCGAAAGTGCCTTCACCTTTTTTGAATTTATTAACTCCTTGTGGCATTACGCTCCAAAGCGGGTAGCCCGCGCTGTTCTTTTTGGTGTGCGGCGCATTTTTCTTGATCTCTTTCTCGTTTTTGTTGATCAGGTCAAAAATTTCCTTAGCTACTCGGGCGTGTTCATGGTCTTGCTTGATGAGCAGTTTGTACTCGCGGTAGGTAATTGGCTTGATGGTGTAGGTGTGTCCGTCGTGTAGGGTAACGTCTAGGGATTCAACCCAGTCAGCACAGTGGCCGTGGCGAAGAGAGTCAGGTCCAGCTGCGTTGTTAGCGATGGATCCGCCGACACTACAAATATCCTTTGAAGCAGGGTAAGGAGGTAGGTAAACGTTGCTAGCTTTTAGTTTCTTTTCAACATCCTTCCACATCGCGCCAGGTTCACAGGTAAAGGTGGTCTTATCCTTTTTTGTGATTACGTCACCAATCTTATTGAGGTGAGCGCAAACGTCGATGACGATTGAGTCCGTTAGGGAGCCGCCGCCAAGACCAGTTCCGGCTGCTCTAGGGGTAAGTGAAAGTGAAGGGAAGCGCTTGGTCTCCTCAGCGATAACCTTAGTGGCAATTTCAACGTCGCCACGGTTCTTTGGTTGGATCACTACTTGTGGTCGGATTGAAAAAATACTTTCATCGGTACTGTAGGCATCGAGGAGAGCTTTCTTGCTAGAGATACCGCCTCGAAAACCAGCTTCACGCAGCATTTTTTCAACTAGTAGGTGAGCTAGTGGGTTGCGCTTAATGGCGGCTGTCTTCTCAATTTTCTTGGCGGTTTGGCGGATGCTGGCTGTAGTGGTTTTAGGAGTGCTCTTTTTTCGAGCAGTCTTTTTAGCCGGCGCTTTTTTCTTGGTAGCGCGTTTGGTTGACGACTTCTTTACCGCCGTAGAAGAACGTGACATTACATTTAGTATACACTTTTAGTTTTGAAGGAAGAGTGGTTTTTCACAGTTTAGGTGGGCGTGGTATTCTTACGGCTATGACTCAAGACCGTGCCTTAGATATTTTGAAGACCGGAGCTAATGTGTTTCTCACTGGTGAACCGGGGGCGGGTAAAACATATGTAATCAACCAGTATGTAGCTTGGCTCGAAGCGGCTGGATTGAATGTGGCAGTGACCGCTTCGACGGGGATTGCTGCTACGCACATTGGTGGTATGACCATTCATTCGTGGAGTGGCGTGGGTATCAAGGACACGCTTTCGCCGCAAGACCTTGATGTGATTGTCTCTAGAGAAAAAATCGTCAAACGCGCTAAGCGAGCACAGGTTTTGATTATCGATGAGATTTCGATGCTTGATGGCAAGGTACTCAATATGGTCGACAAGATTTTGAAGACTATCCGTCAAAGTGAAGAAGCTTTTGGTGGTATTCAGGTGGTTTGTATCGGAGATTTTTTTCAGCTACCACCAGTGACACGTCAGGGCGATGTGATGCAGTATGCTTTTATGTCGGAAGCGTGGCTAGCTCTAAAGCCACTTATTTGCTACTTGAGTGAACAGCATCGACAGGAAGATGAGTTGTTTCTGAGTTTGCTGGGCTCGATTCGCACTGGAGAGATCGAGGAAGATCACTACACCTTGCTGCAAGAACAGGTGGATATTGGCTATGAAGATATCGAACCAACGCGTTTGTATACCCACAATGCCGATGTAGATGCGGTGAACAGTCAGAAGCTGTCTGAATTGCCAAGTCCAGCACACAAATATCAAATGGAGGGGAAGGGCGGTAAACACCTCATTGAAGGATTGGTAAAAAACTGTCTGTCGCCAGAGATGTTGGTCTTGAAGGAAGATGCGATGGTGATGTTTACCAAAAATAATTTTGAGGCTGGGTATGTAAACGGGACGCTTGGTCGGGTGGTGCGCTTTAAGGACGGATATCCGGTTGTCGAAACTACCGAAGGCAAAGAAATCGATGTGACAACCACTACCTGGGAGGTGGCTGAAGACGGAAAGATCTTAGCGTCGATCGAACAACTGCCAATTCGTCTGGCGTGGGCGATTACCGTCCATAAGAGTCAAGGAATGTCACTCGATGCAGCAGAAATTGATCTTTCAAAAGCGTTTGTTTACGGGCAGGGCTACGTGGCGCTGTCTCGGGTCCGTTCCCTTGAAGGACTTAAGGTCTTGGGTATGCATCCAAATGCTTTGCAGGTTGATCCTTTGGTGATACGGGCTGATCAGCGGTTTCGCGAACTGACCGAAGAAGCTGATGATGCTTTTTCGGCTATGGAGGATGACGAGGTGGAGGAAATGCACGAACGGTTTGTGGTGGCTCATGGTGGCAAGGTACCAACGGGAGAGATAGTGCCAGCCTCAAATATTGAACGCCTGAAGAAGACTAGTACTTATGAAGAGACCAAGCGACTCTTACTGGAGGGTAGGTCGACAGAGCAGATTGCGAAAGAGCGAGGGATTGCGCCAAGTACGGTTTGGACACACTTTGAAAAATTGGCAGAGGACGGTGCGTTTGATGCGGCCGATATTAAGAAGCTTGAGCCAACCGATTGGTCTGATATCAAACCTGAGCTATTTAGAGCACTCGATAAGTACGGTGCTGAAAAGCTGAAGCCTATTTATGACGAATGTGACGAAAAGTATGATTATGATCTGGTCCGCTTGGCTCGGATGCAGTACCGCTTAGAAGGGAAGGAAGAAGTGGTGTTTTAATGATTCATGTACTGGATTAGACGAAGGCGCCGGAAGTGGGCGAGTAGTGTCACGAAGCACTACCAAGAGCATAAGGAAGAGGCGCGCTCCCGCGTGCTCGCGCGCCTCGAGCACTTCAATCAACATTATCAGCTTGAGTGGAATCGAGTGGCGATTCGCAACCAACGTCGGTGTTGGGGAAGTTGTTCCTCTCTAAAAAATCTAAATTTTAATTACAAAATTATCTTGCTGCCACCACACCTGGCAGACTACATTATCGTGCATGAGATGTGTCATTTGGTGCATTTACACCACCGTCAGGAGTTTTGGGACTTGGTAGCGGAGCAGGTGCCAGATTATAAAAGGCGCGTAGCGGAGCTACGCGCCATCGATAAGCTGGGTGGCTCGGTTTCAGCGCTCACAAAAGTTCAAGAGCAATACTTGGCTGAGCTAAATTAAGTTTGGTCTATGGGGCCGGATTGCTTGCAATCCGGCCCTTTTTGCATTCTTCACTCTGCCAAGTGGGGAATGAAGTGAAATATTTTTCCAGCGAAGCAGTATTATTAAATGTAAAGTCAATTTAACATTTAGTTTTTAATTATTTTTATGGATTTCTTTAGTAGTTTATTTTTATCAATCGCCAGCTTTTTCGGAATGAGCACTGAGCCCGAACCAATCGTGGTTGAGCCCGCAGCTGTCGAAGAAGTGGCAGAAATGCCAGGTGAGATGGTGGATGGCATGGATACAGAAGAAGTTGCTGAAGAAACAGTAGCTGAACCCTCGGAATCGGTAGTGGTGATTGATTCTGAACCCGAACCGGAGCCAGAGTTAGAAGAGGAGGTCGAAGTGTCGATGGTCGGATCGGCACCGGTAAGTACTGAAGTGGCCCTCGAGCCAGACATTAGGACCATGATCGTGGCTGGCGGCTGCTTCTGGTGTGTCGAGGCTGACCTAGAAAAGACTAATGGAGTAATTGAAGCTGTCTCCGGGTACTCAGGTGGCACTACCGACAATCCTACCTACAAAAACTACGGTAGTGGCGGACACCGCGAGGTGGTGGAGGTTACCTACGACGCCAATCAGATCTCATTTGAAGAAGTGTTGATTGTGACCATGAAGACTACCGACCCAACAGATGATGACGGCACTTTTGCCGATCGTGGAGATAAGTACTCAGCGGCCTTTTACTACGAGACTGATGAACAAAAAGAAATTATTGAAAACTTGATTGCAGAAGTGGATGAGTTTGGTCCCTACGACGCGCCATTGGCGATCGATGTGGAGCCACGTGCTACTTTCTGGAAAGCAGAAGATAACCACCAAGACTACTACAAAGGCGCCTTCACTCAGTTAAAATATCAGTATTATCGTAATGCCTCAGGCCGTACCGACTTTATTGAAAAATATTGGGGAGTAAATGATCATAGTCCTGAACTACCATGGAGAACAGAGCAGACTAATAACAATAATCAAACTTATATGTGGAGTAATTATGTAAAGCCGAGTAAAGATGAATTGGAGAATGTTTTAGACCCGCTAGCGTTCAAGGTGACGCAGGAGGATGGTACAGAGCGAGCTGGTACCAGTCCGCTAGACAAGAACTGGGAAGATGGAATCTACGTAGATATCCTCTCTGGTGAGCCACTTTATTCATCAAAAGATAAATTTGACTCAGGTACCGGTTGGCCGTCATTTGTGAAGCCGATCACTCCCGAGGCTATTACTTACCATGAAGACCGTAAGCTATTTAGTGTGCGCACGGAGACACGTTCGGCAATCGCCGACAATCACCTCGGACATGTGTTCAGTGACGGTCCGGCCGATAGAGGAGGGAAGCGGTACTGCATGAATGGTGCGGCGCTAGAGTTTGTCCCGAAGGCTGAGATGGAGGAGCGAGGGTATGGAGAGTTCTTACAATTTATCTAAAAACCTAGTCTCGTGTTAGCATAGTAGCCATGATTAAAAAAATATTTAGATTTCTATCACTGATAGTTCTGTTGATGCCGTTAGCTTTGCCACTTACCTCTACAGCTGAAGAGGTGGTAAATAGCGATCCTACTGTTTTTATGTTTGGTCGGGACGATTGTGGTTTTTGTAAGGCGCAGTCTGCTTGGCTGAATGAGGAGGGGATTGACTACGAATATCTAAATATTATCGAAGATCGGCAGGCTCGAGATTGGTACAATCAAGTGGCTGAGAAACATGAGGTGTCAAAGGTAACCCCGATTACAGTCATCGGTGAACGAGTGGTGGTCGGTTTTAATGGTCCGGAAACCACGGGTGCTAGTATCAAACAAGCGATCGAGCTGGCTAAGCAAACCGAAGTGAATACCATTGAGGCTCATATTCAAGAAGCACCACAGCAGGCGGTGATTCTAGGTGGCGGTTGTTCTGATATGGGTTGTTCAATGGGTACAGATAGTGCCTATGTTTTTGATTTGCCTTTGTTGGGCATGATTGACCTGCGATCTTTCTCACTATTTTCACTGTCGGCGGTGTTGGGAGTGATTGATGGTTTTAATCCGTGTGCTATGTGGGTCTTGATCACTTTCTTGACGCTGCTCTCGCAAGCCGGCAGTCGGAAGCGCATGATCATGCTGGCGGGAATCTTTATTCTGGCGCAAGGTATTATGTACAACCTGATTCTCAATGTTTGGTACAAAACTTGGGATTTTGTAGCACTCGATCAGTACGTAACACCAGTAGTAGGTTTCTTGGCTTTGGGTGGAGGTATTTTCTTTTTGTGGCGGTGGAATAAAAACAGAGCCGAAGCTAATCAGTTGGTGTGCGATATCACCGATATCGAAACTCAGTCTAAGACTATTAGTAAGTTTCAGGAAATTGTCTCGAAGCCAGTGACTATCGCTTCGATTCTTGGAATCTTAGTAATTGCGTTCTCAGTGAATGTAATTGAGTTTGCGTGTTCAATTGGTATTCCTCAGGCATACACTAAGATTCTTGAACTTAATATGCTGACCTTCCTCGAAAGACAGTGGTACATCTTGGTATTCTCCATCGGTTATATGATTGATGACGTGATTGTGTTTGGGTTGGCAATTTGGGGTTATGGCAAGTTGCAGGCGCATGGTGGAAAGTATGCGCAAATGTCGCTCTTGATTGGTGGAGTGTTGATGCTGGTGCTCGGCGCCGTCTTGGTGCTCAACCCTTCTTTACTAGTGTTGTAGTAGGGTATACTCTAGAAATATGGAAATAATGCAGTTACTACAATGGTCAGGTATTCTGATCTTCTCTTTATACGTATTAGTTCGCGGGGCAGATTTATTTGTTGAGGGAGCTAAGCAGATTGGTGCTTCATTGGGTATGAGTGCGTTTGCAATTGGTGTATTGATAGTTGGGCTTGGCACCTCCTTGCCAGAGCTGGCCTCATCTTTAGCAGCGGTATTTGCTGATTCAACCGAGATTGTTATTGCGAATGCGGTCGGTTCTAATATCACTAATATACTCTTGATTGTGGGGGTGTTGGCGATGCTGGGTGGGCCAGTGATGATTAATAAAAATTTGCTTAAGAGCGAATTGCCAATTTTCTTTATCGCCACTGTTCACTTTGTGGCTAGTGTGTTTGATGGAGTGATCGATCGGATTGAAGCTGTCTTGCTGTTCGGTACTTTGTGCGCATATATTTGGTATCTGTTTTCTTCAGGTAATAAAGCCAAGGAAGAGATGGAGGTGAAGCCGCGTCGGAAGAAACTCAAAGTGAAGGATGTGGTTTTTGTGGTGCTGGGGATTGCTGCAGTATTGGTAGGAGCTCACTATACAGTGCAGATGGCGGTGAATATTGCTACAGGCTTGTCAGTACCAATTGGTTTGGTGTCGATTGGGGCAATTGCGATTGGTACATCATTGCCAGAGTTATTCGTATCGCTGCAGGCTATCAAGACTAAAGAGATCGATCTGGCAATCGGAAATATCTTTGGTTCAAATGCTTTTAATATTTTGATGGTGGTCGGTATTCCCGGCATTATTATGCCGCTACATGCAGGTGAGGTGGTAATGCAGCTAGGTCTTTGGGTCTTGGTGGCAGCCTCATTAATTTTGTTTGTTAACGGATTAGCACGACAGGTGCAAAAGTGGGAAGGAATCGCGATGATTCTTTTCTTTTGTTTCTTTCTCGTAAAGCTCGTTGATTTTGTGTAAGTAAGTGACTCGTATTATTCACACGCTCCGACGTACATGTTACTTTGATTGGCGTTTGGCACCACCTACTTATTTATATGGATCAAGTTGAAATATTATTGATAGATAAACCGCACGGGATCACGTCATTTGATGTGATTCGTCGTTTGCGCCGCCGCTATAGTGACTCACATGGAGGTCAAAAAGCTCCCAAGCTGGGACATTCCGGCACATTAGATCCTTTGGCGACTGGTCTGATGGTGCTTGGTGTCGGGAAGGGTACTAAGAAGCTTGCTGAGCTTATAAAGCTTGATAAGGAGTATGTCGCAGAAGTATTGATAGGAGAAAGTCGCACTACGGGCGATATGGAAGGGGAGGTAGTGGAAGAAAAACGGGTGGAGGAGACGGAGGAAATTTTGCGTAGCAAAATTTCCTCCGCCCTCACCGAGTTGGTCGGAGAGATCGAACTGCCAGTCTCTGCCTATAGTGCAATCAAGGTAGATGGGGTGCCGATGTATAAAAGAGCCCGCAAGGCTGAGAAGAGTGGCGAAGTGGTGGATGAGGTGCCGATGCGAGTAATGAAGGTGTACGAGGCAGAGCTGCTTAGCTTGGAAGTAGGCGGCGACCGAGCGGTAGCGACAATTAGGTTTTCGGTAGCCAGCGGAACCTACATTAGATCACTAGGCGAAGAGCTTGGTCGCCGCCTTGGCTACCCGGCCTGCCTTAAGAACCTGCGTCGCACTAAGGTGGGAGAGTTTGATATTAAAGATGCAAAGCAGATAGAAGAGGTGTTTAAATAAAAAACCGCCCAAGCTTACGCTGGGCGGTCGGAGACCAGAAGGTTCGAGCTCAGTGAACGCGGGCTGCGTTACACTTTGCACCGTGGCGAGACAGGAAGTCTGCTACCTTGCGATCTGTGTGCTCGTCGTCACACTCTACATGAACGGTGTTTCCGCCTTGCATTGTGATGTCGAGCTTACTGTCGAAGATGGCTTGAAGACATTCGGCATCTGCGACAGTGGTAATTTCTGCTTGTCCTGCGGGCGAGGTCCAAGTGCTCATTTATTTTCTCCCAATGATCATGCACGAAATTGTGCACTTATATTAAAACACATTTCAGGAAAAAGTAAAGAAATATGGGGTGCTGCAGCAGTGCAGCACCCCATTTTGCTTAGTGGCAGGTAGACTTCATTCGTTGGTTCACATTCCAAGGATCGCGCATGCGACTGAAGATTCTAGCCTGCGGATTCTCTTCTGAAAGGTAATCCATGTATTCGGATATCTGCTGAGTCGTCTTCTCGTCGTAGGCGTGAAGTTGGCCCCAACGATCGGCACCCACCTGTTCTGGTTCGGATATCGAAACGTTACTTTCGAATCGGCGGATGAATGCTTCAACATCATCTGCTCCACAGGGGAATAGTTCGTCGAACTTAAAACCCCAAACCCTTACCTTATTGTCCATTTACTTCTCCTTAAGAAGGACCAAATCACCAATAATATTAAAACACAATTTAGTAAAAAGTAAAGAAAAAGACCGCCTCCTTGCGGTCGTTTAGCTGAGATGAAGAAATTTTTGTGGGCCGCGCATTTTATCTATGGCTTTAGCTTGCGATCGCTTCACTTGCTGTCTCTTTGCACCAGCGGCGATAGCTCGCATCAGGTCGTTTGACAGGTTTGTGAGAGTATCTTTCAGACGGGGCGGCAAGATTCCAAGTTGTCTTCCATCGTGGTCATAGAGTCCTGTGGGTAGGAAGTTTAGTACGCTCCCGTCGAACCTAAATCTTACTCTGGTAGCTGAGAAAGATAGTAGTTCGATATCCCAAAGTGAAACACCTCTCAGTGGTCGCACTTTCGGCTGTTTCAGATACTCCTCACGCACGCATAGATCAGTCTGCAGGTTCCAGTTTATGGGCGGGGGAGCCGGAGTAATCTCCGGTATCAGTTCAGGATTGATGCGTGCAAAATCGAGGTCTTCCAGATAACGATCTCTGGCCCTGCGTCCGCGGGCAATACTCCAGCCTTCATGCAGTTTGGAGTACAGCTCTTCGGTGAGTAGCTCCATGATCTGTTTGGTTTCTCGATCGAGTTGAGAAACGGTATTACTTGGTTTAGCGCGAGTGTTTATAAGATCAAAGTAGAAGAGTTCTCTTCTAAATTGAAATATCGCTTCATCTTCGTTGTACGAGACGACCCGAAAGCCTTCTCGATTGTATGTGTACTTGTGGAACAGGGAGAAGAAGACGTTTGGACGCTTACTCTCTTTCTGTTGCATGTATATATTTCTTGCCTTGGTCGGCATGGTGTGCCTCCAGAAAACAGAAAACCCTAGATTTTATAGTACAAATCTAGGGTTTTGTAAATGCGGAAGTGTCTAGTGCAAGACGTCTGGTCGCTCAAGCATCGCTTTAATTTTGGCGATTTCTTGCTTGGCTTCTTCGGGTGGCAAGATGTCGCCGTCGTTGGTCTTCAGATAGAGACTATCTGCACCTTCCGTGAAGATGTCGGTAGCGGCCATGAGTGCATTTGCTTGAAGCTGGTCTGGGATTTCGGCAGGACCAACTTGTTTGACTAGATTGGCAAAAGAGCGCAGTTTGACCGTTTGGTCGCTAGGGTCTCGGTAGTAGATAAACCGCCAGTCTTCGGTGTCGACTTGTACGGCATTACCGTCATCGATGACTTCACATGTCATACCAGAGAGTTTTTCTGATTTATCATCTGGGTTGGGAATATTGAATGATTCACGCATAATGTTACCTATTCGAAAAGGGCTTCTACTACACTTTTTACATCACTTCCGTCGGCTTTACCAGTTAGTTCTTTCATAACGGCACCAACCAACATACCCATCTTTGATTTGTCGTCAATGCCGAGCTCCGCTTTCTTGGCTTCGGCCACTGGTTTGATTTCTTCAGTGCTCATCATTTGTGGAAGATAGGCTTCGAGGACTTCAAGTTCTTCCTTTTCTGGTTCGGCTAATTCTGGGCGATCCGCAGCCTCATACTGAGTAATTGATTCCTTTCGCTGCTTGGCTAGTCGCTTAATGACTGCCATAGTTTCGTCGTCGGTGAGAAACTCTTGCGGGGTGCGGTTGGAAGCTACTAGTTCATTGGTGGCGGCACTAAGGATAAAACGAATCGTGCGCAGTTTGGCGGCTTCTTTGTTTTTCATGGCTTCTTTCAGCTCTGCTTTGATGGTTTCGTGTAGGGTCATATGATTTTGCTTATTTTCACCATTATATCGCATGGTGGTACAATAGTCAGCATGGAAATGATTTTGATTGGATTGGTGGTGGTTTTGCTGCTCGTGAATGCTTTTGTGGTTTATAAGCTCTTGAATCCAGCTGTGATTGAGGATGATAAAGATGACAAGGAAGCTTTGCTGGTGATGCAGCGAATTGAAGAACTGTCGCGTACGGTAGACAGCAAGCTGAGCGAGGCTAATAAAACCATGCGAGAGGGGAGTCAGATACAATTTCGGGAGAGTCGAGAGTTGATTCAAGACATTAATAAAGAAATGAATGAACAGCTTCGTAATGTGGTGAAGGGAGTATCAGAAGTAGGAGAGAGTTCGAAGCAGGTATTTCAGGTGGCAGACCAACTGAAAGAGCTGCAGGATATTCTCAAGAATCCTAAGCAAAGAGGTATTTTGGGTGAGTATTACCTAGAGACCGTGCTACAGAATGTGCTGCCGCCAGAGAGCTTTCAGATGCAGTATGGGTTTGAGGATGGCGAGATTGTAGATGCGGTGGTGCATGTAAAGGGGAAGGTGATTCCGGTGGACTCGAAGTTTTCGCTCGATAATTATAATCGATTGATTGAGGCTAAGGATCCAGCCGACAAAGCGATTCATGAAAAAGCGTTTATCAATGACTTGAAGCTGCGTATTACCGAAACCGCTAAATACATTCGCCCGACTGAGAAGACGACTGACTTTGCTTTTATGTTTATTCCGCACGAAGGAATCTACTACGATCTGCTATCTAATAAGGTGGGGGCTGGTGAGGATAATCTTATCCAACGCTCAGCGGGAAAGCATAAGGTGATCATTGTATCGCCGACTTCCTTCTTGGCGTATTTGCAGACTGTACTCCAAGGACTTAAAGCTTTGGAAATTGAAGAGAAGGCGCAAGATATTATTAAAAATGTAGAGAAGCTCTCGGGGCATATTGCCAAGTATGAGGACTTTTACCAGAAGCTAGGTAACACTCTCAGCACCACCGTCAATCACTATAATGCTGGCTACAAGGAGCTGAATAAGATAGACAAGGATGTTACAAAAATTACCGGAGAGTCAGTGGGAGTAGATGTCTTGACTATAGATAAGCCACAAAAGCAGGATGATTAAAAAGTGGGCGGTGGACCGAAGGTCCACCGCCCAGCTGCACACTAACGCCTTCTTCGTCGTGATTTCTGGTCGGGACGAGCTTTGGTTCGTCTGACGTGCGATTTCACGGCCGCGCGTAGTCTGCACTTGTTTGGTTCAGTTGGTGTGTCTGACACTCTACTTCCTCTTTTTTGTTTCTGCCCGATTTGGCAGGCAAGCAAAGTATCACAAAACTGTTGGTGAGGGAAGTGGATATAGATAAACCCCGTAATGGAGATTATCTCCTCCAGTACGGGGTTGTTTTTATTGTCGCAGCTCAGGCTGGATGTGCTTGGGTCGGGGCCTAGCGAAGGGTTGTGGAAGCGTGATAATCTGCATCCACAGCTTGGTCTTGGCTCTCGCAGCCATATTGTCGCGCTTGGTCTTCCACAAATCTTTTGTCGGCTGATCGCTGAGAGTGCCTAACACTCTTTTTTTCACGCTTCTTAACGGCGTGACGCTTATTTCTTGGCATGAAAGTTTCCTCGTATGGAATGAGCTTGCTTTTGCTAGCATAGCAATAAATCGGGTTTTTTGGCAACAAAAGCGTTGCAAAACTGTTAATTTCTTGTATACTCATGCCCACTACAACCAAGCGAGCAAGAGTTGCAGGCAATTAATTTGACTACAACCAAGCGAGTGAAGGGTGTATAAATTCTATTTATATGGCAACAGAAACAACAAATTCAGCACCATTTGCAGTGATCGCTACCGGCGGGAAGCAATATGTCGTGCGTGAAGGTGATACTCTGCTAGTGGAACTCCTTGGTGATCATAAGGAAGGTGACAAGATTGAATTCGACACTGTACTAATGACTGACGATGGGAAGTCTGCCAAAGTTGGTACACCTCATACTGGAACAAAAGTTTCAGCTACCTATCTAGGTGAAAAGAAGGGTAAGAAGATCACTATCGTTCGATACAAGGCTAAGAGTAACCGAGATCGACGAATTGGTCACCGACAGCAGTACGCTGAGATCAAGATCGACAAAATCTAAAATACCAGAAACCGGTGCATTTGCACCGGTTTCGCTTTTGTATTTAGTCACTGTACGTTTGTACGTTTTCTTCATACAAAAACTCCAACCGACACAACTACATCCGGTTTCTGAAATTTTAATAATAATCTGCAGTTGCGGTGGCTTTGTCTAACTTTTGTTACGTAGCATGTTACGTAACATGCTACGTAACAAATAACCTCGAGGTCTAACCCCGGAATTTATTGGGTCTGGCGGTTTTGGAAGGCGTTTTTGATGGTTTCGGCGTCGGCGTACTCGAGTTCGCTTCCGGTTGAGAGTCCGCGACCGAGATAAGTGACCGAGACCCCCTTTTCCTTTAGGGTTTCACCAATGATTGACTCAACAAAGCGCGCGGTATTTTCTCCATCGGGGTTTACGGCAAAACCTAAGGTGACCTCACTTAGTCCTTCTTCGAGTCTTTTCTCAACGGTTGCCTTGAGAGCTGAGCCGCGGAGTTTATTATTATCTTTAGCATTCAAAAGCGGTAGGGTTCCACCAAACACAAAGTATAGACCGTCATAAACTCCAGCTCTTTCAATTGCCTGAATATCAGAGTCTTGCGCCACCACCAGAAGTTTTTGGTGATTGCGGGTGCTGGAGGTGCAGATTGAGCACATGGCTTCATTGGTGACGGTAGAAAAGTAGCGGTGACAACTCGAGCATTCCACAACTGAACCTTTAAGCTCACCAACCAAGCGAGACAGCTCTTTCGAGTCAGCTTCGTTCATGGTGAGCACATGAAACGCAAAACGCTTGGCTTGCCGCGCTCCGACCCCGGGAAATTTTTCAAATTGTGATATGAGTTTATCGAGATTGTTCATAAATTAGAAGTCGTCATCTCCTGTACCGGGGGCAGCAGCATGGTGGGTGTCGAGGTTGAGGAAGCGTACGTGCTGGCCGTCGAAGTATAGTTCGGCGACTCCAACAGCACCGTTACGGTGCTTTTCAACCATAATCTCTGCAATGTTTGGTCGCTCAGCTTCTTTGTCCTTGTTCATCTTATCCTCACGGTGAATGAACATCACCACGTCTGCATCTTGCTCGATAGATCCTGAGTCACGCAAGTCTGACAAGCGTGGTTTACCACCACGTTGCTCTACCGCACGAGATAGCTGTGAGAGGGCAATGACCGGGATGTTCATCTCTTTGGCGAGGATCTTGAGTGATCGCGAGATTTCGGTGATTTGCTGTACCATCGAGTCGCTATTTTTGGTGGCGGTAGGGGACATCAGTTGGAGGTAGTCTACGATGAGTAGATCAACCCCGTGCTCATTCATAAGGCGACGAGTTGCAGAGCGCATCTTTACAATATTCATATCAGCATCGTCAATGATGTGAATCGGCGCTTCGTTTAGCTTTTGCATAGCTTCTTGCAGAGCCTCGTACTCGCTATCATTTGAGAGGCGACCGGTTCGTAGTTTCCATGAATCAACGCCAGATTCAGCAGCCAACATACGATCTACCAACTGCTGGTCGCTCATCTCTAGTGAGAAGATACCAACTGAGGCTCCGTGCTTAAGAGCGGCACCGCGTGCGAGGTCAAGAGCAAAGGTTGTCTTACCCATGGCTGGTCGTGCGGCGAGAATAATTAGGTCTGATTTTTGGAAACCAGCCAGTACGTTATCAAGGGCTGTAAAGCCAGATGGTACACCACGCTTGTCCTCTGGGTTGGCACTGAGATGCTCGAAGCGCTCCCACGCTTCGGTCAGTGCACTACCAATTGGTCGAAATTTTTGTGCCGATGGTGCCTGAGTAGCTTGAAATACTTTCTTTTCAGCCTGATCAAGGGCTTCATCAACCACTTCTGGGTCTGAGTAGCCAATCTCAGCGATATCATCGGCAGCATGAATCAGATTGCGAAGAGTAGACTTATCGCTTACTTGGCGCGCGTAGTACATGGCGTTGCCGGCCGCTGGCACGGTCTCAATAAGTTCTGTGATATACGAAGCACCACCAACCCGCTCGAGCTGATTCATGTCCTTGAGTTTGGTGACTACTGAAATAGTATCGACCGGATCACCTTTAGAAAAAATCTGTTGGATAGCATCGTAGATAGCGCGGTGCTTATCAGCATAAAAACTTTCTGGATAGACTGTCACCGATACGTCGTGCATCACGTCGGGCTTCAAGATAATCGCTCCCAACAACGCTTTCTCAGCGTCTACGTTCTGAGGCGGTTTGCGCAGTGATCGGTTGTGCTCTTCAGCCATAGGAATCACAGTTTACCATGAAAACTACCTTGACGATTTCGGGCTAGTCTGGGAGAAAGCAGAAATAAGATGTGGATTATTACACTTTAGTCACCTTCGGCCCATGTGCTGTATCCTCAAGTTCGTAGCCCTTGAGCTTGATTTGATCACGGAGAATGTCAGCGCGGTCCCAGTTGCGGGCGATGCGGGCTACTTCGCGCTCATCTATTAAGGTTTGTACCTCCTCAGGAATGTCATCCACGTCTACCACACCGAGCGAGCGAGTACCTTCGTCGAGTTGGTCAGACAGACCGATGTCGAGAATTTCGTCCATGGCGAATAAAGTACCGCACTTGGTTTTGTCATCTAGGGTGTCATCTTTTAGCATGTCCCACATGATGGCGATGGCGCCTGGTGTATCGAAGTCGTCTGCCAGTCGGTCATCAAAGGCGTCTAGGTGCTGGGCGCTTGGGGTGGCTGTCTTTTGGCCGAAATCTTCATACATAATGCGCTTCAATCGGAATAAGGCTTGCTTGGCAGCCTTCAAAGCTTCCCAGGTAAAATTAACTTGCGAACGGTAGTGGGCGGTAAGTAGCCAGTAGCGGTAGTCGTCGCCAGAAAAGCCCCTGTCACGTAGGTGTTGAAGGGTAATTGAGTTGCCGAGTGATTTGGCTACTTTTGTGCTGTCGATGGTAATGAAAGCGTTGTGTAACCAGTACTTTGAAAAACACTTGCCGGTGACCGCTTCAGATTGAGCGATCTCGGCGTTGTGGTGAATCGGTACATGATCTTCACCTCCAGTATGAATGTCGATTTGTTTGCCGAGCGTGTCCATAGCCATAGCCGAACATTCGATGTGCCAGCCAGGAAAACCTTTGCCCCATTGACTGTTCCAGCCTAGGTCACCTTTCTTCCAAATAGCAAAATCAGCTGGGTGTTTCTTTTCTTTATTTACCTCCACCCTGGCACCACTCTTGAGTTTATCTAAATCGATATTGCCTAGTCGGCCATATTTGGGGAACTTGCTAATGTCGAAGTATAGACCGTCAGAAGTCTCATAAGTAAAACCTTTTTCGTCTAGGGTTTTAATAAGATTGATTTGTTTTTTTATGTAGTCGCTGGCTCGGGCCCAGGTGTCTGGCGGTAAAATTCGGAGTTCCTCGACATCATCTTCAAAGGCTTTGATGTAGCGGTCAGAGAGCTGGCGCATAGAGTCTAGATTGATTTCTAAACCTTCACGCTTCAAACCTTTCATCATTTTGTCTTCGCCTTCGTCACCGTCGCTGGTGAGGTGGCCAAAGTCGGTGAGATTGATGGTGTGCTTGACTGGGTAACCGTTTCGAATCAGTACGCGCTTTACAATATCGGCAAAGACATAAGAGCGTAGATTTCCGATGTGAGCGTAGTCATAGACGGTGGGGCCGCAGGAGTACATTTTTACTTCTTTTTGATTGAGCGGCTTAAAAATCTCTTTGCGTTTTGACTCGGTGTTAAATAGTTGTATATCGCGGGTATGCACCGGTGTTTTGTTGAAGAATAAGTCAGCAAACATAGTAGAGCTAGTGTACCAGAAACTGTGGCGTTATAAAATTAGCAGGACTGTCCAGTTGTCTTTTGGCAGCGTCTCACTAGTGTGATAATATCGTACTAAATAAGTATCTATTGTTTATGAGTAGCAGTTTTAGTCCTAGTCACACCCTTAGAAACAAGCAAAAGCGTGGTCTTGGTATTTTTTTGGCATTCTGCTTCGCGTTAGGGGCTTTTGGGTCAGGTCTGTTTTTGGGTGCTGGTGATTTCTCGCTCACTCAAACTGCCAGTATCTTCAATATCTTTGCTGCTGAACCGGAAGTGGCTGTTGTAGATGATGGAGATCGGCCTAGTCTGAATGAATTTTGGGAAGTATGGGAGCTATTGGATGAAAAATTCGCCAACTCCAGTACTACTGACGAAATAACCGCAGAAGAAAAATTGCAGGGCGCGATTGATGGCTTGGTGGATGCCTACGATGATCCATACACTGTGTACTTTACGCCAGTAGATACCGAAGCCTTTAATGAAAATATTTCCGGTAATTTTAGCGGAGTAGGTATGGAGGTGGGTATCCGTGAGGGTCTAGTGACGGTGATTGCGCCGTTGCCTGATACTCCAGCAGAACAGGCTGGTGTGCTAGCCGGAGATGTAATCGTGCAGATTGATGAGGTGACTACTGAAGATATGCGTATCGACGAAGCGGTGAAGCTGATTCGGGGTGAAAAGGGAACGGAAGTGGTGTTGCGGGTATTCAGGGAGGGTGAATCAGAGTTTATTGATATTCCAATTATTCGCGACACAATTGCGATCCCGACTGTGAAAACCGAAGTGATAGATGATGTGTTCGTGATCTCTCTTTATAGTTTCAATGCTATTGCTGAAGCAGAAATGAGTAAAGCCTTCATTGAATATATTGAAAGTGGGGCAGGACCACTGGTCTTGGATCTGCGGGGTAACCCAGGCGGCTATCTTCAGGGGGCGGTATCGATTGCTAGCTACTTCTTGCCGGCTGGTAAGGTGGTGGTGACTGAGGAGTTTGGTGATGAGACTCTAAATGACGTATTTAGGAGTCGTGGACGGCAGCTAAGAGATTTTCATACTGAAGACATGGTGGTGTTGGTTGACAACGGATCAGCTTCAGCATCTGAGATTTTGGCTGGTGCTCTGAAGGATCACGGGGTGGCCACCGTAATCGGGACACAAACGTTTGGAAAGGGTTCGGTGCAAGAGGTGGTTGATTTGGATAACGGATCGTCTTTGAAAGTGACTGTAGCACGTTGGCTAACTCCAAACGGGGTATCAATTTCAGATGGGGGACTGGCGCCTGACATTGTTATTTCGCGGACTCCTGCAGATAGGCTGGCTGACACTGATCCGCAGCTTGATGCAGCAGTGCGGTTCTTGCAAGGATTTGAGGTAGTGAGTGAGACTTTTGAAGCAGAGGTGGCGGCCGGCGAAGAGGCTGGAGAGTAGGCGTTAATTTTGTTAATATTGATGCCAATTAGCACTTTTGTGCAGGTTGGTAAGTAATTTAGATTGAATATGAAAGTAATACTTTTACAAGATGTGGCCAAGATCGGAAAGCGAGGAGAAGTGGCTGAAGTGCCTGATGGATACGCTAGAAACCAGCTAATTCCAAAGATGATGGCTGAGCCGGCTACGAAAGCAAATATGAAGAAGGTGGAGCGAAAGCAAAGTATGGCTAGCGCTTCTTCAGCAGCTTCAGAAGAGCGGTTTGCTGCAGCGCTTGAGGCTTTGCGAGCTGATGTTATCAAAGTGGCGGCTGAAGTAAATGACCAAGGTCACGCCTTCAAGGCAGTAAGTGCGGAAGATATTGTGGCAGTGGCTAAAGAGTCGGGGGTTGATGTTTCAGCTGACATGATTGTTATCTCTGACCCGATCAAGGAAGTGGGTGAACACGAAATCGAGCTTAGGGGAGAATCAACACAAGCGAAGTTTAGTATTGAGGTAGTTAAGAAGTAGAGTATGGATGAATTGCTAAAGCAGGCCAAGCCAATCTTTGTTGTGATTGTTTTATCAGGACTACTGATGGCGGCCGTAGTGTGGATTATGGAGGGGGGACTCCAGAACTTAACTGGTTCAGGAGATGAACCGGAAATTCTTATAGATGAGAAGATACCTGGACCATTATCAGTTGAAGAGTTAGAAAATTATAACGTGGAAAAAAGTGATAAAGACAACCCAGTGGCAGTTATTGAGACTAATAAGGGTACAATCGAAATTGAATTATTTGAGAATGTGATGCCAATCACAGCAGGTAACTTTGCTAATTTGGCCGAGGAGGGCTTCTATGATGGAGTTAAGTTTCACCGTGTGATTGACGGCTTCATGATTCAGGGAGGCGATCCGCTAACCAAAACTGATGATGTAATGCGGTATGGAACTGGTGGAGCGGATTACACCATTCCTGATGAGCATGTTCGAGGGGACCTGTTAACTAATGTGCGGGGTACCATTTCTATGGCAAATTCTGGGCCAGAGTCTGGTAGTAGTCAGTTTTTCATCAATTTGGTTGATAATGTGAACCTAGACTTTGATAAACAGCCACTAACTTCTAAGCATCCTGTATTCGGTCAAGTCATTTCTGGTATGGACGTGGTTGATCAGATTGGGGAAGTAGAGACTAACGTCCGAGACTTACCGCTCGAGGATGTGGTGATGGAGAAGGTGACCATCCGACGGAACTAGTTTGTCTCTAACATAAATATTGCTTCAGAAGACCTTGCGGAAGCCTTCTCCTAAAAGGCTGAGCAGAGAACTTGATTCGTGTCTGAGGAAGTAATTCTTATGTTTAGAGCACGCAAAAAGGCCGGCCCCGAAGGGGCCGGCCTTTTTCGTTGTGTGTGCTACTTAAGCAGTTGCAGCTTGGAGAACGTCGACAGCTTTCTTAGTTACTGTCTTTCCGTTGAAACGAGTCTTGCGCATGTTTCGGAATGACACTACACCATCTGTCATAGCAAAAAGTGTGTGATCTTTTCCGACCTTAACGCCTTTTCCAGCTTCAATCTTTGTTCCTCGTTGTCGAACGATGATTTGTCCTGTCTTTACTGCTTGTCCATCTGCGCGCTTCACACCTAGATATTTTGGTTGTGAATCACGCAGGTTTTTGGAAGTACCACCAGCTTTTTTGGTTGACATAAGATATACTGTTAAAAATTAACCCCGAGAGTATACGACATATGCTAGAAAAACTCAAGTCTATTTTAGCTGATGACACTATATTTATAGCTTTATTACTGGTGTTGGTGGGTGTGGCTTCGTTTGGTTTAGGTAGACATTCAGTGGTAGGGGGTGATGGAAGGTCGGCGCCTTCGGCGCCGACCCAAGTGATTGTCCAAGAACCTGAGAATACGGCTCAAATTATAGCTTCTGAGGGCCCTCGCGTAGTCGCTTCTAAGTCTGGAACCAAATATCACCTTCTGTCGTGCCCCGGGGCATCACAAATGAAAGATGATAATAAAATATTCTTTGCTTCGATCGAGCTAGCAAAAGCCGCTGGCTATGAACCAGCGGCCAATTGTCCGGAGTTGGATCAATTATGATAAGATTGCCTTTATGTTAGTTATTGATATTGAAGCTAGTGGTTTAACCGCCGATAAGCACTCTATTGTTTCACTTGGGGCACTTGATTTACATAATCCAACCAATCAATTCTATGCAGAATGCCGGATATGGGATGGAGCAGAAATTGATCCTGAAGGGCTTGAGGTTAACGGTTTCACCGAAGCCGAGGTAACTGATCCCAATAAAATGACCGAAGCCGAATTGATCAGAAATTTTATTGGCTGGTCACAAGATCTTAAAAACAGAACTTTTGCTGGTCAGAATGTCACCATGGACCGTGATTGGGCTAAGGCAGCTGCTCATCGTGCTCACTTAGATTGGCCATTTGCTCACCGTACTATAGATAGTCACACGCTAGGCTGGATGCACATGATAAAGGCTGGTTTGGCGGAGCCTTTGGATGAAGAGCATCACCGCAGCGCACTTAATCTCGATGCCCTCTTGAATTACTGCGGTATTCCTGATGAGCCTCAGCCTCACAATGCTCTAACAGGGGCTATGTCACATGCTGAGGTGATTAGTCGATTGCTTTACAATAAGAAACTTCTTCCTGAATTTGAACAATTCAATATTCCTTGGTTGTAAGAAAAAGGCCGGCGTCGAAGACGCCGGCCAACTGTTTATTCAAGGTTATTTCGGCTATTTCTAGTGATACAATTACTAAATGATAGGTAAAAATAAACGTAAAAAGAAGGTTGAAAATAGTCGGGTAGTGACTGAGTTGCTAGACCCAAAAGCAGCGGACGGAGATGCTGTGCAGTCGTGGCGAGTGTTTCGGATTATGTCTGAGTTTGTGCAAGGCTTTGAGCTGTTGCGCAACCACGGACTGGCGGTAACTTTTTGGGGTAGTGCACGAACCAATCCAGACAACGAATACTACAAACAAGCAGAGGAACTCGCAGCTAAACTCGCCAAGAAGGATTTCTCAGTTATTTCTGGAGGAGGTCCAGGTATTATGGAGGCGTCAAATGTTGGTGCGTTTAAGGTGGGTGGAAAGTCAGTTGGTTTGAATATTGTTCTGCCGTTTGAGCAAAAGCTTAATCCGTACACAACAGAATCAATGAATTTTGATTTCTTCTTTTCACGAAAAGTGATGCTAACTTTTGCCTCTGAAGCTTACGTTTATTTTCCAGGTGGCTTCGGCACCTTAGATGAATTCTTTGAAATCGTCACTTTGATCCAGACTAAAAAAATCGAACGAATCCCAATTGTCTTGTTTGGCAAAGAGTTCTGGGATCCGATGATCAGACTATTTGAGCAGAATTTACTAAAGAAATTTGAAACCATCAGCCCTGAGGATTTAGATCTGTTTGTGGTAGTCGATAGTGTCGATGAGGCGTACAAATACATCACTAAGGAAGTTAAGAAAATAAAGAATGTAAGGCAAGTATAATTATGTATCTATCAAACTTTGACATTGGCACTCTGAATGACCGCACAATCAAAACTGGCGTTAAGAAACTAGATAAGTATCGCAAGCACACCAACAAAGTGGTGGAAACACATAATGATAAAAAGTCGGAGTACTCTTTAGCTCACATTGAAAATCCAAATCTACACGACACACTAGATGAGGTTCGTAAGAAGTTTAAGGGAGTGAAGCACTTGATCCTGGTGGGTATTGGAGGTTCTAATCTCGGTACCGAAGCCATCCATAGTGTTTTAGATAAGGGTAAGGTTGAGTTGCACACGCTCGATACCGTCTCTCCCTATAAAATTGAAGCACTACTTAAAAAGCTAAAGTCTATTAAGTCAGCTAGTAAACTAGCAGTGTGCGTCATTAGTAAGTCTGGTGGTACCGCCGAAACGTTGGTTAACGCAGGGGTTTTGCTTGAACAGCTTGAGAAACGTTTCAAAAAGGCTATCTATAAACAAACGATTTTTATTGGTAACCCCAATACACCTTTCATGAAAGAGGGGAAGAGGTTGAAGGTTATGACGGTTAATATGCCGGAGATTGTGGGCGGTCGTTACTCGGTTGCGACTGAAGTTGGTCTGGTGCCGTTGGCTATCCTCGGACATAATACTGACGCTATAATTTCTGGTGTAATGGACGCTAACTCAGAACAGTTTGAGTCAATTACAGCTGAAAATGCCGTTCGTTTGCATCATTATATTAATAAAGGCTATTGTCACTACAACTTTTTTGCCTTTGAGATGCGGTTAGAGAAGCTGGGGGCGTGGTATCGTCAGTTATTTGCTGAGAGTATTGGTAAAGCCAAAGATAAAAGCAAAAAGCCGGTCAACAAAGGTTTCTTGCCGACTATTTCTACACCCGTAGAGTTGCACTCCGTAGGGCAGTTGTACTTGAGTGGTTTCAAGGGTGTTTATACGGATTTTGTGACCTTTGATGATTATTCAGTTGATTATGAGATTCCAAAAAAGAGTATCGCCAAGAAGTATGGAAAGCATGAAGTGGGGGAGGTAGCAACGGCCATCTATGGTGGGGTAATGGCTGCCTACCAAGATATGCAATTACCATACCGCTCGACCATCTTCTCAGATGATCTAGATTATTCGCTGGGGTTGTTTATGGGTATGCGCATGCGGGAGACTATGTACGTAGCCAACCTGATGAATTTGAATGCTTTTGATCAGCCAAACGTAGAACTTTACAAGAACAAAACTAGAGAAATTCTTGGTCTATGAGTTATGTAGTTTTTGATATAGGTGGCACCAAAACGCGAGTGGCGGTATCAAAGGACCTGACCAAACTCGATGAGGTCAAGGTCATAAAGACGGCTGCTGATTTCAAAACAGGCATGGCTGATATTGAAAAAATAGTGAAGGAAATCTGCCCCAAAAAACCGGATGGCTTTGCTGGAGGAGTGCGTGGCATTTTAGATGAAGATAAAAGTGGCATAGAAGCAGATTCAATTTTGGCTGATTGGGCGGGTCGGTCTATTGCTGATGAGCTGCATAAAATTAGTGATGTGCCAGTGCTGATAGAGAATGATTCTGCTATGGCCGGCTTGGGTGAGGCGGTTTATGGAGCTGGTAAGGGTATGGATATTGTTGCGTATCATACCGTTAGCACTGGAGTCGGTGGCGTAAAGATTGAGAACGGTATGATTGATGTTTCTAGCATGGGCTTTGAACCTGGTCACCAAATTCTTGATATAGACAGAACAGTGTTGGGTGAAGATATCCAGCCTACGTTAGAAAATTTGGTATCAGGCACCGCTCTCGGCAGGAGGTTTGGTGTGCCTGCTTTTGAAATACCGCAAGATGATGTTGTCTGGGAGGAATTAGCTGGATATTTGGCGCAGGGATTACGCAACACAGTGATGTATTGGTCGCCGGAAGCGATAGTCTTAGGCGGGGCGATGATTGTTGGAGACCCTTGCATTAGTATTGAAGCTATCAGGAAGAGCACGGTCGAAGTGTTAGATGGTTTTGTTGAGTGTCCGTTTATTACCAAGGCTGCGCTTGGTGATGATGCTGGTTTGTACGGTGGGCTAGCCGTTTTAAGTCAGTCTAAAGGAGATTCTAATTAGCAGGACAACGTTTAATTGAAGGTAGACTCGTAACTGACTTAAGGTTAAACTGTTTTAGTATTTAAGATAATTTTAGCTTATGGATTTTTTCGGAGTCATTGTATTAGTTATAGTTGTACTAGTCATACTACTGAGAGAGGTGAAGCAGTATGAGCGTGGAGTGGTGCTGACGATGGGTCGCTTTACTAGTCTTCGGTCACCAGGTTGGACATTTATCATCCCTGTTTTTCAGACTATTGAGAAAGTTGACCTGCGGGTAAAGGCGGTAGACGTGCCGGATCAGAAGGTGATTACTCGTGACAACGTATCGGCTAGCATTAATGCTGTTATTTACTATAAAGTGTCGGATGCTGCGAAAGCAGTTTTGGAGGTAGAAAACTTCCAATTTGCTGTCTCGCAACTAGCGCAAACCACTATGAGGAATATCGTTGGTGGTGCAGAGTTGGATGAGGTTTTAGCAGAGCGTGACAAATTGTCTGAGCGCATCCAAGCAATCATCGATGCCGAGACTGATGCGTGGGGGATTCGAGTAGAGAATGTAGAGCTCAAAGACTTTTTCTTGCCAGATGATATGGAAAGAACGATTGCTAAACAGGCTGAAGCGGAGCGAGAGCGACGTTCGGTGATTATCAAGGCAGAGGGAGAAGTAGCGGCGGCTGAGAATATGGCCAAAGCAGCAAAAATGCTCTCTGAATCTGACGGAGCGTTGCATCTGCGAACTCTACAAAGCCTCAACGACTTGTCATCAGACCAGTCGAATACGGTAGTATTCGCTACACCAATCGAGGTGCTAAGAGCTTTTGAGGGCTGGAATCAGTACGTTAGTGCCAAGACGAAGCAGGAATAAAGGAATTCATCACTGAGTTGATAAAAAAGCCCCGAGACTTTTGTCTCGGGGCTTTTGAGTCGAAAGAGAACTTACTTATCGTCCGCGTCTTCTCGCGCTTTATGGTTTGCGGCGTAGCAAAGATTAAGCATACACTCTATGATTTTTGACAGTTCCTCGTCTGATAGCGACAAGTCACTTTCCCTTCGCAAGTATCTGTTCAGATCACCGTTATGGTGGTCTGTGTGCAGCGCGGCGAACTTCAGGCAGAGATGCAAGAATACCTGCTTTGAAAAGTTGTCGGAGCTCTTGATGTCGCTCAGCGCCTTCTTGGCGAGGCGGAGTCCGTCCTGATTTCCGATGCCGATTTCAATCTGACTCTTGATTGTTTCAGCCACGTAACCTTCATTCATATGAGTCTCCATGCTCTGTGAGCGGTAATGAATCTGAACACATAATGCAACTATTTAGTATTAATGTCAATCCTTACTAAGGAGCTTGAACAGGGTAGGCTATATTGACATATATAAAAAAATATGATATAGTAAATAAAACCCGCAGATTATGTTATAGTCTCTCGGTTATCGGTGTCAGCTAGGTGATCTCCACCTATATGACCTATGATTTGATTAGCTCAAGCCAGTCAAATAGGGAAGCGTTGTATTACGTAACCCATGTCACACTGATATTTAAAAGATAAGACCTTTGGCTTATTATATCGACAGTGATTCTCGCGCTGTTTACGGCCGGTACAGTTTCAGCTGTACAAGTGCCTGACACAGCATATGGAAACATTGCAGTAGACGAAGAGGTGGCCCTTTCACATGAAAAAATAGCAGTAGATCAAACCGAATCAATTGTTCGGTCATATTTTGCTGATATTCCAATCATGATCGAAGTTGCTCGTTGTGAATCAACATTCACTCACACTCTAGCTGATGGTTCAGTCTTAAAGGGGAGGGTAGACAATGATGATACGGGAGTAATGCAGATTAATAAGCGTTACCATCAAGAAACTGCGCTGGCTATGGATCTCGACGTATACGATATTTATGACAATATGGCTTATGCTCGCTATCTCTATGAGAGACAGGGAACACAACCATGGAGTGCATCAATGCCGTGTTGGGGTCAATTAGCTGCCAACTACTAAAAAAGAAAACACCTCATATGAGGTGTTTTCTTTTTGCAAAACTGCTATTTACTCTGCAGATACGTCTGCAAGCTTGTGGGTGTTGGTTCCGCCTGGACCGTAGGCCATCAGGTAGAGTAGACCTCCAATCACTGCCAAATTCTTTAGAACACCATTCATATCAAATGGGTTGAGGTGTCCGAGAAGGGTAGCTAGGGCGGTAAACACAATGAGGCCAGCTGCAGCAGCACCGACTCTTTTGCCGATGACGATAGCTCCTCCGGCTACGATCTTGAGCGCGATTACTAGCCATACTACAAGACCGGCAAAGGGAATTCCTACCGCCATGAAATAGTCGGCTGACATGCCTGGATTGGTTAGCATACCAATGCCTGAAACTACAAACATCAAACCAATAAGTGCTCGTCCTAAGATTGTTCCTTTGTCTCTAACTAGGTCTCTTTGACCTGACGAAAGCATAAACATATTAAAAATATTATTTAAATAATATATTTAATTATACCAGTTTAGTATTTTGTGTTAAGTTAAACGGGGATTGTTCGGAGGAAGAGTTAATGACAGATCATGACTTTGATAAAGAGTTCACAAGAGATGTTCTGGTGCTGCTGTACTGCGGAACCGCGCTTACGGCTGGAACATTTGGCACCGCTATAGTCGGGTATGAAGTTTATGCCGGAGGGGAGGTGAACCGTCTGTGGTTACTGCTTTGGATGATACTTCTAGTATCCTCATTATGGCTCACTTGGGTGCATAGAAAGGTGCTACTTGCAGATCCATTCTCACCGTATATAAACAAGACGGGGGAGTTTGATCGACTTCAGTAGGGATGGCAATGTCACTCTAAGCCGCTGCGTTAGGCGGCTTTTGTTATAATACGTGGTATGAACTATTGGTTAATCAAAAATGAGCCCGACTGCTATTCAGTCGATGATCTAAAACGCGACAAGGTTGAGATGTGGGATGGGGTTCGTAATTATCAAGTGCGCAATATGATGCGTGATGATATGAAGAAAGGTGATTTAGCAATCTTTTACCACTCGAATGCAGGGAAGGAGACTGGTGCGGTGGGAGTGATGACTATTGCTAAAGAAGCCTATCCGGACCCAACTCAGTTTGATCCAAAGAGCGAACATCCTGACCCAAAGTCTGATCCCGCTAACCCACGTTGGCTAGCAGTTGATGTGAAGTACAAGAAGAAGTTTAAGCGATTGGTTTCCCTTCAGGAAATGAAAGAAGTTAAGGCGCTTCACGGATTACGAATTTTGCAGAAAGGGAATCGGCTCTCAATCACTCCGATCAAAAAGCCAGAATTCGATAAGATTGTCGCTTTGTCTGAGAAATAGCATGAAAATTGGCTTCTTTGATTCTGGTCTTGGTGGTTTGCTTATTTTAAAAGCAGTTGTTCGTGAACTTCCCGAGTATAATTATGAGTTTTATGGCGATACAGCTAACTTACCCTATGGAGATAAAACCGAGGAGGAGGTGTACAGACTTACTTGCAAAGGGGTGACGGAATTATTTGAACGGAATTGTCGCTTAGTGATACTAGCTTGCAACAGTGCGTCAGCTGAAGCTGTACGTCGCTTGCAAAGAGAAATGTTGGTGGGCGAGTATGCCGACCATCGAATACTGGGCGTGATAGTTCCGACTGTCGAGGTGGTGACTGAGCTTACAAAGAAAGATGTACTACTGATAGCTACTAGACGAACTGTTGAGTCCAATAAGTATCAATTAGAACTAGAAAAACTGAATACAAAGATTGAGCTAAGGCAAGTGGCAGCGCCAGACCTGGTACCACTAATTGAAATTGGTGACATCGACCTGGCCACAGAAGAAGCTATGAAAGTGATAGAGACAGAGGGAGGGGAGAGCGAGGTAGTTGTGCTTGGCTGCACCCATTACGCAAAGCTTAAGAATCAGTTACGCAAAAAATATCCTGATAAGATATTTCTATCACAAGATGAAATTATTCCGACGAAACTCAAATCCTATCTACAAACACATCAAGAGATAGAGAGTACTTTATCTAAAGAGGGAGAGAGAAACATACAGCTTACTGAGCATAGACCATACTATGATCAAATCCTGCAGCAATTGCTGGGCGGGGTACTAGTTGAAGAAGAATAAAGGCTTATATTATTATTTACCCTAACGTCGCACAATATATCTTTTACGACATTACCACGATTAGATATATTGCTATATATACCCCTATTAAAAAGGCCCTTCTGAGGGCCTTTTAGCTTATATCTATGTCTGTGTATACCTTTGAGTGTTTATGTAGCTTCAGTAGCTCTGCTGGTCGCTCATGCAGCTCTTTATCTGAATTATTTAGTTCAGATAAGATTTCACGCTTACTTTGACCTACAACATATCCAATCACTAGACCCGCATGCTCTAGTATCCAAGCTGGTGTAAACGAGGCTCTAGAATCGATTGTAAGGCCTTCGACATGTACCGGTACGTATGTCAGGTCATCTCGATAGGTCTCTTGGATCGATTTCTTATCTAAGGGAAAAATTCCTGCAGTGTGACCATCGGCACCTGCTCCGAGGATAAAAATAATTTTTGGATTTTTCAGTAGAACTAAAGTTTCCAAAAAAGTTTTTTCAATTCTAGTTGCAAATTCGATTTCCGATTCTCCGTCCGCAGGTACAGTCTCAATCAAGTTCTGAATAACCTGATGTTCAGGATAGTGATTCTTGATTTGTAAGTAATTGTTAATTTCTGCCTCCCCACTCACCCGCTCGTCCCCTGTCTAAATATTGTGCGACATTCAGATAATTGTAAGACTGTTGGTTTGTCAAAGTGTTTGTCGGACCAGCCTTACCTCTAGGTATCGTCTCGATTCAAGAACTCTCTCACAAAAGTTTCCTCTCTTCTGCTGATAAAGTGACCGTGGTATCTGTCAGGTTTATCGGTCTCTATCAGTCTGACTGCCTCTTCGGGTTTGACCCAGACAGTAACCTGGCCTTCTTCAATTTCGTCTGGCTCTAGTGCAGGTTCCCCTATCTCACCTGTTACTGTCGCACTGTAGCAGTAAGAAAAGTGAATGAGTTGCTGCTCGTTTCGATATTCGATAATTACTCCTATCAGATGTCCGATATTGCAGTCACACCCTACCTCCTCTTTAATTTCTCTCTTAAGTGCGTTTTCTATACTTTCGCCTTGATCAATACCGCCGCCTGGCAACTTGTGGTAGTGGTGATTCTGCAAATGTTGCACGGCCATTTCTCCGTTTCCATTCAATAGAACAGCTCTAGCGCTCTTTCTCAATCTGTAGCTTTCGTTCAGTTTTTCAATGTCACCGGGCAGTCCTAATGATTGATCTGTTATTTCGGAAAGTAATTTCATATTTAGCAATTTAACAAAAAACCACCAACCGGTGGGTATAGTTTTACTTTGGCCCAGAAGGCCGCTCGTGGTGAGAGCGGCCTTCCATTCGGGTAAGTTCCTACGATGCACTGCATCGCACTTATATAATAACACTTAATCTACAGCATTATCCACAAAAAAAGAGTAGTTATCCCCAGTTTTATTAACAGCTGTAAATGGATTAGTAAGGAGGTAGATACAACATTGGGTCGATATAAGCCTCTACAGCCGCTACTGGCGTTGAGGCTGGACCACAGCTGGTAACGGTTTTAATTTCGTTAAACTTACGAACGCTCACACCTTCTTTGGCGTAGACTGTGAAGTGTAGGTGCGGCCCAGTTGAGAATCCAGTGTTACCGATATAGCCAATAATGTCACCCGTATTGACCTTTTGTCCTGGAGATACAGCAATCAGGTCTTGGTGGGCGTACATGGTGCTGAGACCATTGGCGTGGTCGATTAGAGTCCACTTACCCCAAGAATAACAACCTGGTACAGCGTCGGTATTTCCAACTGCTCGTACAGTACCAGTAAGTGGTGCCATGATTGGTGTGCCGCGGGCTGCTCCAAAGTCGACACCAGCATGGTAAGGTCGTCCACCATAAGCGGCGGCATTTCGTGCTGCAAATTCTGTTCCGCCAAAGAATTGGGTGACGATTATATTGGTTAATGGCCAGTCAAACACTCGAGTGCCTGGTGCCGGAATGGTGTTGGGGTCTAAAATAAATTGCAGCTGTGATTCAAAGTCTCTTAGTTCTTTAAGAATTTGCTCGCGTTCTTCCTCCTGACTCGCTAGGAGCTGTTGGTAGTTACGCTCTTCACTTTTAGTGATTTCTAGGAGTTCAGACTGTTCTTCTCTATTGTTTACCAACAGTTCATTTTGGTCCGAGTATTTGGCTTTCAGGCTGCTAAGATCGCTCCGCTTTTCTTCGTTTTGATCTCTTTTTGTTTGCAGCAGATTCTTAGCGTCATCCAATTCAGATACTTTTAGAGCTAGCATGTGTTGCAGACTCTCGTGTGCTTGCAAGGCAGTCCAAAAGTCTGAGAGTCTTTCGTGGCGCAGCAAAATTTCTACCAGTGAGCTATCCCCATCCTTATACTCTGCTCTTATGATGGCGCCGATGGCTTCCTCCGCACTTTTAATATCTTTTTCAGTTTTAGATATTTCTAAGATCAGTTTATTAATTTCTAAATCTGTAAAGGTGATCTCGGTCTCGGTTTTGGCTATTTCGGCAGTAACTTTTTTTCTTTCAACTTCGAGTTTGTTAATTGCCGATTGAAGAGTCTTCTTTTCCGCCCCTACTTCTTGGAGCTCCGCATTGTAACGTGCTATTTCTGCTTCGATCTCTGAAAGTCGACTGCTTCTGTCTTCTATTTGGTCGCGAAGCTCTTCAATTTCAGAGTTGGCGAAAGCGCTTGGTATAGCACTATAAAAAATACTGGGAAGAGATACTCCCACTATGAAGGCTACGAACAGTCTAGTATTCATTACTCCCCTATTTTATCACAAGCTTGCTTGACTCGGGAGATGGTCATTTCACGGCCTAAAATATAGGCTAAAGTGAAGGGGTCTGGTGATTGCTGGCGACCAGAAAGAGCTACTCTAAGAGGCCAAAGCAACTCCCCCTTTCCTACTTCTTCAGCAAACGGCCAAAGAGCTTCTTTGATTGTGTCTGGACTTGAAAAATCAGCTGCCTCTAGAAGGTTAAGAGCTTGCTGAAGACGTGGCAGCGCAGCCGTGACATCGTCATCGTTCTTCCATTGTAGTAAGTCGGTAGTATATTGTATGTCAGTATTTAGCCAGTCGTACTCCCCTGCTTCTATAGCTCCCTTAATCTCATTAAAATTACTAGCCCGCTCCAGTGCTAGGTCGTGCAAAGAATTAACGCGCTGGTCAGCAAACTCACCGCTCAGCTTGAAGGTGCTAGGGGTAACGCTCGAAACGTAAGTTGCTTTTTCTTCAGGGCTTAGAGTTTTGAGGTATTCTTTGTTCATCCATTTAAGTTTCTCTTCATTAAAAGCCCCACCAGATTTTTGAATCTTGTCTAAACTAAATTTCTCAATTAGTTCTTTGTCTCTGAATATTTCATCGTTACCACCAGGGTTCCAGCCAATCAGAGCCAGGAAGTTACGCATGGCTTCAGGTAGGTAGCCGTCTGAACGATACTCAAGAAGATCTTTTGCTCCATCGCGCTTACTCAGCTTCTTCTTACCGTCTGGACCCATAATTGGTGGCAGCGTCACAAATAATGGATATTCGATCTCGAGCGCATCATACAGACTGAGGAACTTCGGTGTACTAGAGATGAATTCTTCACCGCGCATTACGTGAGTAACACCCATCTCAAAGTCGTCAATGATGTGGGCGAAATTGTAGGTTGGATAGCCATCGGCTTTGATGATAATAATGTCATCCAGCATTTCCTCTCCTGCTGATAGCTTTCCTCGTACTAAGTCAGTCCACTCGTAACGCTTGATTTCCGGGACCTTAAAGCGCAGTGGCTGGGTGCCATCCCATTCACCAGGGTTGTCTGGTCGGTGTTGTCGGTATAGAAAGGGTCGATTATCTTTTTGAGCTTGTTCGCGAAAAGCTTCCAACTCCTCTTTGGTGTATGGGTCAGGGTATGCCAAGCCTTTAGCAATCAGTTTTTCAGCATATTTTTTATAGGTATCTAGTCGGTCTGACTGTAAGCAAGAGTCAAATTCACCAGGGTTGTCAGGACCATAGTCCCAGTCTAGCCCTAACCATTTTAGAGATTCTTGAATGTGCTTAATTGACCCCTCTACTTCCCTGTTCTTGTCGGTGTCTTCAATCCTGAGGATGAAAGTACCGCCTTCTTTTTTAGCTAGGAGATAGGCAAAAAGGGCGGTCCGTACTCCGCCAATATGCATAAAGCCAGTGGGTGACGGCGCAAATCGTGTCACCACCTGTTGTGTATTGTTTTTATGATCCATGTTCGATACCAATTGATACCAGAATATCGGCAATTTTGCTAGAGGCTCCGTCTACAAACATCCCTCTAGCAGCCTTTGACATGTTTTCATACTGGTCTGGCTTGGTGAGAATGTTGTTGATCTCGGTCTCGAGGAGAGAAGTGGTAATGTTTTGCTCTTCTAAGACAGTGGCGGCTCCGCTTCTAGCATAAGCGTAGGCGTTGGTGCGCTGGTCACGGCTAACGTCCTCGGGGATTGGAATCACAATGGCTGGTTTGCCGTGATAAGCAATCTCAAACAGCGTAGTACTGCCGGCCCGCGTGACAACCAACTTTGCAGCCGACATTAAGGCGTTTACGGTCTTGGGTCCTATCTTCCCTTCCAGATAGTAGCTATCCATCAGGTCGGTATCTTCGAGTAGGCTCTGTGCCGTCAGTCGCATTTCTTCGAGGTTTGCCTCTCCTGTTTGGTGATAGATACGATAGTGTGGCAATAGCTGCTTGAGTGATTTGATGACTAGGTTGTTTACTCGGTCTGCGCCTTGTGATCCACCGGTGATGTATATGAGAGGCTTGTCTTCAGGTATGCCGAGTTGTTCATGGGGGTTCTCAGGGGTGTCTTTCAGTTCTGGTCTTAGGGGAATGCCAGTGAGTGCCGTTTTCTCTGGTGGGAAAAACTGAGCAGCGTCATCATATGAAATAGCGATATAACGCGCTTGACCAATTGCTAGCTTGTTGGCTCGGCCTGGCACAGCATCTGATTCATGAATCACAAGCGGAATACGAAGAAATTTTGCTGCCAATAGAATAGGTACGGCTGTATATCCACCTTTGCTAAATATTGCGTCAGGGTAAATGATGTAGAGTTTGATGATGGCGATTGGTACACCGAAAATATTGCGGAAAATATCAATAATGTTCTGAATAGAAAAATAGCGTCGCAGTTTGCCAGCTGGGCAGTGTACATACTTTATATCGTATTTAGTTAAGGAGTCTCTGTCGTATGGCGATGGTCCAAAGTAGTATAGTTCTGGCTTGGATTCATGCTTGGACAACTCACTCGCCACCCCCATCAAAGGATAGAAATGACCGCCTGTTCCGCCTCCAACAAAACCAATTTTCATATAAGTAAGTTTATCACGCAGACTTTCTAAAAGTGCGGTATTTTGACACATTTAGCACAATGCCCAGTGAAGCCAGGGTTGATAATAGCGCCGTACCACCATGGCTAATAAACGGTAGTGGCAAGCCCGACAGTGGTGCGATCGCCAGCATGGCTCCGATGTTTAAAAAGGCCTGAGCGATGATTATGGTCATAAATCCAATTACTAGTAGTGTGCCAAAAATGTCCTTGGCTTGTGAGGCCGTACGGTAGCCTCTAAGGGTTAAAAATACCATTGAAAATATAAGTGTCACAGAACCAATAAAACCAAACTCTTCTGCGTAAACGGCAAAAATTGAGTCGCTAGTTGGCTCGGGTAAATATTCAAATTTTTGGATACTCTGTCCAAAACCTCTTCCGGCAATTCCGCCAGATCCAACCGCAATTAAGGATTGGTGGATTTGATAGCCGCTACCTAACGGATCGGCGTCGGGATCTAAAAAAGTGAGCATGCGGTCCATGATGTATGGTCGTAGCATTGCTACAGTGGCAATCAGTAATACTCCGGCAATTATGATGAATCCAATGTCACGCCAGCGGGCGCCAGCTACCAGAAACATCGACATACCGGCAAAGGCCATGATCATAAAGGTGTCGGTGTCTGGTTGTAGTAACATTACAAAGCCTACTATGCCAGTGATGACAGCAAAAGGAATAAGGCCGTGTCGCCAATGACTGACTTTGCCGTGCGTACCAGACAGCCAGGTGGCTAAATAAATAACAAAACCAATTTTTAATAATTCTGATGGTTGTATAGTGGTAATCCCTAAGTCTAGCCAACGAGTTGCACCAGCATGGGTCATACCGATGCCGGGTACGAAGACGGCCAGTGTAAGAAGCAACGATCCAACGAAAATATAAAAGGCGTACTTTCTCCAGTGACGGTAGTATACGTTCGATAGTAAAAGCAAAGCAGCTCCGCCACCGACAATACCAAACATTAATTGACTTAGAGCCTCAGCTCCAAAACTAGCTCCGTCTCTAGCCATTAATCCAAGAGAGGCTGAAGAGAAAATTAAAAAACCGCCTGCCACCATCAGCCCGATTAGAGCAAGTAGGATCCCGTCAACAGATTTTGGTTTCTGGTAACTCATGCAATGTTAGCCAAAATTACCCCGATCACGGCACAGAAGATACTGATGATCCAGTACCTCATAGTTACTTTGTGCGAAGGCCAACCGATTGCTTCAAAATGGTGATGAAGTGGTGCGATTCTAAATAGCTTACGTCCAGTCAATTTCCTATACAGTACCTGAATGACATTTGAGGCTACAGTAGCAATGAGGGGCAGGCCGACGATGAGGAGTAAGCTGATACCGTTACCTTCGCCGAGAGAGTCAGTCATGAACACTATCGTAGCGAGGCATAAGGTGAGCGCCATCGAACCTGTTTCGGTCATCCAAAATCGCGCTGGTGGTATGTTAAACCAAAGGAACGCCATTACAGCACCTACTACAGTAGCGGTAAAGGTAGCTATTTCAAATTGTGATTGGGCGATTGCGATACCGGTGTAGGCTGTGAAAATAGCGGCAAAAACTCCGCCAGATAGGCCATCTATGCCATCAATTACTCCACTGGCATACAAAAGTAATGTCAGTAAGACAAAGAACGGAATAATAAAGACACCGAGTTCTAGGGATCCGTCAAACGGAATGCTGATGGTGGTAACATCGAGCTTGTCATAAAACCACCAAGCCAGCGTTCCGGATAAGATGGAAATTAGCAAGAGTCGTAATTTTAGGGATAGCCCCCTGCCCTCGTGGTATACATCGTAAAAGTCATTTAGAAAACCGATGGTGGCTCCGATAAGTAGTGCAAAGGTGGGTATAAGAGTCTGTGATCTGCTGAGGTAATCTAGGTCAGCAAAGTAGCTATTTGGTAGGATGATCGATAGCAAAAAAGTACCGATGATAGTGATAAGTACACTTCCCCAAATAACGATACCGCCCATCCTCGGTGTACTAGTTTCTGCTCCAGCCTTGAGGCGGTTAAATTCTATGGCTTCGTGGCCGCCCATAGCCACTTTTCCTCCCTGTTTCTTCCAGACTTCGTGTTTGTATAGAAAATGTGTCACTAAGGGAGTGATGGCAATTCCAACAGTAAATGTTATAAGGGCGGGTAGTAGTACGCTAAGTAGAGTCGATTCCATACTAATTGTTTCCTAATACTAATTCTGTAGCGCTGATAAGGTTGAGAACGTCAGTGAAACGCTCGCTACGGGTAGAGCCCAGTACTGTAACAATGATTGGTCGATTGTTACCGGCGTCAAAGGCGACGGTTAGGTTTCCACCAGCCAGGTCTGTGTAGCCGGTCTTTGACCCGATGAGGTTTGGTATCTCATTAACAGCCTTATTGGTGTTGTTGGCGTTATGGAAAGAGCCGGCAGTGTTGTAGATACGAGTTGCTGATTCCTGGGTCGGTTCTAATATTTCTGGATAAGCTTCAACTATGTGCTCCATTAGGAATGATACGTCTCGAGCTGATCCTACTGCTCCTGGTTTGTTAGCTGAAATATCCAAGCCCGTAGTGTTTTTGAAGTCAAGAGTATAAAGACCAAGCTCGTCGGCCCTTATATTCATGCCAGCCACAAACTGTGCCACTGGATCTTGTTCACCAAGCAGCGCACCTACATTGGCTGCGAGTGCATAAGCTGCGTCATTTGAGGATGAAACTAAGGCCATGTTCCTAAGGTCTTCAGAGGTAAGAATCTCACCGTCGGTGAACCCGCTGCTACCCTCTTGGAGGATGGCTGAGAGTGAGACGGTCGCCTTTTCGTTTTCTGATACTAGCTCGTGGGCCACGAGAGCCGTCATAAGTTTGGTGATTGAAGCTAGTGGTAGCACTGTCTCAGCGTTCTTTGAATACAGAGCTTTTTGCGCCTTAACATCCCAAACGTAGGCTGCTTCACCGGTAATCGAAACTTCCTCAATCTTTTGCGGTGTAATTGGGTACTGTTTGTCATCCAGGTCTAGTCTGGTTGGGGTTGGAGTCGCCTCCTGAGGGGTTGCATTTAATTGCGACACCGCCCACGAACCAAAGATAATTACAAATATACCACCCAAAATACCCAACTGGGCTAAAATCGGAAAACTATTTTTGTTGGCAGTTTCCTCTTCCTGAATGATTGGTGGGTAGTTGTCAGTCATGTTCATTATTATCAAAGGCTTCGATGGCAGTCTTGAATTCAGAAAATTCTGGCAGGTCCATCTTACGTGATACGCCCAGATGTTGGAGTAATTTTGGACTAGTCTTAAATTGATAGCCGTGACCGGTCACAGACTCACGGGTGATTAGACCGCGGATTAAGAGATTGCGAATAATGAAAGATGAATTTACACCCCTAATGCGATCTATGTCGGCGCGTGAAATTGGCTCATTGTATAAAATGATTGAAAGGGTTTCCGCGCCTGCCTTGCCGATATCGCCTGACACTTCTTGTTTTCTGATGGACTCAATAAACTCCCCCAGTTCGGAGGCGGTTGAGAGTTGCACTTCGGTGTCGGTCTCTACTACTCTGACGGCTCCAGATTGTAGTCTGTCAGACATTATCTTGAGGCTGTCTTGTAGTTCTTGTTCGGTCACGTCAAAAAGCTTGCATAGCTGCTTTTTCTTTTGGGGCGTAGCTTTATAGAAAAGTAACGCCTCAATGAAAACATCAAGACTCATAAGGGCATATTAACACAAAAGAGCCAATATTTTCAGGCTAGTTTTACCCCATTGTTTAGTAATATCGCGGAGTGTGGGTCTGTTCTAGCTCCATGTGAATATCCTCAAAGTGGCCAGCTTGAGTGATGATAACGTCACCTTGCTTGAAGAGTTCGAGGATAGCTAAAAAACTAACAATGACATTCTTGTGTTCAGTTTCTTGTGACCTGATTTCAGAAAATCTAGTCTTCATTTGAGTTTCAATGCGCTTTCTAAGTTTTGCCATCATGTCTTCAAGGGAAATTGTCGGCTTAACTTTGGCGGTAGGCTTCTTCTCAGTCCGTGGTAAATCGGTTAATACCCTTCTCATGGCTGCTTGCAGTGCGGGAATGGTACAAAAATCATCTGGTAAGAATAGCGGGTCTCGGGGTGGTGCGTATTCTGGTTCAAACATCATGGTGGTGCCAAAGCGAGTCTGGATGTGTTGAGCCGCATCTCTATAAAGCTGGTAGCGCTTCAGTCTCTCTTCTAGATTCTCGATACTTTCCTCTTCCTCTTCAGTAAGATCTAGTACTGGTAATAGTGATTTTGATTTAATCAACAGCAGCGTCGATGCTAATGAGACAAATTGCGAAGTGTTGGGCAGCGATAGCTCCTGCATGGCGCTGACTGTTTGCATGTATTCATCAGTCACTGCTGCTAAGGCGATGTCATTAATCAGTAGTTTTCTTTTCTCAACCAACTCAATAAGCAGCTCCAAAGGACCTTCAAAAGTATCAGTTTTGATTGAAAAGCTTGCTGTGCTCATGTAAGTAGTCTAGCACTACTCAGGTTGGTAAAAGCCCTCTTTGTCCATGGTTGCCTCTATTACCTCAAAGAAACGTTTGAGACACGGGTAATCACTGACATACGGAGCCTTGTGATGATGAGCCTGCTCCTTGGTGGTTTTTTGTAGGTGCATGATCTTTTTACCGTTATCATTATAGATTTGAAACACGGGTTCGATGCGGTCTAAGGCCTTAGCAAATTTTGCTTCAGGTGATTGTTGTGCATTGTATTCTTCGTTTATGGCGTGAACTTTTGGTTGTAGGTGCGCTGGGAAACTGGCCAGAACTTTCTCTGCAGCAGTTTCTTCGGCCTCACGGTCGGCGTCGGTTTTTAGATAACCAATGATGTCTCCAGTCTCAATTTCATCAATATCATGATACTGCAGCATGTCGTGAACTTTGGTCCAGTCCATGGTGTGATTTTGGTCCTCTAGGGGTAGAAAATAATCTGCCAGCAAGTGCAGGGCGTAGACGTGCTCAGCTACTGACTCGGTGGCGATTTCCTCATTGCGCTCGACAATGTAGCGGATCACTCGTTTGAGGCCGTATCCGTACTGGATTTTCTTGGTTTCAGATAATACAAATTCGTCAGACTTAATGATATTTTCGATGGTTTCAGTAATGTTCATGAGGATGATATTAGCATAAAAAACAGCGGCGGGTGCCGCTGTTTTGACCAGAGTGAGCTTAGTGACCAGCTTCGTGCTGTACGCAACTGGGTGGCTTGTGCTGGTACTCTTCACTGCACCATTTGCCGCCGGCGCTGACAGAAGATCTGCCCAGCATGATAAGCACTGCCAGCGAGGCAAAAATAGCAATGACTATGCCCATTTGCAGACCAGCTGACAAACCACCAGCATCAGTGTTGTTGGTAGACATCCCATTCTCCTTTTGTTTGAGGGGTACTGCTTCAGGGCTAATTTAGCACTATCTTTAGCTAGTTTCAATATATCTGAGTAATGTTTTAACTGGTTCACCGGTGGCACCTTTAACTAGTTTGTCGCCGGCGGCACTTTCCATTCGTGGTGCCATGTCGATATGGGCCCAAGGAGTCTTCTTCGGAGCGAAAAATGACAAGAAGGTACCGCCTTCAATACAGCCTCCCCAGCGGGCAAAGTTGACTGCAATGTTAGCAATGTCGGCCCGAGTGCTCTTAAGCGAAGATTTATACTCATCCCATAAAGGTAGCGGCCACATTAAATCACCTGTGTCTTCACCAATTTCTACCAGTTTGTCTTGCAATGACTTACTCTTGGTGAGAACGGCTGATGTTTTTTGTCCAAGAGCAACTAAGGATGCTCCGGTTAAGGTGGCTACGTCAATCATGGCTTTGGGTTGATAGTATTTTTCGGCATAGGTCATAGCATCAGCCAGTACCAGTCTCCCTTCTGCATCAGTGTGCAAGATTTCGACAGTTTGTCCTGACATAGAGGTGGCGATATCACCAGCTCGCATACAGTCAGCTGAAATCGAATTCTCGGCAGCTGGAATAAGTGCTACCACATTTTTCTTTAGACCGAGTTTGGCAATGGCGCGCATGGTACCGATGACTGCTGCTCCTCCAGACATGTCCATATGCATGTCATGCATGGCTCCTGTTGGTTTTACATTAAGGCCACCGCTATCGTAGGTGATCCCTTTTCCAATAAGTGCTACCGGTGCCGATTTTTTGGCAGCACCAAAGTACTCGATAATTATGAGTCTTGGTTTGTCTTTTGCACCCTTCCCTACAGCGTCTAATAGCCCCATTTTGAGCTGTTTGATCTTTTTGTGATCCAACACCTTCACTTTGGCTTTTGTGCCTGAAACGGCCTTTTTTGCCGCTTCGGCTAGCTGACTCGGAGCCATGTCTTCGCCCGATGTGTTGGCAACATCTCGGGTGTAGTTTACGGCCTCTCCTGTAATAAGACCGGTCTTAAACGCCTGCTTGTCTGCTGCTTTTTTGATGCCGCAGATCATTATTTCTTTGAGAGCGTAGTCTGACTTTTTACTTTTGTAGGTTGTGAACTCGTAAGTGGCTAGTTGTAGTTGTTCAGCCAGCGTTCTGTAGTACCACTTACTACCTTTCTCTTCGAGTTTAGGGCAACCCATTGGTCCAAGCTGGAGGGCGATATGCGTCAGTTTGTGTGACTTGGCAGCCATCACGATTGAGCGCACAAGCGTACGGTACTTCCGCACTGTCATATCCTTCCGCTTTCCAGCTCCCATTCGGTACTCAAGCCTGCCGTCTTTTGTTTCTACTAATCGGTGCCAGTCTGGTTTGTCTTCGGTGAGTACAATTTTGACACACTGCTTTGGTAGCTGATCGAACTCTTTGGTTGTTAAAGTGATTTTTGTCATATTTTTAGATTTCAGCTGAATCTGACTGGTCTTTTGAAGTGAAGGTATCGATCCGATTGATGTCTCGCGGGAACAAGGTGGCTTCTTTCACGTTGGCTACGCCGCAGAACTTGGCGGTTAGTCGTTCTAGTCCCATACCCCAGCCACCATGTGGTGGTACGCCGTACTTAAAGGCTTGGAAGTAGAAGTCGAACTTACTCAAATCTAATCCTTTAGCGCTAGCCTTTTCTTTAAGAGTAGCTAGGTCGTGTATACGCTGTCCTCCAGTGGTGATTTCCACTCCGCGGAATAGTAGGTCAAAGCTTTTGGTAAAACCTTCGTCTTCCTCGTCTTCGTAAGTGTAGAAAGGTCGCTTGCTTACTGGGTAGTGAGTAATGAAGATGAAGTCGCTCCCGAGCTCTTTCTTGGCATATTCACAGAGCCATCGTTCGTCTTCTGGTTCGAGGTCTGGCTCGTTGGTTTTGTCTTCGCCAGTTTCTTTTTTGATGAGTGCTTGGGCTTCTCTTAGCTTCATGTGTGGGAAAATATCACCCTCTGGGATGGCTGGCAGCTCCACTCCTAGTGTGTCGAGGTCGTTTTGGTTATGTTCCTTTAGTGAAGCGGTAATGTATTTCATCAAACCTGTCTCCATCCGCATCACGTCGGTATGGTCTTTGATAAAGCCCATTTCCATGTCCAGTGATGTGTATTCGCTAAGGTGACGACTAGTAGCGCTCTTTTCAGCGCGAAAGGCGGTGGCAAAAGTAAATACTCTTTCGAATACCCCAACCATAATTTGCTTGTACAACTGCGGACTGGTTGAGAGTGAGGCTTCGACGTCTTTGAAGTAATTTATTTTGAACACCTCCGCACCACCTTCCGCATCACCGCCAACAATCTTCGGCGCTTGAAATTCAGTAAAACCTTCTTGTCTCATGTATTCGCCGTAGGCCTTAGTGATGGTGGCTTGCACGCTGAATATAGCCTTTTGTTTCTCTCTTCTTAAAGTTAGGGGTCGGTAGTCTAGAAGTGTGTCGATGTTTAGTTCGGTCTCTAGATCAAATGGCATAGCTTCTGAAGCATTCAAGATTTGAATGTTGGTAATTTCGAGTTCGATGTTTCCGTTTTTGGCATTTTCATTAACCATTTTTTCTGGTCGTTCGTTGACAATACCTGTCACCTTCAAGGCTGACTCTTCGCTTACTTGCTTGGCTACTTCCAATACTTCTGGCTTGCCAAAGACTACACCTTGAATAACGCTAGTGCGGTCTCTGAAGTCAAAGAAAGCCATTTTGCCCTGCTGACGAACCACATCAACAATCGCGTTAATTGCGACTTCTTTTCCGACGTGCTCTTTTAGGTCTTTAATTAATGTGCGTTCCATAATCTTGTTTCTTACTATAGGAACGTAAAATCGCCCCTATAAAACTAATTAAATTAATAATTGATTTATAGGGGCGAACAGTCTTTCGACGAGTCGCGGTGCCACCCTACTTCGGCCGGAGCCCTTAATTGGTAAAAATGTGCACCTCCACAGTGTCATCTGCTTCTTAGGTACTTAAAATAGTAGCTAATGTTATAGGTATAGTCAAATAAAAAGCGACCCGGTTAGGGTCGCGCGATGCATTACAGTTTAGTGTAGAATGCATACTTTGATGTGCGGGTACATATCATCCGGCACTTGTATCTCATCGGGGTCATAAGCCGCCGATCGTCCGTCAGATACGGCGGTCAATTCGACTCTTGCCAACACTTCAGCTGGCAGTCGGCGCTGCATGATATCGATGAAGCTGTTGATGTGACAGTCTTCAGTGCAGCACTGAGCCGAGTCTTCCTTTGGTTGAAACCGAAAGGTTTCAAGCTTCGGGCCCTCTCGCCCAGGCTGTACAATTTCGTAGTGAGTGTCACCGCCGATTTTGTAAATCAAGGCTTTCAACTCCGCTACAAATGGAACGATTTCTCTTTGCACTTTACTTCACTCCTTGGTCAAACCAGATAATTATCTAATCAGATAACCAGCATAAGTCAATAAAAAAGCGGCCTGGTAGGGCCGCCGTTTTGCTGCTGTATTACTGTTACAGCACTTTAATTCGCAAGGACCGCTCGTGTTGCCTAACACTCACTCCCCCCGCCAGACCCTGACGCTCGATCAGGTCCTTCACCGACTCGGATATATGTTTAAGGTCATGGTTTGACATGGCACTACCATCTCGATCCATCGGTAGTACGGTAAAGTGACGGTCTGTATCGCTGTGTACGATGTCCGCTGTCTTACCTTCTACTCGACAAATGTCCTTGATAGTTTGCTTCAGGTTTTGTGCCAGATTGACCGGCTTAGTTGATTCAGGGGTGGTCAGCAATCTTGGCGACCGGCGCCTTTCCTTCATGAGGTGTACAACTCCCATACATTTCTCCAATGTTATTTTGGGACACTCGAATAATACTGAATATATGAAAAGTGTCAATCCTAGCGTATGCCGATCGCTTTCCTCACCTTGTCTATCGTTTCAGAAGATTTTTCTTGAGCTTTTTTCTTGCCGGCGGCCAGTACGCTCTCTACTATCTCATCTGAAATTGATTCTCGCTTTTCACGCATCGGAGCAATCAGGGTTTCGAGGTCTTCTACTAGAATGTTCTTTAAGTCACCGTATCGGCCTTTGTGCTCATTGTAAATGGGCGCTAATTCCTCTTCTGTTCTCAATAGTTTGTGGATTGCGTAAACATTTTCTGGTATGTCACCTTCAGAATCAGTCACTATGCTCATCACTGCTTTTTTAATCTCCTCTCTGGTACCAAACAAAGGAATGGTGTTGCCGTAGCTCTTACTCATTTTCTGACCATCGGTACCTGGAACCACCCCGACACCAGACAAAATCATTTCTTCAGGCTCCCTAAGAAGGTCATTATAAGCACGGTTAAATTTTCCGACTGCCTCGCGGGTATATTCGATGTGCTGACGTTGGTCTTCTCCGACCGGTACTACGTCGATATCGTAAAGAGCGATATCTGCCGCTTGCAGCATTGGGTATGTGAAGAGTCCGGCATTTGGTTCCAATCCTTTAGCAACTTTATCTTTGTATGAATGAGCCTGCATCAAAAATGGCACGGTGACCAAGCAGTTAAATACCCAAGCCAGCTCCATATGGTCCTGGTTGTCTGATTGTCGGAAGATCACCACCTGTTCCGGGTCAACACCAACAGCCAAATAGTCCCTGACTACGTTATAGACATTTTTACGTAGTTCTTCCGGGTCGCGTAGGCTGGTGAGCGAGTGGTAGTCAGCCACCATCAAGTAACTATCGTAATCTTGATAGATATCAAGAAATGGCTTAAGGGCTCCGAAGTAATTTCCGATATGTAGAGTTCCAGATGATTGTAGGCCGGTAAGGAGGCGTTTTTTGGTGTTAGTCATGAGTTCTATACTAACAAATATAATTAACTCAACAATGGACTACATGGCCAGCGGTAGTTCTAGTGTGAAGCGTGAGCCTTTCCCTTCTCCTTCCGAGTGTGCAGTTATTTCACCACCCATTCCGATAGCCATTTTCTGGGCTACAAATAAGCCGAGACCAGTACCGTGAATGTTGACGCTATTGGCATTGTGAGCTCGTTCAAACTTACCAAATACAGTGTCTAAGGACTGTTGGTTCATACCGATACCTGTGTCTTCAATATCTACAAAGATGCGCTTCTTAACTACGTCATCACGAACCAAGACTTTAATACTGCCAGTTGGAGTGTACTTGATCGAGTTATTAATAAGGTTTTGGATAATTTGAATCACCTTTCCAATGTCCGCACAGACTACACCAGTGCTCTTTAGGTCGGAGCGGAACATCATGCTGAGCCCCTTCTTGAGAGCCTGTGGTCGGAGGTCATCAGAAATCTTCTCTGCTTCGTCCTTGAGGTTGAAGTCAGCGTTGTTGTATTTCATGTTGCCTGACTCGATGCGGGATACGTTGAGATAGTCTTCAATTGAGTACGCCATATTCTTTGACGATTCAGATATACGCTCAATCGCCTCCTCTGCTTTTGGCGGCATTTTTCCGTAGCTTCCGTCAGCTAGCAGTGACGCATAACCTCTGATAGCGGTTAGCGGGCTGCGCAGTTGGTGGGACGCTATCGACACAAACTCCGACTTGAGCTTGTCCAACTCCTTAAGCCGCTCGTTTGCGTTAGCTAACTGTGCAGTTAATTTTTCAAGCTCCGATCTTTGTTCTATCTCTTTTCTTACTGATCGAATTAAAAATATTCCAGCTAGAGCTGTTAGCACCAGAGTGATGGAGGTGAGCACAAGAGTTGTTAATTCCCCGTTTGTGTAGGTGAACTGAGCTGCAATTAAGAGGACCAATGTTAGGACCAGGGCTTCAGCAGCGTGGGCGCCGACATTAAAGGTCTTAAATCTAACTATTAGTACACCCATCATGACCATAAAGATTGTCATCCCGAAGAATCCATATAGCTCCAACCTTGAATCTTCTACAAAATGAATTGTTGCAAGGAAGTCTGCTAGATAGAAAATTGTGAAAAATAGCACTAAGAAAGCTTGCACACCTATGCCCATGTACACTATTTGCTTTTTAAATACTGAATCTGCGCGAGTTTTATAGTACTTAGATAAAAGCATCCAGGTGTTCCATATAATGGCAACGAGTCCTAAAAGACTATAGTATGCGTTGTATAAGGCACCCTCAAAGTCAAAGGCGTTGCACCAGTCTATGTCAAAGCCGCTTAGATTCAGATTTGTAGGCGCCAGCAAGAAGGTTGGCAAGAGTAGTAGTGTAAATATTACCTTCATTCTGCCCGGGATGTCTTTTTTGTGTATGAATACGTATATGAAATATATACACAAGATAGAGACTAATGCCTGTAATGGTCCGAATAATGACCATACAAAAATCATGATGTCACTACGGTTGTTTGTCCAAGTAATTAAATTAAATACGGCAATTAGTGAGAAGCTTAATGCTATAAAAAATAGAATTCTGTTTAATAGATTACTTGGATTATTTGAAAAAACAAAAATTCCCACTAGCAGAGATAAGGCGATGGCTGGCAAGTGGGCATAATATAAGAGATCTGGTATCCAGTCTGCTTGGATAAAAAAGAAAAAACTTGGAGTTTCGGATCCGTAACAAATCATGATGTTATATCGTTAGTACATTCATCTTCTGATGATGTTGCATCGCAGTAATCAATGGTGCACGACGGGTCATCAGGTTGGCATTCAAAAGCTGCGTCGCAGCTATAAACATCACGACCACATAAATCGTATAGATAATCAGCCTGCCTTGTAATAATTGAGTAGTAGTAAGTAGACTCGCAAGCATCAGCCTCCTCTTCATCGTCGCAGCCAATATAACAACTTTGTACCTCGCTATCGCAGTCGCCGGCATAGGATACCTGGTAATCATGTAGTACCATAAATCGATAATAGGATGATCCAACTACTAAGAGTATAAGAACTGAATTTATTAGTAAGAGAAAATTGCCTCTAACTAACTTTTTCAATAACGGAGCCATGATCTTCTAATTATAGCAGCAAGCAGTCGCTTGGATGGTGCTTACTATTAACACTTATGAAAGATATAAAAGAATGTATGTTCCAATGCCGGTAATGATGATGGCTAATAGTTTTTGCACCACATTCCTTAGGCTGATGTTTTCCTTGGTTATTCGCGGAAAGAATATAGTCAAAAAGATTCCTATAGCTAACACAAAGAAAGATTGGAATGATTCCATCAGCAGGATTAAAGCAATGGGTGCCATCATGGCGGCAAAAGAAACTGCCGCGTTTCCGAACATGTATATTATTTCATTTGAAATGTTTACACCTATAATCGCCTTAGAGTTTAATTTTAATGCGGTCAAAAAATGACCTCTGTATTCCCTGATGAAAAGTAGCATTAGTATTCCTAGGATGACTAGTACGGCACTGTTCCAAAATAAGGTTTGCAGCACATTTTCCTCAAGCGCCACCATCTTAAATAAGGTGGCTTCGAGTGCCCAAAAAAAGGATGCTAGAAGCATATAATAAACAGTATCTTTTCTTAATTTTAGGTTGTTTTCGTTGTCTATCTCAAAGGCAATGATTGTGGTTCCGAGAATAATTATGGCCATTGCAATAAGTTGCATCTGTGTGAGTACTTCGTCTAGTATGAAAAAACCAAGAAAAATTCCAAATATTGGAACTAGTTGGTAAAACACTATTGCTATCGAAGCTTCGTCATTTTCTAAAGCCTTTAAGTAACAAAAGAGTATTAATAAGTCTAGTACTCCTATGAAAATTAAGAATAGAGCATTAAAAAGACTCACATTAAGAATGTTTGGTTCAATCAGATAAATTACTGGGAGAGCGAAGACTGAGAGCAGTGAAGAAAATAGCAGAAGAGTTCCCACTCCGCCCTCTTTAAAATATTTATCCAGAAGAATTTTATCCGTGTGGTTAGTTATTGCGTACAGAAACGGACCAATCATTGCTACTAGAAACCAGGTCATACTACTTATTCGTTATTGTTTTAATAAAATCTGACACCTCCCTCGGATAAGCGTTCCAGTTTCGATCAGACTCCTCTTTAGCTGTGATATGTTCGATTATTAAGGGTCGGACACCAATAATTCTTTCGATATATTTGAAAGCTGGATATACATTTTCTCTAAAAAATTGGTATTCTTCGGGTGTGAAGCATTCATACTGCATTCCATAAACACACATTATGGCCATTGTGCACTTATATTGCTCTAAAATGTCATCTCTATGATGTCTGTTCACCCATTCTGTCTCTGGTCCTATTTCGGTATTGCTCGGCTTGAATCTGTTAAATAGTTCTCTATGAAAGGTCACCAATAATTTATTCGATTCGGTCATTATTTCTGACAGAGGCTTACCCTGGTTCGATGAAAAATCTATAATTGTTTTATATTCTATAATATCATTACCGTTCTTATCTACGCCAACAATTAGCGGTAGTTTGCCAAGCGGTAGCTTAAGTTCGTTGTCTGGTACAAATTTGCTTTCAGTATCTTCTCCGACTATCAATTTTAGATCAAACCTTGCGCTTTCGGTACTGACTTTCTTGAGTTCAAGATTGGGAGTAGCCAGGAATCTTGAAAGGTAGAAAACTGGTTCCTTCTTACTAAAATGATCGGGCAGGTCTGTTTTTAGAAAATTGTCAACTTTATGAAAAATTTCTGGATCTTCCCTTCTTCGCTTTATTTCCGCAACTGCTTCTTCTGCGGGTGTATAAAAATCAGCCAATAGAAAATTTATTGGCGTTATGCGTCTCAAAAGCCCTGCTATACGTTGTTGTAGCATTTTAGTACTCATCTTACTGTCTCACGCTCCCTTTTTATTGTAAATAGGTTATTTTTACTAGTTGTGGATGTTACAATTTAATAATGTTAGATATTTTCATACGAACCATTTCGGATAAAGACCAAAGATATGACACTGTAGGAGATTATCAGACTGACGAATGTGGTAAGCAGGTTATTTCGGTGTCTGATTTGAATAATGATAATTTTGAGTTTCTCATAGCCCTTCATGAATTAATTGAAAGTAAATTGTGTAAAGAAAGAGGAATTACTGATTCTCAAATTGATAAGTTTGATATAGATTACGAATCTAATAGAGAGGATGGAGACCAAGAATCTGAACCGGGAGATCAGCCTGACGCGCCTTATCACAAAGAGCACGTGTTTGCTTCTAGGATTGAAAAAATGATGGCAGATGAACTAGGTGTTGATTGGGAAAAATACAGTAAGGCTTGCTCAGAACTTACAGGTTCTTCTAATTAAGATACAGCAAGACCAGTGGGGCTAATAGCCACCAGAAGAAATATTCAGCGGGGGCAAAGAGTGATTGGATCGGGGTGCCGGGGCTTAGGAACTCGGTGACTGGTAGGACGTGAAAACTAAATGTCATCACCAGAACTGTTACACCCAGTGCTAATAGTGACTTCTTGCCAAAAGATTCAAATTTATTTTCGCTGAATTCATCGGGCATGATTCTGGAAAAAAGCTTCGTGGCGAAAAAGGCTATGAAAATAAAAAATGCCATTTTTGCCATTGCTACCTGCCCCGAATCTGCAAGGGTACCGAAGACTTTGTCGTAGTACGGAAATTCGATTGAAATAAGCAGAGCCAGGTAAAGTCCGCAGATAATATTGATGACCGCCTGCCTACCCTTAAAAATGGCTATGGCAAGAGTCACGCCAAAGACTAAAAGCAAATATGCGATTTCAATGAGGAAGTCCAAAATAAACGCCCAGTTCATAATTACATTATAAATACGTAAATGGACAATATTTTACTTTTCCACTTTTTGTAGGATAACTTAACATGAGTGGAAAGTGTGCTATTTTGTGTTTTAATTTAGTTTGGGCCACAAAATCATAAGGAGATAGATGTGGGAAATACTGAATTGGTAGTTCTTGTTTATGTAGCAGCATTGCTATTTGTGGTTGGTCTAGCTATCGCTAAGGTCAAGCAAAATGGTGTGTCACCGGTTGGTGCTTTCAGTTTCATATTTTTACCACTGGGAGTCGCTGGTTATCTCGGCTACGCCACTTTTGTTATGTAGTTCTTGTGCTGTTACCCATAACCCTTCGCGAAAGCTCGTGGAGGGCTTTCTTTATTCTGTGTAAAAATTATGCACGGCCGATGTGGTGGCGTCCTGCACGTGTCTAAATCTATCTCCCATGAGTTTCACTCCCCCAAACCAACGAGTGACACAAATCACACAGTCAACCACTTCTTGCTTTTGCATCACTCGCAGAATAACCATACCGGCTCCAGTTTCACCGTCATCTGCTTTAGTTTCATAAATTGCGCCGTCTCTTTCGATACGTGCTGCCCAAGTATTGTGAGTAGCTTTGGCGTATTTTTTGTCTTTCTTAAGTCGCGTCAGGAAATCCTTTATTTCCTGACGCGACTTAACGTAACCATAGCTGACTGAATATTTACTACCTCTATCTATAATTATATTTTCTAACAGGACAAAATCTTCTCGAGGTATTTTGTTGTCTTCAAAATTAAATCTGGTTGATTGAGTGGGCATGATTAGATGCCCTCATCTCTTAATTCTTCAATTATTTTTTTAGCTTTGCGTGATAGTTTTTTTGGAGTTTCGATAGAAATTTTGACCATAAAGTCACCACGTGAATTGTTGTATGGTACTCCTTTACCTTTGATACGTAGAAGTTCGCCGTGAGCAATGCCAGCAGGGATTTTGATATCAACTTTTCCATCTAGTGTCTCGACGTTGTACGTGCCACCAAGGAGCGCATCGGTTAGTTTGATAGATAGATTTGCAGTCAGAGTGGTGCCATCGCGTTTAATGTTCGCATGGTGCTCAACATGTACTTTAATGTACATGTCACCCGGTTGTCCGTGCGGTATCGCTTCCCCTCTTCCCGTCATGCGGATTACTTCCCCATTCTGGATGCCGGCAGGAACTTTGATTACGACCTCCTCCTCAGATCTTGTGACACCATTACCTGAACACTCGCTACATTTTTCCTCTGGTACTGTACCCAGGCCATGACAGGCATCACATTCACGTACGGTTGTGAAGGCTCCCATGATGCTTTGACGTTGTTCTCGCACCTTCCCCTGTCCGCCACAAACATCACAAGACTTAGTGTTGGTCCCCAGTTTAGCGCCTTTTCCGTCGCAGGTCTTACAACTGTTGTTCTTAGTGATGAGGAGTTTTCGTTCCACTCCAAAAATCGATTCTTCAAATGATAGATTGATGTCAATAGAGACATCACGTCCACGTTTTGTTTGCTGTCCACCACCACCAAAGCCGAAGTTAGAAAAGATATCGTTAATATCGAATTCGAATCCTTGACCGTTGAAACCTTGTGCTCCGTTAAAGTCAAAACCACCAAAGCCGCCTCCGGCCGCACCATTAAACGACTGGCCGTAGGTGTCATATTCTGCCTTCTTTTTATCATCTCCTAGAACAGCGTAGGCTTCAGTTACTTCCTTGTATTTTTCTTCGTCACCAGTTGCTTTGTCTGGGTGGTATTTTGAAGCCATTTTTCGAAAAGCTTTTTTCACCTCGTCTTTGTTAGCTCCTTTTTCGATTCCTAGTATTTGGTAGTAGTCTTTTGACATATCGTTACTTTGTTTACGAGTGGCTTGTGTTGAAAGTCAGAGAGTAGCGACTATGCACGGGAGGGTTTGGCTGGGGCGTGCAAGGAGCGTACGATTCGACTTTTAACCAAGGTACTCACTATAACTCTTACGAGCTTTATAGTGAGCAGAACTTGTTCTGCTCACTAAAAGTTCATTAGTCTTTTTTCTCTTCGTCCTTGTTCACTTCTTCAGCATCACGCACCACTGGCTCTTCAGCAGCACTTTCTCCTCCTTCTGCTGGAGTGTCACCAGCATTCTTTTGTGCTTCTTCAGCTGCCTTTTGCATAATTTCACCAATCTTCTGCAGGGATGCGGTAAGTTCTTCTACTGCTTTAGCCAAAGCTTCCTTATCTTCTTTGTCCTTGACTTCGTTCACTGCTTTAATTTTGTCTTCGATTTCTTTCTTCACATCTTCAGGTACCTCCTTTTCGTGATCTTTGAGTGCTTTTTCTGCTGTGTACACCATTTGCTCAGCGTTGTTACGCGCGTCAATCATTTCCTTTTTCTTTTCGTCTTCAGCTGCATGTTCCTCGGCGTCCTTCTTCATCTTTTCGATATCGTCGTCAGTGAGTCCAGAGTTGGCTTCAATGCGAATTGATTGCTCTTTGCCTGTAGATTTGTCTTTGGCTGTTACGTTCAGTACACCGTTTGAGTCTACGTCAAAAGTCACTTCTACCTGTGGCACACCGCGTGGAGCTGGAGGAATTCCATCGAGTACAAAGCGACCGAGCGACTTATTGTCTGTCGACATTGGTCGTTCACCTTGAGTGATGTGGATCTCAGTAGAGGTTTGGTTGTCAGCAGCCGTTGAGAAAACCTGCGACTTCTTGGTTGGAATGTGGGTGTTTTTCTCAATGAGTTTAGTTGCTACGCCTCCCATTGTTTCGATACCAAGAGAAAGAGGGATTACATCAACAAGAGTAATGTCTTGCACATCCCCTTGGAAGATACCAGCTTGAATTGCCGCACCGTTTGCTACCACTTCATCTGGATTGATGCTGCGGTTTGGATCCTTACCAAATAGCTCCTTCACGGCTGCTTGTACTGCTGGCATTCTGGTCTGACCACCAACTAGGATAATTTCATCAATCTCATCTTTATTGAATGATGAAGCCTCTAAAGCACGTTTTGTAATTTCGATTGATTTGTCGATATATTCGTGAGCAATTTCTTCCAGTTTGGCTCGGGTGAGCGTTACGTCCATGTGGAGCGGTCCATCGCTGCCTTGAGAAATGAACGGAATGTTTATGTTGGTTTCCGTAGTTGAAGACAGTTCCAGCTTCGCTTTTTCTGCTTCGTCATCGAGACGCTGTAGAGCCAGCTTGTCCTTACTTAGGTCGACACCATTTGAGCTCTTAAATTCATCAATTAAAAACTTAACGATGCCCCGGTCGATGTCTCGACCACCCATGTGCGAGTCGCCGTCAGTAGATTGTACTTCCACCACGTCATCTCCCACCTCAAGTACGGTTACGTCGAAGGTTCCCCCTCCGAAGTCGTATACTACGATCTTCTCGTCTTTTTTCTTATTGAATCCGTAGGCCAGAGCAGCAGCAGTTGGTTCGTTGATGATTCGTTTCACCTCCAGACCGGCAATCTTTCCAGCGTCTTGAGTAGCTTTTCGTTGTGAGTCATTGAAGTAGGCTGGCACGGTAATAACTGCTTCGGTAATGGTTTCGCCCAGCTTTGCTTCAGCGTCAGCCTTAAGCTTTGAGAGAATCATTGCTGACACTTCTTCTGGTCGATAGTCTTTGTCTCCCATAGTGACAACAGCACCACCGTCTTCTCCCTTCTTGATCTCGTAAGGGACGATGTCTTTATCTTTTTGTACTACGTCGTCTTCGTAGTTGTGACCCATAAAACGCTTAATACCGTAAATGGTATTAGTTGGATTGGTTACACTCTGTCGCTTGGCAATCTGCCCCACAAGACGTTCATTGGTCTTTGAGATTGCAACAATAGAAGGAGTCGTTCGAGTTCCTTCGCTGTTTTCTATAATAGTAGGTTCACCCGCTTCAATTACAGCCATGGCTGAGTTGGTGGTACCTAAGTCAATTCCTAAAATTTTTCCCATATGTACTAAATATCAATTATTCCTTTACAATTCCAGTAGTTACCTTGGCCGGTCGAATCAATTCTGTCTTGTCTCCAACATTCATCTCGTATCCATTTTGTACTACAGAGATTACTACGTCTTGCTTCTTCTTATCTTCCACTTCTTCCGTACCAACAGCTTCGTGTCGCATGGGGTCGAATGTTTCTCCCTCTGCATTGATAACTGATACCTCGTAAGAATCAATAATCCGCATCAGTTGCATATTGATACCCTCTACTCCCTTTCGCCATGATTCCGGTGCCTGTTCCCAGGCGTCTTTGTCCTTCATAGCCATCTGGAAGCTGTCACAAAGCGGTAACAATTCTTCTACGTGCTGTATTCTTTGGCGTACTCTGTCTCGCACCTTCTCTTCTTCTAGTCGTTTTCTGGCATTGAGAAAGTCTGCCTTAGCTCTTTGTGACTCGTCGAGAATCTCCTTCTTCTCGTCATTACACCTTGCTAACTTTTCACGTAGTTTCTTGAGCTTATCAGAGCTCATTTCTTCTTCCTCTTCTAGTTCAGTTTCTTCAATTTCAACATTCTCGTCGTTGGTGATTTCCATCTCCAATTCGTCATTTTCATTGTTCATATTCACCATACGGCCCGCATTATAAAGCGAATAAACTTCTGTGTCAAAAGAAAAGCCCTGAAGGGAGCCTGACAAACGCAAAAGCCAGTCACTGAGTGACTGGCTTTTGTTCCACTGTGTTGCGAGTGGTAATTATTTACTTGGTTTCCACGTTGGCCTGCAAAATTTTCTAGGTAAGGAAAATTTTGATCGGCCATCGCTTCGCGAACCGAGTAAACGGTAAACATTTACCGTTTACTCCATGCTGGTCGCTTTCGTGCCTTTCGTAGACCGAATTTCTTTCGTTCAACTGATCGCGGATCTCGTTTGAGGAATCCGAGAAGCTTCAGTGGGCTTCGTCGCTCAGCCTTTTCTTTTACTAGCGCTCGGGCAATACCCAGTCGGATAGCTTCAGCTTGTGAAGAGATACCGCCTCCAACTACCTTGGCAGTAATCATGTAGTGTTCGATCCCTGCGTCGGGTGTATCTAGTACAGACTGTACATCCTTTTGGTGTGACAGGTTTCCAAAGTATTCAGCAAGTGGCTTGCCGTTTACTGTGATTTCTGTTTTTGCTGCTGGAGTAAGTCGTACTCGAGCGGTAGAAGTTTTTCGTCGTCCGATCCCTTCTACGTAAGTGTCTTTTGCTGCCATACGCTTATTCTGTGATAGTTAGCTTAGCTAGTAATCGCTTCTTGTGTTTGTTGTTTGGAAGCATGCCTCCAACTGTTCGCTTTACCACTTCGCTGTAGCCAAGTCGCTCAGCCAGGTGTGAAAGAGTCTCAGTCTTTCGTCCGCCTGGATAACCAGAGTAACTTTGGTAGATTTCTTCCTGCTTCTTTTCAGGAATATCAAGCTTGCTTACGTTTGTGATCTCAACAGCTACATCAGCCATGATGTGCTTTGCGAAGTTTGGATCATTCTTACCAAGCATTACTGATGCAGCTTCAGTAGCAACTTTGCCAAGTCGCTTGCCAGTAGCATCAATAGTGTAGGTGTTTGTAGTTTCTGTAGTCATAATAATATTATTCAACAAAAGCGATAATAGCTTCTTCTCGTCCTGGTGATGTTCGACCTAGTTTTACTACACGTGTGTAGCCACCGTTTCGTTCGGCAAATTTGGGAGCAACTTCTTTGAAAAGTTTGTTGATTACCACGTCCGCTGGTTCACCTAGTGTGCTGGCAACATGTCGTCGTGCTTGCACGGTGTCTTTCTTGGCGTGGGTAATAAGCTTTTCTATGTTTGGTTGTAACTCTTTAGCCTTTGCAACTGTAGTTTTGATTTGACCGTCTCGGATCAAAGATACAGCTAAACCGCGTACCAGAGCTGTTCGCCCTCGTCTTGTTCGGCCTAGTGTTCTTTTGTTATTTGAATGCTTCATAATTATTCTTCAAGTTTGAGATTCATTTTTCCTAGAAGGTCTTGAATCTCTTCTACTCCCTTAGGGCCAATTCCTTCGAGCGCAAGAATATCATCTTTTTTCTTTCGCACAAGTCCTCCGATAGTTCGGATGCTGGCATCTTCAAGAGATTGTAGGGTTCGGCTGGTAAGGTCAAGTGTTTCAATTCGCGTCTTTAGTACTTCCTGATCTGGCTCAGCTTCTTCAGCTGGGGCTTCCTCAACTTCAGCTACCTCTGGCTCCTGATGTTGATCTTGGAATCCAATGACTGACTTAAGTTGATGAATCATGATCTCAATAGACTTTTCAAGCGCCTCACGGGCTGAGAAAGTACCATCAGTTTCGATAATGATTCGTAGACGGTTGTAATCAGTTCGATCACCAACACGCATGTTTTCAACTTCGTAATTGGCCCGTCGGATTGGTGTAAATACTGCGTCCATGGCAATAAAACCAATGTCCATTTTGTCCTTCTGGTGCACTTCGCGCGGAACGTAGCCAAGACCTCTCTCAATAGTCATTTCGATATTAAGTTCGGTTGTTTTGTTGGTAATTTCTGCAATGTGCTGGTCTGGACTTAGAATGTCCACTTGTGATGGAGCTTCGATGTCTTTTGCAGTTACTGCACCAGTTCCCTTTTTCTTAAGAGAAATAGTGATAGGTTCATCTGAGTGTGAGTTGAGACGAATTCGACGCAGGTTAAGAAGGATGGTTATGACGTCTTCCTTTACTCCGCTTAGAGTTGAGAATTCGTGTTCAGCTCCATCAATCTTGACCTGTGTAATAGCTGCTCCAGGTAGTGAAGAAAGGATGATTCGACGTAGAGAGTTTCCTAGGGTGTGACCGTAGCCAGGATATAGCCCGTCAATTTCAAAAACACCTTTGTTATCTTCTTCTGATACAACGCGTGGCTTTGACGGTAGAGTTACATTTGTTTCCAACATAATTTTTTGTGCTAATTATTTTTGTAATGCTCTAAATCCTATCGACTGTAGTACTCAAGAACTTGCTCCGGATCAAACATTGTCTCAGCCGGATTGTACACTGGTAATGATTTCATTGTTCCTTCCATCTTCTTTACATCAAATGTGACCCATGCCGGTACAGCAGCAGCTTCGTACTTTTCCTTTAGGTCAACAAAGAGTCCAGTTTGACGACTACCCTCACGGATAGAGATAATGTCACCAGGCTTTACTTTGTGTGACGGAATAGTCATTTTCTTACCGTTTACGCAGATGTGACCGTGTGATGTGATTTGGCGTGCTAGACGTCGAGTTTTTGCTAGTCCCATACGGTAGATCACATTGTCTAGACGTGATTCCAGTCGCTCCATTAGAAGTGACACAGGTTGATTACTCTTTTCTACCGCTTCATCCACGTATCGTCGGAACTGCTTTTCAGAAATACCGTAGATAAATCGCATCTTCTGTTTTTCGATGAGCTGACGCTTGTAGTCACTCATTTGCCCAGGACGTCGTCCTCGTCGTGCGTTTGCTCCACGTGCTTGCGACAATTCAAACTTTTGAGTTTGAGTTTTTTCAAAGATTGGCGCTCCCAATCGCTTAGCTATTTTGAATTTTGGTCCAATTTTCATACGCTAACTATACTCGTCGAGCCTTAGGAGCTCGAGGTCCATTAAAAGGTACTGGAGTTCGGTCGGTGATACGTGTAATACCGATTCCCTTTCCAGCAAATGCTCGTAATGCAGACTCCCGACCAGCGCCTACTCCTCTAATTGAAACTTCAGCTTCCTTCATACCCATCTGCTGAGCTTTCTCACCGATGATTTCACCTACTTTTGCAGCTGCAAAAGGGGTACTTTTTCGAGAACCCTTAAATCCAAGGGCTCCTGAAGATGCTGCCATCACAGCGTTTCCCTTGTCATCGCAAAGAGTTACTAGTGTGTTATTGAAAGTAGCTAGTATGTTTAGCTTACCGTTGGCTAGTTTTCGCTTTGGAATTCTATTCAGAGCTCTTGATGTACCGGCTACGTCTGAGCCGCCGCTCTTTTTTGTTATTCTTTTCTTACCCATATCTCAATACTATTAATTCTACGTCTTCTCTAGCTTACGCTTACCACTACCCATAGTCTTCTTAGCTCCCTTAAGAGTACGAGCGTTAGTCTTGGTTCGTTGACCACGAGCTGGTAGTCGTCGGGCGTGACGGTCCCCTCGGTAAGAACCAATATCCTTTAGTCGCTTGATATTAGCTGTTGTCTGACGCTTTAGTTCACCTTCAATAGCAAAAGCCTCCACCTTGTCGCGGATAGCGTTCTCTTGATCAGTTGTAAGGTCAGTAGCCTTAGTTGTGTGTTCGATCGATAGCTCGTCGAGTATATCCCTTGATCGAGACAGTCCAATACCATACACCTCAGTTAGTGCGTATGATAATTGCTTCTCATCTGGGATAGTAATACCTGAGATTCTCATAATTATCCTTGTCTTTGCTTATGTCGTGGTTTTTTCTTGTTGATCACGTAAACAACGCCTCGTCGCTTAACGATTTTGTCGTCAGGACTCATTTTTTTCACAGAAGATCGTACTTTCATAGTGATAATTTGCTTATAAACGTTTTGTTATTCTGGCTTTTCCGCCATATGGATCGGTCACCATGCCGACTTTATCGCCTACTAGTACGCGAATCCGGAATCGTCGCATTTTACCTGCAAGGTATGCGAGAACAGGCTCTTCCTCCCCTTCTACGGTGACACGAAAAAGCGCATTAGGTAGTGCTTCTTCTACTACCCCATATACTAAATCGTCCTTAACCGTTGATGTCTCTTGATCCATTAAACGCGAGTGATACTAACAAAAATAGTAAAAACCGTCAATAGACGCTATTACCAAATTGGGGATATTTTACTCATTATCCTTCAATTCTTCAATAATTATGATTTCTTCCGGGTCTTCAGGGAAGTTTCTCTTCCAAAACGGCGTTATGTGGGCTCGAGCTTCTTTAATCCCAGGGTAAGCTTCTACGGCATTCCGAATGGCGGTCTTTGGTAATCCGGCCAAATCTCTAGCTAGTGCCAAACCATCATACTCCCAGATAAGCAACGGTCGTCCATTAAGGGTGAAAGATAGAGATGTTTCATTAGCAATAATGCTTGAGCTTGTGGTTGCGTTGGTATAGGTAAAGGTGATAACGCTTGGATCATCTACTCGCACGTCACCCCCGTCGTAGGTAGCCACTGCTTCATTGGCCAAGAATGAGCCAAATTCTGTCATCTGGAATAATGGAATTTGTAGAATAGCCTGCTCTCTAATGGTGACCAGATCATCACCGTACTCTACGGCAGGTAATTCATTAAAGGTCATGGCTACAGCATTTGGGAAAGCAATGAATCCGGCTGGCTTTTCGTTGTCGATTCTTTGTAAAAGTCCGTTGCGGAGCTCTAGTTGTAGAGCTTGTCGAGCAGTGCTTAGCTCGTCAGGGTCAATTTGGAATTGCGGACCACTAAAACCACCAGATAGCGCTTCCGGGTTTCTGGCGGAAATAGCATTGAATAACTCGGTAAATCCACCTTCCTCAAAACCAGGGATATCAAATCTAGTGCCGGCAGCCAGGTTGTATTCTTCACCAGCTTCTTCGGCAAAAACTTCAGCTTGGATTGTGCCCGGTACGCTACTTCCGTCTCCGCTTACTACAGCACCAGGGACAACCACAGATTCTTGGATGCGGAAAATAAGACCGTCCGGACTTCTAAACCGAGTGTTCTTGATGAGTCTTTCTGCTCCGGCAGTAGTCTTTATGATTTCAATGACACCAGTGGCCTGCTCTTCAACTTGCACTTGTCCGCTAGCAGCGACTTGCCTTTCACCGGTTGCTTCAAGTGTTAGGACTTCGTAGCCAAGAGCATTCTCTCGCTGATCAGGATAGGCGATAAATTCAGCGCTAATGTTTGGCTGCCTGTTTTCTGGGTAAATAGTCAGCTCTGTCTTCCCCATAAGAGCACTGAGTCCAATAGCGCCTCCAACAATGACTACAAATAAAACGACAGAGATAACCAGTCGGTTATTAGCTTTCTTTACACCATCTTCTATTATGATGTTTGGTACATGTTCTCTGCTGCCAATATCAAGCGTGCCTGAAGTCTCCTCAGGTTCGTTATCAAATTCTTCAACCGGCTCAGCAGTTCTCGGCTTACTCATTTCTGGCCTGGCTGGTCTGCGGGGACGTCTTGGTTCTGCTGGACGAATGTCCTGTAGGTTCCATTTTTTTGTCATAACGTTGTCTTAATAACAGTATAGCTGTTTACATGTACTCAAATGAGTCTTTAGCTGGCTTGATGTGGAAAAACTGAGCAGACAGTAAAAGGGCCGTGTCTTTCTGGCTATTCTTTTGGTCTTCCTCTTGATACCTGCCCAATATTTCTGAGGATATTGGAGTAACATGAGGATCAGTTTTGATTGCCGATTTTGCCGCATCTCGAATCATTTCTTTAAAGAAATATTCACCTGATAGGTCTGCATGCACAAAGATGTTTCCAGGTATGGAAAGTGCGTCACCTGTCTCGTGCAGTAGTGCTGACACTTTATCAGTATACTTTTTGAGCATTATTTTTACTTCTTCTTTTTGCTTGTCAGGTAGCTTGCCAAGGAAAGACATTGGCTCATCAGTATGGAGGTAGCCAAATGCTTCCGCCAGAGGAACGTTTGTAATTTCTGAGATTTCTCTCGCAATTGTGTAGGATCCAAAGGGAATGTGAGTGCAGTAAGTCAGAGTGCCGTCCCGAACGATACCAATTTCGGTTGCCTCGTAGGTTATATCAACTAGGCAAGCCTCCTTTGTGTGTTGCGATACTTCCTTTACTATCAGATAGAGGGCGGTAATAAAGGATGATTTTGAGACTTCTGTATTTGGAAATAGTTTATCTTTTAGTTCATCAATGGCATCGATTAGATACTGTTGGATTACGGTACTGGCTTGGTAGATAGAAACTTCCTTTGACCGGTTGCCCGCAGGGTTGGCTATTTGGTAACCATTGGCTGTTATACCCATAGTGAGCTCAGACACTAAGTCGAGACCCAGTTCTGATAATTTTTTGTTCTGAGTAAGTTCTTCTCTTACTTTCTTTTCAATGGTTTCCTCAAGCTCTTCAATGAGCTCTTCGGTAATCATGAATGCTTCCTCCTGCTTATAGTTGATGCTCTTCGTAACCGTGTATGACCAAGGGGCTGAAACAGTGCATTGTAATTCAGTGAGCTTCGCTGATTTATCAAATTCAGATAGCGCCTTTCGCCCTTCTGTTTCTAGGATCATTGAGCAGTTTACTAAGGCTGTAGTTACAGCTTTGGCACTTTGTTCCAGCGAGTCTATGTTTTTTAGTGGCGCTTTCTCGCGATGAGACCAAATTATAGACGGACTTGAGTTTTTGGGATCAGAAAAAATAATGGCTGCTAATACGCTGGCCGAGCCGATATCTAAGATCACACCATACCTTTGGTGTTCATGATTACCGCCAAATAGTGACATACGGTAAGTATATCATTTGGTGCCATAGAACCGTTTGCCTGAGGGGATAATTCTTATACTAGAACCGCCTTAATTCTCCTGATGCCAGCTGAAGATGACTCTTCTTTCTTTATTTTGAATGTACCCTTGATATCAGATAGTGTTTCTACATGTGGACCACCACATAGCTCTCGTGAGAACATAGTGCCGTCATCCCCTTTTATGTTATAGACTTTAACCTCATCCGGGTAACGATCCCAAAAACTACCCTCCACAGTTGGATCATTTTCTGCTTCAGATTTAGGCATTTGTTCCACGTAGACTTCCCCACCAGTTTTAATTGCGTCGTTTACCCACTCTTCAATTTTGTCCAAAGTATCTCGGTCTACCTTCTCTGGGTGCGTGAAGTCAAATCGTAGTCTCTCACCAGTAATATTTGACCCAGCTTGGTGAATATGGTCTCCAAGGAAGTGCCTCAAGGCAGCGAGCATTAAGTGTGTCGCAGTGTGGTACTGGACGACTTGGTCAGAATTGTCTGCCAGTCCACCTTTAAACTTTTGTTCAGCTCCGGCTCGTGATTTTGCTCGGTGTTCATCCATGAGTTTTTGAAAACCTTTGATATCTACAGTCAAACCTTTTTCCGCAGCTATTTCTTCAGTTAATTCTATTGGGAATCCGTAAGTGGTAAACAGTTCGAATGCGTTCTTCGCTCCAATAGTACGCTTTCCAACCGGTGGAACATCTTTGTCGACCACTTTCTTACCGTCAACTTCTTTAGTGGTTAGGTGTACTTCAAGTGAAATCTTACTAAATTGTTTCAAACCATTCTCAAGGGTTTTTCTAAACTGCGACTCTTCCTTTTGTATTGCTTCAAGGATGCTGTCTCGCTGCTCCGAGAGGTTGGTGTAGTGGTTTCGATACATGTCTATTACTCCATCAGCCAGATTCTTGAACTCACCGTTGGGAATTTCAAGTTTGTCAGCAAAACGCACTGCTCGCCGTAGCAGTCTCCGTACAAAGTAGCCTTGTTCTGAGTTGCTTGGCATTACATCATCACCAATCATGAAAACAGCTCCTCTAATGTGGTCAGTAATAACCCTAAAAGCTTCAGTGTTAGAGTCATATGTCTTACCTGATAATGTTTGGATTTTCTCGATAACGTTCCAAAGCAGGTCCACTTTATAGACGTCAGGTGAGTTGTTGGCAGCAGCTGCAATTCGCTCTAATCCCCCACCGAAATCAACATTTTGCTTTGGTAGCTTCTCAAAACCATTTTCAGTTTTGATGTATTCCATGAATACGGAGTTACCAACTTCCATGAAGCGTCCATTATCACTAGCCGGATGACTAAACTTACCGAATTTTTCGGGATCATGAATAGAGTCTGATGGATCAAAATCATAGAACATTTCGCTGTCGCCTCCCCCAATCTCACCGACCGGCATATTTTCTGGTACTCCGGCTCGGCTCCACCAGTTTTCTTTGGCATCATAGTAGAAAATTCGTTCACCTTCCTTCATCCCTCTCTCGGCAGCCTCTTCAGCTGAACCCATATGAGCAATGCCGTGAGACAAACCTCGTTTCTTAAATTCCTCTTGCCAAATCATAGCTGCCTCTTCGTCTTTGGGGATACCCGCCTGCTCATCGCCGGCGAAGACAGTTACATAGAAGTTCTCAGGATTCAGACCGACTACATCAAGGTAAAAACTGGCAATCCACGGGATTTGTTCCTTCTTAAAATAGTCACCTAGCGACCAATTACCCAACATTTCAAAGAAGGTGGTATGGCTAGTGTCACCCACTTCATCAATGTCTTCGGCTCGAAAGCACTTTTGTGAGTCGGTCAGACGGGTTCCTTTTGGATGTGGTTCTCCGAGCAAGTATGGGACTAGTGGTTGCATGCCGCTTCCAGTAAATAGGGTTGTAGGATCATTATCGGGCACTAAAGCAGCGGATGGAAGAACAGCGTGCTGGCGTTCCGCCATAAAATCTAAGTATTTTTTTCTAATATCATTTCCGCCAACCATAGTAAAAGCTTAATTTTGTAGCTTTGAATATAGCATAAAATCCTTACTGTGCTAGTAGTGTAGCCGCTGCCATCTGGCAATCTGACCCGAAGCAATCTAGCATCGATACGAAATCATAGAAATAGATTTCCAGCCCATAACCAAATACGATTAAAATCAAACCAATAATGGTGAGAGTGTGTTCTAGTCTAAAGCTCTTGAGAACTTTCTGATCAATCTTCTTTTCATGAGCTAGCTCTGAGTGAGCTATGAGTACACCTACGGCCAGCATCACCTTACCGATCATGCTAATTGTGAGTCCCCAGAAGAGTAAATTCATAGTAATCATTACTTGGCCATTATACCCCTTTGATAAATTTTAACAGGTCTTTCTTAACAGTTTTGGTTGGGCCTGCTGCACTAATGACCAGCTGGCGTGGATCTAGGTGTTTCTTGATTGCTTGATTGACTTCCTTGCGAGTGAGCTTATCTATTTTATCTTTGTGCACTTTCATTTCAGCAAGACTAAAGCCGTGAACGTGGTAATTATGCAAATCTGCCAACATACCTCCAATTGAATCGTTGACCAGTGTTTGGCCAGTTTTGGTAATAGTCTTGAATCTGGATAGTTCCTCCTCAGTAATCCCGTGCTGGTAGAATTTCTTAAGCTCTCGATAAGTTGATGCTATGCCTTGCAGTGCTTTGTCTGGTGCAAAGAATGTCATGATGCGCCATAGACCCTGCTCATTATTCGAAAACCCTTGCAGTGATCCGTAAATACCGTACGTTAGGCCTTCTTTTTCGCGTACGGTACTCATCAGTCTACCTGAAAAGCCGCCCCATTTAGCTAGTACATTGATTCCTAGGGTTAGTGGCAAATAATCGGGATGATGGAGTGTAATTGGTATAGGAGCTCCAATGCTGAAGTCGATGTTGGAACGGCTAGGGATATTTGTGGTTACAAGAGCCGCCTTAGGTTGGAGTTGTTTATGGGGACCGGAGTTGTTGGTCGCATTTTTGACAATAATCTTATCAAGAAATCGTTTGGTGAAATCGATATCAGCTTGTTTACCTGCAACAGATACTATCCAGCGAGATTGCCTGACTTTGTTGTGTAGGGCAACAAAGTTTGTCTTAGATACTGTTGGTACAGCTGCAATGATTTCGTCGATTGGCTGAGAATACTTCCTGTCGGCTGGTCCATAAAGTTTATTTAGGAGATTGGAGTGCGCAATAGAGCGACTGTCTTCCTTGGCTTGTTCCAATTCATTGATACTGGTGTCCTTAATCCTTTTTATTTCTTTACTATTGAATGTTGGTTCTGTGAACATTAATTCTACTAGCTTGAGTAGTTTTTTATACTGCTCTCCTCGACATTTGAGGGTCGCGATCAAATAACCATTGGCAATCTTAACGCTAACGCTAGCACCAAGTAGGTTTATAGCACCGATAAATTCATCGCGTGTCATGCTACCAGCGCCTGAAAGCAAGGAGTCAGCATACATGTGCTCTACGGCTTGGGATTTTTGAGTTCCAGCTGCGCTATGCAGATCTATCGTAATGTTAGTGGTTACAGTTGGAACGTTAGCTTCAATAGAGGCCAAAGAGAATTTTTGCGCTGATTTATCTATATTATATTTCATACTAATTATTTCCCTTAAAGTACCCAATAGTCAGATTGCTTTCTACAAAAAGTTTGCTAAGTAGTTGCAGTATTTGCTTAGTGGAGATTTGCTTGAGAATGTTCGGTGTCTCTTCGTATCTTTCCCAGTGTCCTGATGCAACGTACTCGGTTAGTTCCTGACAAATTTTCAGTGAGTGTTGTCTTGAGAAAAGTTCTTGGGTGAGAATCTGTTCCTTACTCTTTTTTATCAAGTTATCAATGGTTGATTTATCCAGTGCTGAAATAGCATGTAATACTAAACTCTCAATCTCTTCGTGTTCTTGACCCTTAGCTAAGTTGATGGATATCATACCCAGGTTTTCTTCCGAAGTCGGCTCGATGGCGCCTGAAACACTCGATGCCTTACCAGTATCTACTAGTAATTTGTGCAGCAGGCTTTCGGCGCCGCCGGTTAATACATCCAGCATAATAGTTGTTGCAAACCACTCTTGTGAAGGGAATCCGGAATGCTTGAAGCCAATAGCCAGCAGATTTGTGGTTGACGGTCTGGTGATTGTGACGCGTCTCAGTCCCTCTTGTTTTGGCTCTCTGATTGAGAAGCGTGGAATGGCGGTCTTTGGACTACTAATGCCACTGAAATGCTTCTTCACCGCTTTTAGCGCAGTGTCTCGATCAATGTCACCTACGACCATCATTACGGCATTGTCTGGTCGGTAATAATCTCTATAAAATTTCTCCAGTTTAGCTGGTGTATAGTCCTCAATGTCTTCACGATAACCAATTGTTTCGTGTCCGTATGGATGAGAGTGGTAGGCCGTACTCACCATTTGTACGCTTAGTGCAAAATCAGGGTCTCCGTTGTACATATCGAACTCACTCAAAACATTACCTCGTTCAGGATTAAGCTCTTTGTCGTTAAGGATTACGCCGGTCATCCTTTCAGCTTCAATTTGCAATGCCTCATCTAGCATATCTGTTGGGTAGCTAAAATAATATGTAGTTCGATCCTTCCAGGTATTGGCATTAAGTACGCTTCCAGTATTTCTCTCAAAATTCATGCTCCAGCTGTCAGTTAAACCCCGAGCACGGTCAAAGTTGGTGGGTTTAAAAAGCATGTGCTCAAGCATGTGAGCAACTCCAGTTTCGCCTCTCGCTTCATCGCGAGCACCAACTAAGTAGGTGATGTTTGAAGTAACCACCCCAGTTTCTGGACGATTATAAAAGAGTACTCGAAGACCGTTTCTTCTCAGTCGGTATTCTTCAATACCAGATACGGTCTTTATATATTCATAACCAGCAAGTTGGGTTTTAGCTTGGTTCGCTGTTCTTTTCTTGGACATCAAAAATGAAATTCTTAAACTCTTCAAAGGTCTGATTAAATTCGTGCACAATACCATCTGACAACCGACTATTTATTGCGTTAGCTATGTTTTGATAGGCTTCGAGTTGATTTTCTAAGCTGTTGCCAAAATCCCTGAAGAAACCGTGGTGGTCATCGAAATAATCTTCAACTATACATCTAAAATTATGTGTCTTGTCGGCAGCCGACACCAAGACAGATTCTATCGGTGCTTTCTTAAGCTTCTTGGCGTAGTTTTGTTTAACTTGAAGCCAAGGGATCCGCTCGCCATTTTTGTACTCTTCTTCAGTGACGTGCTCTACAATGTTGGCTACGTTGTCACCGAAATCAGTTTTAAGCTCCTCCAGTGTGTAATCGGTGTCTTCAATAGTGTCGTGAAGTAGCGCCGCAACGAGAGTGTCCTCATCTTCCGTATAATCGCGTAGAATCATGGTTACAGCCATTAAGTGAGTGATATAGGGTAGCGGAATGTCACCCTTACGCACTTGATCCTGATGCAATAGTGCGGCTGCTTTTATGGCTTGCTCTACTTTATAAGAGTACATAGTTTATATTCTTTGTAGTTCACGATGTAAAGCCTCTACATCCTTTTTTAGGTTTCTAACGGTCTGTTTCTTGCGCTCCATTGTTCTTCGGATCTGATTCGCGTCTGCAAGTAGCTTTTGGGCTTCTTCTAGCTCGGAAGCTGCATCAGGATTATCCTTATCGCGGCGTAGTTGTGACACCCGACGCTCGTAGTTGCTAATCTCACTGATAATTCTATCCTCCTCTATTATCTGCTCTACATATTGTCGCACCTCCCCTACCAAGCTCATGATAGCAGAATTTTGAATGTGGATGTCTTTTGAAGCCAGAGCAGCTGACACTTTTGCTTGTAGTTCACGTGTACTCATGTCTTCATAGTATATCCTTCACTCTCTAATAGTGCACGCTTCTTATCTTCACCTCCGCGATTGTAGTCTCCTAGCTGGCCATCACTTCTGATCACGCGATGACACGGTATGTTCGGATCAAAATTATTAGCCATAACGTTGGCAACAGCTCGGTATGCTTTTGGATTGCCGGCCAATTTAGCCACTTCTTTGTAGGAGAGTACATGGCCAACCTCTATTTGGCGCACAACATTCTTAACTCTATGTGAAAATTTCCGGCCAGCCATTATTACTTTTTGACGTTAGCAAAGTGTATCGCTTGCAACTTTTTGCCAGCCGCTTCTCTATATGGACAATACTCGCAATCTTCCCCACACGGCGGCAAGTCCTTTCTGTCTAGGCAGGTCTTAATTTCAATTAGAGTGTCTTCTATCCACTTGGTGTCTGCTACTACTGGCACTAGTGTCGTTTCAAACTGAAGCTGATTGTTAAACGCTTCAAGGTTCTTGTCAGCATTGGCGTAAACCAAGTAGCCAGTATCTTGAACTTTGAAACCATTTTTCTCTAAGAGCCAGCGGTACACACCAAGCTGTCGAGCGTATTGCTTTTCCCAGGGTGAGTCACCTAGCTTGTCTATCGTACCTTCCTTTGAGGTCGATTTATAGTCAACAATTATCAGCTCCCCTTCGCTATTGATCCAAATATCGTCCACTCCTCCGCTTACTACGAGCCCAGTCTCGGCGTGAGTGTGGGTTATACCAACAAACGGGTCGCGCCAGGTTTCTAGATCATGGTGAGCAAATGGTACGGCCTTGATTTCGTATTTATCCATTATCGGATGAGGAGTTTTGGTTGCTCGGTACTTATCAAATTCGTTCTTAAATAGCTCATCGACCGCAATATTCAAATTGAATGATGGGAAACCTGGTCGTTTAGTCCCTAGCACATTGTCGAGGTAAAAACACCTTGGGCACTCAAAGAAATAGTCTATTTTTGATCGTGATAACTTCCACTTCTTGCCTTTGTAATTCCACTCGGCTGATCGATTGGGATTATATCTGTATCTATATTCTGCCATTTGATGATTATATCATTGATAAAGAGTCAAAATAAAAAAAGCCCGCAACTGCGGGCTTTTTTGCTTGAATTCAACTATTCAGCGCGGAAAGTACCAAATACTTGGTCGATCTGCACATCAGTTGCTAGGTTGAATCCACGGTCACCGTTTTCAGAGAAGATAACGATAGCGTAGTTTCGGCCTGGTGTAGTAGATCGCTGTAGAGTAATTTCAGCTGGAACTAGACCTTGTGATTCGCTAAATCGTACAACTCCCAGGATGAATCCGAGGTTGTCATTATCGTATTCGCGTACACCAATCCACCCTTCACTGATCGGGTAAGTAGCGCTTTCAAGAGCGATTGAAGCTGAGGCTGGTTGGTCGCTTACTACCACTTCACCTTCTCCTACGGTTAGTTCTGGTGTCTCGACTGCTTCTTCAGCTGTTTCTTCGCCTTCTTCCTCGTCGCTTACTTCACCTTCTTCAGCTCCGTCTTCCATCTCAGTTGCTTCGTTCTCGACTTCGGCAACTGGGGCTGTTGCGGTTGGGCCTGAAAATGCCCAGACAAGCATTCCTCCTATAAGTAGTCCGACGATAAAAGCGACTAAAGTCTTTTGTCCGTCTTGTGTTTCTTCTGCCATACAATAATGTTTATGATTGCTGAATTAAATAATACCGTGAGTATATCACAGCAAAAAATGGCTGAAACGTTGACAATTTAAGTAAAATGAATGCTTATTTCTGACCGCAGAGCAATCTGGCTTCCTGCATCAAGGCTTCATGTTTTCGTTTTGGTAAATGTAAATGTCTAAGAACAGCCTCGTGCTCAAGAATGTCACGACACAAGATAATATCGCGAGCAATCAAGGTTTCTGCTTGCGAAGCCGATAAATTTTGTAGAACTGTAACCGGGTAGACTCCAGCTCGCTGAATTTGGTCGTGCAGGTTATTGTTTTTGGGATAATCCCAGCTTAGCATTTTGAGGCCCACGCAACGGCCATAATCTTGCGCAGTACTTGTAAATTTTGTGTTTGTAATTAACCAAAACTCGCCTATGCCGCACACATCGGCATTACAGATTTTTTTATTTTTGAGATCCAAAAGTCTTGCATATGAATACATGGCCACTTGTAGATCAGATTTTATTCCCGGTCGAGCGTGAAATTTAGCTTCTCCGATGAAGCTGTGCTCTTCGTTGTAGGCGGCCAGGTCTATTTCGTGCGGAGCGCAGTTACCCTGAAGGGTGACGCCAGTCTTAGTTGTGTAGCCTTCTGCCTCGTACAATTTTGCTAAAAACTTTTCGAAAGGAAATCCAGTTGGTCCGAGATTAAATAGGGCTCGTCTTAGTGAGTAGCGAGCAGCAGCTGGTGGTCGGCTGTTCCGCAATAGCGAAAAGGCGTGACGATATATCTCCTGCGTTTGAACTCCGTCATATAAGGTCTTGTTAACCTCGGCAACTATTTCGTTGATTTCGTGCGGATCTGCTCCGGCGCGGCGTAGTGATCGTCTGAGTTTTTCAACTTTAAAGAACTCGGCTGTGCCATCAGCCTTGGTGATAGTTACTGACATTAACCAATTATACCACCTCCGATACAGTGACTGCCTTTGTATAGTACACAGGATTGGCCGATTGCCGGCTTGTCTACTTCGTCTAGGGTATTGAGAGTTATCGCATCACTTGTCACATCAGTAATCTTGACCACGAACGGTTCTTGTCTGTAGCGAAACTGTGCTTCAAGGTTGGATCCCGACTGAACGTTTTTCCGTAATGACAGTGAGTGCAATCTTATCTGATTAGTTGAGTTGAGCTGTGGCTTGTGTGGCGATACTGTGATGGTGTTGTTGTGTAAATCACGATCAGTCACATACATGGCGCTCCGGTTATTGTCATCAGTTTCGAGAGTAAAGCCGTGTCTTTGGCCTAGCGTGTAAACCAGTGCCCCTTTGTGACTACCTATAATCTTACCTTCATTATTCAAAACGCTGCCAGGCTCTAGGGTGGTGTAATGGGAAATGAACTCGGGGATATCTACATGGCCCAAGAAGCAGATGCCCTGACTATCTTTCTTGGTGGCCGTTGGTATGCCAGCTTGTTCTGCTTCTTGTCTGATTTTATCCTTTGCAGTATCTCCAACTGGGAGCAAGCTCATTCTTAGTTGCTCGTTTGATAGGGTCCATAGGAAATAAGTCTGGTCTTTATTCTGGTCTACCCCCCGATGCATTTCATTATTGATTTTTTGTGCGTAGTGTCCGGTGGCAATAAAGTCAGCATTATTGTCTTTTGCAAACTGCAAGAAGGCGCCAAACTTTACGTGCTGATTGCACATCACATCAGGGTTTGGGGTGCGCCCAGCCGTGTACTCGGCAATGAAGTAATCAGCGACATCAATCTTGTAGGCTTCCTCAGCGTCGCAAGTTAGGAAAGGTATATCAAGGTGAGCGGCCACTCGCATGGCATCAAGTCGCTCCTGCTCCCAATTGCAAACCATAAAATCAGGGTGCCAGACCTTGATAAATACCCCCACGACGTTATAGCCCTGTTTTTTGAGTCTAAGGGCAGCGACTGAAGAGTCTACGCCGCCTGATAGTCCTACAAATACTGTCTGGTTCTTTGTCATGGTGAAAACTTAGCACTATCGTAGGTAGACATCAATATTCCGTAAGTGTTGTTGATAAGTTTCCGCATAGTGAAATTCACCGTCGTTGTCAGTTATGTAATAAAAGTAATCTGATTCAGCTGGTTGCAGTACGGCTGAAATTGCCTCTAGGCCTGGATTACCGATGGGGGTGGGCGGCAGTCCCGGATACAAGTAAGTATTGTATGGCGTATCAATTTCTAAGTCGGCGGGTGTCAATTCCGCCAGTGGCTTATCGAGAACGTATTCAATCGAGGCATCAGCTTGTAGAGCCATCCCTATTTCTAGTCGATTTTGGAGTGCGCTAGAGACATAGCGCATAGATTCTGGAGTGTCGGCTTCTCTCTCGATAATTGATGCCAGTATTAGTATCTCATCAAGGGTTAGGGTATGGTTTTTAATTGCCTCTTGGTAGGGTTTAAGTGTCTTATCAAACAGCTCTCGCATATGACGATACAAGTCTTCAGCCGTAAAATTCTCTGTTAAGAAATATGTTTCCGGATATAACTTGCCTTCGTCAGGTTCGGCAATTTCGACAAATTCGGCTGCGTCAAAGTTAGGGAGTACCTCCGCTGCTCTTTTCGCTATCTGAGTCACTCTTTCACCCTCAAAATGCGTGAAGCGGATAAGGTTGTTACCAAAATCTCCCTCAACGAGTCGTTCTGCTACTTCGATTGTATTAAGTTTGGCCTCAAACACGTAAGTGCTGGCCTTTATATCGGTGGGTTCGTACAGCAGCACTAGGGTGAGATAGAGCAGGTCAGCCGATCCGACCACCTGCTGCACTTCGAGACTGTTGGTGATAGTTCTGACATCCGCGCCACTTTCTATTGTGATTGGTTCGTCTACAGGAAAATCCGCTGGTGCAACCCCAAGCCTTAAGATCTGGTAAGTGATAAAAATGCCGCCCAGAACAACGAAAGCAAACATAATAGCCGCTAGTTTTATCAGCTTTCTAAGTAGTGAAATTTTTTCAACGGGTATTTCTTGCTCGGGCATGCTAATTCATTTCTCCAGTCGGTAGGTTCGATGGCGCTTCCTTTCTGGTATTTTCTACTCGACCTAAGCCTGGAGTAAGAATACTTGAACCAGGGATGTGGTATATGGTGGCTAGTTCTTCTACCGAAAATATTTTCTCCTCATCAGCTCTTGATATTTTTTCCGCGGCTAGGTAATAGCGTGCTTTATACATTTCGAGTTCTTCTTTTTTCATGGCGGTTAGTCGATTGCCAGAAATGTCAGAAAAGAACTTATAGTTAAAGTCGGTTCGCCAACGAACTCCGATAGCGTTGCGACCAACAATGTCATACTGCCCAAAAGTACGCAACATCGGCGCGATCATATTAGGGTCAAACTTGCCTGTTTCCACAATGTAAATAGCTCTAATCGCGGTGTAAAAAGCGTATTTTCCGTAATTTCTTTCGATGGCGGCGATGGTGTCACGTTCGCCAGCAGTAAGAAGTGGTCGATTGTCACTGTCTTCAATAGCACCAATATTCTGATCTCGTTTCATTAATTTGTCTACTTCTGCCATAGCGGCCTCGCTCCAGTCTTTCACTGGACTAGCAAATGGCCATAGCTTGCCTTCCTTAAAGCCCATAGCTGTGTGTGGTGTCATGAGAATCTGAATCCACACCCTCTCATGTGGCTTCGCCTTACCAAGATACTCAATCATGGCTGACATTGGATCATATTTCTCCTCCTCCTTAGGCATCTTGTCTAGGCCAAAATCAACGTAAGTCTTAATTGGGTAGACCTCATCCTTTTTCTTGCCCATGTGGAAGGAGATCATTTCCCATTTATCTGGATCCCACACCACCTCCCCGGTGTAGTCCACCTCTTCTTCCACGACTTCTATACCAGGATACTGAGCGTACAGTTGCGTTTCCAGGGCATCCTTTACTTTACTGCGCGGTACATTGGCATAAAATCTTACATCACCCCCAATTGACACTAACTCGAGACTATTAACCAGCGGATGTTTTCCATCTAAATAGGTTTGCATCACGTTATCGCGGCTGTTTACCTGATGCATCTGCGTCAGTACACTTTCCATGGCTTCAGGTGATTTAAATACTTCCTGTGGCAGCTTAATGCGCAGAGTCACTCTGCCCATGCGGTAGCGGTACTTTTCTTCGACTGACCACATCCACTGCTCAAAAGCGATGTACGCAAGCGCCATCGGTAGCCAGATTGGTGAGGTGGCGATGATAAAGGTCAGGATGGGACGAAGATCCACGTCCAGCACTGACATCATTTTAAATAGTACAAAAAAGCACAATAACAAAAGCGCTGGTGCAGCAATGGCACCAATGTATGACTTAAGTGTTCGTGTCATGTTGGTATTGTACACCACAAACAAAGAGCGTCTGGACATTTGTCCAGACGCTCTTTGTTTGTTTTAGTCAGCTATAGCAAATGTTCCATTTGATAGCTTCTTGAAGAGATTGGTGTCCTGGAGGTTTACTAAGATGGTGTTGTCTTTGACGTAACGTTCCTTTCTTACCTTATCGATGATTTCTTCTCGTGAGAGAGGACCTTCGGTTTGGAGAATTTCTCGTAAAACATCTTTTACCACACCAGCTGTGTAACCCCATTCAGTTAGAGCGTACAATCCTCGGCCTACTAGTACGAATCGTTCGTCCTTGATCAGCTCGTTGTGAGTGGTGGCAACGTGGGCCTTGTGACCGAATAGCTCATTGATAGTTTCTGCTACTTCTCGGAAGTGCATTGGTGATCCGTGGCGCTTAACTGCTAGGTAAGCGTAGTCACGAATGCCCTTTACTCGGATGTTTGGGCTGTCAGCTGGGCCCCAGTCTCCTAGCGGATTTCGTCCAATTTCTTTTGAGATTGAAAGCCATCGCTTGAGTACTTCTTCGTTGTGAGCTTCTGCCATATCTGACAGCTCAGTTTTGAATCGGCTGATGATTTCACTCTCGCTGACTAGTTCGTCGCGACTTAGTCCTTTTCGTACATTTTTTAGCGCTTTTTCAACATTGTCTGCGACTCGTCGTTCAGTAAACCAACGGTGAGCATACTGCGGGTTCTCCTTGCTCTTGTAGAAAGGATCGCCGACCACTAGTAAGAAATATAGGTGGTTTCGGGTTGTTTCGTCTGTAGTAAGCTCGTCAAGTAGAACGTGCTCAGCGATGATACCGCCGCCCAATTCATCAATAAGCTTTTGCAGCTCAATGAATAGCTCATAGTGCTTCTTGTAGACTTCAGACTTTTGGATAGATTGAATACCGTAGTTCTCAATTTGTCTTACACGCTCACGCGTAATTCCGTATGATTGCCCAATCGCTTCAAGTGTGAAAGATTCACCTTTAGCGTTTAGTCCGTAACGCTTTTCTAGTACGTCACGAGCTCGCTCTGGAAGTACATCTAACAGAGTCTTACTGATTTGTTTAGGTTTAAATGAAATCATATTTTGTTAATTTTGTAGTTTTTTCTTGCTCAATCTCCAATGCGTGGCCAAATTTATAACATGTTGGGCAAATTTGGTCAATACTTTTATTACCACCCGGTTTTTCTACTCTTTTACTATTAAATTCAATATTCTGCCAGGCACATATATCACTTTCATAATTTCTTTCTGATGCAAACGAGCCATTAAAACATCGACTTTCTTTACCAATTCCAGAGCTTCACCCTCGCTCGCTGTCGGAGAAAGAGTGATCTCACCACGCATTTTACCGTTAATTTGCACGCCAATTGTAACTTCTTTGTCTCTGGCCAGACTTTCGTCGTATTCTGGGTACGGGCTGGAATGTATACTACCTTCAAGGTCGTATACAGACCAAATTTCTTCTGTTAAATGAGGTGCGAATGGTGCCAGTAATTTTACTAAAGTGAGGTAGCTTTCCTTGGTCAGATTCTCCTTCTCAGCTTTGTTTACGTAGACCATCATGGCGCTAATCGCAGTATTGAATTTAAATTCAGCGATATCGTAGCGTACTTTTTTGATTGTCTTGTGGAGCAAAGATGTCATCTCCTCGCTTTCTTCTTGCGCTATATGCTCTCCTAGTCCATACACTCGCTCCAGGAAGCGCCTGAGACCCACCACACCATTTGGATCCCAGGGGTAGCTATTGTCTTCATAAGGCCCCATAAAAGCTAAGTAAAGCTTTACTGTGTCGGCCCCAACACTCTTCACTTGTTCGTCAGGATCGACCACATTACCCTTACTTTTACTCATCTTGTTACCATCCGGGCCCAGAATCATGCCGTGGTTCGCTCGCTTCAAGTATGGTTCATTGTGCGTCACAAGCCCAAGCCTATGAAGCGCCTTTTGCCAGAAGCGAGAATACAAAAGGTGCATGGTAGTGTGCTCAGCCCCACCAAAATACATGTCTACCTGCATCCAGCTTTTTTGAGCCTCCGGACTAACCAAGTTGTCTTTATTTTGATTATCTAGATAACGCAGGAAATACCACGAAGAATCTACGAAGGTATCCATTGTCTCCACTTCTGGCGTCCAGCCTTCGCCAAATATTTCTTCGGTTCGGGCTTTCAGCTCAGCAGATTTAGCGAGCGGCGCTTCACCGGTTGGCTTGAAATCTACATCTTCTGGCAGGGTCCATGGCAGGTGTTCCTCTGGTACTGGATGTGCCTTTCCTTCCGGGTCATAGACAATTGGGATTGGTACTCCCCAGTAACGTTGTCTACCAATTGACCAGTCACGAAGGCGGTATGTGTTAGTCATTCGCCCACCAACTTCTTTCACAATATTCTCTTTTGCCTCTTCTGACGAAAGTCCGTCAAATTTTCCTGAGCTGATTAATGTGCCCATTCCAGCGTAAGGAAGTTCCTCGCCACCCGCCACTACCTGCTTTACTTCAATTCCAAACTTCTGCGCAAAGGCGAAGTCTCGCTCATCATGAGCTGGTACTGCCATAATCGCACCGGTTCCATAGCCTGCTAGTACGTAGTCTGCAATATACACTGGGATTTCTTCTCCGCTTGCTGGGTTGGTTGCGGAAACACCTTCAAGTTTCACCCCGGTTTTTTCCTTGGTGTTGTCCTGTCGGTCTCGCTCGTCCTTCTGTCTGCTAGCCTCAATATACGCCTCTACCTCCGACCAGTTTGCAATATCATCTTTATATTTTTGCACCAACTCGTGCTCAGGCGCGAGTACCATGTATGTCGCCCCAAATAGTGTGTCGGGACGCGTCGTGAAAACTGTTACCTTCTGGCCGAAAGACAGCTCAAAATCAATCTCGGCTCCTTCGCTACGGCCGATCCAATTGCGCTGGGCATCCTTAATGTGTTCTGGCCAGTTGAGATCTTCAAGATCATCGATCAAATCGTCTGCGAAGTCAGTGATTTTTAGCATCCACTGTGGCATTTTCTTTTTCTCTACTATTGCGCCTGAACGTTCTGAAGTACCATCTGGAAGTACCTGTTCGTTTGCAATAACAGTATTATCAATTGGATCCCAGTTAACGATTGCTTCACCACGGTACGCTAAGTCGTTTTTGAAAAACTCAGTGAACATCCATTGTGTCCATTTGTAGTATTCAGGATCGGTTGAGGAAGTGGTTTTATCCCATGAAAAAGCATTGCCCATGCTGTCTAATTGGGAGCGCATGTACTCGATGTTCTTTTCCGTCCATTCTCTTGGGTTGAGGTTGTGCTTAATGGCTGCGTTTTCTGCTGGTAGTCCAAAAGCATCAAAACCCATTGGATACAGCACCTGATTACCTAGCATTCGTTTATAGCGCACATAGATATCTGGCACAGCGAAGGCGTACCAGTGTCCAATATGCAGGTTCCCAGATGGATAGGGCCACTCTACGAGCACGTATTCCTTTTCCTTATTGTCGTCGCGCTCACCAGCGTCATAGAGACCGTTCTCCTTCCATTTCTCTTGCCACTTACTTTCAATTGCCTGGTGATCAAAACGTTTATGCATAACAAATTAAATACTTTATGAAGTTTCCATTCTGCCATCGATTATTGGATATGTAAAATAAAAACCGCCTCAAGGGCGGTTTTTATTTTATTCGATGGTCAACTTTGCTTCTACCGCTCTCTCAAAGCACCAGTAACCTGACGGATGATCCCAGTTGTAATTCTTTTCGTAGGCAGTATAGGGATATCGGCTGGCAGCGTTTTGCAAACTCTCTTCAACGAAGGTGGCACAAAGAGCATAGCTGGTTTCATCACCAACTAAGTACTCATAGTCCGCTCTTCCTTCAGGCGCTGCAGGGATTGGTAGACCGCCGTATAATTCGTTAAGTGTACTCGGCAGTGCGTTATTAACCCGGTAGTAATCTTCAATGTAGAATTGAATGTCTTGCAAGTCGCTTATCTGTTGATCGTCAAGCTTACGTTCTCTTACCTCAGATGGCTTTTCAGTGTAAATGAAACCAATAACTAATGAGGCAGCCACGACTAGACTGGCAATCATCCCAAAAACCGTAGATTTTTTCTCATTCTCCACCCAATAGCCTTTAGCATCTTTTAAATAATAAACAAAGGCGCAGCCAATAATAACGAGTACGACCAGGGTTTTAAGGATAAATCTGGTGGTTATTTCACCTTCTAGAAAGGTAATAATTACTGCTACCAAATCACCCAATAGTACTGCTCCACCCACTAGCAGTGATAGATAAATAAGCCACTTGGTAAGCGACAGATATTGTCCCCCCGTCTCTTGGCGTCGATTATTATTGACCAAACGAGTCAAAGTCAGATAAGTGGGAAAAAAGACGATCACCATAGCAAAAGCCACTCTAATGCCTGAGCTAGCACGTTCTATATCCCAAGGACCATCAGTTGCATCCGGAAAAGCGAGATTGATCACGCCAAATAGGAGTACTAATAAAAAACTTAATGATAAGTATAGGCTGGCTAATGAGCCTAGCTGTAAAGCAAAATGCTTAGCGGTGTTATTTTCCATAATGTTAGTATCTAACAAATGCGCACAATGTAAAGTTATGAGTATCTAGTACTATTCTTGTTATCTGAGCTATAATGGCTATCTATGAAAAAAGAAGACCTTAAAAACTCACCAAAACTATTTTGTGAAAGCGTTAGCTTAGCCTTTACACCAGAGTATTTCATTATGGGCCTCACTTCTGGCAATCAAGGTACGCTGTATAGTCTAACGCCCCAACATGCCAAACGACTCAAAGAATATCTAGAACATCAGATTAAGGAGTACGAAGATAAGCACGGAGAAATCGCTGCCAAGTGGGACCCAAATATAGTTAGTCCGGTACAAAGAGCTAATCCTCCACAAGAAGGTTCATAAAGTTGAAAGCCACCGACAGGTGGCTTTTGTTTAAACGCTATTTTAGCGGTGTCGTCCGGCTCGCTGTGGCCGCTTGGCGTCTATTGACTCCAGGCGCTGGCGTAAGCGACTGTTCTGAATGTCTTTGCCCTGATTCCAGTTCTTCTTGGAATTGGTTTCGCGATTCGGCTCAATGTAGCCTTTGGGAGCTTTGGTGTCATCTCGAAAGTAATACAAGATTGTGTGTGCGATCTGCAATAAGCCAACCGGCCTGAATTTACTTTTCACTTGTTTCTCCTAATGTACTCTACCTGCCCATATTTATACGCGAGCATAGAGAATATGCAATGATGACTAGTTGGTAAACTAAGAGTGCATGAATTCAATAACGTCTCCGTCTTGTACCACATACTCCTTCCCTTCTGTTCTCAACTTACCAGCATCACGAGCCGCCGCTTGCGAACCTGCTTCGACTAGGTCATTAAAAGCAACCACCTGAGCCCGGATGTACTTATCTTTAAAATCTGTATGAATAGCCGCGCCAGCTTCTGGCCCAGTGCTGCCGATTTTGACTGTCCAAGCGCGTGTCTCCTTTTCACCAGTAGTAAAGTAGCTCATTAAGCCGAGTCTGGTATAGCAGGCTCTAATCAAGGCACTGACTCCGCTGTCCTGCGCCCCGTACTCCCTTCTAAATTCATTCTTTTCGTCCTCGTTTAGATCCTTCAATTCGTGCTCCATTCCAGCATCGACAATGACGTACTCAGAACCAGTGTCCTTGAAGAATTGCAACAATTCTTGCCACCGTTCATCATTGTGTTCGTCTAGATTGAAGGAATTTTGCTTTTTGTTACAGACATACAGGAACTGCTTCATGGTCAAAAGGTGTAGGTGCTTTATCACCTTCTCTTCTTCCTCTGTCATACCTAGCTTGTTGGCTAGATGTCCAGCCTGCAGATGTTCTAGGAGTCTCGTCAGCAATTCTTTTTCCGCCACGGCACCCTTGTCGCCCCGTTTTATATCCTTTTCTATGTTTGAAACTCGCTTACTAACAGTCTCAGCGTCGGCCATGATTAGCTCTAGGTTGATGGTTTCAATATCACCCATCGGATCAACTCCACCAGACACATGGTGAATGTCGCTGTCCTCGAAGATGCGCACCACTTCAGCGATCATGTCGGTCTCTCTAATATTGGCGAGAAACTTATTTCCTAAGCCTTCACCAGCCGAAGCTCCTTTCACCAACCCGGCAATATCTACAAATTCAATTGCAGCCGGAATAATCTCTGAAGAACCAGAGATGTCACTTAATGTTTGAAGACGTGAGTCAGGCACTGGCACCACACCCACCGCTGGATCGATTGTCGCAAATGGGTAATTAGCAATCAGCACTTCGTTATTAGTAAGGGCTGTAAAGAGGGTTGATTTTCCAACGTTGGGCAACCCAACAATTCCGACAGATAATGACATATGGCTGGTAGGTTAGCAGATTGTAATCAATATTAAAAGCAAGTTACGACCAAAAGACTAAAATGGAAGTAAATTACGCTCGTACTCACAGAATACAACGTCACCATTTGCTATTTCTAGCTTTCGCGCGATGACGTCTCGCACCTCTTCGCGACCACCAAGGGTGTCAATCAGTTTATTCTCTAGGGCACGTGTGCCAGGCATGGTTGATCCGTCGGCCAGAGCCACTACAGCTTCTCTGTCTAGCTCACGGTACTCCGACACCATATCGATAAAGCGGTCGTTTACAATATTTAAGTCAGACATTAAAAGCTCCCTTTCTTCATCAGTAATAGGTCGATTGGGTGTACCAGTGTCTTTGAATTTACCCGTGGTCAACTGCACGTAGGTCAAACCTTCTTCCTCGTTCTTTTCCGATTCTTCTAAGTATGACATGTTAACTCCGATACTGCCCACGTCAGACATAGGTGAGGCCACTAGATGATCGGTGGCCGCTGCGATCATATATCCGCCAGAAGCCCCCTGATCACCAATCATTCCGATAATTGGCAACTCGGACTGGCGAATCCTTTCGGCAATCCGCTCAGAAGCGACTGGTGTACCACCTGGTGAATTTACCTCTATCAACATAGCTTCTATGCCAGGCTGCTCCTCAGCAGAAGCAATAAATGATTCAAAGCTCTCCGGGGTAGTTACTAAATCAAAATCTGCCAAGCCGTTGTATGGGAGGATGACGCCCTCAATCGGGAAAACGGCAACATTACAAATACCATCTCCGATATAGCTCTCACTTTCAAGAATAAAATTTACTGATATAACTGAAATGACAATGGTCAATATGACCACCACGGCTCGCATTAGAGTGCCAGCCGTTTCGCGTAAAAAGGATTTTTGCATGTTGAAATAATAGCACGATTAATACCGCAAAAAGAAAGAGCCGCCTAATGTTACTTAGACGACTCATAGCGTGTCGACACAGGTTCTTTCGTGATTCATCTCAATACTGTGCGCATTTTGATAATCACTAATCGTACCTCGCTGAACTGCACTAGCATTTGCAACTAGTATCTGCTCAGGGTCACACTTTGGACCAACAAGCTTGAGACTCATCTCTTGTACCTTACGACAAAAGCTGTCGAGGACATTAGCTCCACCAATAGAGGAACTTGCATAGCAGTAGCCGGTCTCTGACTGGATTTGCATCCAGCCAGAGTTTGAACAACCGGCCAACCACAATGACGAGAGGAGTAAGATAACCCTTACGGTCATTACTATTGAGGGTCAATGCCGCGTGATGTGCGGTATGCCTCAGAGATAGCTCGCTCACGCTCGGTGAACCCACGTTTCTCGTTACCTGTAGCGCAATCAGCGACGCTGGTGGATTCGATCTCACCAACGTAGTCTACTCGACCGTTACGGTCTTCGACTGAAGCGCTACTGATTACTTTCGGGGTGTCCTGGATGAAGGGAACGGTAGACGTCCCACATCCAGCCGGAGCCGCATCTGCAACTTTTTTAGTATAACCAGCAGCATTGACCTTAAACGACTCGCCACGTGCCTGAAGTTGGCTCAACTGAACGTAACCGGCGTCGCCAGGGTTCGGGTTCCACTCATCGCGACCAGCACGATCTCCTGTTACCGTACAACCGGTAACGAGAGGAAGAGTAATAACGCCAGAAATAGCAACCATTCTCAAGATTTTAAAGGACTTCTTCATAATCGCCTCCTTCGGCAATTGTTGATTGTGAACTATGGACTTGACTTAGTGTCCAGATCTTCATTTTCTATTATACATAAAACAGCGCATTTGTCAAGTACAAATGCGCTGTTTTTGGCTTTAAAAACAAGGTTATTTTGCCTCTCTACCGTAACATTCTACCTGCTTCATCCACTTAGCGCGGACTTTGTCGTCCACCCTTTCACATGGTCCATAACTACTTACACTAGTCTTTAAACCGGCAAATTCAAGGATACCGTACTGAATTTCGTTGGTGTAGTCACCAAACTGCCACCAAGTCTTAAATGGACTGTGTGAGCCAGACAAAATGAATACTCGAGCAGTTCGGCCTGCTAGGTGCTTCTCGATCTTCTTAGTCTCCTTGTTGAAGTTGAAGGCAAAGCCCGGCAACCAGAAGCGGTCAAAAAGGCCTTTGAGTAAGGCTGGCATAGTGCACCACCAGTTTGGGTAACCGATGACCAAGTGGTCACTTTCTGTAATTGCCTCCTGCAAAGCAATCAGGTCTGGCTCAAGGTGCTGAATTTCTTTGTATCCCTTATGCAAAATGGGATCAAACTGCAGTTCACCAAGATTAAAGCGCTTTACCTCATGCCCAGCATCCTCGGCTGCTGCTTGATAGCGATCCAGTATGCCCCCGGTGAAAGAATCAGCGTCTGGATGGCCACATAAGACCACTATTTTTTTAGTTTTCATACGTATTCATTGTATACGAAACAGGCGCGCCCTTCGGGCTCGCCTGTTGATTAGTCTAGATTAGCTACTTTCTTATTGACCCATTAGGGTTGAATTGACCTTGGTGGCCCATCTGCATTTGCATCAGCTTTTGCTTCATTTCTGGACTCATAGCAGCCATAATTTCCTTCTGGTACTTTGGTAACACCTTAGTTGCAGCTGCCATTTGATTATTACCATTAGTTTTAAGTTCTGCTTGCATTTCCTTAGCAATTTTCTCAAACAATTCTGGATCCTTCTCCAGCATCTCCATCACCATTTGCTTCTGATCCTCAGGCGCGTCTTTCATCTGCTTCTCGAGCAGCTTCTTCATCGCAAAGTTTTTTACTTTTCCAAACATATGCGCAAGATTGTAGCACATTGTGCGTACTAATTCATAAGGACAATATACCTAGACAATAAGGTGGTTTAATGGTATTTTCCAACAATATTTTATTTACTTGGTAGGTAAAAATATTACTAATTAATTCTTTATATGAGCACACTTGAAAGTTTGAAGCCTTGGCTGGGGCGAAAATCAGTTAGAGGATTGCTGTTATTAGCGGTAATTATCGTTGCAGCTATGCTTTTATCTGGGCAGGATGATGTTGCACTTGACGCAAAGCCTGACACCAAAACTATAGTAACCACCACTACCGCCACTGAGTATGTTGGCGGCAAATCTATTTCACTGATCGGCAACGTAAGAGCCTTCACCGAAGCTGTAGTTACTGCCGAACAAGCTGGACGAGTGGTGGGTGTAAATGTGAGTCTAGGTCAGTCAGTGTCGGCCGGCACAGTCATTGCTACTCTAGAGAATGCGTCTGAGCGAGCAGCCGTGCTGCAGGCCGAAGGCGTGTATGACGCCGCTGTAGCCGCCGCTGCCCAAAGTACAGTTGGTGTTGATGAAGCACAAAATGGTGTCAAAAATGCTCAAAACAACGCCGTGTCAGCCTTTAAATCAGCTTTTAATGTGACTAACGGTGTAGTCTTGAACAACATTGACACTTTTTTCTCCAGTCCCAACACTTCAGTGCCTGGTCTTAAAATTGACGGTCGCGGTTTTACCAATCAGCTAAATCAAGATCGAGTGTCGTTCCAAACCCTGCTGTCTACCTGGCAAATTAAAACTAATACTATCTCATCTGATTCGGACTTAGGTGCTGAATTACAGTATGCGTCAGAAAGTGTACAAAACGTGATTAACACCATCGATACCTTCATTGCGGTATTCAACCAGCAAGAGAATTCAGATAGATACTCAGATGCAGAACTACAATCTTTCAGTACTACTTTCACGAGTTTGCGAGCCAATCTGATCAGTACTCAGTCATCACTTGATGCAGCTCTGACCGGCCTTGATGCTGCTGCAGACACTCTTGAAAGAGCTCAACTGTCTTCAGTTGGCAGCGTAAATTCTGCAGCTGACGCGCAGGTTAAGCAGGCCCTAGGCTCTCTAAGATCTGCTCAAGCAAATCTAGCCAAAACAATTCTACGTACTCCAATTAGCGGAACCATAAACTCTCTTTCAGTTAGAACTGGAGACTTCATCAACAACTTTGACACAGTAGCCATTGTTGCAAACAACGAAGCGCTTGAAGTGGTAACCTACATCAGCGACACTGAGCGCAGCATGATTTCTGAGGGTGACACTGTGCTGATTGAGGGTCAGTACGAAGGAGTGGTAACCAGTATTGCTCCAGCTGTTGACCCAGTAATAAAGAAAACTCAGGTGCGAATTGCCACTGAAGGAGCAAATATTCAGAACGGAGATACTGTTCGTATTAGCAAGGAGGCCTCAGATCAAGCGACAGTCCTTGAAACTGTAAGAGTGCCACTAACAGCAGTTAAGTTTGATCTCGAAGACGGTTATATGTTCACTATCAGCGATGGTCGTTTGGTGTCTGTTCCGGTGGAGATCGGCAATGTCTTTGGTAGCTCGGTCGAAATCCTGTCCGGCATCACTAGTTCTGACGAGTTCGTGGTAGATGCCCGAGGACTACAAGTCGATGAAGAGGTTGAAATAGCAAACTAGTATGTGGGAATTCTTCATCAGAAATAACCGGTTCGCCTATTTGTTCATAGTAGCGTTGATCGGACTAGGTCTATATAGCCTTATCTCAATCCCACGCGAATCGTCACCAGAAGTGGTGGTGCCAGTTGGGGTGGTTTCTACTATTCTGCCTGGTGCGCCAGCTGCCGACGTTGAGTCGTTGGTTACTAATGAAATAGAAAGAGGCTTATCAAGCTTGGAAAATGTAAAAGAAATTACCTCAACCTCAAGAGAGGGTGTGTCTAGTGTTGTAGTTGAATTTGAAGCCAATGCAGATTTGGATGAATCAATTTTGGATCTCAAGGACGAAATAGATCAGATAAAGAATGACCTCCCTGACGATGCCGAGGATCCACTAGTTTCTGAAGTAAATTTTGTTGATCAGCCCATCATGACCTTGTCAGTTTCAGCCGATCTGACTGACTTTGAATTTACTGATCTGGCCGATGATTTAGAGAGAGAAATCGAGAAGGTGGCTGGTGTCTCTAGAGTAGAAGTGTCAGGTGCTCGCAGTCGTGAAGTAACTGTGATAGTACGCCAAGAATCACTGGAGCGTTTTGATATTTCTTTGAATGAGGTTACCAGTGCCATCCGTAATGCCAACCTTACTCTACCTATCGGTCAAATTGTCAGCGATGGAGTTTCCTACAACGTCGCCTTTGAAGGTGATATTACTAACACTGATCAAATCGCCAATATCGGCGTCACCAGTCGCGGCGGACAGCCAATCTTCATAAAAGATATTGCCAACGTTGAGGATGGTCTTTCACCAGCTAGCAGCTTGTCACGTCTCAGTGTAGCCGGCGCTCCCTCGTTGAAATCGATTTCGATTAACGTCTACAAGCAATCAGGTGGCGATATCACCAGAATTGCTGCAGACGTAAATAATCGAGTGGAAGAGCTCAAGTCTGCTGGACAACTTCTGGACGGCATCACCACAGTCACTGTGCTGGACGCCGGAGCTGATATTAAGTCTGATCTTGTTCAGCTTTCAAGTTCTGGGCTACAGACAGTCATTCTGGTAGTACTGTTGCTCGTGGTAGCGATCGGTTGGCGTGAAGGTTTGTTGGCCGGAACATCCATTCCTTTCTCATTCCTGTTTGGCTTCATCGGCCTTTATCTTTCTGGTAATACTATCAATTTCCTTAGCCTGTTTTCCTTGATTCTTGGTATCGGTATCCTGGTTGACTCAGCGATTGTGATGGTTGAAGGCATTAACCGCAAGATGAAAGACGACCTAAACATCGACAAGCGCGAAGCGGCAATTCAGACTATTCGTGAGTTCTCTGCCCCACTTATCTCGGGCACCCTGACCACAGTTTCAATGTTTGTTGGACTTTTTATCGTCAGTGGTGTAATCGGTCAGTTTATTGCCAGTATTCCATTTACTTTAATCTTTTTGCTATTTGCTTCCCTGTTTGTGTCACTGGCTATAATCCCATTGATTGCTTCGACCTTCTTGCATCGACATAACCGCAGCGAATTGCAGGAGAAGCAGGTAGCCTATGCGCGTAAACTTGAGAACTGGTACCGCGCTAGAATGTCTAGAATTGTCGGGAATACAGCTCGAGAGAATAAGTTTTTGTCTGCTATTTTTGCTTTGCTAGTTTTCTCGCTATTTCTACCTATCAATGTATTTGCCGGCCTGATCGCTGCTCCCTTGGTGTATGTGGTGTCGTTAAAGTTTTACACTCTACAAATCAAGAAGGGCTGGAGTAACTTCAAGCGTAAGCTACTTTCGGTACCATCAGTTATTGCAACGATAGTCGTTGCAACAATGATTGTTGGTACTATTCTGCCTTCAGTTAACCTCGTAAAAGTCATCTTTTTTGAACAGAGCGATGTCGACTTTATTATCGTAGAAGTTGAGAATCCAGAGGGTACTATAAAGGAGTTAACCGATATAGACATTCGAAGAGTCGAAGAGTATCTGTACGATGAGAATGAGATTGAATCCTTCACTGTTACTGTCGGTAGCGGTAGTCAGTTCGGATCAGGTGGAACTGGTGAAAAGTTTGCCAACATTTTCATTAACCTAACTGATGATCGTTCACGTAATAGTACTGAGATTGTGGCAGACCTAAGACAGCAGATGTCAGAACTGCGTGACATAAAGGTGACTGTCAATCAGCCAAGTGACGGGCCTCCAACCGGTGCAGCAATTATTGTGAAGTTCTTGGGAGATGATTTGAAGGAAATCACTGACCTGGCCAATAAATCAGCTCAAATATTTAAGCAAACTGATGGTGCCATCAACGTTGAAACCAGTACCAACAGTAACAATACAGAGTTTGTGATTGAGCTTGATAGAGACAAGGCTGCAGCTCTAGGTTTAAGTCCGTTTACCATTTCACAAGTAGCTAGAACTGCTTTATTTGGTACCGACGCTACATCCCTCACAACTATCGATGAAGATATAGATGTGGTAGTAAAACTGAACGTAGAGAACAAAGACGGCATAAATACAGACAACTCTAATGTCACGTCTATCAACGCCCTTACCGACATCACCATCCCTTCAAACTCTGGCCCAATTCCACTTTCAAGCCTGGTAACAGTTTCATTGCGTGAATCTAGTTCAGTTATTAATCATGAGGACAACAAGCGAGTGGTTACTGTCACAGCTGATGTGGCAGACGGGGCCAATGCTCGTGAAGTGCAAATGGCTGCCGTTGCCAATATTGAAGCCGAACTAGACATCCCAGCTGATGTCACCCTAAGTACTGGTGGTGGAGAGACTGATGAGTCAAACAAAGCCTTCATTGAGATGGGGCTAGCGTTAATTGTTGGTATCGGCTTGATGATCGGTATTTTGACCCTGCAATTTAATTCATACCGTCACATGAGATACGTGCTTTCAATCCTGCCGTACTCTCTCATCGGTATTATGTGTGGTTTAGCAATTACGCAAAGCTCACTCTCCTTCCCTTCAATGATGGGCTTCATTGCTCTGTCAGGCATCGTGGTGAACAACTCGATTCTACTGATAGACATGATGAATCAAATGCGGCGCTCTCGGCCCTATGCTGAGGTGCGTGAAGTTGTACTCGATGCTGCATCAAACCGCCTACGTCCGATTCTCCTCACTACCATTACCACCATATTTGGTATGGTTCCTCTCACCTACGCTGGTGATTTATGGGCTCCCCTAGCCTATGCTGTGATGTTTGGACTAGTGTTCTCGGTAGTCATTACCTTGGTACTGATACCAATCACCTACAGTCGAAATCCTGGCCGGTTGCCAAAATAATAAAATACCCCTCATGCAAAGGGGTATTTTATTATTCTGTACTTTAGGCTGTCTCCTGATCCTTTCTGATAGATTTAAGGATGGCCATAATACCATTTACGATTCCAATCGCTAGGATAATCCAGGTAACGTACGCCAGCAAAAATACTGTGAGCGAAAAGCCAGTGTAACCCAATACCTGCAAAGCCAGCAGAGTTCCGAGAGTATACCAACTACCGGCCTGAATAGCCGGACCAAATGTGCTTGGTACTAGATGGTAGGTCATAAGGAGCGCATTTGTGTAGAGGACAAGCAAGGCAATTATTTGACCGATTGTTAGACCTGTTGCAACAAACAAGCCATAACTATACTGATACGCCAATAAAATTACAGTGGTAATAAGAATGGCAACCATAGCCACACGTAGAACAACGTACACCACACCCATCATGCGGCGTTCGGTATCGTCAATTTTTCCATCGGCGATAGCAACAAAGAAATTAGTAATGGCTAGGGTTGAAGAACCAACTCCCAGTGAGATGGCAAACGATTGTAAAATCGTTACTAAGGTGATTAAAAATGTCATATCCTAATGATAGCAACAAAATGCTCTAAAGTTATTCAAGTGTGTGAATTTACATAACAACGTCAAGGATTTATGCTAACTGCATGAGTAAATACAAACACCTTTTTTTTGACCTGGATAAAACTATTGCACCAGCTCGTCAGCCGATACTAGCTGATATGTATGAACTGCTGGCAAATGCTGAACAAGATATCATTATAGTCTCTGGACAGAGTGTAGAAAAAATTAAATGGCAGAGTAATGAGCTGAGCGCCTACAGACTAGGGCAAAATGGTAACGAAGCGTTTACCACTGACGGTGAAGAGCTGTGGAACACTCCCCTAACCGAGTCTGAGAATGCCGAAGTGAAAGCTCACATCCTGATGCTAGTGCATAAGTATGAGATCGCACTTAATGAAGAATGGAACCCGATAGAAGACCGCGGTGGCCAAATCACCTTTAGTCCGATTGGTAACACTGCCCCGATAGAGCTTAAGCAGGAATACGACCCGACAGCTGAACGACGACTTAGAATGATGGAAGAGACGCCCTTAGTATCCAAAAGCTTGGTGGTGAAAATTGGCGGAACAACTAGCTTCGATTACATCAACAAAGACAGGCATAAGGGCACAAATGTACAAAAATTAATTGACCTTAAAAATTGGAATAAGGATCAGTGTATTTACTTCGGTGATGGCCTGTATCCGGGCGGCAATGACGAAGCAGTGATTGGGGTGATTGAGACGGTTGCTGTCGATGATCATTTAGACTGCTACCGTAAACTACAGAAATTGCTACAAGCCCAACAGGAAGGCTGACACGAGGACGATAAAAATCCCAATGGATATGCACCATTGGGATTTATGCGTTGTGGACCGTACTGGACTTGAACCAGCGACCTCTTCCATGCCATGGAAGCACTCTACCAGCTGAGCTAACGGCCCTACCGGCGCAGATTTTAGCACAGACCAAGGAATAATTAAAAGCCATCTATTAAACAGGCTTGAATGGTCACACCAGTAGTTGCTCATGAATTAATTCATGAATAAGTTCATGAGCAATTATGCTTACCACTGACTAACCTTTTCGAGTCCTCTTGCACCAATTTACAAAATGCCACCCTAGTGGGTGACATTTCATAAATTAGTGGACCAGAGAGGACTCGGTCAGGAGTCACTTATTTTCATGAATGAAAATATAGTGCTCACGACCCTGCCTCCTTCGCAAGCTCAGTCCGACCTTCGAGTTTGCTCCCAGCAATCCAAACCGTCTATACAAAAACCGCCATAAAGGCGGAGTTGTATAAACGGTGGACCAGAGAGGACTCGAACCCCCGGCCTCCTCAGTGCAAATGAGGCGCTCTAGCCAACTGAGCTACTGGCCCAAGCGAGTAATTAAATGGAAGCTAGCTTACATTTAAGTTACGAGTGCAGGGCCAGGAAACTCGTTTACTGGCCCAAGCAGCTATGCTCGGAATTGAGAAAATTTCTCAAGTGCGCACAATAATACTGTTCTCAAACCCTAAAGTCAAGGAATTTTACACAGAAGCTGTGTCAATCAAATGCTTAACAAGCTGGCTAAAATCTAAGCCAATGGCACCGGCTGACCGCGGGAAAAGAGAGTGCGCTGTCAGGCCGGGCAGAGTATTCACCTCAAGGAAGTAAATCTCACCATCCTTAACAATAAAGTCGCTCCGAGAGTATTGATTCAAACCAATCACCTTATGAACAAGGCTGGCTGTCTCTGCCAGTCTAGCTTTTTCATGATACGAAAATCTCCCTGGACAAACGAGCTCGGTTGAGCCATCGTACTTGTTGCTGTTTGAATAAAAAGTGTCACTGCGTGGGGGTAGAATTTCTACTACTGGTAGAGCATAAAATTCTTCGTCCCTGAAGTTGTTTAGAACTCCAACCGTAGCCTCTTTACCCCTAACAAACTCCTCAATCATTAATTCATCATAAAGTTCTGCAAGATTAATGATCTCGTGCTTAAGATTGGCACTGTTAGGTACGTGTTTAGCTCCTAAAGAAGACCCACTTGCCAGAGGTTTAATGAACACCTCATGCCCAATCTCACTAACAATGTTATCGATTTCCTCTTCTAAGGTTTCTAGTTCGTGTTTAGAGAAGCGTCTATGTCGCGGCATTTTAACACCATACTTTTTCAGAGTCTGTTTGGTAAGATCTTTATTGAAGGCTATTGCTGATGGCAGCGCATTACTGCCGGTAAACGGTAAATTCAGGCGTTGCATGATGCGCTGCACCCTGCCATCCTCTCCAAACTCACCGTGTAATGCCAAAAACACTACATCGATACCTTCTAGCGCCCGATCTGGGGTCTGTGCAAAGCCACCAGTAAGCCATTCACCCTGCTTAGTGATTACGATATCCTTAAATTTATAATCAAGTGTCCCAAGCGCCTCAAGAACAGCTTGTCCAGTTTTCATCGAAACAGAATACTCACCACTCGGGCCACCTCTTAAAACCGCTACGCGTTTCATACCTACGATTATATCATTAAGTATCACTGTTATTGATAGTACCCGCACCGAAGACTTCAGAAAGTAGATCTAAATCCTTTTTTGAGTTAATAAGTAGATTGTTGTTGTAGTCGGTCATGGCAGTTAGCATTTGATACCCTTCGGCTTCACCCATAATGCTCTGATAAAAATTACGGTAGGCTTCAAAATCCTTTATGAAGCAGTGGCCTCCCGCCCCTCTTTTTGGTTGATCATCATCGTTTACGTGACCACTCTTATGAACAGGTTCGGTGTGACTCTCGCCAATACGTGGATCATTAATAAGTGCCTCACGCACGACCCTAAAATCGCCCCCGCTGTTTTGCACTAAATCATAGAGCGTGTTCATAAAAAGCACTTTTGTATACAAGAAACAATTCCCGGCGTATTTCACCAGTTCAGATTCTAGGGATGACATAGTGGTCTGATATGGGGCTTCCGGTAAGACCTTTAGCACCTGCTGAGCCGCCTCTTGATGCTCTTTGGTGTCGAGTGGATAACCTACGATGTTGCGATTGGGATTGCGGGCGTCATAGGCGGCTGTTCTTTCGGTCAGAAACTCTGGGCTGTGCAGCAGGATTATGTTCGGATGATCTTGTTGCAGCTTTGTCGTCACTCCAGGTAAAGTAGTTGATTTTATGACTGCAATTTTACCGGCCCCGATATTTTGTAGGGCACTCCTTAGGTACGAATCATCAAATCCGGCCGGTGTGGTCGGCGTCGGTACAGCAATAAATGTGATATCGCACTTCTCTATTTCTGACTTATTCTGGATAAATGGTTCCTCGAGTGAGTACCGAACCGTTATAAATCCACGCTCCTCAAAATCATCAGCATAGTTTTTTCCAATCCACCCCTGACCAATAAAACCGATTTTCATATTCTTGTCTGTCATAATTTTAAACTGAAGATGCTTAACTAATGTTTCGTTGACACAAGCCTCTTCCTTAGGCATCGCTGCATTTTACCAGATAATTGATCTATAATTTTATTATTACATTTATTAGTTAAGTGTATTTAGTTATGAATAAAACATATTGGCCGAATCAGTGGGTGTTTATTCTAGCAGCGGTTGGTTCTGCTGCTGGTCTGGGCAATCTGTGGAGATTTCCGGCTTTAGCTTATGAAAATGGTGGCGGCGCTTTTATGGTCGCTTTTATTATTGCCAATATTCTAGTAGGTATTCCCCTACTAATGCTAGAGATTGGTCTGGGTCAAAAAACCCAAAAGGGATCTGCGGATGCACTTGGTTCCATCAAAAAAGGTTTTAAGTATCTAGGTTGGACAGCGATGTGCATGAGTTTCTTGGTACTTACTTACTACATGGCGGTAGTGGCCTACGGAATTAATTTCTTTGCCGGTGCTTTCACCCTAGGTTGGATGCCGAGTGCAGAAAGTTTCTTCTTTAATGAGGTTCTTCAGATCTCTAGTGGGCCTGGTGAGATGGGTGGTATTGCCTGGCCAGTGTTCGCAGCTCTTCTGCTAGGTTGGGCGATGGTGTATTTCTCTGCTTGGAAGGGCGTAAAAAGCATTAGTTCAGTCGTGAAATGGACTGCGACTTTACCATTTGTGATTCTATTACTTCTCATCTTTAGAGCAGTAACACTGGATGGAGCGAGTGATGGATTGGCACTATTCTTCATTCCTGAGTGGAGTCAATTATTCACAACTGACATTTGGCTGGCGGCCTTTTCGCAAGTCTTCTTTAGCCTTTCACTAGCCTTTGGAATTATGATGGCCTACGGCAGCTTGCGGCACCGAAATTCAGAGATTACCAAGAGCGTAATCTATATCACCGTCGGAAACTTCCTAGTAAGTTTTATGTCGGGAATTGTTGTGTTCGGAACCCTTGGTTATATGGCAGCGCAGCAAGGAGTCGATGTAGCCAGTGTTGTAGCCGGTGGCCCGGGATTGGTGTTTGTGGTATTCCCAGAAGTCATCAATATGCTACCAGCCCTCAATTCACTCATTGGAGTACTGTTCTTCGGCATGTTATTGATGCTAGCCATAGACAGCGCTTTCTCACTACTGGAGGCTCTGTCAGTCTCAATTCGAGACCGTATGCCGCATGTGCCGACTGAGAAAATATCTCTAATCATCACGATTGTCGGAGTATTTGGTGGACTTCTGTATTCAACCAAAGCAGGTTTGTACTACCTAGATATCACCGACCACTTTGTAGTGTCTTATGGTTTGGTGATAATTGGTATCCTACAATCAATTATTGTTGGCTGGTTATGGAAAGGTAATGATATGGTGGCGTACATCAAGGATCATTCTGATATTCACATTGAAAAATTGTGGCTATTCTCTATCAGATACTTTGTACCGATCTTCCTAACCATTCTGCTGGTACTCAATCTCCGAACTGAACTCGCTGAGAATTATGAGGGGTACTCAACCGCAGCGTTGATTTACGTAGGATTGTTACCAATCTTACTAGCGCCGGCTGTTGGATACTTCTTGGACAAATTAACTTCTAAAAACTAGATTAAACACTGAAAAGGCCGGCGCGAAAGCGCCGGCCTTTTATTTAAACTGCTTTTTTCTTTGTAGACTACGGTGGTAGCTTATAGCAAAGCGGTGAGATTCAGCATTCGCCAAAAGGACTGAGTCTTTATGTTTGTTTAACAGATCTTTCTGTCCTACCAATCGGATCGGTTTGTGTTTATCATCCTTGACCACTGCCACTACCGGGATAACCAGGCTATTTTGCCGTAAAATGGCCTGCGCTGCGTTCTTTTGTGCAGTGCTACCATCTACCACTAAAACATCTGGAAAACGCCACTCCTTATGCTTGAAGCGCCTTTCGAGTATTTCTTTAAGTGCACCCACATCATTTGAACTTGTATAACCGTTAACCTTGAACTTTCGGTACTCACTTTTCTGTGGCTCTACGCCATCAACCACTGTCATCACTCCAACCATACTGTCTCCTTGTAGGTGCGCCACATCGAACGCCTCGATACGAAGTGATTTATCATCACGGTAATGCCTGCGATCGTCACTGATGAGTGAAATGTCTTGAATGTGCTGTAAGGCAAATATACGTTTTTTGATATGGTTCGCTTCTTCAAACTTTTCCTTCTTTGCTAATAGCATCATCTCTTTCTCTAGCTCCTTGATGATTTGTTGTTTTTTGCCTTCAAAAAACAATTTGATGTGGTTGATAGTGCGCTTATACTCTTGTTGATTCTCTTCGCTCGGGAACAAACCAATTTGCTTATTAAAATCGATCTTCCCTCTTTCCAATCGACTTTTCTGCTCGCCGACAGGTTTTTTGGTGTCATAAAATTTGAACAATTTTCGAACAATCTTTAGTGCTTCACGAAACAAGACACCGCTCGGAAAGGGGCCAAACTCATACTTAATATCCTGTTCGGCAAACTTTTCTGTTACATCTTTACCTCGCACAACTAGCACCCTAGGAAACTCTTCATTAGTAATGACTAAATGGTTATAGCTCTTGTCGTCCTTACTCCGTGTGTTGTAGGTTGGCTTATGTGTCCGGATCATGTTTGTTTCGAGGATAAGCGCCTCAAGCGTACTGTCAGTCGGAGTGAATTCGACTGTTTTTGCTTCTGATACCATCTTTTCTATGAGGAGAGAGCGTTTTTCCTCTAAATCACTGCCAAAATAGCTTCGCACACGACTGCGTAGTGAAGTGGCCTTGCCAATATAGAGAATCTTCTTATTGGTACCAAGAAAAAAATAGACTCCGGGAGAGTCTGGTAGTTTTACCTTAGCTAAATCACTCTTGGTCATGGCGATACTATATATAAAATAAACTGAACCGCCAACAGTGTGGCGGTTCAATCAGATGAGTCAACAGCGTATTTTGAGGACCACGTCTTTTAAACGCTGCTCGTCAGCTGAGGACAGTTGGTCAATAGCAGGTTTGGCAATACCTTCACGGAGTGATTCCCAGGTTTCTCCTCCTTCCCGCACTCTCGACACAACTTCTTGCACCAATGCTGGATTGTCATCCAGCGGGTAAACCTTAGCTTCCATATTACACCCCCTTGTAGTGGTAAGATATGGAATACATTCAAATGTACTCCTAAAAACTAATTGTACTCCGATTTGAGTGGCCTGCACAAAAGTTTTCCACTTCGGTTAGAGTATCTTTTTGAGATAACGGCCAGTGTGCGACTTTTCATTATCAGCTACCTGCTCTGGCGTACCCTTGGCTACGATGTTGCCGCCTTTTTCTCCTCCTTCTGGTCCAATATCAATTATGTAATCAGCATTCTTTACCAGGTCCAGATTGTGCTCAATCACCATTACGGTATTACCCTTATCTACCAGCCTTTGCAGAATTTCAATCAGCTTTGTGACATCCTCATAATGCAATCCAATAGTTGGCTCATCCAGTAAATAGATGGTTTTTTGTGTGTGTTGTCGGTAGAGTTCTGACGCCACCTTAACTCTCTGTGCCTCTCCACCAGAGAGAGTCGTGGCACTTTGGCCAAGCTCCAAGTAGCCTAGACCAACTTCAATCAATGAACGTAGCCTTTCTTCTATGGCTGGTACGTCTTTATAAAATTCGTGTGCCTCTTCAATATTCATGTGCAGTACCTCATGAATATTTTTACCCTTATAACGCACCTCGAGAGTCTCCTTGGTGAAGCGAGTACCATCACAAACATCACAGGTCACGTAGACTGTTGGTAAGAAATGCATCTCAACCGCGATTACCCCATTTCCCTGACAAGCTTCGCAACGTCCTCCTTTTACGTTGAAGCTAAACCTACCAGGTTTCCAGCCGCGGGCTCGTGCTTCTGAAGTCGCTGCAAACAGGTCGCGGATATGGGTAAAGGCTCCGGTGTAGGTCGCCGGGTTACTTCTTGGAGTTCGACCAATTGGTGACTGATCGATAAGAACCGAACGGCCTAAGTATTCAGTACCAGTAAAGGATTTGCAGTTGTGAGTCTTGGCGCTACGGTGCTTCCTCTCAAGTCTTGCCTTCAAATTTCTGTCTACAATCTCATACATGAAGGTTGATTTACCAGAACCAGACACACCAGTTACACAAACTAATTTACCTAGCGGGATGTCGACATTAAGGTTTTTAATATTAAACGCTTTGCCTCCCTTAATATTTATCTTCCCTTTCTCAGCAGTGCGTCGTTCCGGTACCGGAACTTTCTTGTCACCCCGGAGATAGTCTAGTGTCACTGATCCAGATTCATTGGTTTTGTCATCCAGTAATTTTTCCAGATAATCAGCCACAATCACATTGCCACCATGCACTCCAGCTCCTGGGCCGATGTCGACCAAATAATCAGCCGCGTAAATGGTATCTTCATCATGCTCAACAACAATAATTGTATTACCCAAATCTCTCAGTTCCTTGAGCGTTTTTATTAACTTATCGTTATCACGCTGGTGTAAGCCAATAGTTGGCTCGTCTAGTACATACAATGCCCCCACCAAGCCGGAGCCAAGTTGCGACGCTAATCTTATTCGTTGTGCTTCGCCGCCTGAGAGAGTGTTGGCGCGCCTGTTAAGTGTCAGGTACTCAATACCAACATCCATCATGAAGTCGAGTCTTTCCATTACCTCCCTGAGTGCCGGCCAGGCAATTTCTTCTTGTTTTTTTGTTAATTTTAGATTCTTTATGAATTCAACGGCTTCAGCAACAGTCAGGTTGGTAAAATCTACAATATTCTTTCCTAAATCCTTCTTTCCATCACCTCCGAGATAGACCCGCAGCGCCTCTGGTCGCAGACGAGCTCCGTTACAACTTGGGCAGGTATCATTCTGAAAAATACCAACCATACCTAGCCCGTTACACTCTGGACAGGCCCCATAAGGAGAATTGAATGAAAATAGTCTTGGTTCAACTTCAGGAAAAGAAGATCCGTCCACCGGACAAATGAACTTGGCTGACATTGTACGCTCACTACCATCGGGACTTTCTATCTTTACTAGTCCATTAGCTTCCGCTAGTGCAAGCTCGACCGCTTCAGACAAGCGCTCTTTTGAACCCTTTGGGTCATCCTTAAACTCACTGACGTATATTTCATCAATTAGTACGTCTATATCGTGACGCTTGGTCTTGGTGAGAATAATTTTATCTCTTAATTGCTTGATTTCTCCATCAATTTTTACAGTTTCATAACCCTTTCCTAGTAGATCATACAGAAGTTGGTAGTACTCTCCCTTTCTACCTACCACGAGGGGTGCAAATATGGCCACTCTTCCTTTGGAAACTTCAATCCCCATCACTTCCTTGGTTTGCTTCTTAGTGGCCGCCTTTACTTCCTTGTCTTCAATAGACTTTAAGACAATGCGTAAAATTTCATCCTGAGATAGTTTTTGAATTTCCACATCAACGTCAAGACAGTACGGCTGGCCAACTCTAGCGTATAGAATTCTTAAGTAATCATAGATTTCAGTAATCGTGGCAACAGTTGATCGAGGATTTCTTGAAGCTGACTTTTGATCAATGGAAATAGCTGGTGAGAGTCCAGCAATTTCGTCCACGTCTGGCTTTTGCATTTTGTTCAGAAACTGACGTGCATATGGCGACAAGGATTCTACATATCGTCTTTGTCCTTCAGCAAAAATGGTATCAAAGGCTAGAGACGATTTACCAGAGCCAGACGGGCCGGTAATAGCGATCATGCGTCCGCGTGGCATTTCAACATCAACATTCTTTAAATTGTGTGTGCGGGCACCTTTAATTACAATCTTTTGAGACTCATTGCCGTCAGGTTCCTCCCATTTTGTTTTTGTCTTTTTGTCTGATTTAGCCATATTCTACTTACACTTTGTACCAGGACGCCACAATTTGCCGCTATCCCATAGAGATTTGCCTCCACGTGTTGGTGAAGGTTTCTATAGTCTTATTATACTTAAATACAGGTTAGTAGCAATTAATCTGCCTTGAAACTCAAAACTACATGAGTCCCTACTCCTTCGATAGATTCAACCCCAATTGTTCCCTTAAGGAGAGCGACCAAGTGTTTTGTGATCCACATTCCAAGACCGCTTCCAATAGTGTCCGTATCATCTACGTTCCCTACCCTGGTAAAAGGTAAAAATAGTTTGCGTTGATCTTCGGCACTAATACCAGTTCCGGTATCCTTTACATAGATATGAATCCTTCCTCGCTTTTCCATCGCCTCAATAGTGACCGAACCAGAATTTGTGTACTTGATGGCGTTTGAAACAATATTGGTAAGCACTTGGGTTAGACGTTGCTTGTCACTAGATATAGACAATGAGTTGTTTGAGATATATGAAAGTTTCAAACCTTTGTTTGAAGCGTCTTGAGTTAGTGTGTTTACAACTTCGGCACATAGAGCGTCAAGTTTGAAACGCTGCTTGGTGATGGTCATTTGTCCTGACTGCAGTCTAGCGACCTCAAGGAAGTCGTTCACTAACAACACCAGACGTTCAGCGGACTGTTTAATGTTTATAGCGAACCTCTTATCCTCTCCATTTACGTTCTCGGATTCTGTTAGAAAACCAGCATAGCCCTTAATAGCTGTAAGAGGTGCTCTAAACTCATGGGTAATCATATTGGAAAACATGTCACGCTGATTGAGTTGTTGCTTAGTTTCTTCGAACTTCTTTGACCAATCAACCTGCTTATTTAGCCAGTATGCCAATGCAATTAAAAACAAAAAGACTACCGTTAAGCCTGTGTACGATTCCATTTGCCTTTGAATCATTACTCTGTCTAGCTGACTAAAATTCTGCTCGGTAAAAATGTAGTATGTCTCAGCCGGAGTCTGAACTTCGGTGGCTGCTTGCCAGATCCTTTGCTTGTCCGCCACAAACTCCGTCCTGAAGAAGTTATTCTGCTGAGTAAAGCCGACTTGAGATATTAGCAAAGGAATCTTTTGCTCTTCACCTATCAGGGAGTTATCGGCAGCTGCCTGTACCCTGGAGGATGTGCCGCTAAGGGTGAGTACACGCACCACCTGCAGGTCAGGATTAACAGCCACCAATGAATGAGACATTGCGCTTACCTGCTCGAGCGGAGTTCCTTGCTTAAGTAATTGCGCAAGTACGTCATGGACTGTTGCTAGCCTACGTTCATTTGAAGTTCTGATATTATCCTGTGCGGTGTCAAAAAAGCTTTGTGTAACCAATACAAATACAAGCGGAAGGAGAAAGACCAAAATCGCAACCAGCAAAAGCTTGTTGTTCATTTTTAATCTTTTGGCACCTGCCTCCAGAATACTAATCAGATTTATTTTCATGCACTAGTTTCAATTTGATTACTTTCTAGTGAAGCTGAACTTGAGCCTTCGGCCAGGTAATCAGAGCTTTTATGTCTCAGACCAACCCCTAGCATTAAAAGGATAATACCGAAGGATATAACTGAGATGCCTCCCACCATATTTAGAGCATTAATTGGAGACTCAATTTCTTCGTAAACAATTGCTTCGGTTGGTTGGTCTTCTGTGATTGGAGTGAAGGCTTCTGCGGTCTTAACGAAGCTAAAGGTATCACTTTGGGCAATAATTGATCCGGTGTTATCAGTAACAGCTACATACACATCGTGACTACCGTCTTCGAGCTCCTTGTCAAAAGTGAATTCAAAGAAGCCGTCTTCATCAGTTTTTACGGTTACCACAGTCGGGGAACTAAATATGTATAGGGTTACAAAGCTGTTAGGCAATGCTGTTCCTCTAAATGTTGGTCTTAGTTTCGGAATTGAATTGTCTGTATCCTTGGTGGTTACAGTGGACAGTTCTGTCACCTGAAGTACGTCGTCTCTGACTAAGCCGATGGTATCTTTAGGTGATTCAAACATAATAGAGGCTTCTGGCTTACTGTCATTAGGGTCAAAGCCACGCAGTATTTCGACGTTGTCATTAAAACCGTCTTGGTCAGAGTCTGCGCTGTGCGGATCAGTTTTGTATAAGTTTATTTCATCGAAATCACTAATGCCGTCCCGATCAGAGTCTTCTGATACATTAGTTTCTGATTTCTCCTTTCTCAATGTCTCAAAATCTCGGACTTTCTGTTGCAGTTCTTCAACCCTTGTGTCTAGATCTTGGTTGATTCCATCAATCTCTGAGAGCAAAGTCGAATCTTTAAGGCTATCATTTAACATTTTCTGCTTGGCAGCACGTAGCTCGGCTTCAGCAAGATTTATAGTGGTTTCGTCGCCGCCCTGCACTGCCACTCCGTATGCCCTTAAGAGGTTATTGAGCTCTTCTGAATTCTTTTGAATAATTTTTCTGGTTTCAAAAATAGTTGTTGATTCTTTTGGCAATTCACTCTCGTCTGCAATGGACTTGTCATCAGCCAGAGGATCGGAAAACTCGCGTGGTTCGTATCCGACATTATCAACCAGCTTCTCCTGATCTTCTGTTTCTTGCTCATCTGTCTCTACCAGCTCTGTAATGCGCTCCTCTTTTTCAATTGAAATAATGATTTGATTTGACTTATACTCGATAGATGAGAGCTTTGATCTCGCTTCTACTTCGTATTCTCCTGCCGGTAAGCTGGCCTTGCTGATTGCAAACTGCCATTTAGAGTCTCGTTTATATGCTAGTCCAACAAACTGTTCACGTAAACCTGTCAGTGGACGAGCGTATAATTCTAAATACCTAAAATCTCCAGACACATCAACTGGGATGAGTATGGTTTGGTCGTCGGACAACTCGGAAACTTTTTTGAGGTTAATACTTATTTCGGAAGATTCTTCAGTGACTGACTCTTTTGTGAGTTCAGGGAGACCGGCTGGTTCCACCGCTTCTTCAACTGACTTTTCTGCTTCGGTATCACGTGTCTCAGCCACATCTTCTGGGGTTTCGGGATGGTCAACTTCACTATCTACAATATCTTCTTTTTGCGAATCATGGTCAACATCTTTTTCATCTGCTTCTATAGAAACTTCTTCATTATGCAAATCTGCATCGGCTTCGATGGTGATATCATGAGTCTCTTCAGTATCCTTCGTCTCTTCGCTAGTAGTCTGTGTCAGCTTATCTTCGAGTTCACGATGTCCCATGAAAAAGGCTGGAAATAAATCGTAGGATTTAATAATCCCAGCGTTTGTTTCAAGTCTAACTCGCAGCATATAGCTAGCTGGATCGTAGTTGGTGGGGTCAATATTAATCCGGTACTTGTCAGCTGTTCTATTGTCGACAGCTACCTCAAACATCTCATCGGTTCCTAGTTTTTCTAGGAAAGCTTCGGCAAATTCTATCCCGGTTGCATAAAAGTCTACCCGCTCTTTTTCATATAAGTTATCCGGTAGTGATGTTAGCCACTCAAAAGCAAAGGGTTCTGTCTCGTGCACAAGAGCTTCAGTGATATCGTCTATTTCTTCAACATCATGAAGTTCTTGATGTTGAGTTGTCTCAGTGGCCATTGTTACAGCAGCTGTATTTTTACCGGCTAGCGATTGACGATCTGTATCCGAAAATACAGACGACGCGGTTATCACTGAACCAACCAGCATAAAGCAAAACGATGAGATGTAGGCAACCCTTACAACTGACATGTGTACATACTCATCAAGGTCACTCTTAATCTCTTCAACTTTCTCGATAGCTTTTGGGCTGACATGTGACGGCAGTCTAACAGAGTGTATTTTTTCGGTCTTTTCGCCGGCCGTTTTTTGTTTTTTGGTAGACGTTGTCTTTGTAGTTTTTTTAGCTGATTTCTTAGCGGATGCCGAGGACTTTTTCGCTGAATTTGTTGCTGTAGACTTTTTTTTGGGTGCAGTTTTCTTGGCCACAGTCTTTTTTGAAACTGCTTTCTTGCTTACTGATTTTGGCTTAGTAGTGACTTTTCTCTTTTCTGCCATATGACTCTACTTACTTACCAAAGTTTGAATTTTTTCCATTAATTCTGATAAGTCTGTCATGGCTTTGACAAAGAAATCATTAGCTCCTAATTCCATGGCTCTATTGCGATTCTCTTCGCCATCCTTATTGGAAAATACCACTACTGGCACATCCTTTAGCTCGTCAATCTGTTTAACTTCTTCCAGGATTTCAAAGCCGCTCTTACCTGGTAGCATCAAATCTAGAATGATGACGTCTGGCTTAAACTGCTGGATAGCAGGAACGATTTCTCCTGACTCAGTACTAAACTCGTGAGGAAAAGATGATTTTTGTAGACGTATAGACAGCAGGTTTCGAAGCAGAGGGTCATCTTCAACTACAAATACTCTCACTTCGGCCGTGCCACTCACCGCTTCACTTTCTGTTATATCAATAGCAATATCGTCTCCGAACACAGAATCTTCACTTAGTACGGCTTCTATCTTTCTAATAATTGAGTCTGGTTTTTCTTCGGCTGTTACATAATCAGCCGCACCGGCGTCCAGAGTTTCTTCAATCTGCGACACTGAATCATGAACTAGGGACAGTACAGGCAAAGTTTTGTTGAGCTCTACAGATTTAGACAGTTCAAGAATTTGATCACAGACACTACCGTCATGAGAGTGATCTAAAATGACTAAATCGATGGAATTGGTCTTAAGGTACTCGACATCGAGGTCGTTGCACCCAGCCTCAAACACTTTAAAAGAACGTGACTCTAACTCCTCTTTGAGGGTCGTAAAAAAACTCTCACCATCGTTCACGAATAGAATGCGCTTGTTTAAAAGTGCTGACATTCTTTAATTTTAACACCATTTTAGTACCAGGTAATCACTAACTCACAGTTATTTTAGTGACTCCAGGTAAGCAATCTCGTCTCGCAGTAAGGCAGCTGTTTCAAAGTCCAAGATGGAGACCGCTTCTTCCATTTGACGTCTTTTCTCCTTAATTACTTTCTTTGGATTCTTTTTGTAGAGATCAACATCTAGCTTAATCATTTTATCTACAGTTTCTTCATGCTCGGTTCGCATCTGGTCCGCAATAGATTTAATTTCCTTGCTGATTGTCTGAGGGGAAATGTTATGTTTCTTGTTATAGATCAGCTGCTTCTTTCTCCTGCGGTCAGTCTCTTTGATTGCGTAATCTAGGGCATCAGTCATTTCATCGGCATAAAGAATCACTCGTCCGTTTACGTTTCTAGCTGCCCGTCCGATGGTTTGGATTAAAGCTGTTTCACTGCGTAGGAAGCCAGTTTTATCGGCATCGAGAATGGCCACTAATTCAACTTCGGGCAAATCTAATCCTTCACGCAGCAAGTTTACACCAACCAAACAATCAAACTTCCCTTTTCTGAAATCAGTGAGAATTTCAATTCGCTCTAGCGTATCGACATCACTATGGATGTATTTAGTCTTTAATTTCTTTTCTTCGAGAAATTCTGAAAGATCTTCGGCCATACGTTTGGTAAGCGTGGTCACAAGCACTCTAGCACCGCCTCTAATAACCTTCTCAGCTTCAGCAATAAAGTCTTTAATTTGACCACCATAATCAGCTTTTTCAACAATAGGTTTGACTGTAATCTCAGGATCAACCAGTCCAGTTGGTCTAATTACCTGCTCGACTGGCTCTAAGCCTTGCTGCTTGAGTGCCGCTAGTTCGAACTTACCTGGTGTAGCTGTAGTATATATTTGTTGCCCAACCCTTTCCTGAAACTCCTCAAACCGGAGTGGCCTGTTATCTACTGCGGACGGCAGTCTGAATCCGTACTCGACCAAATTATCCTTTCTTGACCTATCACCAGCATACATACCGTTCAGTTGCGGTATCGTAACGTGCGACTCATCGATGATGGTTAGAAAATCTGGCGTTCCGTCTGCCTTGTGTGGGAAATACGAAAGTAGTGTGTACGGGGCTTCACCTGCTTTTCGTCTATCAAAGTGACGAGAATAGTTCTCGATACCGTTACAATAACCAACCTCCCTCATCAAAGCCAAATCATTTTGGGTGCGGCGCTTCAGGCGTTCTGCTTCAAGCAATTTTCCTTCTTTCTTAAATTTTGCTAACTGCTCTTTCAGCTCCTTTTCAATATCGGTCACTGCTAATTGACGCTCATCCTCCGGTGTCACAAAGTGTTTAGCGGGAAATAGGTAAAATTCTTCCTCGTCAGCTATTATTTGCCGAGTCACCTCATCGATCTTGGTGATACTACTAATCTTGCCGGCAGCGAAACCTAGTCGATAAACGACTCTTTCATTGGTCGGCATGATCTCCACAGTATTACCTACCGCCCTAAAAGTGGCTGGCGTCAGGTCAGCGGTGGTCCTTTCGAATTGCATATCTACCAAGGTACGCAGCATGTCAGTTCTATTTGCAGCGTCACCAAGTGCAAAGTGTTTAAGTTTGCTCTTGTACTGCTTGGGTGATCCTAGACCATAAATACATGACACTGAGGCTACAATTATCACATCCTCTCTAGTCAGAAGGGCCTGAGTACTGGCATGACGCAACCGATCAATCTCCTCGTTGATCTGAGCCTCTTTTTCAATATAGGTATCACTCGCTGACATGTAGGCTTCTGGCTGGTAGTAGTCATAGTATGAAACAAAATAATGCACGGCATTATTGGGAAAGAAGTCCCGATACTCTTGTGCCAGTTGAGCGGCTAGAGTTTTGTTGTGAGCAATCACCAGCGTTGGCTTTTGAATTTGCTGAATGACATTGGCCGCAGTGAAGGTCTTCCCTGATCCTGTTACACCTAAAAGAGTCTGGGCTCTTTGCCCATCCTTAACCCCGTCTACCAGGGCTTTGATTGCTGCAGGCTGGTCACCAGCCGGTGTCTTATCGGTGCTGATTTCGAATTTCATGAACGTTTACTATAGCGTGCTAATGGAATAAAAAAAAGCGCCTCAACATTGCATTGAAGCGCCTACTGATTGCGTGTATCGTGTCCGATCTCACTTACTTCGTTGTTATCTATATGCTCAGACAGTTTTTGCTGTGCAGTCGCGAGCAGTAACTCATCCACCAAAACATTTACTCTGACCGCCAGAGGGAACACATGTCTTATGGTTTCAAGAATCTTACGATTCTTCTTTTCCGGACTCCCCCAAAGAGTCAGCATATTATGCAGGCGGTCAGCTATCTTTAGTATAATCGCTATTTCACCAGCTTCCTTAACCTTATCGAAGGTCAGGAGAGCGTGTATTTCTGATCCTTTCGGATGTCTGTTGGTATAAGGCGGCTTTGTAACTGCATTAACCAATCTCGCCACAATCTTACCAAAGAGTCGCTTTATTTTTTGTATAGACCATTCATCTGACTTATCCTCGGGAAGGTCATGGAAGAATGCTGCTATAACTAGGTGATAATTAGGTTTTACAGCACCTTTATCAAACAGATAAAGCAGGATAGAGACGACTCCCAGAACATGTCGGAAATACCTTTCTCCGGAGTCTCTAGTATCGTAACCATGACCATCTGAAGATTCATTGTAGGCCTTCTCCAGCAATGTCATCACTCTCTGATTGTCACCCCAGTATTTACTAAGTGAACGCATTACTTCGCGCTTGGTGGTATTTTTGTCTATGTACTCCCAAACAACAAGGAGCATGCTAATGTCAGTCATCGAGCACCTCCTCTGCTGTATTGACTACTTTGATTTATACTTTAATAAACTAATTTGTCAAGATACTTTCCCTAAGGACCTTGGTGAAATTTACTATGTAGTAAAGATTGTGAATTGACGCTAGATGTGGGCCGAGCATCTCACCCGATCGAAACAAATGAGCTAAATAAGCTTTTGTGTAGTTTTGACACACATAGCAGTCGCAGCTTTCGTCAGGTTTCGAAAAATCTCTTTGATACTTGGAATTCAAAAGGTTAGTACGTTTGTGACCCTCATTGGTGGTTTCGTAGATCGTACCGGTACGCGCAATTCTGGTTGGTGCCACGCAGTCAAACGTATCACAACCAAGTGCTACCCCCTCAGTAATATCTTCTGGCTCACCGATACCAAGCAGGTGACGGGGCTTATCTTCAGGTAAGACTTCATTTACCACTCTAAGAGCGTCGCCTAGATCCTCTTTAGAGAATGATCCGCCGATACCAAAGCCATCGAAATCCATGCCGCTTAGGACTTCAGCGCTTTGCTTACGCAGATCAAGGTGTCGACCACCCTGAACTACGCCATACAGCCCCTGTTTCTTTAGTGCCTCATAGTTTTGCTTATGAGCCAGAATGCTTCGCTTGGCCCAGCGGTGAGTACGTTCCATTGCTTCTACCTGATATTCCTTATCGGCGGTCGGACTAGTACACTCATCGAAAGCGATTATAATGTCAGCACCAATATTGTGTTGAATATCAATAGAACGCTCAGCGGTAAAGCGGTGCATCGAGCCATCAAGATGAGAAGTGAAGGTTACACCCTCCTCATCAATCACACAGAGCTTGCCGTGTTCCTCGGCAATCTTTTTTGAGTAAACATTCAAACCAGTCTTCTCATCGTTCTCAGCCACTTCCCCTTTAGCAAATTTGGTAACACCCTTACCAAAAGCAGCACCCAAGGAAAAAACCTGAAACCCTCCGCTGTCGGTCATGGTTGGCATATCCCAGTTTGCGAACTTATGCAGACCGCCTGATTCTTTCACAATATCATCACCCGGCTGTAAGAAGAGATGATAGGTATTAGCCAGGGCCACTTGATTACCGACATAGTCGCGCATATCTTCAGGCTTCAAACTCTTTACTGTTCCTTTGGTACCAACCACCACAAAAGCGGGTGTCTCAATGTCACCATGGGGAGTATGAATGACACCAGCCCGGCCAAGAGTGCCGGGCTGACGCTTTATTATTTCAAAGGAAATTGGCTTATTCATAGTTAAAGGGCAGATGTTGATCTGGCTACTCCTTTTTTGAACACTTACTTTATATCAATCAATTCAATTGAGAACACTAGAGTAGAGTTTGGCGGAATTGGTCCAATCCCATTCTCACCATAAGCCTTTTCAGGTGGCACCACTAGAACACGCCGGCCTCCTACCTGCATTCCAACTAAACCTTCTTCCCATCCCTTAATCACCATTCCAGCACCAACTGTAAACTCAAAAGGTACACCACGCTTTCGGGAGCTATCAAACTCTGTACCGTCCTGAAATGTTCCATCATAGTGAACAGCAACTGTGTCGCCTTCTTTAACTGCTTTACCTGTCCCTACTTTAATATCGTCAATCACCATACGTTCAAAATTACCCTTATTATTAATTGCCTCTAAGTAAGCTTCGGCTCTAATGTCTTCACCGTTTGTTGCTTCTGTAACAATAGCTACATTAGGCTGGCTGCCAATGGCTTGTGCAGTACTCACCTCTGTTTGACCAAAGAATGTTGCATGAACTTGCACCAAATAGATAGCGAAAGCCATTATACCGATACTGATTCCTCCTCCCACTAATTCAAACTTGTTAAACATATTTAGTCTGTGAATAATAGCCTTTTATAATTAAGATGCAAGCTACTGTATTTTTGCATAAACTGTCGGATGAAAAACACCCACCTCATGCAAATACATAACAAACAACATACCGCACACCGCCGCTGTTACTGAAATAACACAGATGGATACCACCTGTGCAGCACTAAATGACCGTGAGCGCTTGGCCCTGTTCCGGTGTGGCAGATCATTAATATCTACATTTATACCTAGTAGACTAGATATTTCATCTGGCGCTAGAGGCTGGTCAGTCCTAAAAACTTTATGTAATCCCTGGACCTTGGTCTCGTGAGTCTCGGTATTCTCACGCAACACCATCAAGGCAGCATCAATTTCATTTTCCTGATAACTAGCGCTAAGAAGCACTGACCTAATTTGGTCGTCAGGAGAATCAGTCGGCACTCCGTTTACTTTTAAAATAGCTTCTACTTGTTCTTTTCTGATCATGCAATTTCAATTTCATCGGCTGAGACAGAATTTTCGTTTACGATGTACTGATTATAAATTTCGAGCAGAACAATAAATAGCGTTACAATAACTGGACCAATCACAAAGCCTATCGGCCCCATCAAAGCGATGCCGCCCAGTACTGAAATCAGGATAATAAATGGATGCAGGTTATTGCCTCTACTCATTAGATAAGGACCAATGAAGTTGTCGACCATACCGACAATCAGTACTGCCCAAATTAGCAGGATAAAGCCGCTTACCATTTGCCCTGTAGCGAATAGATAGATAATGGCTGGCACATTTACAATTGTTGTGCCGACTCCTGGAATCAGCGCCCCGACTGAAGCCACCGAGCCCCACAGTGCAGCTCGATCAATTCCGACTAAGGTAAATCCAAGAGCAACCAGTGACCCCTGAATGATGGCCACCAAAACCGTACCGGTAGCCACGGCGCGGACCGCTGTAGCCAGGCGATGCAAAATAATCCGATCCTCGTCGTCAGGTAAGGGGCTGGCCTTTATGACCAATTGCAGCAACTCCGCCCCGTCCCTAAAGAAGTAGAAAGATCCGATTAATGATATGAAAAAGATAAATATTGTCGAGACAGTTCCGGCAAAAATAGCCCCGAGATTACCGGTGATCCACTCAGCGCTAGATTTTATCTGCTCAGCTAGATTAAGTTCAAAATTGGGAGCGATTGTCTGCAGACTTGCCTCAATACCTGCTATTTGTGCCTGAATGGAACCTGTATCAGTGTCCAGATCTTGGTAGAAATTCACAATTTCACCCACCACCAAGGAAGACATGAGGACCAGAGGAAGGATGATTACGGTAAGTACCACCAAAGTGGAAACCAGTGCGGCGATTGATTTGTTTTGTTTGGGAACCCTAGCTTTAATCTTCTCATACAAGGGCTGGCAAATTGTCACGATTATAATAGATAGGGCTAGCGCAGTTAAAAATGGCGCCATGATAAGCCAGACCATGTACCCAGCTAAAATTAACAAGCCAAAGAAAAATACGTACTCAACAACTCGACTTAATTGCATTACTGATATTATACAGCACAATCAAACAATCGAGAAAGATAGTCTAATGTCCTACTTCGAGGACTGGGCTGCCTCAATATTTCTCCTTATTTCATGAACGGATGATGGTCCTCTTTTATGCACCACCAATTTGCCTCGCTCATCGTAGTAAACCGTCTCGGGCATATTGAAGCCAGCAATTGAATCAAAGTAGCGATCGTCAGCATCTAATACCAGCTGAATGTCTTCGGATATCTCAAAGGCATCCAAGAAGCTCTTGGCTGTGCTGCCTGGCTCAGCCCGATTAATGGCTAAGAAAACCACTTCGTCACTGGAGTACTCTTTCGATACATTGTTAAGGAGTGGAAGCTCAATAGCTGAGGCTGGGCTCCAGCTAGCCCACGAATTAACAACAATAACTTTGCCAACATAGTCCGACAAACTAACCACGTTGCCATTCAGGTCTGTGTACGGAGTTTGTCCTGGCGCCACACCAAGAGCCAATTCGGCATCACTGACAGTCACTGAATCTTGATCATTAATCCTAACTTGATATGTAAAGTAGCCAAACAAAACAATAATTAAGAGAATTATTGCCAGAGTGATGGCTGTATCGCGCTTAACCAGGTTCATACTTTTATTTAACATCTTCAACTGGTACCTCTACACCATCTACTACGGCACGGATCTTATGCACCTGTCTAACTGGTAATCCCACAGTAAAACTTCGGTTTTCAGGTCGATCAATATATGAAGGGTCACAGCTTGGCTGATTAATGACAGAAAAACTGAGTACGACATCGATTTCGGGCTCATAATTGATAGCTGGAGTCAGGGTTGATTGCTGGCAATCTGTTAGAGGGCCGATCGTACCGGTTAGCTTTGTAGTTCTTGTCCCAGACACTTCCACTGCATGCAGCACTACTCCTACAGAGTCTGATTGCTTCCCTTCAGCCTCAGGTTTAGTGCCTGCAACCAAAGCTACGTTCTGCGTTGCGTTCATTTCGGATTGTTTAAGGTGAGCATAAACGAACATTCCAAAAATAAGTAGCACAAACAACACGGAGATTAGAATGATTGATTTTTTATCCATACATCGATTATACTATTCTATTGTACAGCATTTTGTATATCGCGTCCGACGTAAACTGTGATCGGCGCATCGTCCTCATTTAAGCTATCAAAGGCTGAGGTTAAAGCGCCGAACAGTGTTTGACTCAAAACAGCTGCCTGCTCAGAAAATTCAGTTGAATACACAATCACGGTATTAACCTCTTGAGCACCCAGATCATTACTTACATCAACGACCTCATAACCCTCTTGTTCAAGGCGCAATCGCACATCCGCTGCTAACCCCGCTACCCCACTTCTATTAACAATAGATATTTTTGGCAAGGATTCATCTTTCGCAATCGGTAAGCTGGTTCCTTCGCGCAGTTCCTGATATCTCACCTCTTCCGAAGTAATAGTGACATCCTCGCTTAGGCCATCAATTGTTACATCATATGGACGACTTGTTTGCGACGCAGATTTGATATATGAAACTACTATCAGGATAAACACCAATATGAGCACGAGGACCAGGAAGAAGATACGGTAATTTCTAATAAATCTACCGATGGTTCCGAGCTTGCTAGATATATCAGGTGAGCTTTGCCATTGACCTCGCAAATCCAGCATATCAGCTTCAATTGGAGCCACGACGGATACTTTTCTTCTGGTCTGTGACGCCGCTGGGGTTGGTGAGCCTGCATCAGCATGCAAACCAGCCATGGACAGCATTCGTCTAACATACAACCTGATTGCCCAAGAAACTATATACACAAAGATGAACAGACCGATCAGCACACCGAGAATAATCTGCCAAGGAATCACCCAAAAATGAACCTCCTGAGCTGCAAATTTGCGCCCGGCTTCACCATAAGCAAGCGTGACTTCAGCCTTATATCGGCCCATGTCACCAAAAGATTGTTCGCTCTTCCAGGTAAAATTGTATTTTCTAACACTTTCCGGAAGAACATTACCAAATAAGTTGGTTTGGTTAATTGGTATCAATCCCCTTTCTTGACCCCACATATTGGTGATGCGAATTTCACCCTGCGGGATAATATGAACGTTACCAGTATTTTCAAATCTTAATTCGAAGTTGACCTCAGGCTTGTCATGAATCGCATTACTAGTTCTAAACGACCTGATGTTTCCTGACTCTTCAATATCACCTGTTACTCGAAGAAACAAAAGTGTGGTAACTATTTGCGAGGTAATCACTTTTGAACCCTCTGAACCTTCAGGTGGCTTAGTACCAATCAATACAGCTGCAAAATGGCCTCCCGGAGGCGCATCATCCGGGACAGTAATGGTAAATGGTAATTCTATTGTTTGCTCTGCTGGAATAGTTATTTGACCCTCTCTAATATCGACCCACTCAGCCATAGTTTGACCTTTTGTTTCCTCCTCAATGACTGGCACAAACTTACCTTGGCCTGACTCGCCCTGTGGTGCAAAGTTAACCACGTCTGCAAACACGTTAATGTCGTATGGATTTGGATTAATTACTCTAACAATACTGGTCCACTCTTGAGCTGGATAGGCAGACATATCAAATAGTGTCGGAGAAACACTCAAAGACAACCCGCTTTGCGCAAAAACATTACCGAGCGGAGCAAGTAGTAATAAGGCCGCAAGTAGTACGCAAATTATTTTATTCTTTAGGTTTAAGGTTGATATCATGGTCTTTCGGTTCAGGGTCGTGATTACCTTCTCTAACAAACATTATAACCTCTTCTCCATGTTCGTCATCTATCACACCGGTTGAGAAGGCTCTTCTAAGAAGTAGAGTAATAACTATAATGGTCACTAGGATGGCTGCAAAAACTGCCAGCAGCATATGAATAGGCATGAGGTAGAATGATGCGGAATCGAACAGCGAAGCTGCCTGATTGGTACCGTAGGTTAAGGATATATTCGCCTTGAATCTACCCAAATTTTCATCCAGTGGCACTGAGCCTGTAAGAGTTTTCGATTCGCCAGGCTCAATAACGACACCCTCTTCATTAAAGGGAGTCGCATTGATCTCTACTCCTCGTGAGTCATAGAAGATGATCTCTCCCTGCGGTGCAGATGGGAGCTCTCCTGTATTTTCGATCACCACTTCGATGTCTCGCTTTTCATCGTTAGTGATAAAACGCTCAATTAAAAAACCGGAGATTTTCATACTGTCAGACCGATTGTCTGCAATAGTAATTTTTAGAATTACACCGTCTGCCTCGCCTTTCATAGCAGCTGCTTCGGCTAAGGGACGATTGGAAGTTGGTACGAAGCCAACAAATGCGTAGTATTCGCCAGGTTGCGCAAAAGGATTAACTCTTACTGTAATTGGAACTTCGACGGATTCGCCCGGGTTTACCTCAATACGTGATCTCTTTACCTCAATCCAACTAGTCACGGTATTAGTGCGATCGGTCATTACCGGTGAAATGAACTCTTTTATTTCACCCTCCTTATCAATTGATATTTCATTTACCGTGGCGAAGAACCTAAGCTTCGCATGAGGTTCATTGTTGGTTAGTACAGCCGTTTCTGTATTGATCTGCCGAGCATCTAGAGTCATATCCATCAAGAAAGGCCTGATGGTGTGATCTTGCGCTGCGTAACCATGAGATGCATGCACCAATAATAGTGTCATGACTAAGATGAATCTGAGTATTATTTTCACGTCTATAATCATAACATCTAGAATACCGGGACGGCTACATAATTAATGTTGGTTACATAATCACCAGCCGGCTGATCTACACCGACTCGCATACGATAAATGATTGTTTCTGTATCGTTGGTAGGCACCGAGCTAAACATGATTTCACTTAATGATGTACTGGCGGCAGCATAAGAATCAGTTGGTGAAAAACGACTGGAAGAGTTCTCTAGGGTTGCGTCGGTGGTGTGGTAGCCGAAGCAACTAGTTGTCATAAGTGGACACCCAGCAATCCAACTGACAGGCGCGGCATTTGTGCCTGAGATTGGATCAATTGTATTGCCGGATGAATCGGTTGGCTGCTGGTCTATATACTTGTAGACTGAATACCCTTCTGTCGCATTAGTGTTTACATTAATTTCTTGCGCCACTTCAACATCTGTATTAAACGGCAAAGATCCGAAATCAATAGTTGTCGCCGTTGAGGTAGCGTCAGTTGTTACACCAGCAACTGAAGTCTCTGCATCGACTCCGTTTACGGTAAATACTAACGCCGTACTCTCACCAGCCAAACTTGGATCTGACGAGCTGGCTGCGATTACTTCGTCATTAGCCAGATCGTAGAGACGGAAATAATAAACCTGACCAAACTTTCTCGGCACATTTGTATACTGCAAGGTGAATTCGTATTCTTTATCTTCATTACCCAAATGATCTATGCCAGTGAGATACAAGTCACTCTCTTTATGTGAGCCGCAACCAGCTCCGACTCCTCCCACGCATGATTCAGAGCCAGCCAGTAACGCCGTGGTGATGGGATCATTATCAGTATCGACACCATCGTAGTAACACCACACTGAATTCGCTAAACAGCTTGATGTAGAAACCACGTCCTGAACATCTGAAAAATCGGGACTCTCTGCAAATTGGACTTTGAATGAGGCGTCCGTCTGCGGTAGATTCTTAATTTCGTCTAGAGTTACTCGTAGCTTCACCGCATTACCCTTCTCTACGTTAGTTGGCGCAACCTCAAAACCAGCCAGTGGTGATAAAGGCGTCTCGTTTGTTTCGTCGTCGTACCAGCGCCAGCCGTCGACCACTGGTGTATAGCCATCAGTCCTAAGCTCTGGGTAGAAGAAGTAACCTTCAAGCAGGGAGTCGTCAGATCTAATCATCCTAAAGCAGTAGGTAGTTCTCTGACTGGCTCCATTGTGCTCAATGATCCAGTCGTACTCAATATCTTCACCTTCAAATACTGCAAATTCATTTGTTGCGGCTGGACCACTTTCCACATACCTACCAGCTCTGTTAGATACAGATAAGAGCAAATCGCCCCCCGTTGGTGGATTACCCGATAATGAATCGCCATCTGTTACCCCGGCAGCATTAAATCCTCGCCATATTTCACCGCTAGCTGGCGCGCCAACATCTGACCAAACAGTAACTGCGGTACAGGTTGTAACTAGGGGCGCGTACTGCAGCTTCACTTCGAGATAGTCAGCTGGCAATGTTGCATTTGACACACGGGCTGACATCCTTAGTCGTACCGTATCTCCATCAATGAGAGGTTCATCAGTCGCAGTTATTGACGTTAATTCACCAAGATCGACTGCGCCGGCTGGCCAAGGATCGGTTGGGGTCAAAGCATCATTATCAACATAGAATCTGTAATAATTCTGACGCACAGCAAGATCAGCAGCTGGCCATTGGACTACTTCTGTTCTGTATATGACAGAATTTCCGGTATCGCTCCGCCACAGTTCATATGATGAGGTTGAGACTATTTCAAATCCTGCTAAGACTCTGGGAAATTGATTACCAACGGAATCAAGGGCTGTATTGGCGAATATCGAAGCGTTATCTGTGTCGTTAATTGGAGTTGCAATTGGAAGCGTAATAGTTAGTGGTTCAGCTCCCCCAGTTGGTGAACTACCATTGCTTCTTTGCACAAACATCTCTCCAGTGCCGGTTTGTAGATTCTCAATCACCCAAGCAACTGAGGTGTGTGTCACTCCAGTTGTTGTGGCGCTGGAAACTAATTGATATGAAACTGCACCGATGCTAGACAGCCACACCTCATGACCGAAGTTCGCCATTGAAATATCTCCATCATAACGTTTCTGAGTATGTAAAAAGGTTCTAGCTAGACTATTAACCGCCGTTATACTTTCGACTTGAGGAGTACCAACATCTGTATACTCGTGCTCTGATCTCTGCACTCTCCAGTTAAGACCGGTAAACTCGATTACGGCATAACTAACAGAACCGGTATTGGCGCCTGTTGCTCCGCGTTGGAGGACCGGCTCATCAGTACTAGCTGACCAAGCAGCAGTCGATTGATGAGCGTAACCTTCATTTCTAGTACCACCAGTATGGAGCTGGCCAGTAATAAACACCGCGACATCTGCATCGTCTGAGATGCCAGCTACGGCTGTTCCGGTTGCTATAGTGTCGGTTGTTCCGTAAGAGACTACTCCTTGATCACGCACCACCATTTCATTGTCTCCGCCGACTGGTCCGATATATTCTACGATTTCCCACGAAACAAAAGTGTTGCTGACCGAGTCTGTGTCGCGAGATATTGTAAAGCTAGTTTCAATATTTTCCGGATCTAAAATATAGGCGGCGTAATCATCAGTGTTTTGATTACCAATACTGGCCGCATCACGACCTGAGCCTGTGTGATGCGAATTTACAATGCGAACGAACGCACTAGTAGAGGCAGAGGGAGCCGTATAGTCTACCCCAGCAGTTAGGGTGAGACCGGTCCCAGACACCAAATTTGAGCCGCGCTGCACCCGAAAATCTCTTTTTGCTTCTATTACGACTTCCGCGTATTGCTGATAACTAGGCAATGGACTTCCATTGGCTGTAACCCGGAAACAATACTCAGATTCATAAGGTGTATCGATAGTTGACTGGATGGAATATTCAAGATCAACATATTGATTCTCCGTTAAAGTGGTTGAGGCGGAGTAAGAATCGGTTTCTACGATACCTCCATTAGGAGACAAAAACGAACTATTCTCGTCACTCACTCCTCCATTCGCCACAGCAATATCGGTGGTATCATTTCCATCAGTTAAATTGCCAGAATTATACATATCCCAATCAATCCCAACGCCAACCTCTGACCAAGTCACTATCGCTGCACAAGTTGACACCTTCTCACCGTATTCCAAGCCATAACTAGCTTCAGACGAAGATGTAGCTCCTTCATTTGAGAGACCGATCCTGAGTCTAATTGGCGAGCTCACACCATGATCCTCCAACACAGTATCCTCTGCCCCACCCGTAGCTGAGCTGGCTAATGTTTCACTTCCGTCATCGTTGCGCCAATGATAATGAGACTGAGTAACTAACGCGCTAGCCAGTGTAGAAGAACCGGTAATGTCGACGACTGAAGATGGTGAAACCGAACCAGCAGCACTCACCACCACATCATCTGATGCAATAGCGATCGTGACATCAATTGTTTCTCCGTTTGATCCTGACTCACCAACATCCATAACTACATACGCGCACATGGTAGAGGTGGTACTAATAGACAGCACATCATTAAAGGTAGTTGAACCGTTAGCAGAACTAAAGGAAGCTGCGGTAGAACCAAACTGTGACTCACCACCACCATACGTCTCACTATTACAGTCGTATGGAGCTGACGTATCCAAATCATAAAACAGCCTAATATCTGAGACATCAACTGAGGCGTCAATCGTGCCGGTCTCAGTGATAGTGATTCCAGTAACATTTCTGGTGGAGGCGTTTTCTGTAATGACAAAGGAGCCGCCGATATAAAAATCATCAGTGGGAATATCAACTGAGCCAGCCTGCGAACCTAGCGACGTAACGGTCACGTCTGCTTCAATAGTAGCCTCTGGATAGGCTGAGTAGCTAGGAAGTGGGGACCCAGCATCAGACAGTCTGAAACAGTAAGTGTTACCTTCCGTTGCAGTTGTTGAAGCAACAATTGAGTACTCGACTTCTGTCCAATTCGTAACCCCGAATGTTAAGGACCCGAGGGTGGAATTACTATCACGGAGACCACCATTTGGTGTTAAGAATACTGAATTTTCATTTGAGACACCACCGACTCCAATCCCAATGTCAGTTGTATCATCTCCATCAGCAAAATTAGCAGTAGCCGACAGGTTCCAATCATCGTCCACTGCCCCGACATCGGTCCAGCCGGTTGCAAGCTCACAAGTTGAAGCTTTAAGGGCATACTCGAGCCGCAGCGATGTTGCGAGTGAAGAAGTGGAACCTTCATTAGACACACCAAATCTTAATCTGGCCGGGATCTCCTGCTGAATCGCTAACAAGGACGTATCTTCGACCCCACCAGTTCTTGAAGTTGCACCCGTTTCATTACCGTCATCATTTCTCCAATGAAAATGTGTTTGAGTGAGGTCGGAATTAGCAATAGTGGTTGAACCAGTTAAAGACTGTGTTTCGGCAGGCTCTGCTGTGACTGATCCCGATACCAAGATATCGGTAGCAGGATTTGACACTTCAATGTCAATCAAGTCACCATCTGAGGCACTTCCAGACACATCAAACAAAACATACAAGCACATTGCTTGAGTAGTTGTGATATTTACTGTGTCGCTGAAAGTTGACGTGCCGTCAGCACCAGAAAACCCGTCGGTGTCAGTTGCTCCAAATTGAGATTCTGCACCACCAAAGGATTCACTCGCACAATCATATGGACTGGTGGTATCAAGATCGTACAAGATCTTCACATTGGACAGATCGTTCGCCGCATCCACTGTGCCGTTTTCACTAATTGTAATATTTGTAACATTCCTAGATCCAATATTTTCTTCAATGACAAATTGTCCTCCCACATACACGTCTGTTGTGCTGGCACGAACCTCCACAGCCTGTGTACCTGAAGCCGACACGATTGTGGCGGGCGTTACATTGGCTACAGTTTCACCTATCACATCATCCAGATCGGCATCAAACCATGAGGCATAAATACGGCGGTCTGACACGTAATTCATTGTGACTCCAAATATGTCACCGGATGAAGAGTTGATAGGTCCTTGTGCAGAGCCCCAAGATGTTGCTGCGGCAGTACTAGTTGCCCAGTAGACATCGGCAGTGCTTGCCGATCCAATTGTAGACCGGCGAGAATATGCCAGGTAAACAGTGTCAGAATTCTCATCTATTGCTAACGATAGTGAGGTCAGGCCGCCGGTGTCATTGGTAACAAAATCAGATAAGTTGGACCACAAACCACTAGAGTATTTGGCGATTCTTATGTCGTGGTCGGCAGAGCTGTAGTTATTAGCATCAGCAATATAAGCCAGATATACATCCCCAGTTAACGGACTTCTGACTGCCGACATCTGGATATCGTAGGTGGTGTTCTCAACTGCATTGGAATCAATCACGGACCACGAGGTATCCCAACTTGCTCCATCCCAAATCTTGGAACGAATGTCGTTTGCGGAGATATCTTTATTGATCAGCATAATTTCTCCACTATCTAACGGCAGCAGAATTGTATTATCTTCATCCGCGTCCATGAATGTACCATCGCCGACTTCGGACCACGAACCAGATAAATTACATGACGCAGAACACGAGACCACGAATCTATCAGCATTATCAGATACAGATATGAAAAGGTCCCCATCAGTACTTTTGGTTAATGAATGATTGGCAGTAGCAGCACTAATCGACATAGATCCCTGTGACAGCACGGCACTGACTGGTGATGAACCTAGAAGCAAAGTATCACTCGTCGTGTCTAATCTGTTGTACCAAATATCATCATTCCCACTATCTAAGGTTGATATATGAATATAGTCACCTGTATCTCCAGGCGTCCATCTATCGTACCAGACATGCACGGCCTCGCAGTCTGTTTGACCATCAACTAGCACTTCAGTGCCCCAACTAGCTCCACCGTCTGTGGTTTTACTATATACACACGTTCCGTTAGTACCAGTGCCTCCGGATCCATTTCTGTAGAATCGATAGCCAGTCTGATCATCTACAAACACTGTATTGGACTGAGCAATCGTGTGCGAAGGACTAACCGGGCTAGCCGAGCTATCGATAGTCACCGCGACGGCTTCTGATTCTGGAAACAAAGGAAACTTAAGTAGTGTGTCAAAGTCAGCAAAGATAAAGGTGGCAATAATCAACACTGCAGCAGCAATTCGCATACGCAAAAACACACTCTTTTTGTGCCACAAAAAAATCATAACTTGTAACTCTATTCTACTCTAACAACCACCAAAAACAGACCGTTTAGGAGTGGAAAATATCCTTTATTTTAAATTGTATATGTATATAAGACACAAGTCTCTCATCATTCAACCGAGTCTTCTACATCTTCTGCTTCGGAAGACGTGGCTGTTTCTGTCGGGGTAAGTACTAAGTCAAAGTCAGTCAACTCAAAGACTTCTTCGGTTGTGGTTGGAGTTGAGTCAATTTCCTCAACTGCAGCTTCTGAAAAATCATCTGAAGTTGTAGCAAATTCAGTTACTGGCGACAGACTTAAATCTAATGTGTCGTCTGACTCAACACTTGTGGTTGAAGTAGCAGCTGTACTTGAGCCTGTTGCGTCAGAAGGATTGGAAGAACCGAGTTCATCAAACTCTTTCTCGTCTTTCTGCGATGATTTATTTTGTATTAAAGCCCTGGTTTCACCGGTTGAGTCGGTGTTTGGCAACTCTACTGGATCATCTGTCGGTTTAGCAGCGATTGGTTGAGACAGCCCGGTATCTGGGTCGAAACCTTGAGTAATAATGTCACCGTTATCAAATTTAGTATCATAAACTAGGACAAAGCGCGGATTGGCAATAACACCACCTTCATAACCGCTAATGCTAAGCGTCTCACCGCTTTCAATTGAGTACACTTTGGCTTCCTGTTCTTCACTACCTAATACACTCCAAAGGACGTAACCATCATCAATGGTCGGAGCGACATCTTGTGAAATATTATCTGTGAGCTGATCAGTGTACTTACCATCAAAATACATAATCTCCCAGTCGTTACCGTCCCAGGCTTGCCATACGATACCCACTTCAGAGACCTTTGGCTCCATGTTATTAGTTCTAGAAAAAGTTAACTGCTTTTCTTCTTCCTCTTCAATATCATAGAGGATAATTTGGAATCTCCCGTCAATCTGACGCTGCCAAACTACTTGCAATGTCTCCGCATCATAATGGGGTGACGTGTCATCATGAATATTGTCTGTAAGCTGTCTAATCTCACCATCTGAAGTGCGCAGGAAAATTTCCATATTACCCGACACACCTAGCTCTGAATATACAATGGCATTAACATCAACTGGTGACTGGGCGTCCAGGCTACAGTGGAACGTGCCGTCACCGATTGCCACACATGCCTTCTTATTGAACTGATAATAATTTGCATCAGAAACCAGACTCTCTACTTCAATGACATTTTCGGACACTTCCTCAGATGTGGTTGCAGAAGTGGTGGCCAGATCAGTCTCTAACACCTCTTCTGTTGTGGTACTGGTTTCGTCATCATTGTCCTCTGCTGAGGTGCTCTCACCATCTGTTTCGGCTTCTGTTTCAATATCATCTTCATCGGAATCACCACCAGAGCCGCCGGTGGTCGATCCTTCATCATTATCATCACTATTACTATCTTCACTTGTACCGGTAGACTGCTCTGAAGAAGTGGCTGATGAGGTAGATACTCCGGTATCAACAATCTGTTCATCAGTTGAGGTTGCACTAGTTTCATCTTCAACCACATCCTCTTCCTCACTATCATCTACCACACCCTCAGTAGATGAAGCTTGGCCATCATTCTCCTGATCATCATCACTTGGCAGTTCTGGATCTTCTGATTCAGACTCGCTCTCATCCTCTTCCGTTACGACCTCGTCTGACCCGTCTGACTCTTCTTCACTAACATTATCAGATTCGACATCACCCTCTACAGGATCATCTTCCACATCTATATCTTCAACAGTACCAACACCTTCGTCTTCAGACTCGTCGGTGGCTTCGTGTTCCTTCACATCATCTGCCACCACATCGTCTCCAGCTTCTTCGTCTTTAATTATCAAATCCTCAATCGGTTCACTAGCAAAAGCCTGGTGTACAGGCTGCACCATGAAAGAAGCAAACAAGAAGCAAACAAGAAGCACGCTAAAAGTACTGTTGAAGACAACATTGTAAATAAACGCGGCTTGCCGCTTATGATTAAAATTTTGAATTGGTTTATATAGCATTATCGAATGCTAGCAGGAAGGCATAGCACCTCCCTTAATTATAATAATACCAACCTTTTAGGTTGGTATTACAGGCTTTTCAACAGAAAATCTATCTAAAAAAAGTAATTAGCCAGGATAATTGAGAAATCCCTGAAGCTCATGCGCCCATCACCGTTAAAATCGTATAGAATGTCCTTATTACGCCAGGCGCCCATGAATGCACTTATATCCTTCAAGGATACCTTACCGTCACCATCAAGATCAGTTACCAAGTTCACCTCGGCTATCACGCCAATACTGTCCGGGCTGGTATTCTCGTCATAAACATAAAGGCTAACAGACGAATCGGTAGCTTCTGCTACCGCCACTTGCGTGCCCTCACCATCACCTGCCAGCAAAACAACATCAGTGGCCGAGAAGACTTCTTGACCGGTTTTCTTAGCAGTAAGGTTGATCGTAGCAATGAGATGCTCGCTCAAAAAGCCCCGTCGGTAAGTGCCTCCCCTCAAAATCACTTTGCCTGATTCTATAATAGGCTCTTGCGCCCATATAGTAAGAACTGACTGACCTCTGTCTACACCGTCAACAGTAAAAGCTGACTCATCAAACTGAAGAGTGATGTCGACAGCATTAACTGGCACATGTGCATGGGCATATACATCGACTGAAAATTGTTTGCCTGCTTCAATTACGGTCTCAGAAGTCTCAAGCCTAACAAAAGAGACTTCAGTGGTGGTAATAACTGACGCCCCCAAAAGAGCTACGAAAGAAGCAATAGCGGGAAACATGTAACGCACAGTTCCTCTCCTTGATCTTTTGATGCTTAGAGATTTTATAAACTGTGAAATATACTTCATGGTTTTATGAAGACGTTAGTCTGGCCCTGATGTCAGAAGCTTGAATATTACCAACCAGCATACTCTCCTTCACCTGACTGACCTCCTGCAAAATAGTAACAATTTCTTCCGAATCCGAAGCTTTACCTTCAAGCAATCTATCAATAATGTCCTCTTGTAGGTCTACCAATGTAGAAAAATGTTCTGCTTGAGTTTTCTCGGCTGCTAAAAGAGCAGTCCAATCAGAAAGCGCATACTGACCGGTATTACTTTCGCCTGTCATTTCGCTCAGCAAACCGACATAGACTTCGTAGAGCGCTAATTCTCGATCAAAAACATAAATACTTAATGACCTTTGATCAGCGAAGTAACTACCGCAGCCAATAAAGAGCGTATCTAGTTCCAGCAATTCTTCCCTGCTTAAATTATCGTCAAGCGAGTCTAACAATCCTTCAAACCGATTCCTGTTAGTGACGGAACAATCTTTCACGATGTCGGACACCTCATCTATCGGAGTATTGCGAGAAATTGAATTAGCGATACTAAGTAAAAGTTCTGACTGATCATCAGTCCGGTCAGACATTTGCTGAACCATCTCCTCATGCTTGCCATCAGTTTGGTGGTTTGCAGAAAAATATACCCCAGTCAACGCAACCACAATCAGCAATACAACCTTGCAACTAAATACTGAATTCCTCTTTGATTTATCCATATCTTAATTATTATTCTTTCGTGATAACTCTGTAATGTCGGTGATCTCTTTCTCTACTTTCTTTTGTGAGGACTGTAGTGCCTTATCCAAGACCTCAACCATTTCAGATTCTGCCTTGGTAAGCTTCTTAGTCTTCCTTGATGCCTGCATAGCAGACTCTTGGTCACGCAAGGTGGTCTGCAGGTCTGCAAATTCACGTCGCAAAATTTCCATAGCTTCTGTTGACTCAACTCGCACCCGCTTCCTAAACTTTCTTGAATACAAAACGAGGTACCAAAAGGCAATTATGGCAACTCCGAGCAAAACAATCAGTGGGATAATTACTGAAAGAATGCTCACAATGAATGACCCGATTCTAATAAAGCCAGTTTCTTGAACAGCAATTCTAGCAATATCTGACATCTCACTCTGAGCCCCATTTTGATCTGTGGCAATTGCGTATATTTCATAAACTCCGTTAACAAACGTCCCTTCTGGAATAAAGACAAATTGCCCATTCTGATCACTGTTTACAGTGTATGTAGTCGCCTCAGATCCCAACCTGGTCAAGGTGATCTCAACTGCTGAGTTTGGTTTTGTATTACCCTTAATTACCGGGATAACTTGCGGATTAATTTCGGTAGGAACATCGGTGAAAACTGGTTTATCAAAGGATACGACGGTAAAGGTGTATGTACCCACGATACTGTTACCAGCCTGGTCAAATGCTTCTATGATGACGCTCTTAAAACCAGGTTCCAATCCCTCAATCACTACCGTACTTGAACCAGTTTCGTCAATGTACTCAAACGGATCCTGTCCATCGATGACCACCTTGTAACGATTTACATCAGTAGTTTCATCCTCTGTAACAACCCTCAGCACCTGTGTCGGGTTGGAAAGATCTGCGTTCTCATCGTGCGAGATGTGAATGCTAGTAGGAGCTTTTGTGTCTACCCTGAGTGGATAATGATTGACTCTGCCCCAGCCTTCAGCATTACGGAACTGTAGATGTAAATAGGTAATACCATCTTCCAAGTCAGATAAGGTGATTTCAGATATTGGCGTATCGTAGACCTTGGTAGGAACTGATGTTGGATTATCGTTCAGGAGAGTTCTTACACTTGTCACGTCTGGCGGTAAGCTCCATGACAACACGGCCTCAGTTTTATTACTCCACTCATCTATCGGGTGAGTATCAGACTTAATGATTGGTCGACTAGGAGTGTTTGCAGCTGCAATGTACTCGATCACTTCCGGTTCTGGTGCCACGGCTGTTGCTTGAATAGTATAATTTGCACTATTCATTGAAGTCAGAATATTTGTACCTCTACCATCATTAGCCAGAACGGATCCGGTCTGAAAACTCACTCTTGAAGACCCTGAACCCTTAGTTCTAAAGGTAACTGTCATGATGCGTCCAGCTGATCCGGTATAACCTGACGGTAGTCCTCCACTAAAATTTATCGTTCCGGCTGAATTCGAAAAAGTTGGTTCAGCCACCCAAAGGTTGAAGATTGATCCAGATCGATTAACCGACACTACTGATAATTCATTAGGATTAAATGAAATGACCCCATCTGCGGCGTTGACTGGCTGCCCTCCAGTATTTACATTCACACTAACTGTAAAAGTGGTATTCGAAGTATAGACACCTGTACTAGGTGATATCGACAATGAAGCAGCTTGCGCGTAGGTTACACATAAAAACCATAAACCTAGCAAAGCACCTACCTTAGTGACAAATTTAAATGAGGATAAAGCTTGATTAAACATAATAATTAAAACTATTCGTCCAACTCCTCGTCAGGAGCAATTTCTTTAGCCTGACTCTCAAATTCTTCATCATGATATTCGTCTACATTTGTCACCGCTTCTTGTCGACGCTTTCTTATATACATCACAATACCCACCAAAACCGAGACAGCGACCAATGCTGTGAATACAATCAACATTAAATTAATCAGCTGCGAGTTAGACATTGAGCGTAGTGAATCGTCAGGCACGATTGTCGCAACGTACTCATTGCCAGCCTTATCAAGCGCACGAACTCTAATAATACTATTTAGGCTTTGGTCTTCTAGCACATATGGACTCACAGCATCAACCCAAGGAGCATCTGCTCTTCCCCACTCAAATGAGGCAAATTGAGTATTCGGTTCTTCCATTACCTGGTAGCGGTCAATCCCAGTTTGCTTATCTACGGTATTGAAGACTATGTAGTATCGGTCAGTAAACTTTAGACCGCTACCTTTCTCAAGAATAATACTAAATTCTTCTGGTGGAATATCGTCAGCGTCAATCTCATCCTGCCAGTCATTTGCAATGTTAGGACTTACTTCATCGATCAGATTAATGCTTGCGGGAAGTAATCTAAGGCCAGCCTTTGTACCTCTACCATCATTCAAATAAGCAACGCTATCTTCAGTAAACTCGATAGTTGCCTCATTACTGTCATTAGTTCGCCCGATCACAAATCCTGGTGATCGAAACACAAGTTCAGCCAGCACATTGGTTAGACGAGGGTCACCAGCAACTCTTCCGCAGTATCCATTTGGTATACCGCCAGCAAACGTAATTGTTCTATTTTCCTTGTTGATTACTGGTCTTTCCACCCAAATACTAAAAATGGAACCGCCGATAGAGACGTCAACCGGATCAATATTGTCTGGATACGATATCACTGTATCAACTGCGTTGACGCACTCCCCAGTCTCCTCGTCTACATCCAGGCGCACGGACAGGGTCACGGCATCGCCGCGATACAGATTGCTAAAGGGCGGGTCAATATAAAGAGAGGCCGCTTGAGATAAATGCGGCAACAATAGGCCCACTAAAACCATAAATAGAAAAACTCTCCCTTTTAACATAAGTTCCATTGTGTAGTTATTATAGCAACAACCAATTCCTATTATTATCTCCTGTACACATAGTTAATGTTTGAATGTATGTTGTGGAATGTACAGATACAAAAAACCCCTCTCGTGGTGGGAGATAGGGTTTTTTGTCTTTTAACTCCAAGCTTAGAGCCAATATTCGTTAGAACACTGGTGTTGCTACATATGTCAGCGTAGCGGTGTAGTCATCAGCAGCTTCTTGCAAGGCACTAATTTCTACCTTGTAACCAACACGGGTTGTACCCTCACCGGTTACAGTGCCGTCAGTAGGACCGTTATGACGGAATACTTCTACAGGTGTAGTTGAAGCAGACACAAATCTATCTCCAGCACCTCCTGCATCAAATGGGTCAGTTAAACCTGAACCAAGCGTTGGATCATCTGAGGTAAGACCCCAGTGTCCGTAGGTATCGTCATCTCCTAATGAAGGACTCGGCGCTTCCCAAGCTACAGCTGTAGTATCGAAGTTACCATTTCGGAAACCGTCGATATCAGCTCCACTTGTAGAAACCAGTTGACTATCTGCTGTAACTGTTACCACAAAACCATTTTGCGCGTTGGTTTCAACTTGCAGGTCTTGTGCAGTAGTACTAGCGTTTCCATCTGTTAGTTCACCGAAGTTGATCTCAGTAGCTGACGTTGAACCATCTGTAATGTCCGCAACGTTTACAGTTTGTCCGCCTGCAACACCAGATACCGTAAAGGTAAATCGAGTATCAACAGAAGCGGTCACCTGTACGTTAGGAACGATGGCAACTCTAGTTTCGCCAGTGTCTGACGAACCAGCAGTTACAGGAATTTCGTATGAACCAGCAACTGGGTTAGTAATCTGAGCATCCGCATCTCCAGTGTCACCACCAAATGTTGCGTTTGTACCGATCAGAATGGTAGTAGTACCATTTACTGGAATTGAAGCTCCGTCACCAGAACAAAATGTAATGGTTAGAACTCCAGATGTTGATGAGGCACTAACCTCGTCAACTCCAGAACAGTCGGCAGCTACAGTAAGATTACTAGAATCATCAAGTACATCGATATCAGTTTCATCTACTGAACCAAAAACGAAAGGACCATCAGAGAAATCAATTGTAATTGTTTCACCGTTTGCAACTCCTGAAGGTGTTACAAAAGTAATTTCGTGGTTCGAAGCCACGCTAGGTGCAGAATCTGATAAGGTGTCACTTAATGTGAGGACATTTGCAGCTTCTACGAATTGTAGAGACGGAAGTCCGATTGACCAAAAAAGAATGGTCATGGTTACCGTCGCTGCGATAGCTTGGAGTATCGAGAACGAATTTGACGTTCTGTGCATACTCTACGTTGTTTAGTTAAACCTACAGCCTATAGTCCAAAATATGGCTATAAATAAGACTAGCTTATACCATGGTGCGGTCTCCACTCCGCTCCACAAAAGGCACTGCGGGTATACCTACAAAGTAACACTCGGCTGAAGTGCTCACGCAAAAAGCGTGCAGTAATTCTAATTGATTACCTCCTCTACAGGTACATTCATATTGTACGATGTCCATCAAACTCATTTGTACAGTTATGCACAAATTTATGCAAAAATCGTGGCCTGTGCCACGATTTACCCTGTCCAATTGAATAGTAAGATTGAAAAGTCTTCCAGTCCGACGTTTCCATTTTGATTAATGTCAGCTGGTGGATCAGAATCACCTCCTGTGGTTTGCCACCAGAAAATCAGAATCGAGAAGTCAATCAAGTTAATAAATCCGTCTCGGTTGAGGTCCGTCGGCAAGGTGGCCTGGCCGTCAACCCCCACAAACAATTGCAATGAGGTACTGAAACTACTTTCAGTTGTTAATGGTGGATTTCCCACGATGGAGCGCGCTCTGATGATGTGATCAGAGATGGATAGTCTAGAGGTGTCAAAATCAATACTCCAGTCCCCATCGGCATTGGAGTTTGTACTCTCTACTATCTGACTTTCATTAAAGTGTATTTCTACTTCGGATTCAGGCACACTTTGTCCGGAGATAGTCACAATATCTCCCGGGTCCACATTCTGATTTGGCACTGAAATGGTAGGTGGTATCACAACGCCATTTAGATTGGTTATGGCTCCCTGAGTAACATCAAACGTGTTATTAAGAGTAATTGAGCGTACACCTGAGGAGTCGGTGGTCCAGATTCCCAAGGTAGCAGTTCCTGGCGTAGCGTCTGCCGCAAATTCAAAATCACCATTTCCGTCAGAACGAACTGAACCGACGCTTTCAGTATCTATTAAAAAGTTGATTGTCCGAGACGGATAGCCTTTTCCGATGATGTTAACTATAGTGTCTCCCAGCTCGTCATCCTGGCCCCCTCCACCACCTGAACCACCTCCAGAGGTACCTCCACCTCCAGATCCCGCTGGTTCAATTTTACAAATTGAAGAACAAAAGTCTCCGTCATCATTATTTCCGTCGTCACATTCTTCGTCATAAATTGTCTGCAGAATACCGTCACCGCAGTAAGGTCCGAAGTTACACGACGGGGTACACTGTCGGCCGGCAATGGTCTGGCTATATACCCCCGTCTCACCAGGTACGTCACAGTCCTCACCGCCATCAACAATAGCATTACCACAAATACTGATAGTCAGAGTGGTAGTAGCAGTACTAAACTGCGCTCCAGCAACAGCTGGAGTACAAACTAGCAGCATTAATGTCCATAGTAGTAATGATCTCATACTAACTTCGGCGTCGTCTAGCGGTAGATCGACGACTCTTGAAGAGATAGAGAACCGAAATAATTACAGCGAAGATTGGCAGTAAGACTGAAATCTTATGCGGCGCAGACAGACCTGTAAAGCCAAAGCCAGCTGCTTGTAAAGTTCCTTCCTCTAGGATGTTTATACTAAGATCACCCTCTTGCTTGATCTCGTCATCATTGTAAATAACGTACCTAGCTATGTAAGTACCAGCTGGAAGTCTAGTCGGTATCTCTGCTGTCACGGACTCCGTAGCGTAAGGCTCGATCTTTGGTATCTTTCCAATGTTCTTTGTCTCTTCAAGCATCACTCGACCAGTTCGATCGAAAATTCTAAATTCTACTTTTGATGGTGAGATGTCTACGTTACCAGTGTTCTCGAGTAGCATCTCAAAATTGATTTTTCCTGGGAAGAACAACCAGGCTTTTTTTGTTCCCTCGTTCAAATCACCGGCTGAAACCTTACGAACTCTAAAATCTTTAATCTCTTTATCTATCACAAGGAGATCAATGTCGACTCGAGCGCCAAGAGAAATGCTTACCGCGCCGGATGTTACCTGACCATCATCTGGGACCATTCTGATTCTAATTGCTCCTGTGTATTCCTTAAAGTCTGCGTCGCCTGGCACCACCACCCGCACAGTCATTGGCACTTTTTGGGTACCTTGCGGCATTCTAATATCATCACCCTCTACTATCTCAATCCACTCTTCTATTTCCGGTGCATCAATTGATATCTGAGCCTTTTGCGAAGTACTGGTGTCCCCTCGCACGAGCAAGATCTGTTGTTCATAGGTAGAGTTTCTTGTCAGACTGGTGTTTCTCACGTAAGGCGGAGTAATCCCAAAACCAGCTTCAACCACCTCAAAACCGACGTTAAATAACAACACCGGTATCATAGAAAAAACCAAAAACTTTCGTAGAAACGCCTTCATGTACAGTTTTATTATTATCTGAAAATTCTAACCAAAAAGCAACAGCCACTGTTGTATAACAGTGGCTGTTTTTTGCTTATTATGTGGTCTAATTTTTACCACTCAAGTGGGTCATTTGATACAGCATCGAACGCGTTTAGTCCAGTGTAGCTACCTGCAAGGGTAATGCTGGCTGGCACTGCAATTCCCCAGTAGGTCACATCTGAAGTGTAGGCTGAAGAACTTGTTGATGTAGTCTCTCCAATATTTGATTCAAGCTCTGCTCCAGGCGTACTAGACGAGAGGTCTGTTCCTGCTCCATATGAGAATGCAATAGTTGAGTACTCTTGTTCAAAGGCTGGAATGGTTGACGTAGCAGATACCGGACACTCATTTCCGACTGCGAAGGTTCCACACATTGATTCTCCAGATATTTCTTGGTCAATACTCGTATTTCCGACATTGGTAGTTGTAGAGTAGGCGTTAACGGCTCCAGTATTTTGACCTGGCTCTGTATCAGCGTACTGAATGTTGCTTTGCACTATATCTAAGGCGTTCAAACTTTCAACGTCCACAAACTGACTGGTAGTGGCCATGGTGCCACTGGCAGTATCGTCATCTAGTCCGAATATACCCACGCTCCAGTGATCGTCTTCGTAAGCTGTAGGCTTAAATCCTGGAGTGGTAGGATCTGCTACGAACCACAACGGGAAGGTACAGGTGTAGTCAATGTCTGTCGCAGAAGCATCGTCTGGACAGCTTGATGTCACAGTACATGACAAGTCCCAGGTTGACGTTGCTACTCCAGTAGTTACACCAGTTCCACCTCTTCCTGGGTAGCAGACATTTGGGTCATAGTTAGCATCGGTGAGGCAGGTAGAGGTTGCTCGCAGATCAGCTCTAAAGACAGAGACCCCGTAGCCAACTATCTCAGTAGACGATCCAGCAGAGGCTGCTGTTCGACAACTGTTGTTGTCCCGCAAGGTGAAGTCTAAGGTGAATCCGGTTGTCTCCCCAGCTGGAACAGAAATTGTCATATCAGCTCCACCGTTTAGGTCAATACTTCCCGGAGCAATGAATGGCGCTACGTTGTTGATGATGTAATCAGACTGCAATCCATTTCCTAAAGCTTCATGGCCGTGTTCATCGATAATGTAACCATAGGCTGGGTAGTCATCGTCCATAAGTACTGCTGGTAGTGCGAAGGTACTGGTAGCATTGTCTTCAACTGAACTGGTAGTAGAAGCAATTTCCTCAGTACCACAGGTATTTGTGGTTGTGTTGTATGAGACGTTATCTTCACAGATAATCAATGTGATAGTGTCCTGTCCACCAACAGAGTCAGGGTCTGATGAAGTTGAGGTCCAAGTTACAGTTCCACCAGGATCAACTCCTGCAAGCTGAGCGTCATTCAGCAGATTTGGACTGAAGACTGGCCGGTTATTAATGTGGAAGGGTGAAGAGGTGGTTCCAGTGGGAGTTGAGGTTGGTCCTTGTACGGAAATATTATTACAACGCGGGTTCACAGCGTCATCGTCACAAACCCAAGCGTACCACTCAGAGATTTCCAAGAACTGACCAGTTCCCCACTCTTCTGTAGTGGTAGATACTGTCGCAAGACTTCCACTTGGTGTGGCCGCAGACACACCCCATTGGATAGCTGTACCTCCTTCAGATGGTACGTTGCATCTTGGTTCACCAACTCCAGTACCATTTCCTACATCGTCCCAGTCAGGTGTTGGCGAAGCATTGTCGCTGCAGATCAGCAAGAAGTATGGCGCATTGTTACTGTCGCTTCCTAGCGCACTCCACTGAATAACATCTCCGGAGTTGGTTGGAGATGAAGTGGCAGAGGCTACGACCTCATATGCATTCCAGTCGAATTGTGGAGGGGTGTTCAATACTGTCAGCGTTGTAGTAGCGCTTAGGTTTTGCGCAGAAACACGGTTCAGCTCTTGAGCTCCAAAGTCATAGACGAAGGTGACGATGAAAACTAGAAATCCAGTCAGCGCAGTTAGCACCGTGATTTTACCGGCGGTGCGAACGTAGTTAGGAAAATCTTCTTTGTTGTACGACATACTAAATAATAAAATAAATAATAAATAACTTTTCTTATATTGTACTGGTTTTAAAGTTGACAAGTGCTAGTTATGCACAACTTGTTTGTAAGCCTGTGGATAACCTGTTTATTCGTAGCGGATAGCGTCCAGTGGGTTTAAGGTGGACGCTCGTCTAGCTGGAAAAATACCAGTCAAATACCCTACACAGGCCGAGAAAATAGCAATAAAAGCCAAGAAATCGAGTGGGAAAGAAAATAGTCGGACGGCCTGTCCACCAAACTGCCCTGCCACAATGTTGAGGAAAATATTGACCGTTACGCCGAGCGTCACACCCATCAGTATTCCGCTCAGCCCGCCCAAGAAACCCACCACCACCGATTCTGACACGAAGAGATACTTTACATCATTTGGGCTAGCTCCAATTGTGCGCATAATTCCGATCTCTTTGGTTCGCTCCAAAAGTGTCACCGTCATAGTATTAAACATTCCAATCGCTGACACCACCAAGGCAATACCACCAAAAGTCGCTAACACCGCCTGAATTCCTTGGAAGATTTGTGACGCTTGCTCCACTGTCTTTGACAGTGCTGTTACTCGATAACCTTCTTCTATTAACTCAGCCTCTACTAAGGGCAAGTTCTCGTTGGTGTCTACGCGCACTTGGATTCGTTCGTATTCTTCAATACCAACGTAGTTTCTTAGCTCTGGAAGCATCATCAAAGCATTAAGCACCCCCTCCTCAGCCGTAATACCGCGCACTGTGTATTCCTTATCAATCACGATCTCGTTGACGTCGTCTGTCCCGTCATCTGCTGGTACAAGCAGTCTGAGAGACACCTTTTCGCCAATAAAACCATCAATCTCCTCATCCTCTACTCCGAACAGCTTCAGTGTGGCCGGTGAAATCATGATGCTATTGGCGTCGCCGGCATCTTCGTCGGTAAATACGTCACCCGCTGTAGCCGTAATACCAGCATAGCGCAGATAGGGCGGCTCAACTCCTTGCACAAACACATTACCGGTAAGACCCTTGTAAGTTACCAAGGCTGGAAAACGAGCTAACGGTGCGGCATCCAGCACGGCTTCGTTCTGCTCAAATTGAGTGACTGTTTCGGGAGTTAATCGTAGTCCTTGTGCTCCAGTCGAAGACACGCCGAGAGACAAAAGACTCTCACCAAACACGATCTGCTCCAAAATAATCTGCTGCAGACCAAAACCAAGCCCTACCAACACCACCACAGCACCAGTACCCACTCCCATACCAAGAATAGTCAACCAAGTACGCATTGGGTTGGTCTTGAACATTCGGGTGGATAATTGGGCTAAGTCTTGAATTCTCATAACTAACTCTTATAACTTACATCAACTCCTTGAGCGATCACCTTTTCAAAATATCTGGTCAGATCGTCTGCTTCTTTTTCACTGAGGGCCAAACCGCCAGACCTAATACCCTTCATCAATCGCTCATTCATCTCTTCATCCCCTGTTACTCCTGTCACTCGATCGGCTATAAGTTCGGTCATATTTTCGTTCTGCTCTTTAGAGAGTTTGATACGATAGACCTGCAACAAGTGTTCTTTTAAGCGTTCTGCCAGCTTGTGTTGACTAAAGAAAATACCGCTATTGTCTTTTCGGGCACGGTACCGACGAATATCATCAGCATTCTTGATCATTTTCTCCGACACACTAGCTATTCTTCTAGCTTCCTTTTCTGGAATTTCCACCCCTCCTCTTTCGTAGGATAGTACCAAAGCCTTAATAAAAGCTTTTCGATCCACCTTCCCTTGTATGAATAATGACGTGGCCTTTTCTAGTCGAATTAGTTGATCAAAAGTATAATCTTGCGTTAGATAATTAACCAAACTCTTTACCCGCAGGGTCTCAATTGAATCATACGGGAATAAACGAGCTAATTGTTCCAACTCAGTTACAATCGTCTCCCCTTCTTTTACTGGCTTAATCTGCTTACGTTGTGGATTTACAACCTCACGCACAATCAATCCATCCTTTAGGTAATATACTCGGTGGGCATAACTTAGGTGAGCCGCGTTGTGTGACACCATAATAATCGTCCGTCGGTCGAAGGTGTTGATCTCGTCAATCTTATCCATCACTTGCTGGGTCGATACTGAGTCTAGGTTACCGGTTGGCTCATCAGCCAGCAGAATCTTTGGGTCATTGACCATCGAGCGTGATACTGATACACGCTGCTGCTGCCCTCCTGAGAGCATCGCTGGAATCTTGTGTGACACATGCCCCACCCCAAAGCGATCAAGCAATGATTGGGCTCGACGATTTCTGGTTGCCTTATCGCGATCACAGAAAATCATCGGCAGTGCAACGTTATCCAGCACCGAAAGAGACATGATCAGATTGAACTGTTGGAAGATAATACCCATGACATGCCGTTGAAAGTAGACACGCTCGGCTGGTGGGTACGAGTAAACATCATCTCCCTTTACCAACAAAGTACCCTCTCCTGGTGGCAAAGAGCCTTGAATGGCATACATTAAGGTTGATTTACCACACCCAGACGGACCAAAAAGAATAATATACTCACCTTCAAAGATGTCGGTATTCACGCCAGAGAGCGCTTTAAATTCGTTAGATTTACCTTGGTTATAGATAATAGATAAATCCCGACACACAATGAGTGGTTTTGCCATACCGTTATTATCGCATTATGATTGTCTGTTTTTTGTAATCATCCACAGACTAGGCGCCAATATTTTTAACCCAACCAAAGGTGCTTTCAAAGTTTTCAATAATCAAGTCAATGATGTTCTTTTCTTGAATCGGTGTAAACAGTACAAAGTTATCTGACTGTATTTGGTTGCCCGCCTCATCGGTACAGGTCAAATAAAACTGGTACACAGTAGCGGGCGCAAAGTCGACCACTACTTCAACATGTTTGTTGATGTATTCGACCTGCTCTTTTTCAATAGTGAATGGATCAGTACCGCCGGCTACACCTTCCTGGTATGTCATCTGACAAAATGCGGCTTCATCGGTATCCCACTCAATAATAGTCTGAATTCTGGATTCGCTGCCTGGGAATAAGGTAGATTCGTTGGTTACGTTAGTAATTATCGGCGGAGCAATATCTCGTACCGTAATGAACTGAATAGGCTGACTCCTGACTCGGTCGCCACCTGAGTTTTCCGCTGTTACAAAGGCTACATAACGGGTTCCTAGGGTAAGATCGGCCAAGCGCATTTGGTGAGTAGTAGCCAAGGTTGGGCGACCCACTGAGTTTTGTGCTCCAGTTGTTTGGTCTTGATACTCGACCAAAGCCTTAGCTGGAATATTGGTGTCCCATGCCAGCGTAGCAGCGTTTTCTTCCACCTTCACAACTCGCAAGTTTCTAATCTGAGGTGCAGTAGCCTTGGTGGTAAAGGTAAAGTTTCTACTTTCTCCAGTAATACCAAAGGTGTCTGTCGAAAGAACCTTAAAACTATACTCCGTAAAGGCATTAAGTCCGATTAGCTGGATTTCGTGTTCGGTAACATTTCCGTTAGTCGATTGTTGCGAAAATTCATAATTTAAACCGTCGAATTGACTAGTTGGTGAGAACAACACTTCAGAAGACGCTTCACGGTCTGTTGTCCAGCGTATGATCGCAGTATTAGTTTCTGGTATCACAGTCGGCGGCCCAACGATAGTTAGATCCTCTGTAATCCCCTCAATCGCCTTAACTGTTTCATTCACAATTTCCTTCAAGGTCTCAGGGTTATTTATCTGATTAATTTGCTCAATAATCCGCAATGTGGCCTCGGAATCAACGGTGAACTGGTCAGTGGTTATTTGTGACTCTGGATCAGGGTTTGACCCATCACCAGCTCCGGCTCCATCTGAAGATGTTTGCGCTTGTCCGTCGCCAGTACCAAGTCCGTCGCCTTGCTGGGCTGAACCAGTGGTCTGCACCCGATAGTCGGCCGAGATGCCCTGGTTGCCATTTTCATCGGCTGACACAACCCTAAAATAGTACACCCTACCCGGCTCTAAATCTTCCAGTGTAATAGAGTGACTAGTTCTTTCAGCTACCGGGATACGCACAATACCGTAATCTGGTTGCAAACCGTAGTTGATTAGTGAGTCCGCGTCTTCGTCTGTGGTCCAAGTAACCGTCACACTACTGTCTGTCACTTCTGAAATAGATACGTTAGAAATCTCGGGCGCTTCCTGATCCTCCGCTGTCACATAAAAAGGCGAAGCACTCAGCAACACTACCAAAAAACCTGAAAGGATCTTCCCTAATCTCATCAACCTAATCTTATCATGCAGTTGCATCATACTAATTCAATTCTATACAGCTAATCATCCGAGATTGCTGTAAAGCTATTTACTCCGCTGTGCGGGTTACTGGCGGTACCAAACGGCACTTCAATTCCCCAATAAATCTGATCGGTCACCAGTGGTGAACTTACGGTTGGCTTATTCAGGTCAACCTCTACATCCGTACCAATCAAGGTCAGCGCTGAACAGGTAGTACAAACAGCGTAATCAAAGGTTGAGGTGGCGAAGATTTGCTGTGAAGCCGGAATAACAGAAGCGGCACCGTCGGTCATGTCTGTTCCGGAGATTTCTACATCGATTGACTCGTTACCGTAGTTTTCTAGTAATGTTTGCGGATTGGTAGCACCAGTGTTTTGATTAACATCAACGGTACCGTAACCAATGGCGTTTTGGACATTCAAGGCACGAAGCGTTAGCAATTCTTGACCAACGGTACTCTCAGCATCAGTACCACCAGACAAGTCTTCCACTTCCATAAAGGCAAACCATTCTTCACCACCATCGTCATCTGTCGGATCAGCATGGAATTGGAAGTCAGCAGAACACTGTAGGGTACATGAAGTTGAGCCACAGTTTGTCAAACTACAAGCAGTACCAGTTGCTACATAACAATTGTTGTCGTCTGGAGTACATAGTGCTCCAGCTGAAGTAGTGTAGAAAGTGGTGGTGGCGTTTCCGATATCAGCCACACCATTAAAGTCAGTCACTGTTGTTGAAGCGATGACAGTTGTAGTTGCTCCAGGCACCAGCGTAATATCTAAGCCATCGTTTAGAGTCGGAGTATCGAGCACAGGATCAAAGGCTAGAGTTAGTTCAGGCAGTAGCGCGTATGAGTCTAACTCATCTCCACCGTCGGTCACACGGAAACAGTATGCATCATTTACCGCGTTAACAGTTAGATTGATGGCGTACTCTAGTTCTGTGTACTGATTTTGTTCAACATCAAGGTTGCCAGTTTGGTTGCTGGTATTTGCGACCACCTCACCCGCTACAAATTGTCCAGCATCAGTTACCAGATGATCGGTAGTTGGATCACCGTCGGTAGTACTAGCTGAAGTTGTCATACAGAGCGCCGATGAACCACAAGAAGCTGCAACTGGTACCTGCACAAACGAACCACCTGACACGGCTTCGCAACTAGGCGCTGTTAGCTTTGGTGCGAACTCTAATCGGAAGTTCTGATTTTCAATATCTAAGCCAGTATTCTCAATACCAACTCGCAATCGTGCCGTTTCGCCAAAGTTAAAGCCGCCGGTTGCCGTGTCTTGCTCCGCCGCCCATGAAGCTCCGCCGTCTACTTGTTCGGCACCGAAGTATGTAGTCGGCTTGCTGTCAGTTCTAGGCCATGACACATAACTATCCCAACCACCGTTTTGGAACCAGAATGTAAAGCCGATTCCTCCAGAAGTATAAGTGGTGTCATTTGCGGTGGTTGTGGCCTGTAGAGACCCGGTGCTATCAAACACTGACACATCTATATCACCCGAGGTTTGCCAATCGACCTCAACTTCGTACCAACCAGTACTCAAGGTAATGTCTGCAGTGGCTAGCTGAGTACCAGTAGTATCGACATTCTCAACATCTTCAACAATCGCCACCCGATCTCTTAGTGGTGACAAACAAACTGCATAGTTGTCGTTGTATGTCACACCAGCTGGTGGATTTGGACCAGTATTTTGTACACCAAACATGGTACAAACCTCATCTCCAGAACCGGCACCCATGTCGACATACTGCATGAAACGGATTATTTCACCTTGCGCTACTGTAGTATCGAAACGTGCAATACCGTCAGTTGCTTTAGCACTTTCATTACCGGCAGCATCCAAACCATAACCGCCGCCAAAGGCATAGGTGCCGGCTGTATTAAACAAACCAGTGTCGCCTTCATACTCAGTGATATTGTTGTCTTCAAAATCTTCAGACATATTGAATACATCGCTAGGATCGCCAATATCTGACGCCGAGGTGTTGTCGTAATACATATACAGCTCAGTCACTGCGTCTGCGGCCAAGGTTGGCACCTTCACCCACACCGTGGCATCATTACCGGTAGTAAATCTCTCAATCCAGTATGAAATGGTAGTGGTCCCACTACTGTCAGTGAAACGCAGATCATCAAAGTCAGTCTGCATATCAGCGTCATAATCCACCTCCAACTTAACAGCCACATCGTTGTAGGTTGACGCATCAACATTAATCACTCTAACTCGTTTACGAGCACCCCAATCAGTGTCGTACCAAGTTAGTGGTGCAGCCCCTTCCCCTCCATCATCGTTTCGCCAGCGGTAGTTGGTTTGTTCAGTCAGAAGACATGCACTGTCATCCCAACGAACAGAACTACAGTCATCGGTGCCGTCAACATCAAATGCTTCACCCCACAGATCACCGATCGCTCCAGTAAAGCTCCAACTGTTGGTTGTGGTGGCATTTAGAGAAACGTTTACTCCACCACTGAATCCGCCAGCATCGAATCTCGTATCATTGATTACAAACGAAGCATTTGCGTTGATGGTTGTGTCGGTCAGAGTAATGGCGATCGAATTATCTTGAGCCAACTCGAAGTCACCGTTATCCAGAGAAGTCACATCAATGTTGCCAGTCATTTGCAGTCCGTCAGTATCGAGGTTTCTGAATGAATAGTTGTCAGCATTAATAGTTCCGCTGGTAGCAAGGAAACTGTAACGACCAGACCCTTGATTAGTCACGGTTGTAGTTCCGTTGGTTGCTCCGATCATATTTAGCACACCGCCATCTACTGACACAATTGAACTACTGGCAATGGCCACATTTACATCTCGCGGAGAACCAAGAGCAGTTCCGTCAAAGTCTGTTGCACGGCTCCAATACTCAGTGGTAGTAGCAATGTGGTAGTCACCAAAGATGTACAGATCGCCATCCACTCCACCATGATCTTGTGAGTAGAATGACGAGGTAATTGGCACCACCGTACTAGTCGCACTAGTGTTCCAAGCACTAATGTCTGAATTGTCACCCAAGGTCAGAATGTTGTAACGCTCGTCTGGAGTGGTCTTAAGATTAATCTCGTACTCATTCGCACCGTCAAGTACTACGTTTGATCCTTGCCATTCGGTATTAGCTCCATTGAAAGTATTTATGAAAGCTCCCCCAACATACAGGACAGTACCACTACTCATAGTAAACGAATTACCGGTACTCAAGGTAAAGTTGCTGGTAGTTGTGGCGTCACCCAGGATAGTCCAGCCACCGCCAGCGCCAGCAATCTGTACGCTATAGAAATCATTGTTACCTGGGTCAATAAACTCACCAGTATCATCAGAGTTGAACAGTACGGTTCCAGAATTATTCACAAAAGTTCCAGCCGTAGCGTCAAACGAACCACCAATAGACAAAGTTCCTGTACCAACCGTCAGTGTTCCTGACTCAACAAACAAGTCACCCAACAGTGCCGCGGAAGCATCAGTTAAAGTATAATCTCCCGCCCCAGCTTGAATACGGAGGCCGTAGAGATCGCTACCATTTAAGGTAATTGTGTTACCACCACCACTGCCGGAGACAATAATGTCACCACCGGCTTGAGTCACAGTATCGTTCACAATAAAGTCTTCGCCAATAGCAAAATCTCCAGACGGTAGAGTGACTGTACCAGTCGCCACAATAAATGAATCTGTTGCAGTGGCATTCACATCATTGAATGTCCATGAACCACTGTCTATAAACTCGACTCGGTGCGCGTCTGACCCACCAAACTCAACTGTGTTGCCGCCAGCAGTTGAACTAAAGATCAGGGCACCAGTATTAGCATCGAAGGTTCCGCCAGTATTATCAAATGAGCCACCGACGGTAGTAGTTGCTGACAGTGTAACGCCACCGCTAGTAATAGCGAAGTCATTACCGATTGTTGAAACGACATCCGACATTGTCCAATCACCGGCGCCGTTAAATGTCACGTCGTAGAATCCGCCTTCGTTTGTATCCACGGTCCTGCCCGCAACAGCCGAAGTAAAGATGAATTCTGAATCGCCTGAAGTGAACACTGCGTCAGTACCCGAGATTAGACTACCGCCAACCGTGTGAACCTCTCCTGCGTTGCCAGTGAAAATCGCATCATCTCGTAGTTCTAAGGTACCGTCGTAAGCAGAACCACCGCCACCGCCAGGTACGGTAATATTACCGTTTGGTTCAAATTCTTTAGTATCCCAGACAATCAGCTTGGTATCAGACGGCAGTACCAGCGTGTCTGTAGCGCCTACTTCGACATCAAACAAGACATCAGCATCATCGTCGCTATCCCAAGTACCCATATCCGCGATTGTCATTGGCGCACCACTTTCATGCTTAACAATTACACGGTTTTCGTACAGATCAAATCCAGAAATTGAAGAAATTGGATCTTGTGTAACTGTGACAGCTTTTTCTGGTTCGTTGTCGATGTAGACAGTTAACGTATTACCAAGACCATAGCTAATACCAGTAAATTGGTAGAAGCCAGTTCCTCCACCAAGACCGTCACCATTACAGGTAGTGGTAGCAAAAGTAGAACCGTTGATACTCAAGAAAACATTACCGGTTGTACTATCACAAGCTGCTGAAGTAGAAATTCCTTCATCACTATATACATTTCCGGAGATATTAATGATAGCAGCCGAATCTTGCCAGGTCAGGTAACCAGGATCTCCACCCGGATCTACGTCTTTCGCTTCGCCGTCGAGGTTACCAAACACATTCACAAATCGCCAAGCGCTAGCGCTGGTACCGGTAGCAGTAACGTTAAAGGCATTGATTGCCGTAGTGGTGGCAAAGCGCATGAAGTTATACTCTTGCGCTGGATTTACATCAATTACTGTCCCCCCGACAGTCATGGCTGAACCACCTGCAATCGCTACCTCAAAGTCACCATTTGATAAGTCATTAACTGTCGGTTCGCCACTTAGGATCAGACCTTCAATCGTCGTATCTCGTATTTCATAACGACCCATATCCAGATCGGTATCGCCACTGATTTCGAGACTGTAAGTACCGCCGCCATTCACACCAATTGTAGTAGTTGCGGAAGATGAACCAATCACACTCAAACTTCCTCCTAAGTACCGTACTGAACCTCCGGTCTCGACCAAAACATTTGCCACTCTTGGTACACCCAATGCAGTACCGTCAAAATCTTCTTCATAACTCCAGTGATCGTCGTATGAATCACTCACTAGATCACCGAAGATATACAGATCACCCTCTACTCCCGAATGATTCATTGAGTACAAAGAACTGTTTCCGTTTGTAGTCACTGAGGTTGAAGTTGAATTCCAGACCCGTGGATGCGTGCCGTCGGCTGTGACAATATTGTTGTAAGTATCACTAACTGACTTACCGTTTATATTAAAGGCGGTGCCGCTAAACAGACTCAAGGTGGTGCCAGTCCAATCAGTGTCAACATCATCTTCTGTATTGGAGAAGGTGCCACCAACGGCCAAAGTCAAGCCAGGGTCAAGAACAAATGAACCGGTATTAATAACCATGTTGGCTGTCGCAGTAGCGTTTTCTGTGAAATTGTAATCAGCTGCCCCAAGAACATCTAGCGTAGCAAAAGATGAGCTACCAGCAGCAATAGTTAGGCTGCCAGCAGCTGCTGACAATTCAACTGTTCCACCATTGGCATTGAAGTTTCCATCATTATCCCAATTACCATTAGCAGTGAATGTCTGAATGTCACTAGCATCAACGGTACCAAACCCTCCGATGTAAACATCCCCATTTACACCCACCACCGGATCGTTTGAGTTCACGTCCAGCGTTGAAGTACCAATTGCACCGACAATCAAGTCATTCAGTACCTGTAAGCCAGTCACGGGCGCTGTAGCCGCTACGTCGCCACCTCCATCAGTATCGATTACTAGATTGTAGTACGGCGTCTGTGTCACATTTGGAGTAGCTCCACTGTAACGCACAGTACTGGTACCCTCTACAAAAGTTCCACTCTCTGCAAAGACAGCTCCATTACCCTGCAGATCCCAGACAGAGCCATATGCGTCCAGGAAGTGCGCGGTTGAAATAGTCAGTACATTTCTGATGGTAGTAGTGCCGTTGGTAGCCGGCACAGTGATACCAGCCACCCCGCCGCTACCAAGTGTCAGGTTGTTAAATGTCCAGTCTTGATTACCGCCAAAGGTATTTGATTCATTGATGGTTACTGTTCCACCGGTCATATCTACTAGTCCGTCGCCAGTTAGCGATCCGGCTTGAACAGTAATATCAGATATACCTGACACAGTGCCGGTTGATACCAAGATATCCGTCTGAGACACTATCGGAGTTTGTACCGCCCAATCTCCACCTACTCCGGTGAACTCAAGATCGTAGAAAGTAATGGTAGAGCTGCCAGCGGCGCCTATCTGCTGCGCTGTATTAGTGGCTGTGAACTCCACGGTACTTGAGGCGCCAGCAAACACTCCGCCGCTCTCTACATACATTGAACCGCCAACAGTCAGATCAACGGTCGTAGTGGCAGTAAAGGTGGCATCAGAACCAATAGTCATTGAGCCGTCAGCTAGATCGTTACCGCCACCAAGCATGGTAACTTCCCCATTTGGCGCAAATTCCATATCATTCCAAACATACAAACCTGAACCGGCCAGCACATCTAAAGTGTCTGGTGATGAGGAAGTAGAGACAGTAAAGCGCAGATCTGTATCGTCACTACTGTCGAAGGTAATGTCAGCGATTGAAAGCGGGGTTGAATCCTCGTGCCGCACAATCACGCGGTTTCTATAAAGATCCATATCTGTCAGCTCAGTCGCCACTGAAATCGGTGTTGGCCGTAGTGCAAACTGAATAGTATGCACTTCTTGAGTACCAACTGCGCTCAAATCTGCATCTCCACTCGCACCAGCAGTTGCTAATACTTGAGTTGAAACGTTTAATGATCGACCGTTCTGCGATCCGCCCCATAAATCTTCTACTAATGTCACCCAAGGACTAGCTGGTGTATCTACCGCAGTATCAGCCACTACATACCAAGCAGCAAACACTCGTGCGTTATCGGTCTCGGTTGTAATACTTGAAGCCGTTGCGTCTGGATTAGCATTGAAGAGTTTGGTCCAACTAACCGGACTAACGTCCATAACATTAGAGGTATCAACATTAGAGTATGAGCCGATCCAGTATGAATATTGCTCTGTACCAGACGTATCGTCATTGGTAAATGAATAACTAGCCGGCTCACTAGCAGCGTCGGTAATAATCTTGTACCACACGCCACTATACATGTCGTTTTGTGTAGCATTACCAATCTCCGCCACCAAGTTCCAGCCGGCCGGAGCAGTAATAGTTGGTTCGTCCTCGCGTCCAATTACAGCGATCATCACATCACCATCTTGAGTCGCTGGAGCTGTTACTGAGATACTACCAAGAGCCACTACATCACCGGCCCCTGACGCATCGCCGGTGAGAGTTATGTCATTAAATTGCTGCACTTCAGAAGCACCAATTGGTGTTTGAGTAACAGCTGAAGCAAAAGCGGTGCCGCTAGCAGTTGCCGCCACTGCCGGATTCAATGCGAAGGTTCCTACATGAGGATCTCGACCACCAGCCACGTCTGTCATTTCAACCGTATCAGTTGTGGTGGCAGTAGCAAATTTCTTTGAAATAACTGTGAAGCTGTTATTGTCAGCAGTCACTGACTCGCGGAATCGATAATCCCAATCGGTGGTATCAGGCGTAGTCACTGCCGCATCATTATCGACGTACCACGCTGACAGCACGTAAGTTCCTGGCACGGTTGTGGTTACCGGTGTAGTACTTGGTGTTGTGTCGTCGACCAACTGAGTCCAACCGTTTGAAACATCAATTGGAGTAGTCGTATCAACATTTACAAATGAACCGATCCAATAGTGATAATGCTCCCCTCCATCAGCCGAAGTAAACGAGTAGGAAGTTGGTTCCGTAGCAGCGTCAGGTACTACTCGGTACCAGATTCCAGTAAATAGATCATCATCCGCTGCCACCCCAAGAGTACTGATAGCAGTCCAGCCAGCTGGCGGACTGACGGCTGGATCATCGTCCTTGGCCACCATTGCAATCAAGACGCTGTCATCAATCACACTAGGTCGAGTGACAGAGAAAGGAGAACCAACACCACTACCAGTAGCTTCGTCCATAAGTTCTACCTGCACTGTTCCATCGGTCGCCTCAGAATTTAGATAGGTTACGATCTTTGGATCACCGGTGTAATTTACCCCCGATACTGTATATGAACCATCCAGCGGATTACACGGCGCTGTAAAGGTGCCGGACCCCACCACCTGGACGGTCACATTCTGCGTGACTCCGTTACAAATTGGTGCCGTTTCAGGAGTAACCCCGTCATCAGCGTAGACCACACCAGAAATACTAATGGCGTAGTTACTGTCATCCCACTGAATCGCACCTGGGTCACCGTCGTCGTTGTCGTACGATTCACCGTACCGATCGCCGCCACCGCCGGTAAAGAGCCAGAAACCGTTAGGTGTACCGCTAGCTGTAACGTTGAATTGATCACCAGCGATGCTATTGAAATAGAAGTCGCTGTAGTTACCTGATGGCTGCACCTCAACTGTACTCTTATCAACGGTCATAGCTGAAGTGCCGCTAGCGATATCAAATGATCCGTCACTGAATGTTCCAACCGTGACACCGTTCAAAAGTTCAAAACCATTTACCCCAGTACCAGTCACATCAAAGTATTGGGCGGACAGATTTGAACTGCTGGCAATCAATTGATAAGTACCTGCCGTCAGAACATCTACGGTTGTCGAAGCGCTGCTATCACCAAAGATCTCAAAGTCGGTTTCGATTGTCACTACCGAGCCACTAGCAATTCTCACATCAACCTGTCGCGGGCTTCCAGAAATATCGGTGCCATCAAAGTCAGTATTGTAACTCCAGTACTCCGCATTATTACTTTGAGTGTAGTTTCCGAAGATTCTCAACTCTCCGTTGGTTAGCCCGTAATCAGGCATGTAAATAGAAGAACTATCAGAAATAGTTGAACTACTGATGGTGGAGTTCCAAATCACAATATTAGTACTGCTAGACACCTCAACCACAGCATAATCGTCACCTGAATCTAGTCGACCTGTCACGACATAATCACCACCAGACAGCACCAAAGTACTATCTGTCCAAGTAGTAGACGATGAAGCGAAAGAGTTATTGAAGATTCCTTCAACGGTCATAGTCGTGTTTGGTGACTGTAAGTAGTCGGCTCCAGTGATGAGCGAGAGATTATTGTTTACAGTGTTGGTCGCAACAATCCAACCACCACCCACACCATTAAATGACAAATTCCAGAAAGCACCGTCACCGAAGGCCACAGTTTCACCAAGATCGTTACTATCGAAGGTGGTGGTTGCATTGTTTGGATCATAGGTACCACCAATATTGAGAGCTGAACCACCAATTGTAAAGTTGGTAGTTGGAGCCACTAGTTGAGAACCATTAATGGTTACGTTACCGTCTACATCAGTAGTAGCCTCATTGAGAGTAAATACCGGCGCCACATCCTCAAGCGCTTCATCGGTGACACTGTAGAAACTAGCCGGATCATCAAGAGTAGCAAATTCAGCCGCTATCCAAGCATCAGATCGCGTAGTGCTAGAGAATCTCACTTCATCTACAAAACCATCAAGCGCTTCTCCAATACCAGTGGAGCTATCAACAGCTCCATCTTGCTCAGCACCAAATATTAGACCGTCGGCGTTAATAGTCAGCGTTGCTCCAACAACATTAGTATCGGTGTAGACCTCAGCCCCGTTGTAGAAGTACCCAGCAAAGTCACTGGCGGAGTCGTCTGAATAAGTGTAGACAAACTGCCTCCAAACACCATCACCGATATCGGCAATCGCCACTTGTCCCCCCTGGTTAGACGAACCATTACTATATGTTTCCATTAATGTGCTGTTTTCCAGACGAACAATCAGTTCGTTTTCACCACCATAGCCACTCACAAAAGTAGGATCATTCCCGCCACCAGATGAGGTTTGGTACCAAGTAGAAATAGTCCACTCAGCTCGGTTGTCGATTAAACCAATCGGCAGATTAAGGTGGTCGAAGGTATCAGTACCGTTTACGTGATTAGCTTGGTCAAATTCCACACCACCTCCGATCAGACCAGTCGTACCGGTAGCATTAGTATCGTCTTCGGCATCATTGGCATTACTGGTACTGTCCTTGTACTCAGCGACATTATCTCGACCAGACTGACCCTCATCCTCGAAGTGATAGACGGCCAAATAATCATTAGTCCAAACATTTTGCGCTCCAAAAGCAGTCGTAGACGCCACAGCGTCAGCGGCTGGATTATCGTAATAAAGATAGAAAGTAGAAGTGGATACATTAGATAATGAATTGGCTCGGAAATATAGTTCACCGGTCTCCCCTACAGTATCAATTGATACCAACTCTACCGGCACTTCTGTCTGCCCATCAGACTGAGTTACCCTGATATCGACTCCACTCACATCAACATCCGACCAAAACGTTGCTCCAAGCGTAGATAGGTCGACATAAACTGGGAAAGCGCTAAGACTTTCGGTAATTGACTCAGGTGAAATCTCAATCACACTTCGCTTGCCCCAACTTAAGTCGTACCAATTAAATCCAACGACACCATTACCGAATATTACGTCGTTGAAGGACGACCCGCCGGCTGTCACATTTTCAGACGAAGGACTGGTGAACTTAACAGTTCCACCATTAGCATCAAAGGCACCGCCTGGTGTTTGCATACTGCCGCCGATTGCAAATACCCCACTTGGCAGCACCACATCACCATCATTAAAGACGACATCGTTGGTAGCTGTGGCGTTAGCATCATCGAAGATAATCGTACCCGAACCATCGAATGTCACGTCATAGAAGGAATTAAAGAACTCAGTACCGTTTAGTGTAATGGTGGCAGTACCGCCTGTAGTAAATTCAACTTCGGCATTATTGTGTTGGAAGAAGCCGTTATTAGTGAAATCGCCCCCCACTGTCATCACTCCAGTCGGCAATGAAACTGTACCGGTCGCAATAGTAAAGTCACCATTCAAGGTCACTGATGGTTCGGTAAAGGCTGGTGTAGTAGTGGCGTCATCAAAAGTCAGATTATTAAAGGCGGAACCTCCAGAGGTAATATTGTGCGTCGCTTCATCAATCACCACTGGTGGCTGGTACGCCTCCACGCTTGAAGTTGAGAAGAAGATGTCAGGATTGCTTTGGTTATTCTCCTCTGTCGCCACCCAATCGGCATCGCGATTAGTTTTTGAGAAACGCAGTTCATCAATCTGACCGCTGAAGCTTCCGCCAGTTCCGGTTCTACCAATCTGGAGTCCGTTGGCGTTAGTGTTGGATGGATCAACCACAGTTTGTGACTGCGTCTCACGCAGGATACCGTCGTGATATACCAAGTTCGATTCTGCAGTTGATGTTACACCGATGGTTGTAAAGTGTGTGTAGTTAAGAGTGTCTCGTGGCAAGAAAGTATAAGTAGTTCCAGTCGTGTTTCCAAATACATACTGTCCGCGGTTGGTACCGCTGTCCCACGGCTCGAAGTAAAGCTGATCGGGCTGTGCGCCAGTACCAAACTGCCAGATCGCTTCATTGACTGCTGCTCCCAACAAATACCAACCAGACGTCTTCAAAGGATCGCCTGCCTCCCAAGTAAATGAACTATCACGCAACAGACCGGCCGACACACTCATATCTATCGCCAGACCCATCTGTCCAGTCGTGGTAGCTAGCCCGGCTCCTTCTACCAACAGGTCATTACCGTTCCCAGACGCGTCACTAATTGTGTTCGACACTGAGGTTGGATCATCTTCAAAGTGGTATACGGCCTCAAAATCATTCCAAACTGTGTTTCTACCATATGGATCATCTACTGCATAAGCGGTAGCAGTAGCGTTATTGTAGTAAATATAGAAAGTGGTTGAAGCTGTACCACTAATACTATTAGCCAAGAAATGCAACTCACCAGTTTCGTTAGACGCATCGAACGAAACTAATTCGTAGGCCAGCTCTGTTTGACCGTCATCTTCAGTAATCCTGATATCGCCACCGTCACTCTTAACATCAGTCCAGAATTCTGAACCCAACATTGACAAATCAACATACAACGGTAAATCAGACACATCGGCTGGCACTTCATCCTCGTCTACCACCAAAGCGATTCTGTCCTGGAAGCCAATATCAGAGTACCAGTCACTCGAACCTGGAGTAATCGGTGGGTACGTTCGATCGTCAGCCACGATTTCAACCGTACCAGTCTCAGCATTAAAGGTTCCGTTGTTGGTAAAATCACCGGCCACAAAGATAGTGCCAGAGCCTCCCGCCAGTGTGTCGTTTAGGCCAATAATGACATCGTACGCCGACACATCACCTGACACGGTGACAAATGCATTAGCACCATCAATCAACACATTACCGATATTTTGAGTTACTGGATTGTTATCAGTCCAAGTAAGGCCAGAACCGCCATCAAATGTAGTGGTTCCCGTACCGCTCCAGAAACCGCCCGATCCGTTGGTGAGACTACCAGCTAGATTAATATCAAAAGTTGATCGATCTAGAGTTCCGCTTGCCACAGTCAAGTCCCCCGATAGATCAAGATCAGTCGCGATGGTAAAGGTAGCCAGTCCAGCTCCTGAACCAAAGGAAAGGTTATGGAAATCTAACGGACTTTCAAGGCTAGTAATAGTTTCCGCTCCGGAGGTGGCAGTCAGATTGATGGTTGAAATATCAGTAGACGATGTTGCATTATTTTCCCAAGAACCAGAAACGTTAAATACGTTGGCATCAAGCTCTATGATTCCGTCGTTAATGAAGTCATGAGTATCTATGGTTGCGACTGTCGAAGTTGACGGTAGATAAATTTGGTTAGCTCCAACATAAAGATTAGCGTACGGACAGGTACCAACTCCACAGACTGTCAAATTGTTTGACACATCGACCTCAAAGAAGACATCCTCATCACCAAGCGCTGTACTGTCATTTAACGCCAAGAGCGCATTGGTGGTAGTGCCGATCTCATCAGCGGCAATAGTGAGGTGTTGTTCGTACAAAGTCACACCTGTGATGTCTCCCAAACCATCGTAAACAAATGAAGTAACCGCTTCGTCTTCTTCAAGAGCACCGTCTACCCATACTGTCACCACATCACCTTCAAAGGCGGTCACATTTGTGAGTGTCCACGTGCCAGCAGACACTGAAGCGCTGCCTACCACTGGACTACCGTTTACAGCCGCTCGAATAGTTCCCGCTCCCACATTGGTAATGCGGTCATACTCTTGCAAGGTACCGGACATGTTCACACCCTCACTCCACTCCAGCTGCCAGTCATCAAGAGTCGGACAATCAGCCCCGGAACAATTGAGAGTAGCGAACGCCCTTATTTGCGGATAAAGATTGATATCAACATTTGTCAGATCTATTGGACTTGTACTGGTACCAGAGCTATTACCTGGAATCTGCCCGTCGGGAATAAGGGCGTAAACACCTTCACTTACCAGGTGCTCCATTTGGATCAAAACTTCACTCGCACCAGGTTCAGTAGCTGACCATGAGAAATTATCAAACTTTGGTCCAGCGCCATCACTAAAGATGATGTCCTCACCCGCAATAGTACCAGCCAGACTACCGGTATCGGCTCGGACAATATTTCCAGCACTATCTTCAAAGGCTGCGAACGACACAATGTTATCAATGTGACCGTCAGCAGTAGATCCTTGCTCGGAAATACTTACTGTCAAAGTAGTATTATTTTGTGTACTACCAGTATCTTTTTGAGCAAAACCACCCTGCGCACCATCATCACCGTTGTTATGAATAACAGTTACTCCAGGAGTTGAACTAAAACCAGAAATGCTAAATGAGTTTCCGGCTGCGCCACCTGTTACCACATCCGGTGAATTATTAAATTCAATATTAACTCCGGCGTTGGTACCTGTAGTGGTTGCCATCATCAGCCAGTCAATGTCCTCACCGCCAGTGTGCGTACTGGCTGAATGACGGCTTTCTGCCAGAGCTAGTCCGATTTGTGACACAGTAACCTCGTCAGCGTAGCCCCCGCCATCAATATGAGAGCCAATCCAATTTGAATCATTATTAGAAGAAATGGTAGCCAAAGCAGCTGGAGCAGAGTCAAATGCTGGGGAAATGGTCACGAGTTGAGAGACTCCGTTGGCATAACTTTCAACCTGCTTGGCAGTCACACCCTCTTCAGTACCAGCCACAATCCTAAAGCCGGACCCGCCGTTATCAACCTGCCAGTCTCCAGCCTCCATGACAATGTAGTCAACATCAGTACTACCAGTAAATGAATCAGTATAATCATCAACTTTAATCTCAAACGACTCAGTTGTCTTGTTGCGTACTCGAGCAGTTCGTCCATTATTAGTACCATTGAAATTAAACTCAGGCGAAGCTACCACCACCATATCAACATAGGCATTGGTGGTACTTACCGTAGTCCAATCATTATCAGTCAAAGCCACTGTTCCATATTCACCAATCACATTGGTTGTCTCCACCGAACCGGTGGTTGAAGCGATGGCTCCTGTTAATTCACCTTGCTGGAATTGTTCTCGAGTGGTCTGGAACCAAGTAGACAAAGTGGTACCGCTATTAATCGTGAACGAATCTGGATCCGACCACGGAGACCAAGAGTTTCCACCTTGTGGATCACGCGCTCTCGAACGCCACCAGTAGGTATTTCCATCTACAAACGGGGCACCGCCTGGTGTGGTGAAAGTGATTGTGTCACCTGAATTATAAGGCGAACTGTCGCCACCATCAGCAATATTGGAGAATTGAGCACTGGTACTAGAGTTGTAGGTGGTAGAGCCACTGCTAAATAGAATGTCGGTACTAAATGATACCTCGTACTCAAGATCGTCACCCTGAGGATCCGTCGATACAAAGTCAAACACCGGTAATGTATCAGCCGTCTTTTGGTTATCAAACAAATCACCTTGAACTGGCGTCTCTACTCGAAGACCCCAACGTACAGTCCATTCTTGCAATGACACTGTGGTACCTGACAAATTAGCCACTAACCTGATTTCGTTATAAGTGTCTGTATCTAGATCTAGGAGGTTAATCGGAGCTGTGGTGGTACCGATATCATTACCTGGAATCAAAGAGTTAGGCACTAGAGTCCATGAACCATTATCGTTATATTGAACCTGAATCAAATTTGTGCCGGAAGTCTCCGTATCGGTCCAATCCACTTCACCCCACGCATTACCGACTGTCGCGTCATCAAAATCAATCGCGGTTCCAATAATAGTCGCCGGTGAGCTAGACAGCGAAGCTGATCCAGACGGAGACGTGGTCGAAACATTAGTCAGCTCATTGGTATTAAACTGATCGCTGGTTGTTTGATACCACTCAGAAACAGTGATAACAGTGTCGGTAGTGAAGCTAGTCGGTACAGACCAGTCACTAGAAGTCGCCGAACCATCAGGGTCACTCGCCCGCACCCTAAACCAGTAAGTGGTAGTTGGACTTAGAGCAACATTTGCGTTGTAACGTATCCGCTGCCCAGACGTAAACGGTGATTTATCTGACGGTACATCAAGGTTTTCAAAACGTACAAAGTTATCGTCAGAGTTTTCATCAATATCCACTGATCCAAAGTTGATATCGGTATCCACTTGTACCTGATAGTGAATATCATCGCCCGCAATGTCGGTAGCTGAAAATTCCAGAACCGGAGTCAAAACAGTAGTCTTTTCATTATCGAAGAAAAGCAGGTTGTCTGGAGTATTTGGTGGCCCAACCGTCTCAAGCTCTGGGTATAGAGTGTAGCTATTTAGAGCAGCTCCCTCAGCTCTTGCCATTCGGAAACAGTAGTTAGTATTAATATCTACATTAGTTGCTTCTAGCACCCAGTCATATTCAATAACTTCTCCCGGCGGCACTTCTGCTGGCAGGAAGTCAGAGAAATTACGCTCCTCATAAGTACCAAAAATAGTGGAAGAAGCCAAGGTGGTACTGGATAAAGTTGTTCCATCCGGCACTAAAGCGTTGTTATATCCGGAGAAAGCGGCAGTGGTACTTCCCTGCTCACCAATATCAAACCAGCTAGTCGCCAGACTACACTGCGAACTGGCCGCCGTTGCGTACTGCAACTTAAAGGCTGTTGAATTCTCTGTTCCAGTCGCGTTACTGCCTTGCAAATTCAGCCTTAGCCGCAGGATATCGCCGTCTTCAACTGCTCCAGCCCCAGTAATAGCATCACCTTCGGCCACGGTCTCTGCTCCACCAAGCGGCCAACTGCTGGTTGGGGTTGTTTGATTAGCGTTTTCATACCAAGCAAATGATAGCTGGTCGTACTCAGCATCATTGGCCAATTCTTGAGGCAAGAACAACAGATCAGATGTAAATATCTGGCTAAACTTTCGTGCCTGCACCGGACCAACTACGTTCTTCTCATCCTCACCGCCAGCCACTTCAGTATCTTCATAAATCAGGAAGAACGGCACGTCGTTAGTGGCGATGACAGTATGTTCGCCACTATAGAAGGTGCCTTGGTTGGTACCAGTATTACTATCACCAATTCGTAAAGTTCCTGGATCAGTCGCTGTTGGGGTACAGGTACCAGAATCAATTTCTGTGCCAGTACTATCTACCAGAGAGATATTCACTGAACCGAAGCGCGGTGAACAGGCCACGGCAATAAACTGACTGTCGTTGGTTAATGCATACTGGGTACTAAACTCCATCTCCGGCCAGAACACGATACTTTCGTTACCGTCAGAGTCGGCCTGCTGGATAGCGGTCATATACTCCGTCTGTCCTGTCAAACGAACGCTGTCACCAGTAAACTGTGTACCAGCTGAACAGTTTGTACCACCTTGGTATTCACCTTGCAGAATACCAGTTTCGGAACCACTACCTCCACCGGAACAGAATACTGACGGATCCGGATTGTCTGCCAATGCCGTCATGTAATAGTTGTTTGAATCGAATCCGAACAAATCACGTGTAGTTGGCGGATAAGCTACCAGACCGTCTTGAGCTGTACCACCAGAACCACGATGCATGATCAGAACCGGACTAGTTGCCTCGAAGATAGCCGCGTCCGTACCTGCTGGACTACCAGCGTTTACTGTTGCAGTTGTACCCGTTGCGATATTGACCGTCTCACGCAAGGTGGTTCGCTCATATGTCATCAAGGTCGTACTCGCGAATGGCGCATGCACGTAATATTGCTCAGTTCCTCGGTTGGTTGGAATAGCGTGAGTAGTAGTAGCAAAACTAATCGGAACAATAGTGTCGCTACCATCAGTTGATGAGTTGTTAGTCACAGTACCAGAAATTGGCCCCAAAATACTGATGACTGACTCGCCATCAAAGGTACTAAAGGTCGTACGTTCACCAGCATTAAGCGGCACAGCTGCACCGCCGTCTATAGCCACTTCGTTATTATCTATCAAACTAACAATAGACACCTGATTGGCACCGCTGTCATCAACCACATAGAAAATGTCAGTCGAGGTACTATATGAGAAAGTAGCCAACTCATCACTAGCAGAAGAAGCTCCAGAATTGCCATAGTACAACCAAATAATAGTATCTTCCCCAGCCGCCAACTCTTCTACCTGCACCCATATGTCTGCTTCTTCAGCTGTATCGTCAAAGTGCTGCACCCAGAAATCTAGTTCAACAAATTCTGTAACCTGTAGCGTTTCCGCAGAAGATGTAGACATGAATGAATTTGGATCCACCAGGTTAGCGCCTTCGACTCGTGCCCAGGCTTCAGTTCGTGTAGTACTAGCAATACGGATTTCATCCAACAAACCGATAAATTCATTGGTGGCTTGGAAGTTACCAATCGCGGTTTGCTCTTGACCAATCACTAGACCGTTCACATCGATATCTAACGCATCGATCGCTTGAGTATCTGGGTTTTCAGTATCTGGAATACCATTTAGATAAAAATCAAATTCGTCAGTTGCGTCTTCACCGACAGTCATGAAGTAGTCCCACTCGTCGTCACCCCAGGATTGCCCATCGTCTAGTGCAGTACTTTCTGTTCCCACACTATGCACCCAGAAGAATTCGTCGGCCCCTGAACCATCAAACTCAAGTTGTAACCTAAACTCGTCATCTTCAACTGCATTAGCACCACTCAAGATAGTACGTTCGTCTGTCGCTGACACGACTGGCACCTTATAGAAACCAGACACAGTTACATCCTGCACTCCATCGAGCACTTGGTATGGCAGGGTTACGTAGTCTGACGAAGAATCACCCAGTTCAAGACCGCCTCCAATTCGTCCAACATTATCATTGGATGAAGTTTCATCGTCCGCATGGTACTGATTTACAGTCGAATCCTTGTATAGTTCGGCGTTACCGGTACCTGAAGCGTCTTCCTCAAAGTGGTAAACAGCTTGGAATCCATTAGTCCAAACATTCTCTGAGCCAAAAGTATCTGCTCGATCGTAAGCCAAAGCATCTTGATTCTCAAAGTAAACGTAGAAATCGTTCGAGCCAGAATCAGTAAGATCAGCTCTGAAGTACAACTCCCCTGTTTCAGATCCTGTATCTATACCGACTAGTTCAATCGGTAACTCAGTGACACCGTCACCACTAGTAACGCGGATATCCCGTCCGTCGCTCGCTACTCTAGTGAAGAATTCAGACCCAAGCATCGACAGATCTAGATAAACCGGATAATCAGTAAGTGAATCTGGAATATTTTCGGCCGGTATCGTCACTCGCTGTCGCCCTTCCCAGCTCGTACTGTACCAGCTTAGTGAAGTAGCATTGTTTGGAGTTTGACTTTGGCGCGCTACATAGAACTGCTCTGGGTTGCCCAAGTTAATAGATTCAGCTCGTGTCCAAGCTGGTACTCTATCGACAGTTGCAATACGCAAAGCATCCACGAAACCTTGCCAGTTTCCACCACCACCATCACGACCCATCTGGAATCCACCGGAAGTATTTGAAGGATTATTGATTGTTTGCACTTCTTCATCTACTAAGAATCCGTCTTCGTAGACATAGTTATTGTCTCCTGCAGTTGTTGTACCGATAGTGGCAAAACCATGCCAGACAGTTGGGTCTAAATAAGTTCGATTGAGCCAAGTCGCAGTCGGACCAAAGTAGAATCGACCGTTAGTAGCGCTGTACCACGGCTCATAACGAATAATCTCAGGACTAGCGCCAGTACCCCACTGATACAAAGCTTCGCCATTGAGCACGCTCATGAAATACGAACCTGTAATGTTCAGTGGTGACCCCGGAGAGAAATCCCACGTCGAACTCGCCAGCCAACCAGCTCCGGCCGTGAAGTCGATCGCTGTACCAAGCTGACCAGAAGTAGTAGCCAAGGCAACTGAGTTAACCGTCAGATCCTGACCGTTTCCAGTTTCGTCAGTAATGGTATTACCGATTGTTGTTGGATCATCAGTAAAGTGGTAAACCGCATCATAGCTTGCCCACACGGCTTCAGAACCTAGCGGGTCAGTACTGGCGAGTAGAGATAGAGATGTGTCGCCATAATACACATAGAAAGTATTAGCAGCGTTGGCAGCTACCACCGGCGCTAAGAAGTGCAGCTCGCCGGTTTCAGCTGCTGTGTCGATCTCCGCTAAATCAAACGGAATAAAAGTACCATCACTTGTTGTTACTCGAATATCAGAACCATCACTCTGTACCTCCGTCCAGAATCCGCTATCAAAACTATCCAAAGCAACCGAGACTGGGAAATCAGTCAGATCAGCATCGACGGTCAGAGCTGGTATTTCAACTGGGACTCTACCGGTGAAGTCAAAATCGAGCCAGTTATTGATGGCAGTATCGGCATCACTGAAGTTACCAGCCATTTCTTGAATGAATCTAATATCAGAACCATCGCTATTAACATTGGTCCAGAAGTCAGTCAAAGAACTATCTAGTTCGAAGAAAATCTGATACTCGGTTAAATCCGCGCCAGTGTTATTTGGCACACTAATTGGCATACGGTAAGTCCACTCAGAAGTCCAGAATGGGTCAAGCAGACCATATTCACTTCCACCAATTGCTTCGATCCAGTACTCTCCACTTGAGAAAGCAGGGAAAGATATATCCATCTTGAAGTACAAGGTTTCGCCTGGTCTGATCAATTGGCCAGAAGGGGTATGGGCTCGCACCTCAAAATTATCGGGAACTTCCTTCTTGTCTGGGCCAAATCCGACAAACTCAGCCACCCTCTGGAAGATTCCAGGCTGAGGCAGGCTACCTTCGGCATAATCAACCTTATCCCAACCTGGCGCATAACGGGTAACCTCATGATCCTGCACCTTAACCTGGTTCACTCGGCATGACGTATCATTGCCATCAAGCTCGTCGCAGGTTCGAACAATATTTGTGTTCTTACATACATAGTTTTTATTTGAAACTTCATCAAGACCTTCTTGTATTGTTTCTACCTCAGCAGTAGAAGTAGCGACAATTTCATCCAGTACCAGAGAATCAGTTGTAGTTGCCTCAGAGGTGGTTGAGAACTGTAATAGTTGAGCAATCGATGGCAGTGTCCGCATCACGGTGGTTGTGTTGTTACTTAACACGTCTTCAACCTCATTAACATCTGAAGAGCTGGCCGTTGAAGTTGGTAAACCGAAGTCAATGTCGACTGGCTCATCTACCTCTACAGAATCTTCACTAGTTCTATTTTCAGCTTCGGATGAAACTACTGGAACAAAATCTGTCACCTCCAAGTCTGTCGCTTCCCAGCCCGCCTCACAATGATATACGTATGGTCTGTACTCAGGAATAATCACTTTTCTAGGCTTGTTTGGATTATGAACTTCAAGTGACACTACCTCCCCTAGATTGTCTGGGAAATAGGCTTGTACATTTATATTTTCGGTTTTATTAGAAGTGTTTGTAACACTGAAGTATGTCGTTGCCTCCGTTAAACCAGCGTAATTTAATTCGTCTGATTTGATAATCAGAGTTTCGTCCTCATTGTCATCAGTGAAATCAAACACCAATTCATCACCATCAGGCAGCCTTAGTACATCACCGCTCGGAATCGCTTCATCAAAGCCATCGTTTGCCAGCACTTCAGCAAAGTCAGTTTCCACCTGCTCATCAGTTGCTTCAAGAGTAAACATTTCTAGCCACGCACTTTCAACAAACAGGTCCTTTAGAAGGTCAGGATTATCTTCGTAAGTCAGTTCAATTTGTAGACCGTATAGATCTTCTTCACTCAACAAATCTGGAATGGCAAACAAGTAGTAACCACCATTAATACTATTGGATTCTTCATCATCAATTACAATTGTTCCCCCACTTTGCCAATTTGTACCGCCATCAAGCGAGTAACGCACTCCAAACAACGGAATAGCATCTCGGGTCTCGCGAATCTTAGCAGCAAAAGACAGACGTAGTTGCGCCCCGGTTACTCGCACCCCTTCTTCTAGCGGGAATCCGAAATTAGAAAGCTTGATTGTGTAAGGAACACAATCATCCTCACAATCAACTAAGACCATCTCTTCTTCCGCTTCCTTTTCGACCTCTTTGGTTTCCTCGGTTGTTTCCTCCTCGATGACAGCCTGATCTTCAGAAGTTGTGGCTGACACCACCTCACCTTCTAACTGGTCAACTGCCTCTTCTACATCAACCACCTCTTCAGTTGATTCATCTGGCTCTGATTGACTCTCTTCTTCTGGAGTCTCTGCCGTTCCTTCAGACTGACCTTCTTCAGACTCTTCAGGTGCTGCAACCTCAGCAGCAACCTCTTCGTTTTCTGAAATTTCTTCTTCGGTGTTTTCAGCTGATTCAACTTCTGCTTCTGTCTCTGAATTATTTTCAGTTGAAGTGGCTTCCTCAAAGACTGTAGTCACAGCTTCAATGGCCAAGGTAAATACTGACGTTACTCTATTCAGCACTGTTGTTGTAGCAGACTCTTCTTCAACCGAATCGCTATCCTCTTCCAAAGCTTCGTCGTCGCTACTTGCAGATGATTCTGTACTGGTGTTAACCTCTTCCACAATTTCTGGTTCAGGCACTGTCTCTGTATCTAGATTTAAATCAAACTCAACCTCAGTGACCTCTTCGTCTACACTGTCATCTTCTGACTCGACAGAATCTTCATTAGCCACCTCAAAATTATCAACATCATCCGCAGGGACTGTAGGTGAACTTGTAGAACTTATTACTTCCTGCTCGTCTTCAAGGGCTTCTGAAGATGTTGCCAACTCACCCTCTATATCCGTAGCTACTTCTAGTTCCTCGGCTTCAGCCTCTTTCTTTCGCTCTTCGTTCCTGATTCTATACTGCTCTGAAGTATCAATTGTGGCAGAGTTGATGTCGTTAAATTCTTGCAACAACGAGTAATCCTCAAGATTTTGGAAAGTGATTGTTTCAAGATTCTCCCACCCTAGACCCTCTACACTTGCCGGGAAAATTTTAACTGTTCTTACCTCGTAAAGGTCAGCAAAGAATTGTGCGTAAGCTGTAATAGCTCCTAGTGATAGCGCTACACCACAAATAGCCCACAGGAGTGGTTTTTTCGCTTTAAATAGGGTTATTTTATTGTTACCTCCTAAGTTGTGAGAATTAAATTTTTTCACTAACCTACGCACCTGTCCAGGTAGAACAGGGCTTAGAATAATTATAACGCGCATGATCTTTGATCATGCGCGTTATAGACATTTTCTGTGGATTTTTCAGTATTATTTACCGCAAAATCGTTTTTACATCATTGATTTCTTTCTCAATCAAGGTCTCGGATACTTCCAATGCTTGAGTGAGCCCTTCTACAGCTTCTTTTTCTTTCGCTGACAACCGTTTCCTCTTAGTTATTTCGTTGATCTGGTCGTAGATTTCATCCCTGAGGGCTGAGAAGATTTTCTCCATCTGATCCTGAATTTCTCTTGTTTCTCGACGCAACTTCTCTTCTTTCTCCTTCAAATTTCGGTGCTCATACCAGAAGTATATTATCTGGAGAATAATTATAACAATTAAGAAGAAAATAAATAAGTTGGTGGCTGTGAAGAAGTCCCAGAACGAGCCTTCATCCAAATCTTCTACTGGTTTTACCCATCCTGCCTCGATCAGAACTGGCGCGCTACTTTCTCGCTCATTCCCAGCCATGTCCGTCGCCACAACCTTTACTGTATAGGTACCGTCTATTAGTTCTCGCAGCAGATATCCTAGGCGAGCTTCATCTGGCGTAATACGGATTGGCTCATTGTCCGCGATGGTCATCTCATAGTAGTCAATTCCTGAAGTTTTATCATCTGCCTCAAATCGAACTAGCGGGAATGAATCCGGAGTGTTACCAGGCACAATCGTTACCACGAATGGTTCTGGCGGGGTTGTGTCTATCTTGAGCTTTCTGTTTGTTACTGCACCCCAGCCTACTTGGTTTTGGAAGTTGATACTTACGTATTGCTCACCATCTGAGACCAACTCTGGTGTAATAGCAAATTCTTCTACCGGTGGATCAATGATTGCCTCTTCATTATCTTGAGGCACATTCTCTGGATCATCACTAATTTCAATTGCTACGACATTTACATCAAACGGTAGTGTCCAAGTGAAGAGTCCGGTTGTTTCGTTGTACCACGTATCTGGATCAAGGAAGGTTTGTGATCCGATTTCCGGTGGACGTGGTGGATCTCCAAAGATAATAGCTTCACCATCTTCCGAACTAACGTCTCCTTCATCAGATGTTGGCTCTGGTGTCGGAGTAGGCTCCGGAGTTGGAGTTGCAGCGGCAGTCACACTGTATGAAGCGTTTGTTGCACTTCCGTACACATCTGTACCTCGTCCGTCTGCCGCCAAAACAGACGCTTCAGAAACTGTTACATTTCCAGTACCCTCACCGACCACTCTAAATGTGACGGTCAATAAGTTTGAAGTAGAAGTAAACGGAGTAGGGCTTCCGCCGCCAAACTCAATCGTCCCAGCTGAATTTGAAAAAGTAGGTTCAGTTGTCCATAGTGAAAAAACTGAACCATCCTTACTAAGACTAACTACAGATAGTACGTCGGAATTAAAGTTCAAGGTAGATTCAACAGCATTAATATTATCCCCATTAGGAACGGCTCTGATGGTGGCTGTAAACGTCTGTCCAGATGAATATGAACCGGTGCTTGGCGAAATAGCCAGGTCTGCAGCCAAAGCAATGGTTAGAGAAGCGTAAAACGCAAATAGGCCGATTGCTAATGCGGCGAGGAAATGAACGGTTTTTTTAATAAGGTACTGCATCATAATGAACTAAGAACTGTTAATCTATTTTGGTTTTGGTCTACCCCGACCAATACTCCTACTTCCGGTAACACGCAATTTTACTTTTTCTTTCTCACTAGGTTTCAGCAGCGGCAAAACTAATATTAGAACACCGTTCTTTATTTTTGCTTCAGCTTTATCAATATTTACACTTTCCGGGAGGATAATTCTGCGATAAAAATCTCCCCATACACACTCCTCAGCCACAAAGGATCCTTTAACTTTCTTCTTCGGAAAAACAATATATTCTGGGCGAATCCTCTTTCCCTCTATTAAAACAATATCAGCATCACCTTCAATCGAGACATGCACATCGTTCATGTCGGCGCCAGCAGACTGTGCATACACAACAATCATGCGTTCGGTCTGGAAAACGTCTACGTGGAGTTGGGCAATTTTGTCCGCAGCAGTTTCTTCATCTGCTGACAGAAGTGTCTTTTCACCACTTCTTACTCCCTTACCTTTTAGTCTTTGCAGAAAGGACATACCCTAACATTATACTGGTGAACCAGGATTATTTTTTAGTTTTACCCACATATTTTATATTTAAGTAACATCTACCAAGGCTAGACTCTATCCAGTCCAGTTAAAGAGTAAGATTGAGAAGTCAGTCAGGTTTACCGACCCATCCAGGTTGATGTCAGCTGGCGGATCCGAATCTCCCCCGTTACTGTTCCACCAGAACAACAAGATCGAGAAGTCAATCAAGTTAACGCTGCCGTCCCTATTTAAATCAGCGTTAATTGGCAATTCAGCATCCTGTCCTACTCCATAAAAAGTATAGTTTGAGAATTGTGTTTCCGCTCCACCATCTTGCTCTGACCTAGCCCGAACCTGGTACGTGTCACGACTAAATCCTTGAGTGCTGAGCTCTATACTCCATAGACCTGCACCGTTTGAGGTTGTCACCAGACTATCGGTAGCGGGCAAATTAATACGACTATTCTCTACTGTCACTGTAGCATTTGGTAGTGCGGAACCAGAAAACGTTACTGTTTGTCCAGGATCAACCGGATCCGGCGTGACTAATATAGTTGGTGCGATATTAATATTACTCAAAGCAGATGTACGTGCACCAGTCACCGTGAATGATGTGCTAAAGGTGGAAGATCGAGTGTCGTCACCATCTTCTGCATAGACACCGAAGGTATAAGCCCCTCTAGCAATTTCATCGATAGTAATATCATACTCACCTCGACTGTTTGTCCGGGTACTATCTACAAAATTACCATCTACTAATATGGAAACTGTACTGTTGGGGTAAGCATAACCAGACACAACAACCCGACCGTCTCCACTTCGATAAGGCGCATCTTCACTTTCAAAACCACCCCCAGCAGACGAGCCTGAGTTACCCCCAGAACCACCTCCGCCTCCTCCGCCGCCTCCTCCGGTACCACTAGAACCACCTTCTAGTGGGGCCTCTCCATCGGCTTCACCTTCAGTTCCTCCACCACCATCACCAGTTCCAGTCCCTGAGTCTCCTGATCCAGTACCATCACCTTCAGTTGAACCTTCGTCATTGGCTGTACCAGTTGGCTGCTCGTTCACAACAAAGCTAATGATGTAGTCGTCGATATTAAAGTTTCCTTCGTCGTCGATACATCTAACATAGAAAGTTGCCAACGTTCCCGGCGTCACAGCCACTACCGTTGAATGATAAATCAATCCGGTATTAGAGAATAATTCAGTCATCGAGCCGAAAGCCGTACCGGCGGTTGTGGAATAGCGACAAAAAGCAAATTCGTCAGTCTCCAGTGAGATTTCCACACTCAAGGTCGTACCTCCCACTGTACTAGTCGGCGACCCGTTAAAACGATACGGCGGTATCTCTTCGGTAGTATCAATGTTCGGCATCGATACGCGCCTATTTAAAAAGATTACAAAATCTGCGTTAGCCACCAAGCCACCGTCATATATCTCCATCTGCACATCATGCCGACCAAGTACCGAACTATTAACTATCGGCTCCACATCAGCAGCGGTAGTGGTGGTACCGGTACTAGTACTGAATCCTGTAGAAGCGGCATTGGCAGTACCGGTATGACTACCGATCCTTAACTCGAGATTAGAGCTAGAAGAAATTCCTGAGTCAGGTGCCAGAGTATAGCGAATAAAACCTGGGCTCCCAGTTGTAATATCTACCCCGTCCACCCCAGGCGAAGGTGTGGTCGTAGACACTCTCGGTACACCATCTACAAACAGCTGTACATTTCGCACATCAAAAGTAGAAGTGGCCAGGATCTCAAAACCGTCTGGAGGAGTGACTTCTATTTGGCTACTCGGTGAAATATCAGTATTAAGTACGAATGATAGCGTATGATTGGCCGGAGCGTTTGGTGCCGAATCAGAAATAACATCACTATACTCTAAGATATTTACTGCCGCAGCCTCATTTGGGAATAGCACAAACACCCAACTCAGCAAAAGAGCCGCGGCTATAGCCAAAAACTTGTATCGGTTGGATACTAAATTCATATTTAATATATTGTACCTTGTAGACTGCGGTTTTTTTGTCGCATTACACAGTTGTAGCAACCGGCTCCTTCTGTCGCAGATAGTCGAGTGCGTAGTTTAGGAGTATCAAGACCAACAGCAGAAACAAAATGCTGGCCAAAACATAAGTCGAGGTGTCAGATCCTTGCGCAGTGCCGCCAGTAGACAGCTCAACGGCAATCTCTCGCTCTCGCAAAGCTGACTCCCGCTCTTCAAGTTCACGCTGCTTTTGCGTTAAAGCAGCTGTGTACTTATTAAGTTCAGTCGGTTCAACTGAAGCTGAGGCACCGACTGCGTTGGCCAGATAGAGCTGTGTGTCGTCAGCCAATTTTGCCGTCGAATCATCAATCAGTCCGCTTACGAACACCAAGACACAAGTACAGACAACGGCCGACACCCGTAACAAACTATGATAGACACTATTTTCAATCATGCCTCTATTCTAGCAAGCTAAGCAAAAAGGGCTAGTAATACGATGAGGAAGAGCGCTGTCACTGTCAGAGACACAATAACCACCAACAACAAGGCTGAGGAGTTTCCGTTCCGTCTTCGGCGTACCAAGCGTCTACCTTGACTCAAGTGTGCGAGCGATCGACGGATGTATAGTTTTACAATAATAAATGTGATCAGCAATAAGACCCCCAACGCTAGAGCCGCCGGCCCAATCACACTCATTGGCAAAATCCAGAAAGAGACTGTGGTAGACATGGTCTTTTTTGCCCCTAAGTCTCCATACACCGGACTTACAATCGCTTCATAGCGTCCGAAACCTAGTGAATCACCAGTCCAATTTACATTAAGAAAGTCTCTTGAATCATTTGGAAAGACGGCGGACTGATCCGGATTAAAAGTAATGCTACCGACTTTGTTTCCTAGCATATTGAAAACTTCTAGCGGACCAGTTGGTCGCACCAGTACGTTTCCCGTGTTTTCAATACGCACCAAGAAATCGACATTTTGTGAACCATACAAAAACTTTGAAGTCGAGAATTGGCGAATACTAGCTTGCTCAACAGCTTCCCCTGACACCCTGATACTGATGATGTTTGCTACCTGATATCCAACTGCAGCCCCACTCTTTTCAATCTCAGGCGGTTCAACCGACAAAAACACGCCACCAAAATGACTCCCAGGAGAGGCATTCTCAGGCACCTCCATCGTAAACTCAATATGAACAATACCTTCGCCCGGTATGGTTATTTGATCGTAAGGCAATGTTATCCAATCGGCCAACTCGTAGCCAGTTACCTCTAAATTGCTCTGGGCGAATATCGGCGATCCACCCTCTCTAACTCCAGAAATATTCCTAGTAAATAGGTAAAAAGTCTGCTCGTTACTGTTTAGATTCTCAACTTTTAGCGAGTAACTATTAACTGCTCCAGGATCAAGCGTTTCTTCAATGGTGGCCGGGTTAATACTAACGCCAGTACCTTGGGCATGTAGCGAAGCAGGCACCGCATACGCAAGACATAATAAGAATAGTCCGAAAAATAAGTGTTTCAAGCGGCTAAGACGACAGTTGTAGTGCATATAAAGTTTATAAATTCATTAATGATGATTCATTCTACCACCTAAATACACACACCAAATACTGATGTACACACAAAAAGCCCCTTGCGGGGCTTTTTGTACCTAAATTAATTCGTAGAAACTAGAATGTAGGTGTTGCAATGTAAGTTAGGTTTGTACTGTAGTCATCAGCCGCTTCTTGCAGAGCTGTGATTTCAACTTGGTAAAGTACGTCAACCTGACCAATGTTTGCTGTTGAGTTATCAGCTGGGTTATTGTGGTGCATAACTTCACGTGGTGTAGTTGATGCTGCGATAAACTCATTAGCTGCAAACTCACTTCCGTAGAATCCTCCAACTGAGTTCAAGTCTGCATCGTTAGTGGTTACACCCCAGTGTCCCCAGGTAGTTGGGTCATTAACATCTGGTGATGGTGAGGCCCATACTGTATCTGACTCTGACTGATCACCGCCTTCGACGAAGGTGTCGATAATAGCTCCAGTTGCAGATTCAAGGTCTCCATCTGTCTGTACTGTAACTACGAATCCGTTTCTTGCATTAGTTTGAACGTTCAACCGTTGCGCTAACGCTTCTGGTTCTCCAGCTACAAGTGTACCGAAATCTAGCAGCACATCTGAAGATGATCCTGTAGTAGAAGTACCATTAACTGCTGTTGATGTGGCAAGACCTGTAATAGTGAAGTCGAACACTGTATCAACGATAGCTCGTACTTCAACGCTATCAACGATAGCTACTCGAGTACGACCTGAGTCACCACTAGCAGAGTCAACGAAGATTTCATATGATCCGAGTGTTGATGGGTTAGTAATAACTCCAGACGCGACTACGATCTCTACTGTATCACCCGCTGATGCTGCGATTCCGTTGATTGTGAATGAATCATTGTCTGACGCTACAAATGTTGGAGCTGAGAAACCACCTCCGTTTACTTGAAATGTCAGATCAGAGTTATCGCTGATCACTGAGCTAATGTCCCCGCCTGCGAAGTCTTGGCCGCCGGCACCGTCATCTTGAGCATCGAAAGTAATTTGGATGTTGTTACCTCCAATAATAGCTGATCCGCCAACTGCAGGAATCGTAAACTCAATTGAATGAGACGGTTGTGCACTCGGAGCTGAATCAGAAATTGTGTTACTAATGTTTGTAAGGTTAGCTGCTTGTGCATTGTTATAGATACCGATTGACATCAATACCATTGCACTTGCAACAAGCGTCGCGACCACTCGTTGCGCAAAGCCAACATTGTTAGTTGCTTTTGCGAACATATTTTTATTATTTATATTTTTGTTAAATAACTTTTACTTCGAAGAAATTCTTTGAAGTGTATCGGCTAAACGGGTTTGTGGAGGGACAAATTTCTACGTTTATGAGAAAAACTCAGCCTTCGTAGTTTTGTCCTATGCTTAACCGATCTTCCACTATTGTACAAAGTCTTTGAGGTTATGTCCGATTTCAGCTGTTGATAACTATTACGGACTGACCTTATTTCCCTTAAATTAGCTTATTTTATATGGACATTTTACTTAAGATTGGGACATTTCTTTTTTTGCTTCTAAAATACAAATGTCCAATAATTTATCTGGCTTTAACCCTTTTCAGATCTGACCACTGAGTCGTATAAGCTGGTGACCTGGTTTCTGATCTTGATTGCCACTCAGCTTTTTTCAGCCGACTTCCGATCTGCACCAATTCACTATCCGCTTTCTCATTTAAAATATCGATAGAACTCATGAGGTCTCTCCTGTCTTCTTCTTTGCAATCATTAAACATAGTAGTCTGACTTCCTCCAGCCGGCACCAAATTAGATAAGCTAACTCCGACTTTTTTATAGGGCACATCTGGCTCATAGAGCCGCTCCACCAAGTTGCTGGCGACTTTCATTAAACTAAGTGTATCGCTAGTTGGGTTGATAAATATCGTTTCATCTGAGCCTCCTCTTAGTAGAAAATCTCCATGTCGATTAGTTCCCAGATAAACTCTAATATTCAGTGTTTCTTTAGCTATTCTTCGCAGATCTTCTGCTACATGCCGCACATGATAAGCTACTGCATCTTGCAATACCGCCAGCTCCTTTGTCTCAACTTTGAAGGATCTTGAACTTAAAATACTCTTTTGTTTTCGATCACCCTGCTCTATCAACAAAGCCGGTTCACTACGCAGTTCAGACTGTATTCTAAGTCCATTTATACCGAATAATTTAGCCACCACCGACCGATCTAGCGCTGTTAAATCAGCCACTGTTTTTAAACCATGCGATCGATAATTGAGCTCGGAACTAGCGCCCAGTCCCCATATTTCCGCCAATCTTATACCGTCCACCAATCCGTCCCACTCAGTTTCTCCAATAACCCTTACACCTACGCCTTTTTTGGCTACGGCGTTGGCGTACTTTGCCTGAGTCTTGGTGAGAGACACGCCAATCGAAACGGGTATACCAACCTCTTGCAAGATGATTGATCTCAGATTATTAGCAATATCTTCCACCTCAGCCTCTGGCGGTAAAGTAAAGAATGCTTCGTCGACTGAATACTGCTCAACGTTTGCCAGCTCTCGCTTCACTACCTCAAAAACTCGCTTTGAGATATCTCGATACAGAGCCAAATGCGAAGAGAACGTTACAATTCCCTCTTTTTTAACAATGTCCTTTATCTTAAAATAAGGGACACCCATAGGGACACCTATGTCCTTTACTTCTTTAGAGCGAGCCACTACACAGCCGTCATTACTTGATAAAACCAGTACCGGAACATTCTTTAATTCGGGCCTAAAGAGTCTTTCGCAGGATACAAAAAAATTATTACAATCTAACAATCCGATCCACTGCTTTTTCATCTGCTAATTATAGCCAGCAAATCAGATGGGAGCAATCGATTAGAAGAGTTTCCACATTTTTTGATCTTCCTCCCCGTCCACCTTGAATACTGCCACCCCCTTGAGGCCATAATCTTCCGCCAACTCGACCTTTTCTTCGATTGCTTTAGCGTCACTCCAAGTGATCATTCTGACTGGAATTTCAATACCAGCATAAGTAGCCACCAGAAGAGCTTTAGCCGCTGCTTCAAATCCTTTTGGTGTATCGTCTGGAGTAGGTAAAGCATTAAAAATTTGCCAAGGGGAATCATCAGGGAAATAGGTTATCACCGCCTCGCCACCATCTGTCCTACCGATTGGTGAATCGTATTTATCAGCCAGCTCTAGTATCCTAGGCTGGTTTAAAGTAGCCACTAAATCATAGTCTTTGTACCATTCTGGAGCGACAGTAACATCCCAAGCCCGGCCATAGGTAGCCACTCCGAGCATCACCTTATCTTCATCAAAATCATCCAGAGCAAATTCAACAACTTTCTCCGCCCAATCGATATCAGCTACTGGATTGTAAGGCACACCTCGCCTTTCATTATTCAGTTTAATATCAGCTCTCTGCTGGTCATAAGCCATAATTTCTACCCAATCGCAGTGGCGGTTTATAGCTCGGTAATCATTTGCATATTCAATCTCCGCTGGGACAGCGCGAAACCGTGACTCAGGTGGAGTTCTGGCTTCGATCGTACAAGTCAGCTCGTCTCTTCCCAGCTCATCCTCCAGCTCTTCTAAAAACTCAGAAAAGTAATCAATGGTTTCGGCCAGCTTTGATTCATAGTCGATGTTGATACCATCAAAATCATTACGCTTAACCAGCCTGACGATATCGTCTATATGATCTTCTCTTAAATCATTATCACTTAAGACACTATGTATCGCCTCACCATCAAACCACGCAATGGTTGGAATCACCTCAACTCGTCGATCTTCAGCTTCATCCAACAAGTCGTCCCAATGATCATCGTCAAAATCGACACGATTTTTTATATCTCCCAATCCTTCCACCTCATAAACAAACGGATAAATAATATCGATATCCCTAATGTTATCTAGAGCACTTTCAACACCAGCCTCATCAGCCCACCACGGTATCCAGACACCCACTTCTTGCCGAGCCTCAGCCACTGCTGGCAAGAAGAAAAAACCGGCTAAAATAATGCCGACATAGAGATGTAGTAATGTATTAACTGATGATCTCATATTCTTTAAGACGCAAATCATTTCAGTTTCTTACAAATTTTATTAAATTATTACAACAAAGTACGCGCGCTACCCGTCACCACACCCCAAATATAACAATCCTCCATCTCATTAACTGCAATTGGTTCATAACCGACCTGCTCGGAGACCAACACCATAGCCCCAGATATCATTTTTAGGCGCTTTACCACCATTTCACCATACACTGCTGCCACCACAATATGACCATCTTTTGGTGTGACTGATCTGTCCACCACCAGGATATCGTTATCAAAAATCTTGGCTCCTTCCATCGAATCACCAGATACACGCACAAAAAAGGTGGCCGACTCGTTTTGCACTAGCAAATCATTGATGTTTAGTGACTTTTCCACTAAATCATCACCGGGAGCAGGGAAACCGGCGGCAGGCTGGCTGGCATACAAAGGATGTTCTGTAGCCTGATTTATATCAGCCATTGAGATGCTTTTAACTACAGTTTCTTTAGGCTGGTTGCTCATTTCAATAACAAGTATACCTGAATATTGTTAGAGCGTGAATTAGGCTATAATCGCCCCCGTGGTCAGAAGTGAATGGGCATACCATAGTCCTCCCATACCAATCAGTAACACAAATCCGTAGGCAACTTGTTCAAAATGTAGTCGTCTAGCCTCTTGTACTATAGAAACCCCCAACATTGACACAATTAAGACAGATAACGCTAAGTACACCAGCTGCAACATTGTATTAGGTTGAGTCATAAAGGAAGACAAGGTGGCTCCAGCATGAGACTCGGGAGTATGAGAAACCTGCGCTGCTACCAAACCAGAAGAAGTGGCAATCACTGGAGCTTCCATCACCACCACTTCTTCACCCTCAGGTGTAGTTGCAACATACACCACATCAGATTCTAGTGATTCTGATCCTGTAACACTATCAGCAGTTTCGTCCGGCTCGACTTCAACCAACACGGGAGGAACCTCCACCTGTTCAGGTACTACCTCAGAAACCGTTTTCTCTGCAACGATGTCTACAACTTCAGGCAATGGCGTAGCTGTTTCTGCTACCGCCAACTCCACAGCCTCGGGTTCGATCGTTACTTCAGCTAGTGATTCGGGGATATCATCAACCACTGCAGGAGTACCGAATAATTGCACTACATAGACGGTCTCGTAACCATCAAATTCACCTTTGTAGGTACCGACGCCAATTTCTGTGTACAAATTACTAACAATGTTCTGACGGTGGGTCGGCGAATCCATCCAGGCTTCAACCACTTCCGAAGAATCGGTAAAGTGAATAGCCAGATTTTCTCCTGCGTGGGCGTAGACGTAACCCGCTTGATCAAACCAATGCCACGGAGAAACTCCATCTGGACTAAAGTGAGAGAAATACTCATTCTTGGCCATGTGCTTAGCCTTCATTCGTGCCGCCTCATCAAGCACTGCATTTCGCTTTAGAGGCATGGCAGCATTATCAGCCCGCTCTTCGTTGGTTAAATCAACCACCACTGAAGGCAAAACGGTGGACACTAACCACTCTGAAGACTGCCATAAAATTGCGTGCAAATTAGCCCCAACAAATGTCAAAAGGATCAGCGCCGCCATCAGCGTAGCCGAAATCTTTTGCAGCTTATCCAGTCCCCTTCTGGTGGTTTTTTTAAACATGAAGCTCTTTAAAAGTTGTATATATTTAACTATAAATAACTATTTTGTCAATATATAACAAAAAGACCCTGTGGAAAGGGTCTTTTTGCTATCTGACTATAGTTAGTCGATATCGACGTTCGAATCAAGGTCTTCTCCTTCAAAGTCAGGATACTCCTCGCTTCCCGGACAAACTATATCATTGATCTTCCAACGCGTTGTTTTGTAAACAAATCCAGTTGGGTCACTGTGCGGAACAATTCCCTTCTCAAACCAAGGAACTAGGATTTCGTCGCTGTAGTTCAATTGGAATTGCTTAACGGCTGCGTCTGTCGCTGCGTCAAACTCACCAGTTACCGCCACGTCGTAGCCCATTACGATACTGAGGAACATCTGTAGCTTAGTCACTTCCCAACGATCATTTTCCCATCCAACTTGCATGAAATCGATAATGAATGGGCACTGATTCACAGTCGAAGCACCGAGTACAATTCCTTCTGGAGCTGGTTCAGTTGTTCTGGTTCTAGTTCCAGATGAACTACCGCCAGATGAAGTTTCTTCCTCAGGCTCTTCTGGTTCTTCAGGCTCTTCTTCCACCACCTGATTTACAAAGTCACAACGGTTACCTTCGTAGATTGGCTCATCAATAACGATCAGAGCCGACAAGCTGTTTCCAATTGTAGTGAAAATTGATTCGTCCTCGATATAGAACTCACACGACATACTGTCAGTGTCTCCAGTTAACACCTGTAGGTTCTGTCTCACTTCTACTTGCTCATAACCAGCTGGCATCGCTTCAACCACCACATAGTCATCGCCAAGCAATACGTCGAAGTAATAGTAACCAGTATCATCGGTTGAAGTTGAGGCGATTACATTACCTTCTCCATCTTCTAGGTAGATAGTCCATCCAGCTTCAGGAACTTCTTGCGCATCTACTAACAAGTACTTGTAACCATCGATTCTTTCAGTCGGCTCTTCAGACAGAGCGTTGTAGAAGTCACATGTGTATGGTGTCTCATCGTCCATAGACAAGCCTTCGCTACCATACTGCTTTGGATCAAATTCTAGATAACAAGATTCGTAACCTTCGCCATTAATGAAGTCATACTCACCTTCATACTCGACTCCGACCTGGTACCAGCCTAGTTGCATAACTTCTGAGACTTCATAATCTCCAACTGGTGCGTAGAAGTAGTAGTAACCACTGTCGTCAGTTGTAGTTGAGGTGATAAGTTCTTGGTCTTCGTAAAGCTCAATTGTCCAGCCAGCTAGCGGTGTTGCGTACTCTGGATCGCCTTCAAACTTATAACCTTCGATCAACATCATGTCTGACGTATCATCGTCACAAGGAACGATAGTTTCTTCATGAATGTCAAAACGGAATCCGTCAGATTGAGTATCGACCCACAGTCGGAAGTCTACTCCGTCATAATCTGGAGTCGCGACATCTGAACCATCGTCAGTCGGAACGTTATTAGTTTCAGAGTGATTCTCTAGCTTGAAACTACCTGAAAGATTACTGAAGTTAGTAATTCCTGCGTCTCGTACTTCAATTCGAGCGTCAATCCATTCATTGTTGGTATTACCTCCAGGATTATGCTTACCGTACAACGCCACCTTAACTGTTCCACCTTCTCGACTCACAAACAGACCTGATTTATTACCTGGGTCATCGAAGTTAGTCACCGTGTGCGGGTCGTTGATCATGGTTGCTGAGGTCTCTCCAGATTCGATAATAGAAACTGGGAACCATTCACCAAATTCAACTGTAGTGTAAGCAGCATCACCAAGGATAACTTGCTCATTTAAATGTCCGTTACCAGTATTACCAGTTTCATTCAAGATTACTCGTGCTTCCACAGTCGCCTTACATTCCGGACAGTTATACTCTTCACCATTGTTTACCTCCACAGCCACAGCGTCTTCACCAGTGGTTAGGTAAAACTCGAAATCTACTCCCTCGTCACCATTCTTATCGAAGATGTCAGGATAGCTACTATCCTCAGGATCCTCTAGTTCCCAACCAGGAACCGGACCTCGATCTACTGCCCCAAGATCAATACCTTGAGTCATAATGTTTCCAAAGGCATAATCGAACTGAGATCCATTATTTCCTCCGCTGATAGCTAACCGGAGATCAGTGCCGTTTCTTTCAACTGCAATTCCGTCCACATCAAGCGCAAAGCTATTGATAGTTGCATCTCCCACCTCGTCAAAATTGAACCAGGTTCCGGCAGGAATCACATTGTCTTCGTCTCCTAGGTAAATATTCCCATCAAATGATACTGATTCAGGAGCATTATCAAGCGAGATCTTTACTAGACGTAAGTCAGTACACTGATTGTCGAGCGTACAATAATCTGTACAGTCGGTGTCACCCGGCTCACACATTTCCCATCCAGTTACTTCACCGTCACCACAATAAGAGGCGTAGTCTGGCTCCTCAGGCTCTGGCACGTAAGGAATCTCACACAAATCTCCTTCACCTTCAATTACCAGTTCGTAATACAGTCCAGCCGGGTTATTGGCAGGATTACTGTTACCTGCAAAATTTTCCACCACTACCGACAATTCGTTATTTCCACTCTGAATTAGGCCAGTAACATCATACTCCTTAGTAGCAGTATGGTTCACACCACCCAATTCTTCTCCGGCCAGAGCGTCGTTTAGTGAGGCAGAGAAATTATTGTCAGCCGCGATATACAGGGTAGCTTCAGTCAAAACGTCACCATTCCAACCAAATTGATTTACAAAAGTCTGTGTTTCTGACTCACTCGGGTTTTGCGGACCTTGATCTCCCCAGATCCACTCTGCAAGTGGCAATGATTCAGTCCAATTGTCATGGATAAAATCTAGCACTACTGCAAGAGCTCCGTCCTTTTCAACCACCGTATTTGTATCATCACTCTTAATTGTCACTGTACACTGGGTTGGTACTTCTGGCTCTTCACAGCTTCCGTCAATAATAGTAATCGCGTCAAGATCGAAACCGTCACCGTTTGATCCTTGCACACCATTTGACTGGTCCACCAACTTAACAAACTTAACAAAGTCCAGATTGGTATCAGCAATATCAACAGTTCCGTCTCCAGTAAGAGTATCGGCTAGTTCGAAGTTAATTCCATCCTCAGACAGATAAACATCAATCATTTCCCCTGTAGCATCAGTGCCTCCGGTAATTTCCCAGATAGCAATATCTGCACCGGCCTGATCGACAGCGATCTTGTTATCGAATTCATACACCAATTCTCCATTGATACCCATTGAATAGAAGTCTAATGGATTCACTTCCCAATCACTCCCCTCGCTACCAAAGAAGTTTGAATATGGTGCTACACCAGCTTCAACAGCTGCCACATCACCTCTAGCAGCATCTACAGCACCACCGCCATTTGTTAGACCTTGAATGTGAGACACCACCTGCCCTTCGTAAGTACATACTGACGGAGCTTCGGGCTCTTCTGTTTCTTTCAAGAAGTAAGCTCGAGCCACCGGTGTGAGCTGTTGCACGAAAGAAGGTGCAACTTGTAGGGTGCTGAGTGCTAGTTGAGGCACTTCTGGGATGTCGATGTAGTCATACTGACCATCAATGTCATTAACTACAATACTTGGACCAGCATTGATGTTGTCAGTAAAGATGTGTGGGATGTCGGCACCTTCGTTATGTGTACTGGTATTGGCAATATTAAGCACTGAAGGTGATGTAACCTCAAAACCTGGCGCCACATTAATACCGTGCCAGCCGTTATTTTCGGTTGTAATATCACTTGCGTCTACAGTCGAACCGTTAACCACGATTCCACTACCTTCAAAATCCTTAACAGTTACATTTTCTAGAGTAATATCGATTGATTCGTAGATATTAATTCCATGCAATTGCTCAGGCCAAGGCTGATCACCACTGCTCATCAACACAACATCTTTTACAGTCACACCGTCAGTATTGGTAATACCCAACACAGCGTTGTTACTATTGCTAGTTTTCACAAACTGACCGTCTACGGTAAAACCGTTACCGTCTAGCACAATCGCCTTTGTGATGCTTGTTTGTTCTGTAGTAGAGATGTCAGCTGTCAGCTCAATTGTTTCTCCAGCTTCAGTTGTAGCTGCATCAATTGCTTCTTGAATAGTCGCAAAAAATAGATCATCCTCTACATTTCGAACCGTTCCTGCAGGTGCAATTGGAGTACCGGTAACTACAACATTATCTAGCTTGAACACCTCGTTACTAGTGAAGAAAGCGTTAAATTGTAGCAGTACGCTTGGCTTATCATCCATATCAGATGACAAATTGATCTCAGTTAGCGTCCAATCAGAAGTATCGTCACCATCGCCGTCAGAGTAAGTTTTTACTACATCTGCGCCAGTTGGAATAGTCCCTGGAGTAGCTCGCAGTGTAACACTTTCGCCTGCTTCCAGGTTATCAAGCTGGTAGTAATATGAAACCTTGATGTCTTCATATCCCACAGTTGAAAAACCTGCCCGTAGTAAAGCATCGGTTGGTGAGGTGGTAGATACCTGGGCGCGGATGTTTCCTTCTTGTGCTCCAGCCGCATTGTTTACGGTTGCCCAAGCGTCACCGACTAAAGCTCCGATCCAGTTGCTAAAATCTTCAGTCTCAAAACTGTCTGAAAACAGTACGTCTGGTGCAGCCGCCTCAGCAACATTAAAATTGAAAAAAGTCGCAGGCACTGCGCTCACTAGTAATGACACGATAGTAAGAGCGGCAAATAGCTTTGCCGAAAATCTCCCCTTCGTCAGAGAATTAATATTCATATTTATTCAGTCTAGTCTGTTAAGTTTTTATACACGGCATCCCAAATTTGTCGCGTAGGAGAATATTACTCTACTGACACGAATTTGCAAGTTGGAACACACAATTTATCTGTTGACAAGACTCTAACGATCAGCCTCTTTTGCCGGCATACGCCGCACCGACTGGATTGAAGCACAAACGCTTTTATTGGTGCTAGAAGCCACTAATTCAGCCCTCTCCGGCACACCAGCTCTTATTTCTATCTCGTCGGCATGTTCACGCATTCTTTTTATAAACATATCTCGCTCGTAACGCATCTCTTCTAAGGACATCGCCCTATCCATCATCCACGGAAAAGCGCCGCAGGCATAAAATCTACCGCTATCAACATCAGATGATCGACCGATCAGTCTAACTATTTTCTGCGTAGCCAATAGAGTCAAATCACGCTCGTTTAGCTCACTCACATCCATTACCCAGCGCCCACCATCAACGTCAACAAACACTACTGTCGTACTAGGTACCGTATCCTCAAACACTCTCTGACCTAATAGACGACCTTCCGCTGGGGCTTGCCAGAGCTTTTGCTCCATCTTTTCTTGTGACATGTACATTTTGATATGAGTACCGAGAGCATTATCAACCACATGCCCCAAATCGCTCGCCTGTAACAAAACTCCGACTACCACGCTCATAGCAACACTACTCCCTACAATCATCCAAGCTGGATACCTGTAACCCCTCACTGTGTGTCTTATATTAAAGGTTGCAAAATAGGCCATCAAACCAAACACCAAAAACCATAAATACGGCAAAGCTTCCACCATAAATGTTAGCCAGTTGTCATGGGTTGCCTCATAAAAAGCATACTGACGGTTCATTACCACAAAGAGAGATACGGCTACGGCCATGGCCCCAACCACCACTGACAACACCCAAAACAACCAGACCGAACACTCTCGACACAGGAAAAAGAATCGTGACTTTGGACACACCTGCTCTGACTCGATTCTTTTAAAGAGCGCGTCTTTCAGATTATTCTCGTTTTGATCTGGCTTTTTCATAACTATTCACAACCTTATATACGTAACTTCTCAGTATTTAATACATTTTGTAGCTGCTTTTTGCCTCGATGCAATAGCGTACCCACTGACCCCACCGGTATCTTCAAAATATCAGATATCTCATCGTATTCTTTATGTTCAAAAAAACGCAATATGATTACTTCTCGATACTTATTATCAAGCTGTAGCAATGCTCTATTTAAAACCTCCGCATTGATACCCTGGTCAAACACCACGTCCGCGGCATCTTCCTTCGCGCTCAAAAAAGAAATAACTTCTTCTCCATCAGCGATCAAATGTCCTTCAGGACGCACATTCTTCTTCCGATACCAACTAATCGCCTCATTGTGGGCAATCCGATAGACCCACGAAGAAAACTTCAGAGAAGTATCGAAGCCATTGATATTGCGATAGGTTTTCAAGAAAATGTCTTGTAGGACATCACTTTGGTCTTCTGGATCCCGTACACCTAGACGGGCGATATACCTAGTTAATTTTGCTTGATAGCGATCCACCAAAACACCAAAGTGCTCTTTGTCACTAATAGTTAACTTTACGATCTCTTCATCGCTTGGTGGAAGTTCGGGTGTACCGTCCATAAAATAATGTATCCGTGTCTAACAATAGTTGCATGAAACGGACTTAAATTAAACCAGTGCTGATTAATAGTACGCTAAGAGTTCGTTAAAATTTCGAGTATCGCCATTCAGGCCGCTTATTTTCACATGCTCCGATGTCCACCCAACCAAACCGAGCACTCAATCCCCTCAGGCGCTCAAATATGCGGCCTACACGACTCCATTGTCAAACAACAGTACTTATGCCACTATGCGCATATTCATACCAACCAACAAAATGGAGAGGATGACTATGAATAGTGTTCTAAAGACTGTAAGTCTGATAATTTTAGCGACAATTGTACCCCTATCTGGCTGCGACAAAAAAGAGGAAGTGCTGCCACCGGACAACATCATCAAGGAAGAGGTGGCCACACCTGCACCCGCACCAGAGCTGGCGCCGCCAGTTGAGGCTGTAGCTATATCAAATGCAGACATCGCCGGTCGGCCGTTACCACAGGACGAAATCGTCATCGACCAGGAAGAGGTGGCTGAAATGCTCACCGAAGAAGTAGCGAACGAGATACTTCAGTCCGGCACCGTGGTATTCATCTTCAATGATGGCTCGGCTAACACTGAACTGGTAGTAGATGTCTATCACTGCATCAGTGACGATGAAGTTGATCAACAGTGTGTCCAAAATGAAGCAGAAAAAGTCATTCCTGGCACCGCTTACCGTCGTACGGACTATTGCATTAACAGTTGCAGCTCCAAAGGTCAGTCCGAGATCACGCGAGTGATTGAAGGCTAAAATAACCAAAGAAAAGCTGGTCCAGCCGCCTAAAGGCGGCTTTTACTTTTAGTATTGAAAATTACAGTTATTTATGGCATAATCACGACCTATGGAATTCCCGATGCGGATAAATAAATACCTCGCCCACAACAACATCGCCTCACGCCGTGAAGCCGATGTGCTTATTGCGGCCGGAAAGGTACTCATAAATGGCAAAAAAGCCGAAATGGGGCAGCAGGTGGAAGAAGGTGACAGGGTAGACATCAAGGGAAAAACAAAATCTAAAACCTACCTCGCCTACTACAAAGGTCGCGGAATCATCACTCACTCCCCTTCCGTCAAAGAAACGGACATCGCTACTAAGCTCGAGACAGACTATGGTCTTACCGGCGTAGCTCCAGTTGGACGCCTCGACAAGGATTCTGAGGGTCTTATCATCCTCTCTAATGACGGACGGATTACCGGACCACTCTTAAATCCTGAAGCCAACCACGAGAAAGAGTACGAGGTGCTGGTAGACAAGCGTGTGTCAGGGATGTTTGTGCGAGCAATGCAAAACGGTGTCGATATCGAAGGCTACCGCACCAAGCCAGCTAAAGTGGCTCCAAGTCAAAAAAACGACAAACGCTTCACTCTCATTATTACCGAAGGTAAAAAACACCAAATCCGCCGGATGTGTGCTGCTCTCGGCTTCCAAGTGCAAACTCTGAAACGGACCAGAGTAATGAACATCAAACTAGGAAAGATAAAACCCAACCAATTCCGTAAGATAGAAGGGAGTGAGCTTGATACACTCCTCAAATCATTAAAAATCAAATAAAAAACCCGCCAAATTGGCGGGTTTTGACTGAAACCAGACGATCTTACTTGATAGTTAGGTAGAGACTCTGGTCGACTAGTTCCTTGACGGGTATCTCAGGAACCCGTTCTGACGGGCCGCCGAGTGACGTGTGTACAAGGAATTCTCCATCGAAAGTATACGAGCGAAAATTTCCCAAATCATACGTGTAGCTCAACTCGAGTGGCGGAACCCCCTCAATCCACACCTTGGTACCATCAGGCACCCTAACTTCATGCTGACCTGCAAATCCATAGCCCGCAACAAACTTACACCGCCCCGGTGAATCACCAGGTAACACATGGACTCTTTCACCGCTTTTTGGACAGGTGGGTTCCACATCAGCCGCTCCCAACGATGCTTGTGTCTGCATCTCATCTCCTTTTTGTACTATTAGTGGTTTCGCCCCTTGCTCAACCTCTATTTCGAATATAACTCTAAGTCTTGAATTGCGCAAATGGTAATGCACATGAATAAAAGGCCGGAGCGAAGCTCCGGCCTTTTATTCATCCCCATCATCCTCATCCTCAATCTCCTGCTGAATAATCTCTTCGATAATATCCTCCATAGAAACCACCCCAATAAACTGTTTTTGACTATTTTGCACAATCGCTAAATGCTGCCGATTCTTAAGCATCCGCGCCAGAACCCGATCCAACATATCGTTTCCTCGTACCCGTAAAAACTTTTTATCTACCGCATCTTCAGTTTGTCTCAGTGAAATATCATCATCCTCAACCAACAATTCTTTTACATATAAAATACCGATAATATTGCTTTCATTTCCGCTATAAACCGGGATTCGTGAGTAGCCGCTGTCAGTGATTTTTTCAAAAAAGTCATCAGTTAGTTTTTGATTTTCATCCGCCGACACCACGTCTTTGGCAGGAGTCATGACTTCTCTCACTCGTACATGCGAAAACTGCAGCGCGCCGTGCAAAATCCGCTCCTCATCAGCATCAATATCACTATGCTCTGAGTTCTCGTGCTCTGAGATAATGTCCATTAACTCAGACTTTGAATAGGTAGTGGGTAATTCCGAACCAAGGAAGTAGTCTAGAACCTTTGAGATCGGCCAAGCAATCGGAAAACACAGTACAATTGCCAACTTAGTAAACCAAATGGTTTTAGCGCCAAACCATAGCGCATAGCGTGAAATCACTGCTTGCGGGATAATCTCACCAAAGACCACGATAAGGGCTGTAGCAATGATCCCTGCGATCAGGCCAGATGCGATTGTACCCAAAAAGATAGATAAGGTGGTGTTAACGGCCACGTTACCTAGAAGTAGCGTAGTCAACAGTAAATTTCCATTTTGCCGCACCGGGTAAATAGTTTTAGCATTTTCATCACCGTGCCTGGCCCGTCTAGCGAGTGATTGGGTATCTAGCGATAGGAGTCCAAGTGTTAAGCCCGAGAAGAGCCCTGATAAAAGCACAAGGACTAAAGATATTATGTATTCCATGAATTATTCGCCACATTTCAACACGTTTTATAAAAAATAGCAACTGAATAATCTGGAATCCAGCTGGATTTAAAACCATTATTAATTAAGCAATGTTACAATAAGAAAATATGGCAACAATGGGTAAATTTTCATTAATGAACGGGAATATTGTTCCTACCGAAGAAGCCACTGTTTCAGTGGCTAGCTCAGCTGTTTTATACGGACTCAGCGTATACTCTGTCTTCTTTGGCAAACACACCCCAGACGGCATGTTGTGCTTTAGGATCCCAGATCACATTAAGCGACTCCAACAATCAGCTCGCATGATTGGCCTCACCGGCACAACTCAGACTCTTGAGAAAGAACCGTTAGTTGAAGAAATCAAAGAGCTGATTGCTATGAACAAACCAACCACTGACCAATTCTTCAGAGTCACTGTACACGCCGTGTCAGAGGTAGCTGGCGTGCGCACCTCAGATTTAGACTTGGTGACTTCAGTCTTTATGTACGACGCGGTCAATATTTTGCCGCAAGATCAGGCCAAGCTAAAGACCAGCCTCTGGCGTCGTACGGCCGATACTGCCATCCCTGCTCGAGCCAAGGTGAATGGTGCTTACGTTAATTCGGCTCTAGCTAAGCAAGACGCTATCGACGCCGGTTTTGATGACTGCTTATTCTTAAATCAAAATGGCTATGTGAGCGAGCTCAGTGCGGCTAACATTTTTATGATTAAACGTGGTGAATTGATCACTCCTGACTGCGCTTCAGACATCTTAGAAGGGATCACTCGCCGCAGCATTATCGAACTGGCCGAACAGAAAGGAATGAAGATTTGTGAGCGCAAGGTCGCTCTCACTGAAATGTATACCGCTGATGAAGTGTTCGCTTGTGGCACCTCAGCTTTTGTGTCACCAATCGTAAATATTGACGGACGGATAATTTCCGACGGTACCAGCGGCAAGTACACTAATGATCTCCGTCAACAATTAGCCGACGCTCAAGCTGATCTGACAAGTGACTGGACCACCTTACTCTAAAGGTATTAAAAAATAGCGTGCGCTAAGAGCATAATAGCGAACATGCAAAAAATATAGCCGACTTCAATACTGATGGTAAGGCGGTTTTTTTGCGCGAAGAAACCGCTGGCTTTAGTGAAAGCGATGATTGTTAGTGTGATCAAAATGGCGAGCGGCAAATCGTTATAGACTTCGGTCATGCCGATTGCCCAAGCCATAAAAAAAGTAGCGAAAGCCTGCGCAATCAAACCCAGCTTCATGTCTCCCCCTCCAGATTTTGTAAGACCCAAGCCAGACCGCCATTTTGGACCAAAGGCATAATCGCTATACCAAATATACCCAACCAGAAAAGATACGATTGACCCTAGGCACACGGCTGTCCAGTTAGTATCAATAAATAGAGGTTCCATGTCAGTATTACTATAAGGACATTGTACTCTGAATCCACAAAAGTAGTACTGTTGGTTGTGGTTATTACGAAGTAAGGCCGGCGTCTACGACGCCGGCCATTCTATCCACACAAGATTTTCCACCAAAACGGAAACTCGGTCCGAATCACAGTCATAAGTAGCTCTTGATTACGAGCGCCAATATCTGGCAACCACGCACTACACTCCATGACCACTCGACTAGACTTATCCCAGGTATTATCTACAACATGTGACACGTGCACAATGTCATCATCGCCGTACCAAATGACGGAACAAAAACCATGCCTCAAACCTTGGTTGACGATTTGATCACGGAAATAATCAATACTGGTCAGTATTTCATTACGCTCATCCAATGACAGAGCGTTCTCACCTGTACCAGTATCAAACGCCAACAAGAAAATCGGTGCGGATTCGGGAAAACCTTCTGGAGTAACAGACAGAGTCAACAAACCTCTCTCAGTCACTCCACACTCATTAGCCACTGCTCGCAACTTACTCCTGATTAGATATATTTTTAATAGACCATCAAGCCGATTGAGAAGATTACCCGCATAACGCAAAACTGATTGGAACATTACTAATCCTCGCTATTCGCGCATTAGATAATAAAAAGGTACTAGAACCATCAATATCTTGCAACAAAAAAGCCGCATAGGCTCTTTTGTCCTTAGCGGCTGTTAATTAATACGAACTGGTGACGACAGCGTTTGCCATAGATCAACGCGTTATGGTGAAAGATCTCGACCAGGTTCATTGCTCGACTGCTTGGCGACCAGATGAGAAATTCAATAATCGACAGATCATTTCCTGATTCATCTTCCGATATTCCCACCCTGAAAGCATAAGTGTCATTTAGCCGGTACACACCGGTTGTACCCTTCCACTCCACTTCCAAAGGATGATTAATGAAGGCTTGAAACGCCTCTTCAATTAACCCACGGTCACCCTCTTCCGTATTGCAGGCTACGCACGAATCTATAGCATTGATTACCTCATTTTCACCACTCAAACTTGGGCCGGGAAAATGAGCAATAAAATTCATGGCGAACTTGTCGGTAAACTCAATTGATTCAGCGAGGCTTGCAACTGTATTACACATCAGCTGCACCTGAACACTGGTATCTGGCGGTAAATCGACCTCGACTTCGATATATGATTCTTGTACCTTGTCCTGTTCAATCACTATTAACTCCTCGCTTTCGCGTAGTTAAGAGTTTTTTAAGATACTGTAGCAATCTAGATAATGCAAATCACAGCATACCCTACTGACCAAGCAGGTCAGCTGCCTCTTCTGCACCATTAATCATTTCGTTGTATTCCCGCCTTTGCTCAGCCATAGTTTTACCCTCGGTAGACTGATTGGCGCTGGTCATCCACCATATTGCAAAAGCAGTTACGAATAAAATAGAAATTAAACTGAATACTCTCATTGAGTTAGTTTACTATATAAAAATGCCGGCGAGCAAAGCTCGCCGGCCACCGCACCACCCTCAGTGCTTTCTTGGCATCTTCACAAAGTGTCACCAGATTCTTTCAGATAATGCCGCCACTGCTGTGCAAGCTTCCTGAAGCCTGTCACCCTGACCAGAAAAACAAAATGCTACTACGGAATCTGCATTGGCATGCCAAAAATCAACCTCCCAGTAAGCAAAAAAGACGGATCCTCCGGCACAATCATAGAGTGCCAAGTCTTCAAATTTATGCCTCTGATTAATGTACTCGTCCATAATGACTCCTACATGCGCCTTGAGCTCATCAGATACAGGTAGCAGCAAATTGGGGTAAACAACCCAATCTTTGTAAGTCACTGACTGATTGCAATCAACCTGAGACGGATACGCCACCTGATAAGCAACGGTCAGCTCACCCTCAAAGCCTGCCTGATCAATTGCTTGTGCGATCTCATAATTCAAAATGAACACTTTCTCGATTTGCAAGTAACCCTCATCAGCTACAGTCCGCATTTCTAACTCCTCGCTTTCGCGTAGTTAAGAGATTATTAGGATACTGCAAACAATACGCTCTAGCAAATAAAAAAGCTGCTAGAGATACCTCCAGCAGCCTACCGACAGCTTACAGTGATTAATTCACCATTTTTTGCCGTACTCTAGCCCAGTGCCTATCAATGGATTTTTGTGTTGCCTCCCACAGACAACGCTCCGGATTAGATGTTAGATACTTAGTAAAATGTTCCAGATTAGTACCGTCAAATGATCTCAGTAGCACCATCAAGATTGAGACCCCGGGCCAACCCTCTTTATACATCCAAACGTTATCCAGTACCTGACCAGACACGCTCTTGGCAACCACTTTGCCTGCGCAAATATCCTGATAGAGCCTAGGCAAAGAACCAGGGCCATCTCTCAATATTTGACGGTCTCCACTATCACAATCTGGACTATAGCCCTGCATCACGTAGTGATAACCAGGGTGACTATTCCAAGGACCAGGCTCATAGCGAGCAATGCATATTTCATAACCTACCCTGTCATTTTTTTGCACAACGTTAGCGTGTTTAAAAATATTCACCACCTCAAGAGACAGAGTAGTACCATCTCCCAGATAGTTTAAAGCGTATGGGTTAGACATTTCATGCCTCCAAAGAACTTAATAACTAGTAAACTTAGTACCTAAAATTTATGACATTGTCAATAAAAGGCCGGGGCGAAGCTCCGGCCTTTTTGTTATTTATCTCGCTTTCGTTCGCTTTCTTTAAGAAATTGCTTACGTAGTCTAATTGACTCCGGACAAACTTCTAGATATTCGTCGGCCAACATAATCTCAAGTCCAAGCTCGATTGAAAGTGGTTTGTGGGGAGTTAGATTGATCGCATCATCACTTCCTGACGCTCTGACGTTGGTAAGCTGCTTTCCTTTCGTCGGATTTACCACCATCTCTTCTCCCTTTGAGGTATTTCCGATCACCATACCTTCATACACCTCTTCTCCCGCTCCAATATATAACTCACCTCGATCTTGCAGTCCAAAGAGTGAAAAACCAAGCGCTTTTCCCGTCGCCATTGACGTCATTGAGGCTGTCTTTCGTTTCTTGATCTCTCCCGCATATGGTCGGAACTCAATAAATCGTGAGGCCATAATTCCCTCACCTTTAGTATCAATGATGAATTGGTTCTTGTAGCCAAGTAGACCACGGGTTGGACCTTCAAACAATAACCGCACCTGATTCTCGTGCGGAATCATGTTTTGCATAATAAAGCCGCGATTAGAAAGTCGTTCGATCACCGCTCCCTGGTACTCTTCTGGAATATCAATAGTTACTTCCTCGTACGGCTCAGACTTCACGCCATCAATTTCTTTGATAATCACCTCTGGTTGAGATACGGATAGTTCGTACCCTTCTCGTCTCATGTTTTCAAGAAGTACCGCAATGTGCATTTCTCCTCGTCCTTTTACTAGGAAGGTGTCACCAGTACTTTCAACTTGCAGACCAACGTTAATCTCCAGCTCTTTTTCGAGTCGTTCACCAATTTGTCGTGAGGTTACATACTTTCCTTCTCGTCCAGCAAATGGACTTGAATTTACCAAGAATGTCATTGCTACTGTTGGCTCATCTACTGAGATAGCTGGCAACAGCTCAGCTCCTTCATCATCGGTAATAGTTTCACCAATATTAATATCTTCTAAACCAGCAATCAGAACAATGTCTCCAGCGTAAGCATCTTCTAACTCTACCTGCTTTACTCCTTCGTAACCTGAAAGCTTCACGATCTTCCCCTTCTTAGTTTCTTCACCTTCAGATTTAATAAATACTTGTTGACCCTTTGAAACCTTTCCGTCGTAGATTCGTGCCACTGCGAGTCGCCCAAGGAAGTTATCGTAACCAAGATTAAACACCTGAGCTCGGAGGGCATCAGCTTCGTCATATCCCTTAGCCGCTGGCACGTGCTCGAGCACAGTATCAAGAACTGGTGCAAGATCTGTCATCTCGTCTTCCATATTCTTTTTGGCCACACCGTCTCGTCCAATAGCGTAAACTACCGGAAAATCAGACTGTTCGTCGTTTGCACCTAGTTCTAGGAAAAGCTCCAAGACTTGCTCTTCAGCCCGATCAGGATCAGCCGCTGGCTTATCGATCTTGTTTAGTACCACAATTGGCTTCAAGCCTAACTCGAGAGACTTCTTGAGTACGAAACGTGTTTGTGGCATTGGACCCTCCTGCGCGTCGACCACCAACAGCACCGAATCGATTGAACGTAGTACCCGTTCTACCTCTGATCCGAAGTCGGCGTGACCAGGAGTGTCTACAATATTAATCTTGGTATCTTTGTAGGTTACTGAAGTATTCTTGGCGTAAATGGTAATACCCCGCTCTTGCTCAAGCGCGTTATTATCCATTGACGCATCACCGTCTCGGGAGCCAGTAAATTCCATCAAACCATCTGTAAGCGTGGTTTTTCCGTGGTCTACGTGCGCGATGATTGCGATATTACGAATTTCCTGTGACATAAATAAAAATAATAAATAATAAAACTTCGTGGCCCTACAAAATAGTTGAGAAAGGTGGCCGGCGCCTGCGGCGCCGGCCACCCACGAACCCGACTAGAATACTGATTTTATCCAACTTTGTCTACCTTTTTCATTCCCTCTTGACTAAAATATGTTTTGGAATAAATATACAGTTTGAACTGTACCTTAGGAGCTGAACATATGACAAATATAGATTGTCCGCTATCTGAAACCGAAACAAAGTTTCTTGAATTGGGCGAACTGCTCGTTAATATTGAAAACCTAGAGCAAAAAGCTTGCGAGCTAGGTCAATCTTTAGCAGACAACATTGCTGATGGAGCACGAACAGGCGACGATTTTTTCGACTTCTTAATCTGCACCAATAGCGGAAAGTACGATCCGGCCATGCCAGAACATAACTACCACGAACTCTTCGAAATGCTTGCAACAGAACCTGGGCGCGACATCATGATCTGCCAAATGGCATATTTCATGCACACTGATGCAAAAATTTCTCTTTGGTCTATCTATTTGGCAACACTAAGAGAAGGAGAAGTAATTTTCCGACCAGACGAAGAAATGATGACCATTCCGGTCGAGCCGGGTTATATCAAGTACCAAGAGGTGATCGAAAAAAACCAGTTCAAGTTTGGCTGGCAAATCATTGACCATGATCGGCTGACCGTCGGCGGACTCGAACCACTCAACAATGACACTCCGTTTATGGCTCACCGCTTTAGGACGGAAGACATTCGCTATGTTCCCCAGAAGACTCCATGCACCATTCAAAGGCACCCGTACGACCGCGTTGAGGATGAATACGGCATCAACCCTAGTCTTATTGATAGGCTCGACAAACTATGGCTACGTAGTCGTCGTAAGCTGACCTTAGTCGCCGGTTAATCTGACTGGACCAGCCCGCACCTCAGGTGCGGGCTTTACAATTCACCCAAAAAAGCCAGATTAGCATAATAAGCCAATACCAAGCCGGAAATAATAATCATGATCACCTTAAGAACCATTGGCTATAACCTTACGATATTGCCACGTCCGACGGATTAAGTAGAGTAGTATTACAATACCGATCGGGTAGTAGATCAGTGACGACGTCAACATCTTCAAGGCTGAGTAGCCATAAAATGATTGGATAGTACGAGCATTCGAGATCGCTTCAAAATAGCCACTTGATTCTCCAGGCTGACCTAAGTCCAAGACATATTTACCAATATTAACCGGTGTACTTACCTCAAGCCTATACACACCATCGTCTAGCTGTTGGGTGATAATGTCACTCTGCCAGAAAGTTAAACCAACTCCACCATCCTTAATTCTAGTCCAGTTTTCATTCTGTGGATTAAAACGCGCAATCTCGGTCACTCCGCCACCCCGGCGATCTTGCTTAACTAAGATTAAACCAAACGGTATCGGATCACCTTCCACTTGATACAACTGACGCAGTGACACATTGAAGGCAGTGTCCTCACTAAGTTTAAATTGATACATTACCGGAAAATCTTCCAGGGTACCAAGATGGGTTTGTCGTTCATCAATATCTATATCGATATCAACCACCTCATACGGTTTTTGCACTTCAGTCAAAAGCACTTCATAGGCCAACACTGGTGAGGCCAGTAGGGTCACCCCCAAGATGAACAGTATTTTTTTCATAGCTTTATCATAGCAAAAGCCCGAAGTGCCGTCAGGCACTTCGGGCTAATATGGCTGTTAGTTTCTATTCCAGCCTCTATCTGGCAATTCCACTCCAGCTTCTTCTAAAATTGATCGTACCGTCTCTCTATCATTGGCTGCTCTTGCCACTCGCACCGCCTCTCGCTGCTCTTCGGTCAAATTCTCAATAATATCTGGTCTTTCCGGCTTGTGCTTACGCTCTATCCCTAAGTCATCAAAGATCTCTCGTGCCTCTTCGTGCTGCCCATCTTCTCTCAGTTCATGAGCTTCCCTAAATTTCTCAAAGTCAGCTTCAGAGGTAATAATATCGGCCAATGGACCGTCTTCTATCGCCTCTACAAAAGCTTCGTAGTCATTGTTCTCCACCGCTTCCCTTACCTCATTCTTAATCTCTCGCTTTGCGTCGCGAATAGACCGCATCACTTCTTCATCAATACCAGCTTCGATTAGAATGTCTCTGGCTGAATCAGCATCTCCGTTTTTTCTTAGCTCATGCGCTTCTTCCAACGCAGCTATTTGATCCTCTGAAATATTGGCTCTTTGCAGAACCTTAGTCCCGCCATACGCATGCACTCCGGTCGTAGTGACCGCAAAGGCTGCTATGGCAATAAGTAATGATTTCGATTGCATAAATTTCAATAGTTAATTAATTTTTGCAAGTGCTTCCGTCGGCCGCTCTTGTCACTTGCCTTAATTATTACGAACAAACCTTTAGAGCATTTCAAAAAGACGCAATTCCAAAATGGAATTGCGTCTTTTTGAAGATGTACGTCTCTTCCTTCAATCTATTTCAAATCGTATTAAAGTAATCCCAAACAGTAGCCAAACTTTGCCAAAGTTCACCATCACCATCGACCGCCGTGCCGCACGAATCTAAGAAATACGTCTCACCGGCTACGGTAATTTCATAAATTAGATCCAGTCCATCAACATCAGAATTACAACTTTCCGGATCAACCGGCTCAGATTCAATCGCCAGCGCTTCTGGTGTTAAATTAACTTTTAACTGCCTACTAATATTTAACGGCAACACACCTTCACGAGTCAGTCGCTCACCATTGTCATCAGCACCATAAATAACACGATACTCACCATCATTATTAACATGAAAAGACGGACAAACATTCCGACACCCACCATACATGTCAGCAGTTACCGAAAACTCAGTCAAGGCGATACGATCATCAGCCACTCCGTTATTAACCAACGGCAAAAAACCAGTGGTATAGAAATATGCTCCGGTAAAAATCCCAGCGATTAAAGTAATAACTACACTCAGCCAATCCTGCTTATACATAATCCTAAGTATATCACCATAAATCTACCATTTAATACAATTGGTTATGAGTACCAATATTCATGTACAAAAAAATGGCTTCGCGCATATACATGCGCGAAGCCATGGGCAAAGGATTCAAGTGCAAGCACATAGAATCCAAAGTCTAGGTCACCTTGCACCAACCGCCGCGGGGCAGTCGTCGCGCCAGTCGTAGCCGAGCCAGTTAGCGTACCAGTGCCACCTGTCGCCGACCCAGAGGAGATAACGGACGTAGAGGCGGCCGTCCCGGTTGCGGTAGATCGTCCCCCAGAAGAAAACGGCTTTGCCTTTCCACTCCTCGGGAATGAGATGCGGTTTGGCGATCAGGTAGTCGAGAACATTTGCGTTCAAGACAGGCTTGTTCGCCAACCCCTTGCGGAGCTTGTAGCCTTTAATCCTTTTGCCGTTCTTCTGGCCTTTGTCGCGGTGGAGCGCATTCTTCTGGGATTCTTTGTCCCATTTGAACGCACCGCGTACTCGATTTGGGAGTTGCCCGTCGTCGGACAGAATCGACCAGCCGTCGGGAACGTGCGGCTTGGCGTCGCAGTCGATGATGTGCTCAGGGGTGATAATTTCGACATCGCCAAGCAGGACGCGACGGACGGTGGCGAGCATATCCCCTTGCGAGAGCTTCTTCACTTCAGCCGGAGTCCAGCCATTTCGCTCGAAAGCGTGATCGAGTTCCGCAGCTTGGCGCGTAGACATGATGAACCTGTCAGTCATGACGTGTTCCTCTTTGGTTGTGTGACGTGTTCGAAGACGAACGTGTCACTTGCCAGCGGGCCTAACCGAGTATTTAGGGTTTGCCGTAGCAGCCAAAGTCCAACTTTTAGACACTGACTGCCACGGCAGACGTAAGTTTAAAAGGATCATTCGATCTAAATTTTGCCACAATATATTAGCATTGTAAAGACAAGCACCCTAAACCGTCTTACACCTAGAATCAGATTGGTGCACACAGAATCTCAATCATGGTGCAAGGATGCGCCTCGCAAAGAAAGCGGAGAAGACAGGATTCGAACCTGCTCACGGTAAAATAATCTCCCAGATTATTTTACCCCACACACGCTTTCCCCTGCAGTGCGGGCGGTCTCGAGTTAGGACCGTGTGATACCAAGCCCTGCTTGACCGACTCAACGATATTTTGGATTTAAACCGATAGTGCCTCGAGCACTTACTACAATGAAGCTTCAAACTCTTTTTTAAACACCGCTAATACATACTTTGAAATTGCGTAGATGCCTAAAATATGACTTTCAGTTTCATTGAAGGACCAACTTCTACAATGCAATAGAGTATCGTTATAGTTTTTATCTGAATGGGCACCCTCCTTATTCGCAACCGATCTTATCAGTTCTCTTATGGTAATTTGTTCCTTGAAAAGGATTTGATCAACCCATTCATCCACCGACATTTCTTCCATTTCCTTTGAGAAGAGTAAAGTGAATATAGGTATTGTTTCATTTATTACCTCCAACCTGCCTGGCATCACATTCTGTAAACCATTTAGTAACGATGGTGTGTTTTCAAGTATTTTTACAAAGTGGAGTTTATGTAACTTAAAATCTGGAATGATACGATTTATAAGTGGAGAAGGGTTCGTTTCACACAGTAACTTTCTTAGCTCAACTGCCATTGGTTGATATGTGAGAAAATTACCTGCTTCATAGGTTCCAATGTGAGTTTCGAGAAGTGTGAAACTATTTTTTAAATCCTGTTTGTTCTTTTCTGAAGCGCTCATGCCGTCATTATAAACAAAACCAGCACGAAACATAGTGTCTCGTGCTAGCTCTAAACGGCGGAGAGTGAGGGATTCGAACCCTCGATACGATTTCTCGTATACATCCGCCGACCTGATTTTTAAGGAGGCACGACTATAAAAATGGAAGTGCCCTAGTGGTGCAAGGATGCGCCTCGCAAAGAAAGCGGAGAAGACAGGATTCGAACCTGCTCACGGTAAAATAATCTCCCAGATTAT